>TARA_R110001599_G_scaffold110502_2_pt1 | contig 19304 bp, 9 predicted proteins | sample TARA_R110001599 | Tara Oceans TARA_R110001599 (sample SAMEA4398360) | marine metagenome | biome: Polar Biome; feature: [MES] marine water layer (ENVO:01000295) within the mesopelagic zone...; material: water (ENVO:00002006), including particulate matter (ENVO:01000060) such as...... | reverse complement strand
GAGTAGCTGAGCGTGTCTTTGTTGTAGAAGACAAGGTTAGAATCTTATCTGTCTATAAGAAGACAGAAGGCTCTGGTCACATGGATTACATCTCTGGTATTGACCCGAATGACCATTACAATTACATTGCTGAACCTTCTGGATCTTACGAGGGAATGGTTCATGCTATGACAGCAATGGGTAAGATCAGTGCGTTGAAAAGAGTTGACTATGTTAGCCGTCCCATGATTGAGTTTACTCTCAGTGTATTGAAGGAGAAGCTTGTTACCAAGGACAAGAAGCGATTAGATATCCCTACCTACCTAATGCATTTAATCACACACGCACAACAGAATGGCCTTGGAGCAGAGAGGAGTCAAGGCAACGGCAAGTTTAGATGTCTATTCCTTGGTGAAGTAGAAACTGCTTGACAAGAATATAGACTGTTCGTATATTTAGTATACCAGTGCCGACTGCGTGACTGATTGTATGTATAGAGAAATTGCCTTATCTTACCCCATAAGGCTATTGCTTCCTACCCCGATCTCTTAGCATGCAATTGATCCCAGTTCGGCACTGGCTTTGATTACACAGATTGAGAGAGTCCCTCCTCAGGTAGAAGCAATAGCCTTCTTACTTGTAAAGCCTTAACGGGTCTGCGTACGGGAGTACCAGCACACCACTGCATAGCAATCTCTACGGTGTATAAAGATAGTGCTGTGAACGATGGAAGGAGAGTGCTTACCCTAGTATTCGATAGCCGCCATCTAAACTAATGGGCGAGGGAGTATCGGAGGGGTATGGGATAGCTCTGTACAGCAAGCCATGAAGACCTGCCTTTTCAATCCTCTTCTATTCTTCTCTCTTCTCTTCTTTTCTTTACACCGTAGGTGTACTGTACAGTACTTACCGTCCAAGGGACGGGAAAAGAAAGAGAAAAAGAAGAGAAAAGAAAAGAAGAAAAGAAGTCTATAAGAAAGGATCTATGAAATGATTACTGTGGATAGCAGGGCGAGTTTGATAGACACCTTACACAAAGCAGACCTACCCAAAGATGTGAAGCGTACTATTTACTTTGAGGTTATCTCTGGCGAAGACTTCGCTAGGCACAACGAACCAGCCCTAAGAAGGAACGCTAGGAAGTATCCAGTATACTCTGTCTCCTTACCCACTGTTGGTTTCGGTATTACTATTACCGGAGACCTGATGAAGCAGGTAGTCAAGGATGCCAAGTTGCTACTGAAGAAACCAAAAGTTGTTTGATCTGTAGAGACACACTCGACCATCCCGATCCAAGTCAGTAGACAAACCACTTCCTTACAAACCGAACCCTAAAGACAAACCGACTCAGGCCAGTCCTAAAGACAAACCAACTCTGGCCCGTCCTAAATCGAACCTTACGACATTCCTATTCGGCCTACCCCGCTTCAATCCTAAAGACAAGCCGATCCATCACTGTCTTGACCTGACCCAATCAATCCTAAAGACATGACCGACCGAGTCCCTCCGACCCTCATCCACAAGACGATCCAATAGAAAGGAGGTTGTATTGCTTGACTCAGAAACAGAAGTTGGTAAAAGATACATAGAGGAAGAAGCCTTAGTAGCTGAGCGCGTCAGTGAAGTGTTCGGCGTAACATCCTTAAGCCTTGGGAGTGCTACTACCCACTCCGACAGGCTGTTCAGTAGAGATGGAGCAGTAGTTTCTATTGCTGAGATCAAGGTGAGGAATATGTCACTGTCTGAGCTAGAGCACCTTGGCAGTTACTTGCTGTCCTATCACAAGATCGAATGGGGCGTTGCCGCCGCAGAGATCCTACACGTTCCATTCCTTTTGTTTGTTAACCTTATGAAATCAAACCAAATAGCTTACTGGACTATAGCCGATAAGGGAGGCAAGATAAAATCAAACTATCAAGTGCAGAACACTGAGACACAGGCAACCTGTAATGGTGGCACCACATCAAGAGATAATGCTTATATTTTCTTAGACGGTATGAGGTTGATAGAGACAAGCCGAGCCAAATCTGACTCATCTGAATCCGATCCTACCTAATATTAAATAGGCCTCAATGTGGGGAGACTTGGGGCTTAGGGGCAACTGACAGTTTTCGCTTCACAAGATGTTGTAATCAAGGGAGGGCGAGAACTTGTTGGTTGTCCCGCTTCTTTAACTCAATAAGAAAGGAGGTAACTAAATGCCTTTATCCTACAGAGCATACCGCAGATCCTTTGGACCGAAGTATCATGTCAGTGACCTTGACCATGTAGAGTGGAGAGTGGTAAACGAGACACCTACTCCCGTTGCAATACTTGAACTGACAAGGCTTGAAGACGCAGACGTTTTCGAGCATGTAAAGTCGAGGGTGCTTGATAAGTTCCATGAAAACTTACGTGGTGAATTTACACTAACAATGGGAGAGACCTTAGGGGTTGAAGTTTTCACTGTAGTCTTTAGGAAAAATCTCAAAATTTTTTGGGTGGGGAATCTGTCCAACCTAGACCTCGACCTCGCCAACGAAGACGATCACTGGATGAAGTTAGACAACTCACAATACGAAGAATGGGTAACCAACTTAGGAGAATCCGATGACAACGAAGAGCGTTGACTTTGGCTGGAGTTCTGCCTCTACCCTGCTAACGCAAGTGTATCGTAGGTTCTATAGAAAAAATCCAAAGGATTTATCGGCAGAGATAACTCAACTCTTTGATCAGATAAAGGACTATGGGAAGTATAAAGCATTGGAGGTAACGGGGGGTGACGTAGAGAAGGCTATAAAGAATTACATCTATAACGATGACATTAACTCAGATGAGAATGGCAAGTTCTTTCCAAACCTATCCGACATCTTGGCCGAAGTACGGTATGTAATTAGCGCAAGAAAGAAAAGGGAGGACAAAGAGGTTGGTGACACTAAGGCTTCCTTTGATGACTCGCGCCCTTCTGTAGAGGTAAGCCTTGAAGGGACACCCATGCAAGACTTCCTACCCAAGTTGAAGTCTGTGCATGTGATCGACACTAGTAACTCTAAGTGTTCTTACTGTCGAGACAATGGATGGGTACGGTTTTACTATATCCCTAATCGCCCACACCATGTATTTTCTGGGGAAGAGTGGATAAAGTTACACGATAGAGATCAAGTCAAAGCGTCTATGTTTAAATGCTCTATCTGCTATTGCGAAGACTGTGAGCTAGGAAGGCTAATGTATCGTAAGTTTGAACATAACGATATACGTCCACCTAAGACGAGAGACATTGAACGACTGGTGGCTCTTAGGGTAGAGAAGAAAAAGAGGATGGATGTGGAGAGATCAATAGCAGAAGCATCTCAAGGAGATCTCCTGATAAATACAAGATCAATAGTTGGAGGGGTAAGTCAATGAAAAAAATGCAGAATGCAAAGAAGTTTCATGTTAGATCGAAGAACGGAAAACGAGGAGCCTTAGATGGAATGGCAAGGCTATGTAGCTCTGTCTATGTCCATGCATTCTACACCATTAGAAAAGCGTCTGATGCCTTAAACGAAGATCCAAAAAACGAGAATGCTTTAAGGGACATCAAAGAAGCTGAGGATTTCCTATACTCTACCAATCCTTTTAGTAAGTACTTGGAGTCAGTGGGGCATGAGCTTCATATCAAGAAAGGCATAGAAGCTATGAAGCATGGTAGTAGGGAGTTGCTATTCGGGAAAACAGGGATGAGTGGTAGACATACGGACTCCAGTAAAATAAATGAAGTTAGAAAGAATAACGGTATTCGCAGAAAGAGTAAGTAATGCCAACGGTATACGATAAAGACGGTAACCCCCTCGTGGCTCAGACGGGGTACAACAAGCACTCTGTTGTTAAGCTTGACACGCCAAACATCAGCAAGTCCAAGAGATCACTGGATCAAATAACTCTTGGCGTAGTTCACTACACTGGGTCCAGTAGCTTGGAGGGAACCCTTGCTTGGTTTCAAAACCCAGAGGCCAAGGTCTCATCTCACTTTGTCATTGATCGGGACGGGGCTGTAGTTCAATTTGGAGAGCTTGAGGACATCCTATGGCACGCTGGTCGATCTGAGTGGCAAGGCCGTAAGTGGTGTAATAAGTACAGCATTGGCTATGAGTTTGTTTGCCATCCAAAGGACATCCTCACTCCTCCACAGATCACATCACTGATCTACTTAGTAAAAGGGCATGTGGCAAGGACGGGCATGAATGCCCTCGTAGGCCATGAGCATATAAGTCCGGGGCGTAAGGTAGATCCCGGCAATACCCTTCGATGGGACTACCTTAGGGAGAAGGGTAGGCTTAAGTTGATGGACCCAGAGCAACAACTTGAGTTCATTGGTTCGCAAAGAGTGGAGAGAAAAGATTTAATAGAAGAGCAGTTGGTAGAAGATCAGAAACTGGCCGTTGCTGAGAACATTGACATAGAGCAAGCTAAGGAGATGAATGAGATAGACAGAGCTAACTCTATGCAAGATGGCAGAGGCAATACAGATCTCAGTTGGTTACGAGTCCTTATCAACGCTATCCTTAAACGCAACATATAACTTAATGAACTGATCCCATGGCAACACGACCATGGGGTCAGCATTATTTTTCTTAAGTATCAAGCAATCGTTATCCCCCAACCATTCCTCGATTTTCTTAAACCCCGCACCATCCTTCCTCGACTTCACTTCCGCAACCCAATCCCCAAAGCTTACATCTCCAGAGTAAGACCCTCCCGCCGCGCCTGATAAAGGCACCCTCTCTGCGTCAACCCCAGCATCCTTGAACCTATGCACAATTTCTCTTTCCACACGAAGTCCTTTAGCTCTTTGCGCTCGTCCCATTAATCTAAGCCTATCAGCCTACGCCTCTTGTCCATCTGCGCTTTAATTTTTGCATCAACCTTCGCTTTGAAGGATTGCGATTCCGCTCTATACCCAATAGTACGGTTATACATCAACTTGTCAAGATCTACCGTCTTCACTGGCACACCTACACTTTTTAGAGTACGCTCCCAATCCGTCTTGCCTTGATTGGCCTCTTTGTTTGAAGATGAGATCCTACTTACTATGGGGAATAAACCTTCTACGGCATACTCTACTCTAGGAGTATAGACATCTGAAATATCAACTCCAAATAAATCTAAAGGCTCTCTCGCTTTGGTTTCCGATTCTACGGGAGCACCTGTAAAAGATTTTATATTCCTTAACTCTTCAAAAGCCAATCGGGCAACTGGATGCGCTGAGCTAATCCACGTATTGTAATCAAGGAGACCTTCGGCTGTCCCTATGTCCATGTAAGGGAGGTCAGGCATTATGTAAGTAGGTTGGTTGCCTACGTTATATGGGAGCCTAAGGGCCAGTTGCTCTGAAAAATAATCTGGAGTGGGAGTATCATCCCCCATCATGCTCTCCGTCATTCCTCCAAACTCAAGGTACACCTTAGCTACGTTAGAGTACTTTGCTGGATTGTTAAGAATAGACTCCATCTGAAGCGGCAGGTTTTTCCTCATCCACGTATAGAAAGGAATCACATTACGCATAACATTCTTTTCAAAGTCCGTCAACTCACTGTAGTCGAACAAATGTTTTTTGACGTTGAAAGCCGCTTCTGCCCCCGACATCCCATCCAACATTGATTGAATGAATAGCGCACCCCGCGCATTCTGCTCCGTAATCCTCGCCGCACCCCGCGTACCCCTCAGCCATGCATTATTCCCCAGTGCATTCTTCCACCCCTTCCATGTCTTTAACGACTCCCCCTCAAGACCGAGAACAGCCTGTCCAGCCCGAGTACCCATAGACTGAAGCTTAGCTTCCTCCTCCCCACCTATCTCAAGGAACCCCTTAAGCAACTCCCCCTTTTCGGGTTCTGCCTCAACTCGTTGACCAAGGACTTTATTTATCTTCTGCCTAACGTCATCGGGCAAGCTATCTGGGATAAGTTTGTCTAATTCGTTTCCCTGATAGATCTGGCTCATTTCTTTTTGCAATCGGTTCAATGCATTGATGTGATTGCTAGGCAAACCTTTGGGTTTAATGCTCTCATTTAGGATATACTTTTCTACGGCTACTGCAAACTTCTCTTCCGCATTAAGCTTCTCGCCATCCAGAGGATTGGGATTAGACCACATAATCTCATCTACAAAAGCCCGCCTGTCATCATCACTCCACGCCATCTCGCCTGTGTCACCTACTCCTTCCTTTTGAAATTTATTTATCTCTTTATCTATCCTACCACCCTTAACATCCCGCCCAAAGACCCAGTTGTTTATAACGTCCAGATCACCGTCTTCTAACATACCACCCCTACGAGCAAGGTGGGCTAGCTCATGGACCATGGTGGAGACATCAGCCCCCTTAAAGGCTGTGATAGTTTTCTGACCCTGCTCAAAGAAACTAATCATGCCTTTGATCTTAGTGGTTTGTCCCGTGCTGTCTTTCTGGAACAACGTCATCCCGCCATTCAAGGACTTAGACCTAAGGTCATCACTGATGTCAAGGGCGTTGTATGTGCCTGTGTTATATTCCGCATCCTTAAAGGTACCGACAGCGAGCTTACCACCTCCATCAGCCTCTGCGTTTATGTCGGTCAGCACCTTGTTAATCCTATCTCCTACACTACCCTTATGCTTTGTGTCGGTGTAGTTTTTTGAAACAGCTTTTTGCATTTTATTTACGCTCGCTACCTCCGACAGGCCGCCCCACTGTTCTGCGTGACTTACCTGCTTGTGCTCTCCAGCCCATATAAGCTTTTTATAACCCCCTCTGGAAGCATCTTGAATAAGTAGCTTGAGTGCTGGAGTCATCCAATCATTCTGCGTTGCAGGGAGTGCAGTCTTAAGAAGATCGTTGTATAACTTTTTACCCTGCTGCGCGGAGAGGGAGGGACCATACCCACTCATCGGGTCGTAATCAAATAATTTTTGCATTCTCTCTGAGGGGAGGAACTCTAAGGCTTGTTCCACTATCTCGTCTAACCTTTTACCACTGTCTTCTTGCGCGAACCGCGCCCTAACCTTCGCCTCATACGCAACATCAATGGAATCTAAAACCCACTTTTCTAAATCTGCATCCGTAAGACCTGTCTCAGGGGCATCAATCACTAATTGTTCAAAATCGTTTATTACCGACTGGTCCACGTTAAAATCGTCTGTCATACGACGCATGTAATAATTAGATGGGTTATTTTGTAAGCCCCCAAATGCACCCAGACCCTTCATATATTCGCTAAAAGTCGGCATGGTAGTATCGGAGGAGTATGGCTTATCTACTTTCCAATCTTGATGGTGCTTTTTGATCCAGTCAATAGCACTCTTTCTTTGGGCAAACCTAGCATTATGAGTGGGATTAAAAAAGTCAGATTGAAGCTCGTTTAAAACTAAATACTTATCACCGCTCTTTTCATCGATATAGTCTGACACTCTATAGTGAGCCATGCGACTTTCATTAGCTTCAATAAGCTCATCATCTAAGTCAGAATCGCCCCTCTCCATAGCCCTTCTGTTTACCAAGTCATGCTGTTCAGCCTGTCGGCCAGACCGACCACTGGGTTGGTCGTAGGCCTCACGCGACCACTGACGCGCTAAGTTGGTCTCCCCTTCACCAACGCCCCCTCTTGTCTGCGTAGACTGCCACTCGTAAGGCCGCAAATCATCTAGTGGTCCATTTACGGTAATGTAACCCACCCTATAATTTGTATCTGGGTAAACGTCAAGATGCGTAGCCTCAAATGGTTCTGTAAAATCCAACCCCCTTAGATCTTGTTCCACCCCAAGACGAACTTCTGGAGGCATACGCTCAAGGTTTGAAGGTGGGGTTTTATATGTTCCACCAGTCTCCTTTAGTATCTTACGCGCCTCATGCCTTCCCATGAGTGGCAATGTCATTCTATTAAAGGGCCATTCTTCCCTAGCGGCATCCTTATACTGTTCCTCTAGATCGAAAGAACCTCTATTTATATTCCCAGATGCGTTAACGGAGTCCTCAACCAAAGAGGCTTCTAATTCATTGTGAGTGCCAATCTTACGCTGAATGTTTTCGGGAGTCATCCCTCGCTTTTGAGTCACCGCTTCCATGCGGAACAAGCCCCTGTTAAGAGCTTCTACAAATTGATCTTTGGTGATCGTCACATCGGGCAAGTGTTTAGCGTTGAACTCAATCCAATCGTCTACATTCGCAAAAGCATATTCCTCCATTGGATCGCGTCTATAAGCTTCTGCATCAACAGGGAGGTTAGCAGAAGCCGCCTTCTCTTTGTCCACCCTAGTTGCCACACTCTGCCTTTGTTGCTTGCTCAGCGGAGAGTTCTTGCCCGTAAGCACTGGCCCAACTTTGGCCTTTAGCTCTGCAAAGGTTAAGACTTTAACCTTGTTGTCTGTCTGTCTCCAGATATTGCTCTTGCCCTTTATCTTAGCATTCTCTTCAACCAATCGACCCATCACACTACGTAGAGTGGGAAGCGTTTCGGGTTTCTCATCCCACCAAGGTGACCAAAGATTCTTTTCACTTGCATCTAAGCCCGGCATCTTCTGATAAAGTGACTGCTCTACGATCTTAGACTTTGCTTGATTGACATCGGCAAACCCTTCTATCGTTAACTTGTTCCACCAGTCCTGAGGAGTAACGCCCAGCTTTCCATCTACGTTATTGTTCCATGCCCATCCCCTAGCCATACCGTCGTACAGTTCAGCTAAGGCACCAGCGTCCTCATCAGAAATGGGATCGCCCTTTGCATCTTTAAAAACACTTTTGATGTTCTCTTTCGCACCGGAGATCCTTACCTCAGTGCTTCCCCACTCAGGTAGCACATCTCTATCTTTCACCCCCTGCAAGATCGCACCAGCGGCAAGTCTGCGACTGCCCTTATAGATGCCAAAAGTTGCGCTCTCTACGCCAGCAAGCTCTACCATTTCGTCAGTAGTAAAGTTATCCGCGAAAAGACCAGCACGATCCATCTCAGTCCTCATGTCTTTAAGGCTAAGCACCCTACCGTCTTTCAGTTCAAACTTATAATTCTCTAAATACTTATGACCACCTGTTTTAAATTCCACATAAGACCGCAAGCCACGGGGCATGTTTTCTGTGCCGCCCCACTGAAGCATAGCCGCTTCCATATACCTCTTAGGGTTCGTTACTCCAGCCACATAGTTGGTGAATATATTCGACTGGATGTTACGAGACACGTAACCGTACGTACCCAAAGCCCATTGCCTCCATAAGGTAGTTCCCACCTTCCATGACTCAACAAAAGAGGCAAGCTTTGGATGGTCTTTAAGCATTACAGTAGCCTCAAAGAGTGCATTGCTATTGTCCAAAGCCTTTACCATATCCTTGGGCATTGCATAGAAAGCGGAACCCTCACCCTTCCATTCGCCAGCGGGAGAGTAAAAGTCAAAACCATTATCTTTAAACTTTTTATGCAAAGCACCTCCAGCCTCCTGTGCTGTAGATGCGTCCACTGGAATGGCAAGCTTGGTGTCGCTTAAGATGTGATCTGCAAACTTTTTAGTATTACGCAATCGAAGAGACTCAAAGCTTCGATTGCCATATAGCATTGAGAAGTCCATCTCAGATGGGCTTAAGGCTAAGAGTTTTCCATAGACATCTTCAAAGACTGCTTGTTCTTGAAACGTAGCACTTGCCCCACCAGACAGCTTAGCTTGCACCGACTGTTGTCCTGACTTGTTGGCAAGATCTTTCATAATTATATCTACTTGATCATCGGCAACACCCTTGCTATGGAGAAAGGTTTCCATCGCTCTTTCTCCAGCTTTGGACAAAGGGTTTCTGCTCGGCACATAATCAGCACGTAGACTGGTCTGGTCTAATACGCCATGACGCATGTCTTTTTCCGCTATCTCTTGCATGAGGTCTTTGGCAACGTCTAAGACTGTATACAGTTCATCTTTTATTTCGGGAGCATAATCCCCAGACTCTATTATCTGCTTGGCGATAGCAGGTTTAGACGCAAACAGAGTCATCGCATAACGAGCATCAAGCCCATACATTTTGTTTAATTGCAACATCCCGTTCTTGATGCGCTGTGTTTCAGAAGAACTATCAAGGGCAACGTCCTTAACAAGGCTTAGATATCCAGCCGCATCCTGTGAAACCTCCCCTGCCAGCACATCTGTCTCAGTATTCTTTATATGAATAAGAATTTTATTATGTTTTCCACTGTCAACTTGACCACTTGCAATCTCGTCCGCATTCTCTTTAAGGAAAACGGCAACATTTTTTGCTGTCTGTGGGTTCTGCAACCTCTTGATAGCGTTGTTAACAACAAGCTTATCTCCAACAGCCCCACCAACCGCAGTCCTGATCTTGCCAATGCGGCTATTGCCAAGGGTTGAAAAGGCAAAGTTAACAGCGGTAGGCACTGCACCAAGCCCCATGTCCGCTAGGCCATAGCCCTCTGGGCTTACCTCGCTTCCTAAGAATTTTCCCGCCTTACCTATCTTAGTGAGTCGTCGAGCTTCCTCGCTGGCTATCTTCTCAGCCTCTACCTTATCAAATTCCCTTAAGCCCTTCTCTATATCCTCTTCTATGAACTTAGTGTTTGCTGGATCGCTTACCTTAGCCTGTAGACCTTCCTTTAGGTTAGCCCTACGTATGGCGAGTCTACTCTGGGGATCGCTTCGCAACGCCCTGTTGTAAGATCTAGTAGCCCTAGCCGTAGCTTCCAAGGCTGTTTCCGTACCCTTTAGGATCGTATCCGTACCCTTAAGGAACTTTGCGCCCTTAAAGAGGCCATAGCCAAACCATGTAGTAGGGTCTAAGACCAAGTCCAAGCCAAGACCCAACATAGCAAGGGAAGTGTTTTCGGCATTCGTTAGCGGTACGTTAACCTCGCCAGTCCTTGGATTCCTAACGCCCAGCCTTTTACGATTTCGAGAGACTTCTGATTCCCGATATTCTTTGTCTGTCACAACATTGTATAGATCTGAAATATCACCAAGCCAATTTCCAGCATCGTCAAATGAATCCCAAGTAGCTGGTCTGCTATCCCAAGTGTTCAAAAGTTTTCGTCCAACAATAGCGTCATTGGCGCGTAAGATCTGACCCCACTCCGCTCGGTAAACTTCACGGCTGAACCATGAGTCTTTGTCTGGAGTATAGTCATCGTCAAACGTGTGCCTTATCTCGGACAAAGACTGCTTGAACGCCTCTTCCATATCCCCTGACTTCATAAGCGTGATGATACCACCAGTGATGGGGTAAAGGCCCACCTGTAACGCATCAACAACCTCTGACATTAACCCCGTCTTAGTAGCCTTTGAGTCTAATGAAATCTCTTTTGCAAATTCATCTATTAATGTTTCATCGGGCCTTATTATGTTGAAGTGGCGAGCTTGCTGATTAGTCTCACCATCTGGGCCAAGGTCAGCTATATTGTTTCTTGACGTTGTATACGCTTTCTTTCTGCTTACCTTCAGCTTCTCTTGGTCCCTAGCAGTCTCTTTGCCAGTAACCTTGTAGTTGGGGAATTGATACGACTGAAATTCAGCAGTTCCTTGTGGGTTGAATAGGTCAAGGTCAGGCCAAAGACTATCGCCTTCTTCAACCCCCCACGTTTTATCGTAAGATCTGTTGGGAGTGTAGTGTAGGTCGTTACGAGCAGGGTTGTAATTATTGTCACCAAAAATTGACATATTAGAATGCCCCCGATGTATCAACAGGAATTGTGTTCTTACGAGGCGATGTTGTACCTGTTAGGTAATCCGTGCTTTGTCCTGTTGCCAAGGATTTATTAGTTACACTGTTACCACCCTTAGATATAGCAAGACTTTCTGCGGTTTCTGGTCGGGGAGACTGGGGTATTACCTCATAATGATCAGTATCGTAAATGTCATACCCACCACTTACTGAGTCCCAACCCTGCACGGCAGTTTCTAATGCTTCGATGCGGCGTATAGCTTCTACTTTGTAAGAACTGTCTAATGATTTGGTAGCGTTTAGTTCAGCCTTGATCTTGTCAAAAACCTCTTGGACTGAGGGGGTTCCCCTTTGTCCAGAAAGGGCGCGGGCTATGCGCTGTTTTACATGCATTGTGTCTTCTTCTGTAAACCTCCCACTGAGAACAGTTTGACCTTCCGTGGTAGGAATTGACACAAGGTCAAACTGGCTTAACGCAGGATTAACTGCGGTGCCAACCTCTGGTGCCTCCCTTAGGAAGAGGTCTCTTGCATTGATGCGATCATCCACAGTCAACCATTCTTCTGTTTCTATTCGGCGTGTGGCATCCTCTCTGCTGAGAGCACCAGCCTTCATGCTGTCACTCAGGAAAACTGCATACCGTTCTCCAATCGACCCGCTGCCATACCCATTACGAAGTCGATCCTCCCAGTCTAATCTGTCAAAGAACCAAGGTTCAAGGGGTGGCTCTTGTGATTGTGGAGAGTTTCGTAAAAAGTTTAGAAGTTTATCGTGGTAAAGTTGATACATAGAATCGGCCCTGTCTGCACCGACCACACCTCCATATGGATCAACCCTATCACTTAAGATTTGCGCTGCCCCTTTTTTAGCTTGCCCTAGATTACTCCTCTGCCTCTCCAGTATCTTTCGAGAGGACGCACTTATTTGTGATGTAAGCATTACCCTGTTAACATCAGTAAGTGGCGAAACCGGGTTTACAACGAAGTCGTACACCTCGTTAAAGGCTATCAAGCTATTGCCATCAGCCGCACTGCTTATCAGTGTTGCCATCGACCCTTCCGCTGTGCCAGATATTGTTGTTTCAACTAACCCTTCTAATACACCTCGCATACCACTACCAGAAATTTGCTGGTTGACAATTTCCCGTGCGCCCGCTATATCGCCCTCGTCAAGGCGACGGGTCACTGTAGCTATAGCATTCTGACGCCGCAGCCTAAGGGCAGTCTGTGATCCCACGTGACCAGTCTCAAGCAACCTGTCAATCTCTTCGTCAAAATATTGAGTTCCCGTATAGTTCTGTAAGCCAGCAATAGAATCTGCCCTGCCCGTTATCCACGACCTAAATCCTCTGGATTTCTGGTTCATCCCCTGTATTTGAGTATCAAGTTTTTCTAGTGCCACCCCTACTCTATTTTTCTGTTCTTCTGAAATATTCGTACTATTGTACAATTCGTTGAGATCACCACGTTGAGCATCTAAGGAGATTACTGCATTTGCCATGTCTTCTGGTGTATAGTCTAAGCGGGAAAGTTGTAAATAGTTTGTGCCATTGCCATATAACAAATCAGTTTTTTCTTGTAGAACGGCATTTGAACTCAAAGAACTTTGGATGCCATTTTCTACAACCTGCATAGCCCCTCCAAGGTGCTGTTGGGCCAATGCATTAAGTCTTGGGTCGAGGTTTGGATTCTCTAAGTAGGAATAAAGACCCGCAATATCCCCCTCACTCCGGTATTGCCTAATAAGATAAGACCCCTCTTGATACGCCCGATCACTCTCACTAAGATCTTCGGCATATCGTCGGTTTTCCGCAGTCCTACCTTCGGCGTAGTCCCGATCTTCGGCCTTGTCCATCAACTTCGTTTGGCGATCCCAGCCTTTTTCAAATGCAGGGAGGAAGGTTTCACCAAGCCCCTCGCCAAAACCACCTGTAAAGTCACCAAGCTTGTCTAGAAATGACATCGTATTTACCCTATTCTCTTAAATGTCGGCTATCTTTTTACCAACCCCTGCGCCTATTCCTCCAGCAAAAGCCCCTGCGGCAGCACCTACGATACCTCCCGCTATGTTGCCAAACTTACTCCAACCACTGGTGCGGCCTACATTTCTCTCTGGTGTTACATTGCCGCCATTGAGCAAAGCAAAGATACCTTCCAGTTGCCCCGGCTCATTGTAGTTATCTATCCAGTTCTCAGGCACCATCCGCACCGAGAAAGCCCTTGAGTATCCAAGAGATGCATCATCGCCACTTATACTTAGCTCGCCATCCCGTATAAATAGTAGTGCTTCTCGCACTGTTGGATTGCGACTAAATCTACCATTAAATGCACCAGCAACCTCACTAAGCATTGACTTGCCTTTGCCTGTCATTCTAAAATCGCCATCATCGTTGTAGAAGACTCCGTATGTGTCTTTCTGATTTAAGAAGTCCATAACGTCAACCCCATACAGCGGTATTTCATTATCTACGGCAGCACCATGCTCGGTTCTTTCAAGAAATCTGTTGAGATACGTTTCTTCTGCACTATCTCTATCGCTAAATATTTCGGTATTATAACCTTCTTTAAGCTGACCGTTTGATTCGATCCACTTATTAGTTGTGTCTCCCCACTCTAAGTCGTTTGCGCTAACAGACGTTGTGTCTGTTTCTTCATCGTAAAACTGCTCAAACTCTCTTGCACTTACGGTAGAATTAACGAAACCCGTTAAGACTTCTCTCTTAGCTGCGTCATTTAAAATTCCATAGTTGCTATTGATGTTTTCAAAAAGTCCCGGTGGAGGGTTGTCCATAAGAGACGCAACTATGCCAGCAACACTAGAGTCATCCATAACGCGAATCTGCCCCTGCTCTAACTGACCCATTATTTCCTTTGCTTCTATGCGACGATAGTGAAGATCGGTTGCTTCGCCCGCTCTAAACAAATGGTCAGTATATGACTCGTTTGGTTTTTGTTTGTTTCCTTCTATCTTTGACCACGCTGTATAAAAAGCTTGCCCACCTTCAGTTGTGTTTAAGTCGTAACCTTTAGACATTAGCTCTGTCATTTTTGGATCAAGCTCTTGTCCTTGCAGTTGTTCATATTGTGCAAGCATATTAGGCGTGATGCTTGTACCTGCATCAGTGTACTGGTTGATATATTCCGTAGTGCTATCATACAACCGTCTGTTGCTGTCGTACATATTAATAAGTGTGGGGTCTTCATCCCGTGCCCCCATCAATGCTCCCCACACTTCCTCGTATTTTTCTTCTTGTAGGTCAGCTTGCCTATTAGCTCTAATGAACTTCTCTTCCTCAAACTGATTTGCTTGCGCTATGTCCTTTAGCTGGTTGCCATGCGTGTTGTCGAACACCTGATTCGCTTGCCCCCAATTATCTCTAAAAGCATTATTGACCTCATCGTAATTTTCATCGCCGCGTACAACTCCAGAAGAGCTTAGGTATATTTCTCTAGCTTTTTCTTCAGCCATGTAAATAAGATCTGGATTGTCTGCACCATTTTTAGAAGAATCTGCGGACAAAGGATCAAACATTTTATCATACTGATACTTAGCATCCCTAAAGGCATCATTGCTTAGACCAAAACTTTCTGACACATCGCCAATCGTTAAGTACCATGACCGATCTGCTTGGTCCTTAGCCGCCTCAAACTTGATAACCTCAAAGTCATTTTCTTTTGCTATGGTAGCATACTTGTTCATCCGGTCTAAGTTCTGCATCGTTATGCCAGTAGCTATCTGTCGAGCCTGTAGCGTTGGCATACCTGCCACAGTAATTGTATCGCCATCAACGATAGACTTTAGTTGGTCTAAAGTGATGTTTTGCCCTGTCATAGCAGACCAGCTATCAGATATAGTTTTACCTATATCCGTCTGTGCTAAGTAACCAGCAGGTAATTCCTTAAGCTCATCGGTCAACTCACTTGGCGGGATACCTAAGTCAGAAAGGGCAATCTCACCCTCCATGTCTCCAGCTACACCTGTGATCGATGCCCATGTCTGCGAGATCTCATTCGATAAAGACCTTGTCTGATTGGCAATATCAGCATTTATCTTCCTTACCGTAGCGACAGTCTCCATCTCACTCAAGCCCCATTGAGCCGCAAATTCATTGATCTCATTAGATAGGCTTTTGTTGAACTGTCGGATCGTTTCATAGAACTTATTCTGTTCTATCCCAAGCTCTCTGTTGCGGATGTCTATAGTAGCGTCTGTTTCTTCTTTGTTTTGCTTAAGGTTTGCATCAAACTGCCTACCCTGTTCCTCTAATTCTTCCGCAGTCAGATCCAACTTGTCTTCGCTTAGATTTATATTAGCCACAGAAGCAAGGGCTTCTGTTAGTGTTTGTATCTGCGTAACTACATAAGCTGATTTCTTTTGACTTATGGCTAAATCTATATCTCTCAACCCCTTCAGGTATTGACTGGACAGGTCTTCAAAGCCCCGTTGTTCTTGGCCACTGCCCGACAAGCCATTCACGAGAAAGTAACGGTTAGCCTCTTCTAACTGATCATCGTAGTCGGCCTTGGCCGATTCTCTAAGAAGCCTTTTCTCCTCGTCCAGATCACTATCACCAAATGCGGCTAATGCGTCAGTAAGGGCTTCCGTGAAGTCTTCTTGAAGCGCGTTTTTCTCACCGTCATCCGCATTCTTGTAACGGTCTAATCCCTCTAAGACATTTGCAAGCTCTGGGCTATCTTCTAGATTCTGGCCTATCGTAGAAATCATTAGATCTACGATGGCATCGCTTTCCTCTGGCGAAAGTGAAGTGAACGAGATTCCTGAGTCTACGTCTTTTATCTCAGTAAGCCACTTAGCCCCTTCGGCACGTTCCCAGAACTCATCCTTTGTCTCACCAGCCCTGCCTTTAAGCTTGAAGATGTCGGCACCAGAGAACCCATGACCATAACTTTCCTCTGTCAGTTCAAATATCTGGACATCTTCGCTCGTAGACCCGTCCTCATGTGTAGTGGTAACTGTTTCACTTTTCTTCTTTCCCTGTGGGGGAGATCCTACACCACCAGCCGCCTTAAAGACTTTGTACGCCTCAGTCGGGGAAGCACCGCTATCAAGAGCGGCCCTATAAGCCTCTTCTGGGGAAGATTGTATCTCGTAATCAACATTGTATTCCTCAAATAGTGCATCCCTTGCCGCAAACGTGTCCACCTCATCTACTGTGACTACCGTATCTTTCCGATCCTCAATCATCTGCTCTTCTCGTTCGATGAAGGTCAGAGGTCTGGATCGGGTTCCTTCAAACTGCTCGTAATAAAAATCGTTTACGCTGGCTATCGTATTCAATAGCGTTGCTGAATCAGCAAATAAGTTTTGACTACCCAACCTACTGGATACTAGTTCCAGTATCTGCTCTTCGGATGCCGTCCCTACCAACTTATCCATGACATCGCGTACAAGAGTCTTTAGATCTCCTACCTCAATAACTTCCTTACCAGCAGAGGTAGCGGCATAGTCTTCGGAGGATTTTGTATCAGCATTAGCATCCCTCTCCTTATCAGCTTGCTCTTCTATGCTAAGCGGTTCCTTTGGAAACATTGAACGCAACTGCTGTTTCTCAGCCGCACTTAAGAAGTTGGATGTTTCTATCTCGTACATAGTGGGAGCACGAGAGCGGTCACCCGATGTAATGCTATCATACAGCATAGCATGAAATTCATTATACTGAGCAGAAGCTTCTGCTTCTTCGGGCGTATCGATTAACGGGTTTTGGTTAGCTTCTTGCTCAGCCGTTATCCTAGCTCTTTCATCCGCTTGGCGTTGGTCTTCCGCTATCCTGTCTTCTTGCTCTTGTGCTACTCTTTGCCGATCCTCTTCGGCTTTTCGTTCCGTTTCTCGCGCATCTCGTTGTTGGTTGAAGGTATTCAGCCTACCTTGTATGTCTTGGCGTTGCTGATCGTTTAGATCGGCCATTGCAAGTGTCTGAGGATCAACCGTGCCACCCCTCATAAACTCACCAATGAGGTCATTGTACGCCTTAGACTGCCTTTGGGGCCGTTGGGACTCGTAGAAGGTAGAAGCCCCTCTATCTATCATCCCTTTCTGGTCAAACAGATCCCCTACGCCAGCCTCATTAGCGGCAGAGCGTAGCTCGTTCCAGTTAATCGTAGAAGGATCGCCGCCCGCAGCCAGTAGATCTTTTGCCGCATTGAGCATAGCCCCGTATCGATCTCTTGGGGTGGCAAATAAGTCTATCTCATCTTGCCTATTTTCGTACTCATCCGCAAGATCGGCGGCATTCTCGTCTGCCTCTTCGTCTGTGGCCGAATAGTAACGATCAATAAAGTTTTGCTTCTGTTCATCTGTTAGATTGGGATCTGCTAAGATCTCTTCTCTTGTAGGCCATGCGTCTGATGGTCCTTGAGAGCTTTTGAATCGATTATCGAACTCGGTGTAAGAACGCTGAGCTAATTCCTCTGGCGTTGAGTCTGCAAGTTCCAGTGCTTCCGTAGTCTCCTCAAGAACCTCAAGATCAGCCTCCCTATCATAGCCGGGACGTTCGTCCTTAGGAGGGTCGGTCCACCCAAATCCAACCTCAGGTGTATCACTCGTATCACCTACGCTTCTAAGGTAATTAAGCTCCCAAGACTGGGTTGCCTCTGACCAAAACACAGGCTCTTTACCGTCTATCTTACCTTGAGAGATTAAGGTATATAGAGGCACACCATCACTATCCTGAGTAGGCTTATCGGGCCTAGCCTCTAACCCCGCATCAAGCCTTAGCCTATCAGTTGCTTCATTAGATTCTTGTTCAAGTGGGGAAGCACCTTCTTGCACGGTATTATCATATTCATCTGCGAGTTTATCTCGCTCTCTCTGTTGTCGCTCTTCCTCATTTCGTCTGGCAAGCTTGTCTGCTTGTTCTTGCTCCCAAGTATCTACCCAGTCGGAGGTGGGCCTATCGTCCCCTCGGCCAAGCTCACGTGCCGAAATTTCTGGCAGTTCATCCTCAGGCACCAAAGAAAGAAAATCACGGGGATTATCTTGTTTCTGCCACGGATGAGTAGTTCCTATGTTTTGGACCATCGCATATCCCGGCGCAGACATGAGTCCAATTGGTCCCCTTAAGGCCCTTGCCATGCGATTGTGATACTCATGGTCTTGTTCGCCAGACATTTTAGGGTTTCCACCCCTCCAGTCAGCTACCTGTTGCTGGACCTCTTCGGGTTGCCCTCTGTAACGTGCTAGCGGATCTACTTCTTCTTCCGATAGCTGAGTTAATCGTTCTTGATCCCTTTGGTAATCTGCGTAAGTGTAACCAGCATCTCCTCCCGTAGGCTCCCTTGAAGACTGGTCCATCTCGTTGTAGGCACGTATTCGCTCAGCGATCTCATCTTTTTCTATAAGGGGAGGATCGCCTTCCCTGTCTTGCGGCACGTACGGAGTTCCAGTACGTGCCGCATTTTCTCGGTCTTCTTGGTCTCTTGCTATGTCATCTCTTATCCGTTGGTTTTCTCGTTCTTTCCGTAACCTTTCGTTTTCTATTTCTGCATTTCGTTGGGCAGTCTGATCTTCCGATGTTTGCCCCGAATTATCTGTCCATTCCTCAAAGCCGCTATCGTTTTCTCGGCCAAGATCAGATTCCGAAATTTCAGCATCCGGATCAAAGTCATCATCTGCGTTTATACCGAAAGACTGATCAGTGACACCGTTTCGACCATTTCCCGTGCCATTC
>TARA_R110001599_G_scaffold71072_3_pt1 | contig 19315 bp, 19 predicted proteins | sample TARA_R110001599 | Tara Oceans TARA_R110001599 (sample SAMEA4398360) | marine metagenome | biome: Polar Biome; feature: [MES] marine water layer (ENVO:01000295) within the mesopelagic zone...; material: water (ENVO:00002006), including particulate matter (ENVO:01000060) such as...... | reverse complement strand
GCAGCAGCAGCCACAAACGTAGGCTCAAAAAACATGGCGTGCATTGCCCCTAATGTGTATCTGCCGCTATGAAGCCGTACCTACTGGACGCTGTTTCAGAGCTTGGGCACGCAGTGTTCGAGAGCGGGCTTTATAACCTGAATATCATAGGCATACGAAGCAAGAGCCATAAGGCCAACAAGTTCGATGACCGCCTTTGCGTTGTATATAAGGACGAGAGCGGCTGGGTAACAAGGACATGGAAGGTCACTTGTGACCCAGGGTCGTACCACCTAAGCAACCCCAGCAGGGTCTCAGGGACGGCCATCCTCGTGCCTGGGCAGTACCGCAATGTTTACAAGATAGGCAAGCACAGGGGCAAATATGACGCCCTTACGCAAAGAAACGGTACTGTGAAGGTTTATCGCGACTCAAACAGAGATGACATCATCGACGCAGAAGTCGGCACGGAAGAGAGAGGGTACTTCGGTATCAACATCCACAAGGCGGGTCAGCGATCAACAATGGTTGACAAATGGTCCGCCGGGTGTCAGGTTTTCGCTAACGAGTCGGACTTTAACGACTTTATGGACATCTGCCGCAAGCAGATATCTGAGCGCGGTTGGCGCACATTCACTTACACGCTAATAGAAGAATGAAGATTTTCTTAATCATCCTACAACTCGCAACTGTTATCATAAACAAGCTACCGGGACGGCGGAAAAAGTGCCTACCGGAAGGAGAAGAATAAAATGGGACTCAAGAAGAACGAGGTTAAAGACCTTTCAGCCTCGCTGTTTGAACTTGCTGAGGACCTGATTGCCTCCAAGAAGCGTAAGAGGCCGATGACCAAGAAAGAGCTTCGCGGCTACACCAAGCGTGCCATGCGTATCGTTATGCAGCTTGCCATTGATGTGATCGACTAAATGACAACAACGTCAGCCATAGAGTCCGTCAAGGGCAGCACTATATCTATCCCGACGAGCCTGCTTTTCGCGGTACTTGCTGGCGGCGTTGGAACTGTGTCTGGAAATCTTGGTGGTGGCATTTCTGCTTCCGAGGTTTCCGACATGGTGGATGACAAGATAGCTGCAAGGGAAGAGGTCATTGGCCTCAAGCTTGAGTCAATCGTTAATGCAGTAGAGCGTGTGGAGGGCAAGATTGACAACTTCCATAAAGCTCCTTGATAGGCTCCGCGACGTTGGGGTTGATGACTCGATGATAACAGAGAGCATCGCTGACGTTATCAAGGGGGAGACCGTGAAGATAGTCGAGACCAGGGACAAGGGTGGGGACCTTCATGTTTCAAAGGTGGAGCGGACAAGGAAGCCCGAAGACCTGATGCGTGGCCTGATAGCCTACGACATTCTTAGTGGCGGCGAGCTTGGCCTTGCTGGAGAGCATCTACTTCCCCGCAAAATCAGGGATCCAAACGATCTACTTAAGCGGCCAAGGCGTCTGCCGGAAGTGATTGATGCGCGGATTATCTCAGACAGCAGGCCACTCCCAAAGAATGAAGAATCTTAAGCCCAACCTGTGTCTTGATACAGAAACGTATGTCCAAAAGAGGGCAAAGTTCCTTGGGTATCCTGAAGACGAGGAACTGAGGGGGTGGCTCGACACCTTTTCTGAGCTGGCAGAAATGTCAGACCAGGCAATAGACTTCAGAAAACTAAACCAGCAAGCCTTAGAGCTTTTTGTTACAACTGTGGGCGTCTCCCCGGTGGAGGCGAGCCTTATTGACAGGCCAAACTATCTTGTTGTACCAGACGAGGTTGATACCAATGATGAACATGAACGACGACGACATGATGACGTTAGTGCTGGTGGGAATAATGGTCATGTTCCTGCTGCACATGTGGACGAGCATGCCTTAGCTGGGCCGGTTGAGGTTGATGACCTGCTGGCTGACTTTGAGTTATTCTGCCGCGAGGCCATTAAGATTAAGTATCGCCCTGGCATGGGGGCTCACTGCGACAGTGGCGGGTATGGCCCATTCATACTGAACGCTGGCCAGAAGAAAATAATATCCATTGTCATTGATATGTTTTTCAATAGGCAGGTTCCGGTACGCATTCAGATACTGAAGTCACGCCAGTTGGGTGTGACGACAATCTTCTTGGTATTCAAGCTTTGGATTTGCTACCAGATCGAGGGCTTCACGACGCTCTTCATGATCGATAAGGGAGCTCACCTTGAAGAGAAGCGCCAGATGCTCATTACGTGGATTGAGGCTGCGGCAGAGAAGTTCCCTGCTTTACCCACAGTCAAGCGTAGAGCGTCCAAAGTTATTGAGTTGACGAACGGGTCAAGAATCCTGCTTGAGTCGGCTGAGAGCCCGAACCCTGGTACTTCAGAGATGTTGCAGGGGCTACACCAGTCTGAGCGCCCAAAGTGGCCAGAGGGCCGCTCACAGCAGGTGAAGGCGTCAATCCTGCCTGCCATCCCTGCGACGAAGCACACGTTTGTCATCGATGAGTCCACAGCGGAGGGCTTCGACGACTTCAAATCAGACTGGGTTCGCATACATGATTCGCAGAATGAGTTCTCGGATGTTCGCGTTGTTCCTATTTTTCTCCCTTGGTATGTGTCCGAAGAGTACAGCAAGAACCCACCAAAGAAAGCCTTTCACAAAGGCAAGTTCAAGTGGCTCAACGACGACCTTGAAGTCTGTGAAACAGACGGAGAAGGAAATATCACGCTGACTGAGGAGGACTTCGCGCTGAAATACAACCTGTCGTACTCCCAGATTTACTGGCGGCGAATGAAGATTAAGGCACCGTCCCCTACTGGGTTTGGTGGAGACAACGTAATCTTTGACCAGGAGTACCCGACCACGCCTGACCATGCATGGGCAAGCATTGGTATTGGATACTACCCGCATAGCGTCTTGAATAGAATAGAGTGCTCTGAGCCATGCTTTATTGGCCGCATCGAGCATGTGGGCCAGCCGATAACTACGCTTCAGTTGACGAGCGCGCTGAACATGGACCCGAAGATTGTGTCTGAGCAGTATGGCCCGCTTCGCATCTGGCAGATGCCAGAGGAAGGTGAGAGGTACTTCATTGGCGGGGACGTAGCCGAGGGCAAGACCATACTGAACGGCTCAAAGTCAGAGTCCGACTATTCAGTGCTTTGGGTCTTGGACGAGTATGGCCGAGATGTTGCAATGTTTCGCGCCAGGATTCCGCCAGAGGAGTTAGCTTATTACCTCATCCTGCTCGGAAGGTTTTACAATGACGCGAGAGTCAACTGCGAGAGAAACAAGGACGGGGCGACTGTTTGGGCGTTTTTTGAACCTACAGGCTATCCGAATGTGTTTTACCGTGACGACTCTCGGGGGCGTGTATCTGACCTTGCTTGGTCTCTTATTGGTCCTGGCGCTCGCATACCATTTCTAAATATGCTACGCGCTGCTATACGGGATGATCCGGGCAGGGTTCGTTCTAAACATCTTTTTGAAGAAATGCAGGCACTCGTTAGGAAGACAAATGGTAAGGTTGAGCCCAGTTCCGGTAAACATGACGACTGCCTGTTTGCCAGAGGGCATGCGGAGGTTTGCAGGGTGGGCTTAACAGGCAGAATGATTGAAAGTATTCCAGACCCGGAACCACCTCCCCCTCCGGTGGATTCTATGGAATCGATATTCTCAGATAACGGCATTGAGGTTTGGTGATGGCATTTGATTTTGAAAAGTGGGACATGCGAGTTCGTCGAGACCTTCGATGGAGGCAGTCTACTGTTGACAAAAGCTGGGACCGCAACCAGAAGTATGTTCGCAATGAGACCAAAGACCGGTTTGGGAACACTACGACGTACAAGGGCAACCTTGTTCGAGAGTTTGAGAAGGTCATCTATCATCGCGTCGTCAACAAGGATCCCGCCATCAGAGTGCGAGCAGCCGACACGCAGTTCTCCTCGAACGCCAAAGACCTTGAAGTTGTAGTCAACGACATTTCTCGTATCGTTCGCCTGAAGGACTCTCTTCGTCAGGCGACCATGTACTCGACATACAGCATGGGCTGGCTTGAGGTTGGCCACCCTTACGCTGCATGGGGCCTGAACCCCCACCAGTATGCAGGCATCAACCGGAACGTCACGGACCCATCAAGCCTTGAGTCTGAGTGGGAGGAGGTTGATCCGAACCTGGCATTAGCCCAGGGCATCGACCTTGAGAACGTGGACAACCTGTCCCCGCTTGACTTTGGCGCAGATTCATTCATTACAGGCGTCGATAACGAGCCGTCCCCCGTATTCAATGACGCCGGCATTGGCTTCCCGTACCTCACTTACGTGAATGGTAAGCACATCATTACGCCTGCTGACATTGAAAACTACATGGACGCAGACTACGTGGCTCGGCTTCGGCCCGTCACGCTTGATGAGCTGAAGACCATGGGTGACGTAAAGGTGGACCACAAGGGCATCTCCCGCCAATACTGGAGCCTGTTTCCAGAACTGGACATGGAGTACCTTGGCGAGGACATCGTCCTGATCGTCGAGTGCTGGGTCAAGCGTGATCGCCTGGACTCAAAGTACAACAACTGGTTTGGTGCATGGATTTTTGGTGAGCCCAAGTCTGTCATTCGCGACATGCCGAACCCGTGGGGAGGCATGACCCCGTACACGCCAGTGAAGCTTACCAAGATGGGCAAGTTCCTTGAGCGCACAGTCGTTGACGACATCGTGCCCGTATCAGACATGTACAGCATTGCGCTTAAGTCTATTGACCAGGACATGCTGGACAGCCTGAACCCGAAAGTAATCGTAGACCAGACGGCAAACATCAAAGACGACGACATTAAGAAGCTACTCAACCCATCGTACCGAGGCCCAGTCAAGGTCAACAGGGCTGATGGAATCAAGATTGAGAGAGGCCCAGGCATTGACCTGAATAAGATTCAGTATGTCCGATTCCTTCGTGAGATTGCACAGCAAAGCACTGCAACATCAGAGATCGACAAGGGGCAGGCGGTCAAAAAGATTAGCGCACGTCAAACATCTGCACTTATTGAGGCGACAGACCAAATCATTAGCGGCATGCGTGAGCTGGTTGCAGAGGCTGCTGAGGAGTCAATCACTAAGCTGATGTTTATCCTTGGCCTGTTTCACGGCAAAAAGCAGCAGTACAAGTATGGTCATCGTGTAGTTACTTTTGACCATGGCAAGCACGACTTTACAACCTCGCTGATTTATGACATCGATGTCAAAGACATGGGTCCAGACCCAGGCGCAGAAGACAAGATGATGCTTATGCAGTTTATTCGCACCGTATCAATGAATCCAGAGCTGTCCGCCAACTACGATTGGAACAAGATTGCAGGCGAGGTTGCCCGTGTATTCGGCTGGCCCCCAGACTCAGTGAAGCAGCAGATGCAAGAGATGGGCATGCCAGACCTTGAGGGCATCATGCCGGGCGGGCAGCAGGCTCCTGGGGTCAACCCCAACCCCAACCCAGGAAGGGGCCCCACAGACCAGTCTCAGTCAGTAGAGGCACCAAGTTCGTCTAACGCTCTTTCCGGCTTGGCAAGGAGCGTATAATGTTGTACGAATACCAATGTGTTGACGCTGGTTGTCTTCATGTGACCGTAGAGACAAGAAGTGTTGCCGACCGATTCAAATATCTTGAATGTGAAAGATGCGGGACAGAGGCCAAGAAGGTCATGTCTATCCCTACTCGTTCATGGGGCCTTAAGGCTGAGGTCGAAAACTACCCGATGGCTAATCATTTTCTTAGCAAGCCGGGTGAGCCGCCCGTTGTGTTTGAGAACGCGACTGAAAGAAAGCAGTATTACAAGAGGCATGGTCTCGTAGATGCTGTTACGCCAGACGCAGATAGGGCAACAATGTATACATCAGATGGTGATTGCAAAAACCATGAGGACTTTGATAAGTTTAATGATATTGAAGACCGGGCGAAATATGTTCGAGTACCGGATCAGTGGGAAGACACGCCTGTAGGAGAGGAAAATGTCTGAAGCAACAAGTAAAACCGAATCCGCTGCACCAGCAGCAACCGAATCCGCTGCACCAGCAGCAACCGAATCCGCTGCACCAGCAGAAGCAAAGCCAGATTTTGATATGACTACCTGGCAATCTTCAGGTGGGAATCGATCTGAACTTCCAGAAAACTTTCGGCAGCTCTACGACCACATTAGCGATAACCACAAAAAACAAGACGCATTCAACGCAGTCAAAGAACTTCGCGGCATGATTGACAATGCTGACCAGAGAGCAGCAGCAGGCCAGAACCGAAACACAGTACACGATAAGCAGGCAGAAGAGCCCAACGGGGTTGAGCAGCAAGTCCAAGCACGCCTCGCGCAGATGCAGAACCAGAAGTCTGTGGAGAAGTTTCGGGGCGACTTCGAGTCCATGCTGAAAGAGCCCATCAAGGTTGGGGACGGACACTCCTTCGCCTTCGCAGACAAAAAAGAACTTGAAACGTTTGTTAACTATTCCCGAGATGTCCTCCAAAATGGAAGGATTACTCCGCAGGACCTGTACAAACTTTGGAACTTTGAACGTATTCTTGCTGACACTGGCGAGTGGAAAGCGAGATCGCACGAGGAAGCGTTACGGAAGACAGCGGGTGGCCCCAAGTCTGAAGCAGCGTCAACGAGTGCAACCCCCTCAAACGCTGAGGCGAAAAGCGCAGGCGAGCGCGATTCAAACCTTACGGTAGAGGAAATCATGAAGCTGAAGTTCCCCGAGATTTATGGAAACATGAAAGACGGGAACGTTCGATATGGATAAAAAACACCCTTTAGGAGAATAGTAAAATGGGCGCACGCTCTGAATATACCGAAACAAGGGCACTTATCCAGGCTATTGAGGATCGGGCTAAGGCCATCATTCCTCAGCAGCTTGTGCAGAACTGGTTCTACTACCGTCTGGTAAAGAATGCCCGTGCTGTAAAGTGCTACGACAACGTTGAAATCCCACTCATGCCAGCCGTACCCACATTGGGTAAGTGGATTGGTCGGGGCTCAACACTTCCTGATAGCAGCAGTGACCAGCTTGCGTTGGCCACCTTCAACAACCGCTATCTTGCAGTTCCCACTACACTCAACATGGTTGACCTGTGGGAGCACGAGAACAACCCGAGCACCATCTTCCAAGATGCAGACTTCGAGGCGCTTAAGGCTGCCTGGGGTATGCGTCGGATGTTGTCGAACGCTGTACTTAACGGTACTGGCGGTCTTCAGCCTGATGGTATCGTTGGACGGATTCTTGAGAAGGCTGCACCATCAGCCCAAACTCAAGTTGTTGGTAACGTTAACAAGGCCACCAAGCCTTGGTTCCGCAACCAGTATGTAAACCTCACTCAGAACTTTGGACACATCGCATCTGGCACGACCATTCCTGCCGGTATCCTTGCTGCTCAAACTCTGGTTGATTCTTGCACCGTTGGGCAAAGCGTTCCGACCGACCTTGTAACGACTAAGGCCGTCTATATGATGTTCCGTCGTGCCATGATCGAGATGAGTTCTGCGTACCATATGGCTACTTCTGAGGAAGATATGCACTATGGCTTCAAGAGCCTCACCTTCGATGGCGTCAAGCTCGCTTGGGATCCGCAGATGCCTGCCGATACTGTCATCTGTGTCCACATGGGCAACACTAAGCTTGACTCTCGCCGCATGGGTGAGAACACAGCCAAGTTTGATGGTGACCTTGAGAACGCTTCTGTCAAGAACACGCTTGAGTTGGATGGTGGATTGTTCCTCACTCACAACCCGAACGTGAACATGCGGACGCTTGAGGCACGGACTCCGTACCGCGAGCTTAACCAGACTTCTTGGCTTGTTAACTCCTTCAACATCGGTGTAGGCCGTATGTCCGACCAAGGTATTGCTGGTTCTGACAACGGTTCACGCTGGTCGACCTGGAGCTAATCATGCCTGGATCTATGATGTTAGCTCGAAGGATTAAGGATGCCGTCATTCCCGCTACAACGGGAACGATGGCAGTCCATCCAACGGGTGCAACCAACGGGATTCAACTGACTTCCGATGGTTCTTCTGCCGGCACAGCCGGAAGCTATGTCGAGGTTGTTGCTGCGGACGGTATCACCAGTGAGTTTCGTATCACTAGTGTTATGCTTGATAGCTTCAGCGCCGCGACAAGGCTTCATGTAACTGTTGCTACCGGTGCTTCTTCTTCGGAAGTCGAGATTGGCACGTTCGTTGTAGGTGTAGGGGCAACTGCTACCGCACCAACAATACCCGTTTCAATGGCAAACATTCCCGCTAACACGCGAGTCGCTATGAAGGTTTCTGCTCAAAGCGGAACCGGTGTGACCACGCGCGTTAACATTAACTACGTAACAGTCTAAGGAGACTATCATGCCTGTTCGTTCTGCTGCCACCACCTATGTTGGCACACTTGATGGTCACGGCCCTGAAGCCTGGACCGACCTTAGCCCTCACTCATTGTTCAAGGACCCTAACATCATCATCCCCGCTGCCGAGGTAACACTCTACAGTGAGGATCAAGATCGTCAGGACTTGTACCTTCGTGAGCGCAAGGTCATCTACACTGAGGTTGTTGCTGGAGTTACCTACAAGTACCTTCTTAACCTTACGTTCTTCGTCAACCCTGGTGCTGCCCTGACTGTATCAGCTACTGTTGGTAAGCTGATTGGTGAGGACGGAGCGGTGACCGCTGCTGCGGATACGCACACCACGGTTGCTGGACTGTCTCTCGGTAAGTACTTCACAGTTGGGGTTGACTCCTTCGGTGAAACTGCAATCGGGCCATACGGCGAATCATCGTATTCTGCCGATGCGTTCGTTTCTACGACCATTCCGACCGGTGCCGCCGTATGGCTTGTCCGTAGCGGGACGGCTGTTGTGGATTGTTCCGGCGCAATCACTGCTGGAGTAGAGGCTAAAGCTAACACTGGGGGTGCGCTTCAAGCCACTGCTGGCGCGGCTGATGTTCCAGCCCTGCTTTTGGGAACGGCACGAGTCGATCCTGGCGGTGCTGCGCTTGGCATTATCGACCTTCGTATGCCTGAACGGCTTCCACCGCTCAGCTAATAATATCGCTGGGGGCCTGGATTTCTGGGCCTCCAGCCTTTCTCTTTACAAGGCAAAACAATGGCAGTTTCAGTAACAACGCAGACCGCTCCATACGTAGACAAGCTTTACGTCGACACCCAAGCGAACGGCACCGCTGAAGATGCCGTTTCAGCCGGGGCGGCGACGATCTATATTGTAGACATCGACAACTCCAACAACTCTTCAGCGGTATACGCAAAGCTGTTCGACCATGCTGCGCCAACTGAAGGAACCACGGAGCCTACCCTTATCCTTAAGGCTCCAACGCAGACCCGACAGGTTGTGACCATCTCAGAGGGAAGCTACTTCGCGACCAACCTTTCCTTTATGTGTGTAACGGGGAGGGAGACCGCAAACACAACCTCCCCACCCAACAATGTAACCATTCGTTTGATGGCGGAATAATGGCTCTTTTAACTACATTTGCAACAAACCCCGTCAAGACAATCATCGTCAACCAGGCGGCAGCTACGGTTTCAAACGCTGCGGTTGGTGACAACAATGTTTCTGGCGGGCCAGCCTACCTTCAAATGATTGAGGTGGACAACGCATCTTTCGGAACAAGCGTTTACGTAAAGCTGTACGACGCCTCATCTGCCGTAGCCGGCACAGACTCTGCTGAGGTTGTCCTCTTCGTCAAGGCGAACTCAAAGCGAAGCTTTCACTTCTTCCCTGGGCTTCAGTTCTCTACTGGCTTGACAATGTGTACCACAACGACTGCGGGCCAGGCGGGCGTGACCATCCCAAGCGACCCCCCTGCCGTAAATATGGTGCTCTCTGAGACAGCGAGCTAAGAATGGCCAACCACAAGGTCATTGACCTGATCAATCAGTTCATGGAAGACCATGGCCAGTCATCTGGGAAAGATCGGGTCATGCTTTGGCTTGAGGACGTTTACTCCAAGATTAGACGACTTCCCTGGTCTTGGAACTTTACTGTCACTGACACCCAGACAGGTGGGGGCTTGTACTCCACCCCTGTTATCACATCAGTTGATACAACAGAGACATTTAGCTGGACCCAGGGCAACGACTATATACAGTCTACGGTATCAACCATTTCCTGCGTTACTGGATATCATACTGGTCGGTACGTATACATAGATGACGAGTGGTACAGGTGCATCAGGATTTCGCCGGATGGGAATAAGAACCGAGTCTATCTGGATAAAAAGATTGTATCGGCAAGCGCGTCAACGCAGACTGTAAGCTTTTACCGTCGTGACCTGGCATTCAAGACTAACGGCATCAAGAGCATGCACGTAGATGACCGAAAGCTTGAGAACCTGACAAGCGAGCAGATCTATAGGTTTAAGCGAGGGCTTGACCCAAGGTGGTATTACGGCGATTCAGGTGAGCCTCTCGCCTATCATGTTCACGACTTTGAGATCACCCCACCCAGCAAGGCCCCTCTCGTCACCCTCTCTGAGGATACGACGGTGACGGGGATAACCGCTGGCGTACATAGGGTATTCTTTACCTTCATCGATGCAGAGACGGGACAAGAGAGCGCCCCTGGCCCAGCCGTAGAGTTTACTGCCACATCGTTATTGACCAAAGCCACTTTCGCTTACGACTCAAATGGTGATGAGTCCGCTGACGTTTGGCACGATGAGTCTACATACCTGCTCGGCATCTACGTGAGCGCAGAAATAGGTGAGTACACAAGGGTTCCCATGTGGAGCGTGGCTGGTAACGGACTCAACGCTGTTGGCAATGAGGGTGGAACTGCGACCGCGAGCGTCCTCCTTACATCTTCCGACACCACGCTTCGCGGAAATAGTAGCTACTATGACGGAGAGTGGACTGCAACGTGCTTCTACCCTGCACCAGACGAGTATCTAAGGGCGCACGCAAGGCACATCGACACGTGGCAGGGGCTACCCGAAGAGGCTGACCTTGTGAAGCTTGGCCGCCAGCGCGAGTTTATCGATTTGTTTCATCTGTATTTCTTAATGAAGCAGTCGATACAAAACAAAGACCCAGCTCAGTTTCGACAGATGCAGGGCTCATTCAGAGAGCAGCTAAACTTTCTCCTTGCCCAAGATGGCGATGACCGCAGACTGGACCCGTCGTCCTGGGAGTACAAGTTTTATTCGCCAATGATTGCCTCGCCTGACGACTTCACCTCATCGCTTAAGTATCCGTTTTAATGGCGCAACTCGTAAAACAGAACATCCTTGTTCCCCTTGACGGGATGAGCCAAGAGCAGGAAACTGACGGCACCTTGCTGGGAGAGGATACTGTAAACTTCTACCCTGACGGCGAAGGGTATCTTGTCTCGTATCCAGGCAAGGCTGAATACTTTAAGTCTTCAAAAAAGATTATAAACTCTACACTTTCTGCTGGAGGTATAGCGCACGCCCAGAACGTTTTTACTACGCCACCCACGGGTGATTTTACGCGAATAAAGATTTACAGAGACTCGTCTGGCCAGCAGCACATCGTCTTCGTCTTAGGGAACACACTGTGCGTGGTTGAGGGCAATGGGTATCGCACACTGTACTCATTCTCTGGAGCTAAATACGAGGGCGCAAGCTACCCTGAGATATTCATCCACGAGAATAAGCTCATTATTGCGAACCTTGGCGATCCTGTTCTGTTGTGGGACGGGTTTCAGGATGTTGTACCCCTTGGCGTCACTGAGATTCCAGCACCACCTTCCGTTAGCGTGTCCCTCGCTCCCTGGTATACAGAGCTTGGGGGTAAGCCGTCCACAAACAACCATGCAATAGTATTAGATCGTGGCATGGAAGTCTATGGCGGAAACTTTAGCCGTCACGGGTATTGGGGCAACCCTGGTATTTGGTACTCTGGCCCAGTCGAGTATGAGCCTGGCGGCACATACCATGGTCTTGGCGGGGGATCCACTGGCCACCATCTTCCAGAGAACTGGAGCGAAACATATTGGTCCTGGAAGGTTCAATACTTTGACCGGTACGGAAATCTCGGACCAGCATCGGCTGCCTCTCAGACCGTTAAGATACCTAAGAATAGGTCTTTTATGGTCAAGCCTTGCCTGCCAGCAGGGGCTGTTGGCGGTCGAGTATCCCTTGCAGATTTTGATGGAAAGCATTGGGCAACAGCTTACTGGACCCCCCCATCGTCTGATTGGCATATCGCTGGGTGTATCCTGCATAAGACGCTCGACCTTCACGAAGACAAGGCAAACAGCTACGAGGTCTATTACCAGGAGCGTGTTCAAAACAACGTAAACTGCACAAGGCATACGTCTGTTGCTGGAGACTCAACGCTCGCTAACTCTCCACTGATGGATGATGCGGTTGGCGGGCCTCCATCTACCGACCTGGCTGCATCTTGGGGCAGTCGAGTCATAATGCGTGACCCGGTAAGCAAAGAGAGCATGCTGTACTCTGACCCCAGTCAGCCAGGTCAGTTCCGCCCATCAAACGTATACAAGGCGAGGGACACTATCGAGGCCCTGCTTCCGATGGGCGATAGGCTCTTGATTGTGACAAACTCGACTTCAGAGGTCTTGTACTACACCAAAGAAGGGTCGATTGCCCACCTTGAGACACACGAGAACAAGGGCTCCTACTACGGTCGCAGCTTTGCAACTTTCGGTGATAACATATTTGGCCTCTTCAATGATGGGTTCTTTATTTTTGATGGCCAGGGCTTCACGGTGGTAAAGTCTCCCTTCTTCTTAAAGAAGGATTACATTGACCGATGGCATGATGTACAGAACTCTGTCGTTCAGGGCGAGTGGTACTTCCTGTCTACCCGGAAGGAGATGGTTGAGAACGAAAACAACTACATACTCATGTGTCACCTTACGACCGGCAGATGGTTCCAGGTAGAGGAGTCTGTACGGGATATGGCCGTGTCTGGCGACTACATACTTGGCGTTAAGGACAGCATTTACTTCCTATATAGGGGTAACGATTATGCTGACTCTACCGTACACATAAGAGGATTCCTTAACTCTTCTGGTGGTATCCTGAGAGAGAGCTCGCTGAGCAGTGTCTCGCTATTCCTTGAGCCAGCCTCAAAGAATGACGTGACCGTGACGGTGTCTGGGTCTAACACTTTCGACTCAAATGGTGGCTCAGCCGTTTCGTACCCATCCAAATCAACCGTCTCTAAGAGCGTAAAGTATTTCCCATACTACAATGACGGATCATCAACGTGGGATGACTCAGAGTGGGTGTCGCCAAACGACTTCCACATTGAGGTTGACCTTGAGAAAAATGTTACGTCATTCAAGCATGATATTAAGTTCACGTTCACTGGACCACAGAGGATAAAGGCTGTAGGCATTGAATACAGCGTCGGGAGCGACCTTGCGAATACGAAATAAAAAGAAGGTTGTCTGGAAGCATGTATCTGATATTGTTCCAGATGAGCGCAAGAAGAAGCTGATACAGCATAAGAGCGGTCTGCAACCGAGGGTTAAGGTCATTGTTTGAGACGAGACTACACCGCATATCGGCGGACCACGCTATTGACAGGCGTAAGCTGTGGGAAGGATTCCTTCAGTGGGCGAACAGGCTGTCACGCCTTGACTCAGACAATATAGCAAGGCTTCAGTTTGGGCCAGACAAGTTCGAGCTTGATTCATTCATTGAGATGTCCAAGGCAGGGTTCGATGTTGGCGGAGATGTTGGCGTCGTAAGTAGTGAAGCAGGGGCCGTTGTCGTTGCGTCGAAGAAGGTTCATTCTCTCGATATTTCAGGAGATTACTGGATTGACTGGTCTCTTGGGTTGAAGGTGAAGTCTGGTCAGTGCAGATTTGTTGGCGGTATACCGTTCATCGGTAATGAGTTTGTTGGCTCGGCTCAAGACTTCAAAGCTGTGATTGGCTGGCTTCAGAACTCTTCAGACTCCAAGGCCGAGACGGATGGCGAAGGCTCGGATTTGCTGTCATCCGCTTTCGAGGAGGATATGTCCTTAGTTTCTGATGATGTCAGATACGGCAGGGCCGGGGAGCGCATGACTGTCCCGCCATTTTCGTCCAGAGATCGTTACGTTCCAACCGACTTCTTTGGCCTCGGTGTCGGCTCCGCCTACTACCACCTGTCCGGGTCTGGCGCTGCGTCTACAGGAAGGGTAACCGGCAGTGTCGGCGTCCTTGTGTTCTGTCAGGATGAATCAGAGTTGAGCATTGAAAGTGCCCACCTATCGCTTCGCCGGAGGGTCAGATGAGCACAGTCTTAACCCCATCGGGAAGGTTTACGTTCAGCCGAAAGTTCGGAGACTCCCCTTCAGAGACTGACTACAACGTCATCCGTAAGGACTTCAATACATATATAAACTCGGAGAAAATGGGCCCAGATAACGTAGAGGGCGAAGCTGTACGATTCAGGCACTTGAAGCAAAGCCAATCGATAGCAAAGTTTAAGGATTGCGGTAACCTCATATGGTCCTCAACGAACACCATAATGAATGGGCTGTCTCCATCTGACTCATACGAGATTTATAGGAATACGTCAGCAGAGGCAGACAACGATTGCCAGATATTGCACAACTCTCCAGAAGGGGCGGACGATGGCGACCTGCTACAGTACAGCTTCTGGTACTATCCATACTCGTTGAGCAGCACAACCAGGGTTGCCCCCGGTATAAGGATTAAGGCTACTGGGGCATGGGTCGCCCTTACCTCACACGAGAGGAGGCTCGGTGTCGGAATAGGCTTCTTCAACATGTTTGAGCAGAACCCTTACAGGCATAACCCAGACTTCAGGATTCACCCGTACTTGTACAGCTCAACAACTCCGAACACAGGTGCCGGCAGCACTGACAGGCTTGGAACCGTAGCTTACGGCGGCCCAGTTATATGTACAGTAACGATACCAAAATCTGGAATATCGGGGTACAAGCTGAAGGAGATTGACGCATTTGGCATGATGGTCAGGGTTGATAAGCGGGTTGACGCTGCGCACGGAAACAGGATGGCCGCCTGCTCTGTATATGACAGATTGTTCTTATCTCTCGTTTCAAGGGACAACTACTAATGCCTATTACCCTCAACCCTGTGACTGGCGAGCTTGACGCAACGGTGGTTGACGACAACTTCGGGGAGCTTGAATCGTTCCTCAAAGAAGGCGCAAAGGACGATGACTTCAATGGTCGTTTTACGAAATACAACATTAGGCGTCACACTGGCGGAAAGATTGTTGCGTTCAATAGCGGAACAAACAGGCACGCCCCTGTTGACTCTTCATCAAAGATTGGAACATTCGAGAACAACTGGATTAGTGGCGCACCTGAGATTAGCTTCGTTGACATGGAGGGCGACAGCCTTGAGAGGGCGGCTGGAAGAGTGGTTTCATCAGAATCTGGCGGAACTGACGGCTTTTACGAGGGCAAGTCCGACATGGACTACGCGCACGCGCTTCAGCACCCATTTGAGCTGCTTGGTTTTCCTGGTGGCTCTCTGTACTACGACTTTCAGGAGCAGGGATTTTCTGACCCGGCATCGTACTACGATGCGAACACTTCACTGACTGTGGCCAACTGGCCTCCCGATGATTCCCTTACTGTTAAATACCCAGACAATGAATGTTGGTCGAGGTGGCTTACAATCCCAGACGCTGCGGGCGGTGTTTACGTTGACGAGCCCTGCGTCGCAATCATTACAGCACAGGTGACCGGAAACTACTTTTTCACCCCATCAATGCGGGTCCACGGCACTAACTTAGGAATCGGAGGCGCTGGGACTTCTGTTCCCTCACCGGTGGTGACTAAGGAAGGAGGGCCGAGCGTGAACGTCGTAGGACTTATATGCGCCGGGGCTGGGGGATTCTATACTACAGAAGTTGACACTGAATCCACCACTATTGAGGGGTTGAAGCTCTTCAAGGATATGCTCGAAGGCACACAAAACTCCGCATCCATACGTCTCGGCCTTTTCGTTGACACTAATCCAGTCGTATGGGCAGACGAGTTCCCGAACGACGGTGCTGATACCAGCGGATTTAACCCATGGATTGGCGACGACGCTGATGGGTCTACGTCCGCAACAAGGAAGTCTGGTGTCGCAGAGTACCGCTCATGGAAAAAGGTGACTGACATTTCAATGAGAGTGCGCCAACGTGGCACATACAAGGTCATTGGCGCAGTAGAGCTAAAGGGCCGAAGACGGTACAACTTTTCACTGAAGTTCAGGCCGGCGATGACGTTTGGGCATGTCGAGTATTCGGGTCCGGGGTCTGTAAAGTTTACAACCGGGTACTATGAGCTGAGTGAGTCTGCCGCACATATGCCTATGACCAACAGCGACTGGATTACCTTTGAGGACATAAAAAGCAATCCCGCTTGGACTTGGGGTAATACTGGTTCGGGGCCAGGCATGCGTTCGCCTGACCCAACATACAGCCAGGGTTATTTCTACCCTGGCGGCGATGCACTTGTTACGAATCTTATAGAATCATCTTCACTGAGCGTTGAGTTCTTCTACGGTCAAAAGCTTACAGAAATCGGTGGCACGGATCCTGTCACCATTGAACCAAACGTGAATCCACATATTCCACCGGTCGCAGGGAGTAACTAATGGCTAATGATGAAACGGGTATGGCTGTAGGCGTTGGGTCAGGCGCTCTGGGCGGCGCTGCCGCAGGCATGGCCTTTGGCGGCCCGGCTGGCGCAGTCGTTGGTGCATTCGGTGGCGGAATCGGCGGGTGGATAGCCACCCAGGCTGATAGGGATGCACAAGAGGCGATGGAGCGGGCCCTTGCGAGGGCGGAGTCACAATACAATGCCGCTGTAGCGACATATGAAAGCAGCGTGTCCCAGGCCGCCGCTGGCGCTAAGGAGATGCTCAATCGGACGATGACATCTAAGGGTGCCGCAGACGCCTCCGCCGTAAGTGCCGCCATCTCTGAGGCTGAGAGAGGCGCTGACAAGGCAGGACTTATTGGGGCGGAGAAGGCTGACGCTGTAAGCAAGACGAGAGAGAGGGTTGAGCAGGCCCGAGCATCATCGTCACCTTCGGTAGCGCAGCAAGCTTTAGGTGCGGCAAACCAGTCAAGAGCACAAGAAATACAGAAAGCTGGGATGCAACTCCAGTCGGCTCAAAACAAGTACAACAGCGACATTCAGCAGATCTCAAGTCAGGAGATAGGCGGCAATGCAGCAGCCTTCGGGCAAGCATTGGGCGCTGTTGCTCAGGCTGGCCTTGCATATCAGGGTTCCCGTGATGATCTCCCCCCTGGTGGTGGTGGTGGTGGTGACGCGAGTGACTCGGGCTGGATTGACCCAGAGCGCATGGCCAAAGAAGGGGGGCAGAACAAACTCGGCGGAAGTGCAGCTAAGCCAGCAGCAGCAAACCTTGGTTCTATTGCTCCAACTACACCAGCAGTAACAGCACCAGGCGGCACGGTGACTCAGCCAAATATGGAGATAGGGACTGTTGCTGGACCTGACACATCTGGAAGTATGTTTGAAAGGGCTGGTGGTGGCGCTCCCCCTGTCGGAACTGTTCCGGTAAACCTGGGTGAGTCCGACGATTCAGGCACGGATTACATGAACTGGCTGACGGGCTTTCCGCAAAGCCAACAAACGTTTCCGGGGACGGCGGGCGTAGAACTGAAAGCTGGCGGCATGGCTGGGACTCAAGGCCCAGAGGTAGCACTGCTTGGTGAGGAGGGCCCTGAGCTGGTCTTGAATGCCAAGCAGACTCGTGAACTCGGGAAGGCTCTCGGATCTGCCAAGCCACTCGCTATGGGTGGTGTCGCCGGGTACGACGACGAGGATGAGATTTCAGGCTATGCCGGTGGCGGTGTTGCAGGCGCTCAACCGAGACCTCAGTCTCTTGGTGGCCCGCCGGCTGGCGTAATGGCACAAGACCCAGAAGAACTTGAAGCATACCTCAATGAACTTTTGAGCAGGGCTGGATGACATGGCATCTTTTGTAGCTAAACAAAATCAGTTTGCGATGCTGGCTAATGCCTTCACTGGCGTGGCCAAGGGCGCTAACGACTACGCCCAACTCAAGCAGCGAAGAGATGCGCTCAATGAGCAAAAGCGTCAGCACGATCAGAATCTAAAGCTTGGGTTCGACAGGCTTGATGAGCAGATCCGTTCGTTTGACATTCAAACTGAGCAGAAGGAGGCGCTACAGAAGCAGGCCGAGTTGGCTCGCTCAAAGTTCCAAGACACAGAGATTGCTTACCGCACTGAGGCAGACGACAAACGCATTGCAGCGGAAATAAAGAAGGCGGGGATTGCGGCTCATCAACAGGCGGAAACTCGTAAACTTAATCGACAAATCCAGCAACAAAACATCGGTCTTTCCGAGACTGTCAATACGATGCAGACCCTTGGTGCCGGAGATCTCCACAGAGAACGGGCCGCGCATGAGACTAAGGTTGCAGACTGGACCCCGAATGACGATGGCACCTTTACCGATGCTGGTGGCAATATCCAGCCTGCTGGGTCTAACGTCTTTCAATACGAAACCAGGCGCAACGCGATAGCCCGCAACCTGGCCTCAAGGGTCAACTTTACTGACAACCCTACTGAGTCTCAGATCGCACTGGCTGCACAGCAGGTCGACAACCACCCGAGCCTACACTCAACCAACAACCAGAATAGAATGGACGCCCAACTGTCAAAGAACCTGTCTAACGCCGCCGCTGCTGGCGCTTACGGGTCCTCATACACTGGCGCTCCAATGACGGCTGCATACGAGGGTATTTACTACTCGAAACAGTTGGACGAAAATGGTAACCCCACCGTTATTGAGCGCCCGGCCAAGAATGCCTTCGCTGACATGAGGGCGCAGCTCGCGGCAGCGGCAAAGGACAACCCGTATGCGGGCATCGCCCTTTCAAACTATGATAGGGCTGCATCGCATATCAATGAACTGTCTAACGCGAGACAGCAAGGGACAGAGGTTGAACGGTCCACAGCCGAGGCACGCCTTCAGAACATTATGAACCCCGCAAACTTCCCAGGCATAGGTGGGGAAAACTTTGCTGAGATTCAGAGGCTCTTCAACAATGAGTCGGCAGCAAACTCAGCAGGGGTTCAAGGCGATGTTGTATGGGCAGAGTCACCCAAAAACGCTGCTGAGTTTGCCTTTGACAGACAGCTTCGCCAGGAGGAGGTCGCCAGAGAATCGAAGATGACCCCACAGCAACGCAAGGCTGTGGAAGAGTCATCGCAGCAGACAGCAAGGGAGACGGCAGCAAGGGGTCAGTCAATCGCAGCAGCGGCAAGAGCCAGACTTACTGCTTCTGGTGAGGAGCCTACCGCTGTGGTATTGGATGCCCTTGATGAGATGGAGGGTCGAGCAGGGCCGGTTGACCG
>TARA_R110001599_G_scaffold310115_1_pt1 | contig 19406 bp, 11 predicted proteins | sample TARA_R110001599 | Tara Oceans TARA_R110001599 (sample SAMEA4398360) | marine metagenome | biome: Polar Biome; feature: [MES] marine water layer (ENVO:01000295) within the mesopelagic zone...; material: water (ENVO:00002006), including particulate matter (ENVO:01000060) such... | reverse complement strand
CGAGATACGATCTTGTTTGTCGACGAAGTACACCGTTTTAATAAATCAAAGTGACCCCATATTTTACATATCCAAAAACGTATGTTAGTTTATCTTTAAAATACACTTATTAGATCCATTATTAAATTATGGTTATTGTATGATAAAGGTTAATTCGAAAAAATACAGCTGTCCGCTATTTGTTGCGGATGATTTGTCTCTGATTCTCCTTCCTTGCTTGTTCAGTCACTATCTTGTTCTGCACAAAGAAACTTACGCACAAGTCTATAAAGTGACTAAAAATCATTATGGAAAGAAGCCTGTTAAGAGCGAGATTAAGACGAATGAGGTTACCGATACAACTATTCATACCATCTTAAGCAAACTCGAAACGTTCCTCCTTTGGGTAGAAGAGTATTCGCACTCCAGTAAAGAGTTAAGTGTGTTTAACACTGAGAAAATTCCAGAAGAAATGGTTAACCACTATATAAACGACGTGTTGATCGCAGAACGAGGGGTAAGCGAAACAGGTATCTTTCAGCACAAAATGGCACTAAATGCATATTTTAATTATCTCTCCGTTAACAGTTTAACTTTTGCTAAACGGTTTATGGTTAAGTCCAGTTTTCGTGAAACCGCTCGTGACAATACTAAGAAAAGAACAGCTGTTAAATACTTAACTCCTTCGTTGAGATCAACCTTGTATCAGCGCACTTCGAGTTTGCGCGATGAGCTTTTGTTAAGAGCTATGGGTGAGATGGGTTGCCGCTCAAAGGAATGCCAAGGATTCCTTGTCGATGATTTCATTATCGGAGGTAAAATCTATAAAGGGCTTAAGTCGCTCTTTCTTGATATGGACGAAGATTCTGATAAGGAAGAGTTTGAATATTACCTGCAAGGCAAGTTTTCTAAATCAAAAGGATCTGCTGGCGGCGAGTCGAGGGTTCTGTATTTTCATCGTGATTTGCTCAAAAGATTTAAAAATTACTTTGACAATGAACGCCCTGACTCTAAGGAACAAACTTTCTTTCTGAATGACCCATACAGCGGTGAAGGCGGTGGTACGCCCATATCGAAAACAAGACCTAGCAGGGTGTTCGCGCAAGTTCGAGCGAAGGTTATAGAAATGCAAAAAAACGGTTTGCTAAAACCTGAAGATCAGATGCTGGAAGTAGATCATACTGGACACGTTCTAAGACACAGCTTTGGAACGGATAAATTTTATAATTTTTCAGAAGAAGCAAATATTCGAATCGATGATGTCACGACAACCTCCGCTGTCTATTTAGCGGTGGCTCGCCTTATGGGGCATAGCACTGATGGCCGTTCCGCGCCTCAAACCACTAAACGGTACATTAGAAGTTGTCATATAATGCTTCAATTTCAAGGGGCGGCGTGATGGATGACAAAACGTCTAGATCTTCTGATGCAGAGAGTTTTAGGGTTGATCCATCATCGGTTGAGAACAAAATTCTTGAAGAATTTAACGCAATAAAAAAAATCAAACCTATTACGTTTGACCAAAAAGCAAAATCATTCTTTGTGCCAGAATACCAAGAGTACAATGAAAAGATGATCCATCTAGAGGACACGGACTGTGAATATAAAGCGTTCCTGTTCTCCATCTTATATACCATTTACTACCGAGCCTTTGTCCTAGGGGATCAGCCTAAATGCCGGTGTAAGGAAATACATTCAGGCATTATACCAGTTGTTAAATTTCTTAATGACTATGCCTTCGAGGAAGGCAAAGAAAGTAAATTTTTTAAAGATTTTGAAGTCTACAAAATTAACGATCTAAAGCTTAAACCTTCTTCAAGTGGATTGTCTAACCTATTAAGGTGGGTAAAAGAGGTTTACGAATTCGATGGTTTTTCTATTAACAGTCTTTGGCAGTATCGACTCGTCCAAAGCGCGATTTGCATCAAAGCGCAAAGAACTAGTTCTGACAACGTAAAACAGACAACGCTCACAGAATGGTTTGGCTACTCTACTTGGCTTAGAAGAGATGATATTGGTATTGGACATGATCTGTATTCTAGGTTAGCGTCGCCAAAAGCATTGGTAGCGTCTTTCATTACAACGATTTGTGTACAGCTCAATGAAATTCAATTGGCTAAAGATGCTTTAATCGATTTCTTTAGAGCCATGGGAGTAAAGCCTTCTGACTTTCCAGTGTCTTCCAAAAGTGAAAAAAGAACGGCAACTCAAAATTGTAAAGATTTGGGAAGGGCTAGGCATAAGTCGCTCAAAAAGTTGCAAAAGCTTTATTGTACTGCCTCTGCTGAGGAGAAGGCTTGCAGATATCTCAGACTAGCAATGCTATTTGTTATCAGGGAATTTTCTTATATTCAATATTTTGAGTTGATGAAAGAGGCGTTCCTTAATAACAAGAGCATGCCTGATAGAATTGATTTTAGAGAAACTAATAAACGTAATCTTCCTACTATTAGAACTGCGTCCAGTGAATCATTGTTTGGTTTGAACTTTTTAAATGATTTAGCACGGTATACATCAACACCTAGAAATATATATATTGATAAACCAAAATCGTTAGCGGAACAAACGATATTTTCTTGGTTGATGGCATATCAGACTGTGCAACCAACAGACATAAGCAAGTTAAAACTCAAGGACTTTAAGTTTGTTCGACGCAACAATGGGCGAGTCACGCATATTGATCTTCAATATTTTAAAGGTAGAGCCAAAATCGTGCATCAGGTTCGAACGCTCAATACAAGTACGCTATTAGGCTCAGTGGTTCTTAATTATATTGAGGATCTAGTTCATATTTCGAAAGAGGACTCCAACAAACATCTCGTTCTTGATGTTGGAACAAGAGCCCCGCTAGAAAGGATTTTTGAGAGCTCTGAACACGACATTTCAGATAAAATTCATGAACAATTGGTGAAAGAAAAGACTAGCCCTGTTTTTCTAAAAGCGATGCTCGCGCTTATTAGAAATGGCGTTCAGAGGGGTAGAGGAATGCCTTACTCTGAATATGTTGAAGCTTGCGAACGAAGGGTTCAGTTGAAAATATTTACATTGACTGCGATTAAAAATTCGTCAGTCCATTCTCGATCTGACACTTTTACACCGACCCAATTGATCAATTATCATTCTCATAGTGACCAAGTTGAAAAAGACAGCTATTTAGGTGAAAGTAACGAGGAATGGAAAAACAATGCGGGACTTATTACACGTGCCGTGATGCACGATCTGACAACAAATCTTTTTCGCGCAAGCGAAACAGATCAAGCAGTTTTCAATTCAGAGTTCACTAGAGCGGCTGAAACGATCAGCATTAAGAAGCAAGACGTCTTGGCAAAGCTGAAGCTCATTACTGGCAAGGTAGATGGTAAGGTAAACCATCTTGGATTAGTTAAAAATCCATCCTCAGAATTGGTTGATTCGCCCGATACCATTTACCTGCTTGATACCCCTGAAACGGTGATGAAACTTTTGCATTATCGAGATGAGGTTAAAAGAAACCATCATCTTCTAGCCGAGTCAGCGTCAGAGTTTCTTCTTTTTACCGTGTTGCCAACAGTCGAATGGATTGAAGAGTTGTTCGATAAAAAATCGTTTTCCAACAAATCAATGGCCAATGGTGAAAGCTTTTATAAAAAGTATAAAGAACACCTTTCGCCACTTTTTCAAAATCAAATCAGGTAATGAAGCGGTGAAGAGCTCTCAATTAACGAAATCAGCAGCCAGTCCTCTTGAAAAAGAATGCAAAAGGTTATGGCAAGACGTTAGCAACAAGCTTCAACAGCCAAAAGAGTTTGATCTCAAATCAAATGTTCTAGAGGTAGTTACTGATAAAGGAATAGTCAGACACGATTTTATAATTTTTGAGCATGAACATTATAGATTCTTTGAGTCAATCAATATAAGAGTCGACGAGATGCGCGTTTCTGTAACCCCTATTGACCTTGCGAAGTTTATGTATCTCAACTTGCTGCAAGAACAAAAGCCATCAAGTACGTTTCTTTATTCGGTTTTTAATGGAATTTGTATTCTTTTTGCCTTAATGAAAATTAAAAACACCCAATTTGGGCTTAACGAGTCGGATTATAAGGAGTATTTCGGCATATTGTTTAGTTTTAAACCTTCGCTAAATGGCTTGATAAAGAGATTAGCACCACAAAGTTACCAAGGGGCGCGCATTGATTTGTGTCTGTACAAGCTAATTCGGCTAATGGTGTTTTTGGATATGCCTTACAAATTCTCTCGGATTAGTGAAAAATTAAACCAGAAGATGCTTTCCGAAACTTGCCTGGAGGTGATGGGTATCACATTTGAGGATTATAAAAGAGGTGGGTCTTTCAACTTTCTTGGGCTAGAGATTGGAAAGCATTATGTGGATCACTGTGCAAGTGTAATGGAGGAATATTTTCAAACTGCATACGCACTAAGGAAGACATACTCAAGAGTAGAAGAGGTTTGTTATGGTAAAAAACTTCCAATACATCAATCGATGAAAATGAGACTTGTTGGTCAAATTTTATTGGGGGAAAGCTTACCTTCTGCTATTAAGGTAGCAGGTTATAAGAACATAGAAGATAACGAGAAAAATTTTAAGGACACCTATCATTCATTGCTCGCAGAATTTCGACAGCAATATGAGGATTGTTCTGCCCTGTCTTCAATTAACAAATTAGCTGTTATCAGCAAAATTATTGAAGATGCACGACTACCTAATCGATTTGATACGATTGAGTTTGTTCGATCCATGCTGATGGCAGAGTATATTAACGACTGGAATAAACCGTCGACAGCAATCTTTGCGGAATATGTTGCGGCATTAAAGTCGGATAACTCTTATTCAGTGCGAGAAGATACCTTAAATCTGACTCATAAAGAGTTTATGAGTATTTGTAGACAAGCAGTAGAAAAGCACTCGACCCGCCTGTCAAAAAATCCTAAAGAAATATCAAAATTTTTAAAGGATGTGTTTGCTAAAGCGAAGTTTGTGCCGCCTTCATTGAGCGGGGTCGATGCCTTGAATAGGCTGTGTTTTAGTGTTGAATCTGCTCTCTGCACCCTTTTTGCCGCGCTGACGGGGTGGCGTAGAAGTGAGTTTGGGTTCCCTCTCTCAAGCTTATCCGCCACGATCAATATTGAGGTTTTGGATAATCTTTATACCCCTTGGCGTTTCAATGTGAACTGGACCGTGCCGAAGACGCATGGCGATTTAAAAATTGACCGTGAAATCACCTCTTACACCTACCAGATTGCTTATAATGCTTCTTTTCTTAATCTGTCAGGAAGTGAAATGCCTGCACTGTATAGCGGAAAATTTAAATCAACTTCATCTTCATCTTCATCTTCATCTTCAGGTGCTATGAACACTAGAGTTGGGAGTCTTTGGATAGATTTTATAAAAAACTATACTCTATTCAATGAAGCAACTATTGATGAATACTCGGAGTTAGCTGAGATCAAAAAACGGCTTAATAAAGAGTTGCCATCCTATGAGTTTTCGGAAACTAGCAACAAAACATTAGTGCTTCAAAGGTATCGTGAAGGCACCTTGGATGAATCAACAACAAAACTATTGAATACCAAGCTATCTGCCAGGACAAAAGATTTTATCATGGATGAAAGTAATGAAATATCCATAGAGATCGTCTTGGCTGTTGGCAGAGAGGTTATTGCTGATATTCCTTTCCCAACCCCTCATTCCTTCCGGCACATTTGGGCTGAGGCTGTGTTGACCAGGTACAGGGGGGATGTGGGAAAGGTCATTCGAGCAAACTTCAAACACATGGGTGGTCGCTTTTTTATGGCGTATTTGAGAGGTAAAGAAATGCAGGCAATTTACCGGATCGCAGAACGTACCGTTATCAGTAAGGTTGTTAGACAACACTTTAAAAATGCTAATGAGAAATATTACGATTACACAGGTGGTTTTCAACGGTATGTGGCTAAAGTCGCCAGAAAAACAAAGGTGTTCAAACCCGAAGACCAAGTAAAAGTTATGGAGAAAGTTTCTGACCGGGTTATTAGCATCAAATCCAATCTTTGGGTAACGTGTATGCTCCGTGAGGGTAATCAGCATCGAGCGAAGTGCGCAGAGGACGGGATTCCCCAAAGAAGAAATGCTGAGCCTAAGTTTTGCCTTGGGTGTATGCATTCGGATATTTCAGAAATGAATTATGAGGGTATTGTTCTTTCAATCAAAGACGATGTGGCAGCTTGCAGAAACACCGAGCTTCCAACCTTCATAAAAACAGAGAATGCGAAGACGGTTCAGTTGGCGTTAAAAAGGATAAAAGAACTTAAGAGAAATAGCGGAAAAACAAAATACGACAAATACATAGCTCATCTTGAAGAGTCACTAGAAATGGCCTTGTGGGAACCTCTGAAGTGGAGTGAAAATAAATGAGTGACGGTTATTATGATGAGTTTTTAGATTCTGACGATTTAGAAGAGAGTACTTTGGCAAAATTACCCAGCTGGGTAAACCCAAAGAACAGTTCTCAAAAAGCCTATGAGGCGATTGAGGAACTCAAAAAAGTTAAGCAGCAATTTATTCGTAAACATGGCCTCAAATCTCAATACACAACAAAGTCTACATACCAGATTTCCAAAGCTGATGTTGCTAGATTGGTGGGCTCTGAACCTCAACCACTGTTTAATTCATGCTCCTATTCTGGCTTATTGAAGCGATACCTTGATGACGTGAATAAAGAGTTGGATGCTTCCAGAGAAAGGCGCATTAGGAACAAAGGTGGGTTGCGACAAAAAAAGAAAGATGAACTTGTTAAAGAGCTTCAAGAAACCAAGGTTAACAATGATCGTCTATTGGTAGACACCATTGATACGGTGTATGAAAGGACTATTAATAATCTTCCTCTGGATGTAAAGCGTAAGCTTGGTTTGATATAAGGTTAATGAATTTCCGGATTGGTCAGCGTCACACCTGAATAAAAAATACTCGCACTGGATAAATAAGCAATGGCAAATGGACAACAAAAAGCAGAAGAGTATGTAAGAAACTTCCAAATATGGGCTTCTACTCAAACTGATGCTGATTTCACACATATTATATATCGTGGCCAGCTAAATCGCGGAGAAGTTGCTAAGGCCATAGGTTGCGGTAAATCGGCGTTAACCCAAAATCCTCAACTAAGGATTGGCCTTCATCAGCTGGAGGAAACTTTGCGCGAAAAAGGCGTATTACCGCCTTTAACCCAAACAGCTAAAGCTAATGATAAGAAACCCAAAGAATACGATCAGACCGTTAATCGCAGTATTCAAGATAGCCAACAAAAATCAAAGTTAGAAGTTGAAAATATTGAGTTGAAAGCAAGCTTAGCCGAGCTAGAAGTTGAAAAAATTGAACTAAAAGCCAAGATCGATGAACTAGAAAAAAAACTAGCACGATTTAGTGAGCTTTCTGAAACGCTCAGTCAAATGAGTATGCTACCAAGATGAACTCGCAAGATTTTCGTGTCACAAGCATATCCTATTGTAATCGTAAATTCGTGATTTTTTCAGGTGTCCCGTTAGCGGCGAATGACTACCGAATAAATAATGGAAAGTTCGTGGTAAGCGTTAAATCTAATAAGGACCTTTTACCTGTTGAGCCGGCCATTGGTCAGCATTGGCATATTGAAGGTGACAGAAAAATAACTGATATAGACAGTAATGGGTTTCAGCTCAAACAGCACACTTATGATTCACCAAAAACTAGTCAATGCACATTGCCTGAAACAGGGGATCAATTGATTAAGTTTATCGCTGCCAACAAAGATTTTAAAGGCATTGGTGAAAGTAAGGCGAGAGAACTATGGAGTGTATTGGGCGATAAGATTTATACCATTGCCACTCTTCGCACATCAGAGAATCAGAATCTCCTTAGCAATATTTTGAGTGAGACATCAATTGATGCTCTTTATGAAGGATTCAAAAAATATACGAATCTAAGTGCGTGCAACTGGATGGCCAAACACCAAATACCATCTCCTATTCAGCAGCGCATTATTCGCCATCATGGATCAGAAACTATTGAGGCGATAAGGAAGAATCCATACACATTAATAACGTTTGGTATGAGTTTCGTAAATGCTGATGAGATATCATCTAAATATTTCAAAATTAAAGACGGTGATCCAAAAAGGCTGACAGCAGCAATCGAACACGTGCTACGTGATCAAATATCCAAAGGCCATACATTTACTACTATGCCGGTCTTATTGTCTGCACTTAAAATACTGCTAAATGATCCAGAACTGGCAAAAGCTGCCATTTTTGCCGGTAGTGACAAGTGCCAATACATTTACAACCCTAGAACAGAGACATACCATCCAACCGCCTTACTATTAATGGAAGTGGTCATTACAAAGCGGTTGTCAGCATTAGCAAAACACATTGATCTCTTTGATGATGCAGTAGATAAAGCTTATCAGTTTGCTGTTGCACAGTTACCGTATGAGCTGACGAAAGAGCAATGTCAGGCTGTGGCGAATGCTTTGGATAATGGTGTGTCACTGATCACCGGCGGTGCGGGAACAGGTAAAACAACGGTACTTTTAACTGTCCTAAGAGCTTTTCACCAATTGGGGTTCAGCATTCATGCCGTCGCATTATCAGGTCGAGCGGCGATGCGGCTGCACGAATCGGTAGGATTTAAAACAAGTACGATTGCAGCCTTACTGCGTAAAGAACCCATTGAACCAAGTACAAATGAAGCCAAACATTTATTGGTAGTCGACGAAGCCAGTATGCTTGATGTACCAACCATGTACAGATTGGTTACGCACTGCCATCCTTCAACTCGAATATTACTTACGGGTGATCCAAATCAGCTACCACCCATTGGTGCAGGAAAAATATTAGCGGATATTGTTTCCTCTAAATCAATCATTAACTCCGAACTGAATATAGTTAAACGCCAGGGTGAATCTAGCGGAATCCCAGAATATTCAAAACTAATCAATAACGGAGTTGTTCCTGAACAGTTAACAACTGGAGCAATCAGTTTTCATGAAACACCCGTGCATCAAATAGAACAAAAATGCATGGAGCTATTTCTGAAAGCACCTGAAAGTTCACGTGTTATGGCACCTACACGAAAAATGGTTGGTGATATTAATAAGAGAATACAAAATGCCATAAACCCAAATGGGCAGCCAATGGAGTTTGAATTGTATGGCGACAAAATGTGGTTGGATATTCGGCTTAATGATCAAATTTTATTTACGCAAAATTTTTATGATAAAGGCATTCAAAATGGAAGCCTGGGAAAACTAGTCTCGGTAGAAAATTCTGACGGTATTTTTGGGGTCGCTGAGTTAGATACGGGTGAACAGGTTGAGATTAACCAAACAATTTTAGATTCTATCGAGTTAGGTTATGCAATCACACTTCATAAAGCACAAGGCTCACAGTTCCCAATAGTTATTGTCGCTCTGAAAAGTGGCCGTATCACAGACAGAGCATGGCTCTACACAGCGATAACAAGAGCCGAAAACGAAATCCATATCGTTGGTAGCGAGAAGGATTTTAGCGACATTACCAAAGCACCAAGTAAATCTCATCAACGAAATAGCTGGTTAGCATCGTTATTATCAACAATAAAAAATAACTTAAACTAACCCATCACTAACACTATCAAGCTGTTTCTCTAAATTTTGCACTAATATCATTCATAATTATTTTCCTCTCTAATTGACGCTTCTTATACTAAAAGATACCTTACATATCCAATGGATATAATTATAAGAATGGATTTTGTTATACCCCTTCTTTGTCATCCTCAATCAAAAATATTTTGTATTAGTCGCTCTTTATGAAAAGGGGGCTGATCTTAGTTATGTTGTTCAAGGAAAACGGTTAATGAGTCAAAATAATAATCAAACCCCCAACAATCTAGCTGCATACTGCTGGTCGATAGCAGATCTTCTCAGGGGCGATTTTAAGCAATCTCAGTATGGTCGTATCATTTTACCATTCACGCTTTTAAGGCGTCTTGAATGTGTCTTAGAGGCTACTAAAGACGCTGTTTTAGCAGAAGCAGAACGCATCAAATCTATGAACCTGCCAGAAGAACCGCAGGAGAAAATGTTACTTCGTGCTACGGGTGGCTTGAGCTTTTTCAATACATCCAAAATGGATTTATCTAAGCTGGGTGCTAGTGGCATCAAGGATAACCTTGAAAGCTACATCCAAAGCTTTTCAAAAGATGCTCGCGAGATTTTCGAACACTTCAAGTTTGCCGAATTCATCGCGCAGTTAAACGACGTTGATTTACTGTATAAAGTTGTTCAAAAAGTTAAAAGCACCGACCTCAGCCCAAAGGCTGTTTCGAACCACGATATGGGCTTAACCTTTGAAGAGCTGATCCGCCGTTTTGCTGAAGGCTCAAACGAAACCGCAGGGGAACATTTCACCCCACGCGATATCGTACGTCTTACAACTGCCTTAGTGTTTATGGAAGATGACGACGCCCTCACCAAGCCAGGTATTATTCGTACTATTTACGATCCAACGGCGGGTACAGGCGGTTTCTTATCCTCGGGTATGGAATATCTGCACGAATTAAACCCACAAGGCCTCATGAAAGCCTTTGGCCAAGAGCTTAACCCAGAAAGCTACGCGATCTGTAAAGCCGATATGCTGATCAAAGGCCAAGAGGTCGACAACATTAAGCTGGGTAACACCTTATCGAACGATCAACTCTATGCTGAAAAATTCGACTACATGCTATCTAACCCGCCGTTTGGGGTGGATTGGAAAAAGATCGAATCCAGCATTAAAGATGAACACACTTTAAAAGGCTTCGATGGTCGTTTTGGCCCTGGCTTACCGCGTGTCAGTGATGGCTCGTTATTATTCTTATTACACCTTATCGATAAGTTAAGAGACGTCTCTCCATCGGCTGAAGGCTCCGAAGGCGGTGGTCGTATTGGTATTATTCTTAACGGCTCACCTTTGTTTACCGGTGGCGCAGGTTCTGGTGAATCTGAAATACGTCGTTACATTTTAGAAGCTGATTTATTAGAAACTATCGTCGCACTACCGACTGACATGTTCTACAACACAGGCATCTCCACTTACGTTTGGATTCTTAGTAATCACAAACAGCCTGAACGTAAAGGAAAAGTACAGCTGATTAACGGTGTAAACCTAAGCAGCAAAATGCGTAAATCATTAGGTTCTAAGCGTAATGAAATGAGCACAGACGACATTGCCTTAATCACTCGCACCTTTGGCGCGTTTGACGTTATCAATGCTACAGATCTAGACAAGCCCGCTGAACAAAAATCAAACCGTGGAAGACAGTCTGCCAACCCTAAAGTAGAAGCCGCAAAAACCTTTGCTGCTAAAATATTCAATACTCATGAGTTTGGTTATCGCCGAATCACCATAGAGCGCCCATTACGCGAAAGCTTCCAGTTCAGTGATGAGCGCATAGAAGAACTGCGCTTTGCCAATAAACCACTAGAAGCACCGATGAAGTGGATTTATGAAAACTTTGGTTGTTCTTCAGAACAGCCTTGGAGCGACGATCCAGAGTGTAAAAGCTATGGCGTGCTAGCTGATAACGAAGTTGAAATACGCGTTCATATAAAAGCCAACTTCAGCGAACTAAAAGAAAAACAAATTAAAGACTTACTCGGTAGTAAAGTCTGGTTGGCTCAAAAGGCCATCATGCTAAAAGCCAAAAAGCTGCAAGCGCACATTGGTACTGAACAGCACAACGACATGAATCAGTACGATGCCATTGTAAAAGCGGCAGCGAAAGCACAAAACATCAAATTAGACACCAAAGAACTAAAAGCCATCACCGTAGCAGTCAGCTGGAAAAATCCAGACGCTAAAAAAGTTATCAAGAAGGTTCACAAATCAGGTAAAGCTAATCCATTTTATGGACTGTTTGAAGTATCGTTAGATGGTAAGAAACAGATAATAGAGTACAAACCAGACGGTGACTTGCGCGATAACGAAAACGTTGCACTAGACCCAACTCAAACCGTTGATGCCTTAAACGAAGCCTACTTCATAAAAGAAGTACAACCGCATGTTCCAGATGCTTGGATAGACTCAAGTAAGCGTGATGCCATAGATGGTGAAATCGGAATTGTGGGTTATGAAATTCCGTTTAACCGCCATTTCTACCAGTATCAGCCACCAAGGGATTTGGTGGAGATTGATGCGGATTTGGATAAGGTTAGCGCCGAGATTATGAAACTACTGCAAGAGGTTCACTCGTAATGGGAGCTTCGTACGCACCTTATCTTGAATATAAAGATTCAGAGGTAGAATGGGTTGGTTTATATCCTGCTGAGTGGAGTTTAACTAGGGTTAAATTTGAATCCTACGTAAAGGCAAGGGTCGGCTGGCATGGATTGAAATCTGATGACTTTACAGATGAAGGACCATATCTAGTCACAGGGTCAGACTTTAAAGGTCCTGAAATAGATTGGAAGGAATGTTACCACTGTGAATTGGAGCGTTATGAGCAAGATCCTTATATACAACTTAAAGAAGGTGACTTGCTAATAACAAAGGATGGAACTATTGGTAAGGTCGCGCTGGTAAATAACTTGGATGGAAAAGCGACGCTTAATAGTGGTGTATTTGTTGTTCGTCCCTTATCTGATAATTACACAAGTCGATTCTATTTTTGGCTACTTCAGTCAACTGCGTTTACAGGGTTTGTAGATTTTAATAAGACGGGCAGTACTATTGTACATTTATATCAAGCAACATTTGTTAATTTTAGTTATGCAATGCCTAGATTTTTTGAGCAAGAATTAATCGTCAACTTCCTCGATCACGAAACCGCAAAAATCGACACTCTGATTGAAAAACAACAACAGCTTATTGCACTGCTAAAAGAAAAACGCCAAGCGGTTATCAGTCACGCCGTCACCAAAGGACTCAGTCCTAACGCCCCCATGCACGACTCAGGTGTTGAGTGGTTAGGTGAAGTTCCGGAGCATTGGCTGGTGAGCAGAGTTAAATTTGAATACAAAAATTTAGATGGACAAAGAATACCTTTAAGTACAGAAGAGAGATCATATAAGCAAGGTGAATATCCTTATTATGGTGCTACATCAGTCATTGATTACGTAGATGATTATATTTTTGACGAAGACTTAGTTCTAGTAAGTGAAGATGGTGCAAATCTAATAATGCGCTCATACCCCATAGCTTTCCCAGCTTATGGTAAATATTGGGTGAATAATCATGCTCATATATTAAGACCTGTAGATGAAAATACTGAGTTTTGGGCTGAGGTGATAGAGGTTAGAGATTTGACCCCTTACATTTCGGGTTCTGCTCAACCAAAATTTACTTCAGAAGCCTTGAGTAATTTGGTTATTGCGGTTCCTCCAACAAAAAATGAAGTAGATGAGATAGCTTTATTTATAAAAAAACAGAAAGAAAAATACTCTTTATTAATAGATAAAGCCGAAGGCTCAATACAACTAATGCAAGAACGCCGTACAGCTCTAATCTCCGCCGCCGTTACAGGAAAAATAGATGTCCGTAATTGGGTCGCGCCGGAAAAAACAAAAACCAAGGATGTCGCATGAGTCGTTTAGAAAACAAAATTGAAGCTAAAAACCGCTCCATTGTTGAGGTGCTTGATAATAAAAAGTACACGGTTGATTACTACCAGCGTGAATACAGTTGGCAGCAAAAACATATAGATCAGTTGGTCACTGATTTAACAACGGCTTTTTTAAACGAGTACCAGTCACAGCATGAGCGTGCAGAAGTAGAAAATTACAATAGCTATTACTTAGGGCCTTTTGTACTAAGTGAAAAAGGCGGCAGGCGTAGCATTATAGATGGACAGCAGCGCTTAACCTCTTTAACGCTGATCCTGGTGTTCCTTAATAATCTACAAAAACAATTCGGGGTTAAAGAAGCCATTGAAGGCATGATTTTCTCTGAGAAGTTTGGTAAAAAATCCTTCAATATTGATGTGCCTGAGCGTACTGCCTGTTTGCAGGCTTTGTTTGAACAAGGTGAATACACACCTTCTGCTGAAGCTGATGCCTCAACGGTGAATATGGTTGAACGCTACGAGGATATCGTTGAATCCTTTCCTAAAGAAATAGACGAGCATGTGCTCGCGTTCTTTATCGATTGGTTAAAAGAGCGTGTGGTCTTGGTTGAGATATTGGCTTATTCGGATGATAACGCTTATACCATTTTCGAGACGATGAATGATCGTGGTCTTAACCTAACCCCAACTGAGATGTTAAAAGGTTACTTGCTTTCTCGTTTTAAAGATGACGAGCTACGTAAAATCACCAATAACTTCTGGAAACAATCGATTGCTGCATTGCAGTTGATCAATAAGGAAGAAGATCAGCGATTTATTCAAGCATGGTTGCGTGCTAAATACGCGATGACTATTCGCCCAGGTAAAGCAGGTTCTCAAAACGAAGATTTTGAAAAAATTGGCACTCGTTTTCACAATTGGTTTCGAGACAACTTGGAGTTGATGGGGCTGAACAAAGATTCTCAAGCTGGTTTTAATACCTTTGTGAATGAAAATTTTAAATATTATCTCGATGCGTATCTGAGGATAGCAAAAGCAGAGAGCCAGCTAGTAACGGGCTTAGAATCACTGCATTATTTAGAGCAATGGGGTATAGCTTCATCGCTTAAGCACCCGTTGCTGTTAGCGTCATTAATTCCTTCCGATTCAGTTGACATCGCTAATCAAAAAATGAATCTGGTCGCCAAATATCTTGAAATATTCTGTGTACGTCGCTCAATTAATTTCAGGAATTTTGGTGCTACCTCTATTCGTTACACCATGTACACCATGGTTAAAGAATTGCGCGATAAGTCACTTGAAGAGTTAAGAGATATTTTGGCGGCTAAGTTAGAGGTAATGGATGAAACGTGGGATGGGTTTTACCGCTTTCGCTTACATGGTCAAAACAAGCACTTTGTTAAGTATTTATTATCTCGCTTATCGGGTTATGTCGATGAGTTAGCAGGTGAGAATACTGACTTTATGAATTATTTCCATAAAGGCAATGGTAAGCCGTTCGAGATAGAGCATATTTGGAGTAATCACTTTTCTAAGTATCAAGATGAGTTTGATCAGTTGCATGATTTTGAAGAGTATCGTAACCGTTTAGGCGGCCTAATATTGTTGCCCAAGGGTACTAACCAGTCATACGGTGATAAACCGTACGAGGTTAAGAAAAATCATTACATCAAAGAGAATCTGTTGGTTAAGTCGTTATGCCCGCTAACCTACGAAAATAACCCTAACTTTAATAAGCTAGTAAGTGATCATGGATTACCTTTCAAAGCACATGACGAATTTAAGAAAGACGATTTAGATACACGCCAAGCGTTATATCAAGCACTGTGTGAAAAGATCTGGACTTTATAAAGGAAATAACAAATGGCCTACTTTGGTGGTGATAAGTCGACAGAGTTTTTGTTTCAGAATGATATGATTCAACAGCTATTAAGCAACGGCTGGTTGTTGGGCGATCCTAAAAAATACAACCGCGAGCTTGCTTTGTATGAAGAGGATGTATTGGGTTTTGTGAAAGATACCCAAGATGAGCAGTGGCAAAAGTTTTGTGCCTTATATCCTCATGATACTGATAAGAAGTTCTTAGGCCTTGTGGCTTTACAGTTAAACAAAGCCGACCCTAATGCCACGTCAAAAGACATGCGTACCTTTGGTACCTTGGGCGTATTACGTCATGAGTTACGTGACCGTGGAACGCGCTTTAACTTGTGTCAGTTTAAACCTGAGCACGACTTAAATCCTGACACCTTAATTCGTTATAAACAGAACCGTTTACGTGTGGTGCCTGAACTGGTCTACTCACCTTGGGCCTCTGAAGAGGAGCTAGCAGCTACCGGTAAAAAAGCCAAAGCATGGCGTATTGATTTAGTGTTATTTGTAAATGGCTTGCCTGTAACAACACTAGAGCTGAAATCTGAATTCAAACAAGCCGTTCAAAGTGCGATTAAGCAGTATAAAACGACACGCCCACCGATAGACCCAGAAACTAAAAAGCCAGAACCGCTATTAACCTTTAAGCGTGGTGCTTTAGTTCATTTTGCGGTCAGCCAGTACGAAGTATATATGGCGACTCGCTTAGAAGGTAACGACACCTTCTTTTTACCGTTCAATAAAGGTACCAAAGAAGGCGGTGCAGGTAATGACGTTCCTGAAGATGTTAATCAGTATGCGACCGATTACTTGTGGAATGAAGTCTTACTGCCAGACAACCTGCTGAATATTCTTGCTCGCTTTGTGCATTTAGAAATTGAAGATAAAGAAGACTGGGAAGGCCGTAAGTACAAGAAAGAAACTTTAATCTTTCCACGTTACCACCAGTGGGATGTCGTTAATAAACTGGTGAATGCTGCAAAAGAAGAAGGCCCAGGCCAAAAGTATTTAATTCAGCATAGTGCCGGTTCCGGTAAGTCGAACTCAATTGCGTGGTCGGCGCACCAGTTATCCGCTATTCATACCCCAGAAGGTAAGAAGCTGTTTGATTCAGTCATCGTAGTCACAGATAGAACAGTGCTGGATGATCAGCTACAGGAAACTATCTCTCAGTTCACTGCGGTTGATGGTTTGGTAGGGCGTATTAATCGGAATGAAGGCGATGGTTCTAAATCAGAGAAACTGGCTAATGCCTTAGTCGATTCACAGCCGATCATTATTGTCACGATTCAAACCTTCCCCTTTGTTCTGAAAGCCATTGAAAATAACGTCAACCTGAAAGAACGCAACTATGTGGTTATTGCTGATGAAGCCCATAGCTCCCAAACAGGTAGTACCGCTCGTCAGCTAAAAGAAGTATTAATGATCGATGGCAGTGCTTCAGGTAAGACTGATGACGAAGAGTTAACGACAGAGGATATCTTAGATGCAGCTGTGGCTTCACGTAGGGCCTCTAAGAACTTAAGCTACCTTGCCTTTACCGCAACTCCTAAAACAAAGACATTAGAGCTATTTGGGCGTTTACCAAAGCCTGATGAGCCATCTAGTAACCCAGATAACATGCCAAAGGCCTACCATGTGTATAGCATGCGTCAGGCGATTGAAGAAGGTTTTATTCTTGATGTGCTAAAAAACTACACCAACTACAAGGTGGCTTATAACTTAGCCATGAAGATGGAAGGTAGCGATCAAGAAGTTGAAAGTAAAAAGGCTAAAGTAAAACTGAACCAGTGGGTACGTTTGCACGACTACAACATTAGCCAAAAGGTTCAGGTAATCGTTGAGCACTTTAAAAGCAATGTGATGGGCTTATTAGGCGGCCAAGCCAAAGCGATGGTTGTGACTAGCTCTCGTAAAGAAGCGGTACGTTATAAATTAGGCTTCGATAAATACATAACTTCCAAGAAGGGGGAGAAAGGCTATGGCAAATTACAGGCGATGGTCGCATTTTCTGGCGAGGTGGAGTTCACAGAGTCTGATCCAAACAGCTCTGGGCTTATTGGGGAGAAGTTTACTGAAACAAATATGAATCCTAATCTCAAAGGTAGAGATTTGCGTAAAGCCTTTGATAGTGAGGATTATCAAGTGATGATTGTGGCTAACAAATTTCAAACAGGGTTTGATCAGCCCAAGCTGTGCGCAATGTATGTTGATAAGAAACTCGGTGGAGTGGAATGTGTACAGACGCTATCTCGTTTAAACCGTACTTTCCCTGGCAAAGCAGAAACAGGTACTTTTGTACTCGACTTCTTTAACGAACCTGATGATATTCTAAGTTCGTTTCAGCCGTACTATCAAACCGCTGAATTGGCGGATGTCTCTGATCCTAATTTAATCTTTGAACTGTCTGAAAAGCTCCGAGCTGCTAGTATTTTCACAACCCGAGAAGTTGATCAGTTCTGTGATGCTTTTTATGTGAAGTCTAAAAGTAATGCCGCCATTGCCAATATCTGTAAGCCAGCAGTTGAACGCTGGACGCTTAAATACAAGTCTGCTTTAGAAGAGTACAAGAAAGCGAAAGACATGTTTGAACGCACCAAGAAAACAGGTGATGCGGTATTGATGGCCAACGCTGAGAATACCTTCAAAGACTGCAAGCAAGAAAAAGATGCCCTAGAGATCTTTAAAAAGGATTTAGGCACCTTCGTTCGCTTCTATGAGTTTATGTCGCAGATAGTCGATTACGACGATAAAAATTTAGAAAAGCTAAGTTTGTTCGCTCGTAACTTACGGCCAATGCTACGAGAATCAGCGGTCGAAGAAGACCAGATAGACTTAAACCACGTTGTGCTTAGCCATTACCGCTTATCAAAAATACGTCAGCAAGATATCCAACTTAAAGAAGACGCTGCGGGTTATGAGCTAGAGCCAGGCGATTCTATGGGAACGGCAAAAGCCAAAGACCCTAAAGAAGAATTCCTATCCCAAATCATCACCCGCTTGAATGAGCTGTTTATCACGGATGAACTGACAGAAGCTGACATGGTCAACTATGCCAACACTATTCGCGATAAAGTAAGAGAAAACAAACTAGTTATGAATCAAATTTCTAGTAACTCTCCTGAACAAGCCATGCTGGGTGCTTTTCCTAAGGCAATTGATGACGCAATTATGGATAGCAGTGAAGCACACCAGAATCAGATGATGCAATTGTTGTCTGATCCAGAGAAGGTGAAGGGGTTTGCTAAGGTGGTGTTTGATTTGCTAAATCAGTAGGTTTATTTTAAGTGTAAGTGATTGTGGGGCTGGGTATGGCAGAGTTCGACCCAAAGTGGCCGTTTAAAAAACGTTATTTTAGAGATATGTTCATCAAGTTGGTAAATTAAAATATACCGTCACAAGGTCATTATTTCATGGAAATCTTTAATATATGTCGTCGCGACTTAGATACTAATGTTAAATGTACGTGCTGAACCTCTGTCCTATCGCTGGTTACGGCATTTATAAGAACAAGAAGGATTAGGCTTTGCTCTTATTATCGATTGAGTTGCTGTTGGTCGTAATGACTTACATAGTTTCTAGTAGTTGGTTAACTGCTGGAGTTGCACTAATAATAACTCTTCTCGGCCACGTGGTTTTTAGCGATAAAAATCCATTTAGCAAGGCGTTAAATACGTTTTACGTGGCCTGCACAGCAGGCTTGATCTATCTATTTGGAATTTATGCAAAAATTTTGGCGAAAACCATTCCTGCGGGTTACTTTGTAGAAATGAAAGATTCGTTATTGGAAATTGGTTCAATTTTTACTGCTGGGGCTACTCCGCCGTTTAGTATTACTGGTGATGGGCCGAATGATTTAACAATATTTATTTTTGGCTTTGCTATTATTGAAACTTTGTTGCAGCTTATTAAATTGTATTTTAAACACAGACATCACCATTAAGAAGTGACGAAGTTTCATTTAACAAGCGCATGTTGTCGGACTGGTTTTCCGCTGCGCTCCAAACCATCCGCAAATGCGGGCGTT
>TARA_R110001599_G_scaffold144698_2_pt1 | contig 19412 bp, 15 predicted proteins | sample TARA_R110001599 | Tara Oceans TARA_R110001599 (sample SAMEA4398360) | marine metagenome | biome: Polar Biome; feature: [MES] marine water layer (ENVO:01000295) within the mesopelagic zone...; material: water (ENVO:00002006), including particulate matter (ENVO:01000060) such... | reverse complement strand
GGCGTCCAGCGGGTCGTGGTTGCCGGGCAGCAGGAACACCGGCACCGATACGCTGTTCAGCGCATCCAGCGCCCGGCTCAGTGTCTGGGCGGAGAGCTGGTTGGACTCAAACACATCCCCCGCTACTACCATGAACTGTGCATGGTGCCTCTCGGCCAATTCTCCGAGCGCACGAATCACATCAATGCGTGCCTGACTGTAGCGCGCCGCCGCCTCCTGGCTGAGGAAGGCGCGGGTCATGCCGATCTGCCAGTCGGATGTGTGGATGAATTTCACGTGTTGTTATGTCCCCCAATTGTCAGAAGTATGGGGGAAACCGTACCCCCTGCCTACGCACGCTGTGATTGACTTTGACGTGCATCACAGTACTGGCGCTCGGGCGGGCTGGCCATGGTGGATGGCTGTACAGGTCGCGTTTTCGCGCAGGTGTGGTTTTGAGGCCCGCCTGGCCGGGCAAGGTGGGCGGATTTGATGGGCAAGATGGACGGATGTGATGTACGGTTCTGGCGCCCGATTTGGCATGATTGGGCATGCTTGGCAGGTGCAGAACGGAAGGCTATGCTATGACGACACTGGCATTTGATTCGTTGAAGTATGCGCGGCGACTCAGAGAGGCCGGCGTTCCTGAATTGCAGGCGGAGGTGCAGGCTGAGTTGATGGCGGAAGCATTCGGGTTCTACGCGGACAATATCGTCACCAAGGATTACCTTGATAGCACGCTGCGCGCGGCGTTTGCGGAGCAGGATGCGAAGTTCGAGCAGCGGTTTGCTGCCATTGATCAGCGGTTTATCGATATTGAGCACCAGCTTGGGGATCTGAGAACGGGCCTGAAAGCGGAGCTGGAGACGATGCTTACTACCCGCCTCAACCAGCAGGACGTCAAGCTCGCCTCCATCGAGGCCACCATGAACGGCAACTTCCGGGTGCTGTCGGCACTGATGGGCGTGACGTTACTGGCGGTAGCGGTGCCGGCGATACAGAGCTTGCTGTAACCGTCTCTCGATCAGCTCTGCCCCGCTCGGCGTTGCCGCGCGGGACATACGGAGTGATTACATCGTTGCGGATGCTTCCACCACCAGGCTAACGGCGCGGTCCAGCTCGAACACCACCAGGTCACCTACGCTGGCTTTCTTCAGGTTCTCTGGGTTGCGGGCTTCAAACTCCATCACATTGCCCTCAGGGCCTTTCAGGGAGAACGTACCGGCTTCCAGGTCGATAGCCTCTACGGTGGCGGTAACAACTTCCACGTCAGCCATTACTACCCCGGGCTTGTCGCCCTCAGCGGCCGAGGCTACTGCTTCCATACCGCCCTCCGCGGCGGCCATGGGCTGGTCGGGGTGCACCAGCGACAGGCTGATTTCTTCCAGCACAGTCATGGTGACCACGTCACCCACTGCAACCTGATCGAGATTGCGCACGTTGTCACCGGCGGTGAACGACACCGACTCGCCCTCTTCGGTGGAGAGGGTGACTTCGCGTGTTTCATGGTTGATTGCCGCAACGGATGCGGAGGCCTCTACCATACGGCTGGCGGAGACGGAGGGCAGTGCATCATCGGCGGCGGTAGCCAGCGTGGTAACAGCGAGCAGCGCGGCGGACAGTAGCAAGCGGATTGTTGTCATTCGAGTAGTCCTGCTTTGAGTTGAAGTTGTGGGTGGCGCCCCGCGGGCGCCTGAATGAATCTAGCACAGAAACAGCGCAGTCGATGTTTCGCTTGTTACTTGCCGGGCGCGAGTTCCCGACGCATCAACTTGTGAATGCGGCGGTACTCGTCCAGCCAGGATTCCGGGTGCACAAAGCCGTGCGGGTCCAGCGGGTAGATCGCCATCTCGAAGTTTTCCTTTTTCAGTTCAATCAGGCGCTGCACTACCAGCACAGCATCCTGGAAGAACACGTTGTCGTCCTGCATGCCCGCCGCAATCAGCAGCGGCTTCTGCAGGTTCTGCACGTAGTTTATGGGGGAACTGCGCTGGTAGGCTTCGGGGTCGATATCCGGCGTGTTCAATATGTTCGACGTGTACTCGTGTTCATAGTGCATCCAGTCCGCCACAGGGCGCAGGGCGGCTCCCGCCGCGAACAGCTCCGGCTCCAGGAACAGCGCCATGAAAGTCATGAACCCGCCGTAGGAGCCGCCGTAGACACCCACGCGACTGCGTTCCACGCCGTAATTGGCCACCAGATAGTCGATGCCGTCCTTGAAGTCTTCCAGTTCCGGGCGCCCCATGTTGCGATAAATAGCCGTGCGCCAGTCGCGGCCATAGCCTTTGGAAGCCCGGTAGTCCATGTCGATAACCACAAAGCCCTCATTCGCCAGCAGGCTGTGGAACATGTACTCACGAAAGTAGTAGGACCATCCGCGATGGGCGTTTTGCGTGTAACCCGCGCCGTGCACGAACATCACTGCCGGATAGCGCTCGCCCGCGGTGTGCCCAGGCGGCAGGTAGATATTGCTGTAGATGGGCCTATCGTGATGCGACGATGGCACCGCCACAATCTGCGGTACCACCCAGTCCACCGCCTTGAATGCGGCGCTGACGGTGTCGGTCAGCTGGCGCGGGGCAGCGCCTGGCGTTGCGGACTGCAGGTAGAGGTCCGGGTGCCGGTTGACGAAGGAGCGGCTGAGTAACAGCTGCTCGCCGGAGGGCGCCAGCTGAAACGCGACCACGCCATCCAGAGACGTGAGCTGCTGCAGATCGCCACCGGCTGCGGGCACGCGGTACACGGCGTAGTTGCCCGGATGACTGCGGTTGGCAATCAGGTAGAACCACTGTGCATCGGGACTCAACACCGGTTCGCGCACCACGAAGTCACCGGCGGTGATGGCCTGGTGAAGCCGGCTATCCAGGGCTTTGCGGTACAGCTGGGAGTAACCGGATTCTTCCGACAAAAACCACAGGGTGTTGCCGTTGGGCATCCAGCCGAAGGCGTTGTGGTGGTAATTGATCCATGCGGGGTCGGTAAGCCGATGCTGGTTGTGCAGCTTGCCGGTCTCCGGAGTCAGCGTGGCCAGCCAACGGTCCTTGTTGTCGCGGCTGTGCAGTTGCAGCGCCGCCTGCGTGCCCTGCGCGTTCCACTCAATCGCTTTCACTTCCAGCGGGCGCTGTGCCGGCGCCTGCAGCGCCGCCTCCACCGCACTGCGCTCGGCACCCTGCTCAACGTGCCAGGCCAGGGCGGAGCGCCGCAGCGCTGCCAGCGGGTCCGTGTTGAAGCCGGGCAGGGCTGCGTAATCCAGCGTTTGCACGTTGCCCTGCTCAAGGTCGACCAGCAGCAGCGTGTGCGGCGCCGGCATGTTGCGCCCTACCCGTGTGCGCACCTCGCGCACGCCGGTGTAACCCTCGGCCGTGACATAGTTCGGCATACGGCCCGCCTGGCCACTCTCCCAGCCTGCACTGCGCACCACGAGCAGCAGGTGGCGGCCAGTGGGCGACAACGAACGGCGCACTTCCACCCAGTCATCACCCAGGTAGATCGGCAAGGGTGCGGCCAGGGGGTTCTCTCGCGCCTCTGCGGCGCGCAGATCGGCCTTCTCCCGCGCCTGGGCCGCCTCCCGCCGCAAGGTGGACAGATTGCGCAGCTGCTGCTCGCGCAGGGCATCAAAGGCCTCGCTCGCTGCGGGGTCTGCGCTGAAGCGCAGGTCTGCCGGCTGGGCAGTCAGCCCCGTTTCCAGATCGTGTATGAGGTAGTGACCGTCCTGCTGGTACGCCAGGCGGCTGCCGGCTGCCATCCATTGCAGCGCACTTTCCGCCGCCGTGGTGCGGGTGAGCTGGCGGATGGCCCCCGCCGGCAGCTCGCGCACAAACACATCGCCGTTGGCCAACCAGGCCACGCGCGTTCGAGCCGCGTTGTAGACCCGCGTGCGGTTGCTGCTGGTGGCGGCATCGGCAAGCGTCAGGCGTTCTGGCTCGCCGCCTGCCAGCGGCAGCCGGTAGGTGTCTTGCAGCGTCGAATCGAGCCGCTTCTGGCGGTAGTACACCGCCTGCTCGTCATCGCTCCAATAGGCCTCGGTGGGCGGGTTACCGATCCAGTCGGGGTCGGCCATGATCTGTTCCAGGTCAGGCACGCCTGCCAGCGCAGCAGAAGTGCCCAGTGCCGCCAGCAGTGCGGTCAATCGCGTTTTCACAGCTATGCTCCTTGAATCAGAACGCGGGATAGCGCTGCAGCACGGCTGCATCCGGCTGCCAATCCACACAGTCGAGCAGGTCATCGGCGACCTGGGTGATGACGTCGCGCAGCTCCAGCGGCTCCAGCAAGCTGGCGGGAATGGCCTCCTCCCCCCAATGCGCGCCGAGCAGGTTACCGGCAATAGCGCCGGTAGAATCGGAATCCCCGTCGTGATTCACGGCAATCACCAGCGCCTCCTGCAGGTCCGTCGCCACCAGCGCGCAGTACACCGCAATGGCCAGTGCCTCCTCCGCCACCCAGCCCTCGCCGAGTTGGGCAACGGCTTCGGCATAGCGCAGGTCAGTTGACGCGAGATCTGCCGCACGCTCCAGGGCCGCGATGGTTTCATCCGCGTCCAGCTGGCCGGCCAGATTATCCAGGGCGACCGCCAACGCGTCGTCAATATCACCGCCATCGCGCAGGGTGCTGATCATGGCGGCCATGGCGCCTCCGGCGAACCAGCCACTGGGGTGACCGTGGGTGAGTGCAGACAGTTCACAGCCCAGCGTGAAGGCTTCTTCTGCGGAATCGGCAAACAGCCCTACCGGGGCCATACGCATAACGCCGCCACAGCCCTTGCTGTTGTTGCGGGCCGGGTCACCGGGCGTTTCCGTGTCGCGCAGGGCGCTCAGGCAGGTCAGGCCGGGGCCGCGCCGGCTGTGCAGAGCCGGCACTTCGTACAGCCAACCACTGTCCGGGTGCAGAGGATCAAGCTGGCGGCGGTTGGCCTCCCCCTGGGTAAGCAACCAGCGCTGGTACGCCCAGGCGGTCACCTGTGAATACTCAATCACGCCTGCTTGCCGGTAACGCATCAGGCCGCGGATGAGCCCCTCTGCGGTGAACAGCGTCATCTGCGTGTCATCCGTGATGGCACAGGGTAAGCCATAGGCCGGGGCGTATTGGCGAATACCACCCTCACCAAAGCGCGTAATAATGGCCGCCCGGGTGTCGAACTCAATCGCTGCACCCAGCGCATCACCTGCAGCCCCCGCCAACAGGCAGCCGCGAAACCGGCTGCGCAGGCTCGGCGCAACATTCGGATAGAGGTCTTTCTGCATAGCATTTCTCGTGCTTTCAGGGTGGCCCAGCATAGTCAAAACCGGCGGCGAGCAAAAGCCTGCTCCGGGGCCCCGCCTGCGAAGAAGTGCTGAATCCTGTACACTGTGCGGTTCTTCATCGGGTTTGCTCTCAACACTCCGCGGCAAACCCTTCACTTCGCCGACCATGGGAGGCGCATCATGGACAAAAATCCGCAAAAAGGGTACATCGCCCTGCTGGGCTGGAGCCTGAACGCAGTAGAAGCCGCAGAAAATTTTGACCGACGCTACGTTGTCGTCGCACCGGAATGGGCTGAAGAGTACTGCCAACAACACAATATCCCCTATGTTTCCTGGAACTTCGAGCGCCTCAACGACCGCTCGCTGGAAATCGCCGAAACCCTGAAATCCATGGGTGTCGACGTCGCTGTTCCGCTCTACGAGGAAACCGTGGAATGGGCCGGGGCCATCAATTCCGTACTGCTGGACAACCCGCGCCTGTATGGACAGTCACTCCTGCTGCGCGACAAAGCGCTGATGAAGCGCCGCGCACAACTGGGTGGCATTCGCGTGGGTATTTTCGAGGAGGCTCACGACAAGGGCGATGTCATCCGTTTCCTCAAGCGTGTCAACCAGACGCTGCTGAAACTCGACGGTGACCCGAACGATCCCATCCACCTCAAGGCCTTCGATAAGGCGGGCTGTCTGGGCCACCGGGTGATTCGCACGCCCGACGAAGTGGACTCGATTCCGGACGAGGAATTCCCGGTGTTGATGGAGTCGCACCTGGATGGCTGGGAATTCGCGGTAGAGGCCTGGATTCACAACGGTAAAATAGCCTTCCTCAATATTTCCGAATACGTCACCCTGGGCTACTCGGTGTTCGTACCGGCGTCGCCGGACCTCGAAGCCTACCGCGCGCAGATCACCGCCCAGATCGAAAAGCTGATCAAAGCCTTCGATATCGAGTTCGGCCTGATTCACCCGGAATATTTCGTGACCAGTGATGGCGAAATGTACTTTGGCGAAGTCGCCTACCGCCCGCCGGGCTTCAAGGTGTTCGAACTGCTGGAGCGGGTCTACGGTTTCAATGCCTATCAGGCCAGTATGCTGGTGTTTGACCCCAAAGCTACCGCCGGGGAAGTTGCGACATTCTTCCCGCGGGAGATTGAAGATGCCAACGGCTACGCCGGCTGTTTCGGTGTGTACCCACGACGCCGTGTGGTCAGCACGCTGGAAATTCCGCAGGAAGTGGAAGATCATCCCTACTTCGAATCGCACGAGCTCACGCCGCCGCTGGAAGAAACCGTCACCAAGCGCACCGCATTTGGTACCCACTGGGGCCTGGTGTACTTCAAGGGGCCGGATGCGCACCAGTTACGCGACCTGCTCAAACATCAGGAAGACCTCGACTACTATGTCTAGCAATAAGCAACGCTGGCGGTGACGGCAGAAAGCGACAAACTCAACGGCCTGCTGGCCATGCTGGACGAGGCCACCGCCCTGCTGGCGGCGGCGAGGGACTTCGCCAAGCCCGGCAAACTGCCGCGGGTGCTGGATACAGCGCGCCGGGTGATGTTGCTGCCGGGTGGCTGTGCCGCCGTGGCCGAGCGTGCGCGCACGATCGAGGAAGCCGGGGTGTTTGCGGGGTCCGACTGGGCCACGCCGCAGATTCTGGTGCCCGCCCTCACGCCACATTCACTGGGCAGTGCCGATGCCCACACGGTGGTCATCGAGGCGCTATCGGAATTGCGCTTGCTGAGCGTGGCCCTGGGCGAGTACCGCCACCCCCAGCTACCCGCGGAGCAGGCACACCACTACCTGACCCAGGTGATTGCCATCAACCTGCACTTGCTGTTTGGTGCGCCCACCGAGGCGGAACGGGCCAGTCAGGGCAAGCTGGCGCTGCTTCCGCGCAATCTTTTCAACTACCTCACTGAGCGCATTGGCTACGAGCATGTGATCGACCAGCTGATCGACGAGATCTGGCGCATGCTGCAACAGCGGCCCATTCAGGTGGACAGCGTCAAGCACATGATCACCCAGATCGCCAGCTGCCAGGCGAACCCGGATATCGACCTCGGCAGCAGTGGGCAGGGTGCCAACCGCCTGGTGAGCGCACTGTTCAGCCCCACCCGCGGCTGCGCCGAAGACCCCGGTGTGGCGGTCTATCTTGAGCGCCTGCACAGCATGGACCCCAGCGGCCTGCAGAGTGAGGCCATCGGTTGCGCGCGCGCCATGCACGACACCGGGCTGGTATCGCCCTACCACGCCGTTTTGCTGCGCTTCCTGCTGGAACAGAACGACCACCTGCTGGCAGAGGCGCTGGGGCTTTCCGCCACGGGCCGCGATTGCCTGCTCTGTTACCGCGACCTGGTGCATGCGCTGATTCACGGCTGTGTGCAGCCCGATACCGCACAAGCGGTGTACGGTCTTGCCCTCATGCTGGAACGCGGCATTCTTTATCAGCCCGCCGCCGCACCCGCCCTGCTGCGCCAGCTGGGGTTGCAGCTCTCGGCGGCCTCCCGCGAACGTCTGACACTGGCGTTCGGCAACGGTGTATCGCCCCACGCCCGACTCATGGAGGGCGTACTGTGCATGCTCGGGCAGCCACTGGGCGTGGGCCAGGGCAACAACCCCACTTGCCAGTCGGCGCGCGCCCTGTCCATGTGGGCATACAGCGACCCGGACTACCTGTTGCAAATGGTCGCCTGGGCCGCGCGGGACAACGAAATCATCATGCATTTCGAAGGGCAGCCGATTTCCTCCTGTGCCAGCGAGGGCGGGCTTGCGGCCACCCTGCCCCTGGATCTGGACCCGGTATCGCTGCTGGTAGTGCCGCACCTGGACCGCATCTACGCGGAAATGGGGCGCCGCTGCATCGGCCGCGAAGGGGACCCGCACCGCTGGGTCAACCCCGAGTTTCACGGCTGGTGGTCCGGCCGGGGCTTTCGCATCAACGTGGATGTCGCCAGCGGTCAACTGGCGGACCTGGATGCCTTCCTGCGCCACTTCTACGCCAGCTACCATCCCTACTATAATGGCGGCTTGCCAGTGATCCATCCGCAGCCCGCTGGCATCGCCGTCACCGACAGCGCCGCGCGCTTTGTTGGCTGGCACGCCATCACACTGCTGCGGGTAAACATCGACCCGGGTAACACCATGCGCGTGTATTTCTACAACCCGAACAACGACAGCGGCCAGGACTGGGGCGATGGCGTGAAAGTGAGCACATCAGGCAACGGCGAGCGGTTTGGCGAATCGTCCCTGCCCTTTGAGGAATTCCTCTCACGCCTGTACATATTTCATTACGACCCGCTGGAGCCGGGCGCGCTGGCCGACGTGGCGCAGGAAGAGCTGGACCGCGTGACCGCACTGGTGCACCGCAGCTGGGGCGCGGACCGCATCCCCCCGACTGCGCTGCAGGCGAGCGTAAGCCCGCATGCTTGAGGACTTTCTGCAGGACGACCTGAGCCTGTTCGCCCTGCCCCTCTACCTGGCAGCCGTGCTGGTGGAAGCCTGGCACGCCCACCGCCATCAATCGGGTCGCTACCGGCTGGGCGACACGCTGGCGTCTTTTTCCATGCTCGCGGCGTCCGCGATCGTGGAACTCCTGCCCCGCTTGCTCGCGCTCGCCGCGTTTGTCTACCTGCATGAGGTCAGCCCGCTCCGCGATGTGATTGGCCGCCAGTGGTGGGCGTGGCTGTTGCTGTTTGTGCTGGATGACTTCAGCTATTACTGGTTCCACCGCGCGAACCACGAGGTGCGCCTGCTATGGGCGGGGCACGTCAACCACCACTCATCGCAATACCTGAACTTCGGCACCGCGCTGCGCCAGGGTGTGGGTGAGCGCGTGCACAAGTTCTTGTTCTGGATGTGGCTGCCGCTGCTGGGCTTCGACCCGGCGATGATCGTCACCGTCATCAGCCTGAACCTGTTTTACCAGTTCTGGATACACACCCGTGCCGTGGGCAAACTGCACCCATGGATTGAGGCGGTGTTCAACACGCCCTCCCACCACCGCGTACACCACGGTTCCAACGTGCGCTATCTGGACCGCAACCACGGTGGTGTGCTGATTATCTGGGACCGGCTGTTCGGCACCTTTGCCGACGAGCGTGACGACGAGCCTGTGGTCTACGGGCTTACCACCAACATCGATTCAGATAACCCGTGGACCGTGCTCAGCCACGAATATCGCGCCATCTGGCGTGACCTGCGGCGCGCGAACAATTGGGGCGACCGCCTGCGCATACTCTTTCTGGCGCCGGGCTGGTCGGCGGATGGGCCCGACAAGCGCGCCTCAGTGCTGCGCGCGCAGGCGGGCATGCACTAGCGCGGGCGATTGGGCGCCGGGATGTCGTCTTCATCCTCGCGCCTGGTAACGCCGAGCAGCTCCGCTTCGGATTCCACGGTGAGGTTCTGCAGGCGCTTCTTCCAGCGCCGTTTTGCATGGCGGCGCAGGTTGGGAATATCGTCGCTCTCGTCCATGATCGGCTGGCCAATCAGCGCCTCGATCACATCCTCCATGGTCACCACACCCAGCCAGCTGCCGTACTCGTCATACACCAGGAACATGTGCTGGCGCTCGCGAATAAAGCGCGTCATCACCGATTCCACGTTGGCGCGGTCGGTGACAATGGTAGCGGGCTTCATCAGGTTGGCCACCCGTTGCCCTTCGTCCGCACGAATCACGTCGTGGCGGAAGAGAATACCCAGCGGCGCTTCATCCTGATCCAAGACGGGATAGCGCGAGAACTGGTGTTCCTGAATCTGCTCGATGAACTCGGCCACAGTCTGGTCCGGCGCCAGGGTCTGGCACACCACGCGGGGCGTCATGATCTGGCGCACGTTGATCTCGTGCAGGTCCAGCACGTTGGAGATCACCCGCTGCTCGTCCTCGTCGATCTTGTCCAGCTCACGGCCGAGCAACGAAAGCGCCTTGATCTCCAGGCGGATGTCGTGCTCAGGCGGTTTGCCGCCAAACAGCTTCATGATCTGGTCGGACATCCAGATCGCCGGCTTCAGGATAAAAATCAGGCCGTTGAGTATGGACGGCAGGGCCGGCGCCATAAGTACCCAGTAACGCGCGCCGATTGTTTTCGGCATGATCTCGGAGAACACCAGGATAAGCAGCGTCATGATGGCGGATGCCACGCCGAGGAAACCGTCGCCGTAGATTTTCACGACTTGCGCACCGACACCGGTGGCACCCACCGTGTGCGCTACCGTATTCAGCGTAAGAATGGCCGCCAGGGGCTGGTCGATGTGGTCCTTCAGCACCTTCAGCTTTTCCCAGCGTTTCGGGTGCTCCTGTTTCTGCTGGGCAATGTAGCTGGGGGTGATGGATAACAGTGCCGCTTCCAGTATCGAACACACAAAGGAGACAGCGATGGAAAGGACAGCAAACGCGAGGAGAAGGCTCATGAATTAGCTAAGGATTCCAGCAGCGGTTTGATCGGGACAGGCTGGACTGTACGCACTTAACCACAGGGCGTCCAGCGCAACACACCGGGCGCGTTGGCCTCAGTTATTCGACAGCGGCGCGCGCCTCATCGACCGCCTGTGCCACCAGCGGAATGATGTCCTCGAGCACCAGGTTTACCGGCGCTCCGGAATCGCGGCGGGTGTAATCATCGATGGCCACATAGCCGCCAATCATGCGCTCGGTATCAATCCAGGACACGGCGCCAAAGGCACCCGGGTCGTAGAATACTGTGGGCGCTTCCCCGGCTGTGTCGGGCGTCACAATCCACCAGCCCATACCGTAAGGCACGCCGAACTCACCGCCACGGTCGACCTGCATGAACGCTACCGAGTCTTCCGACATCACCCGGTTGTCACCGCAGAGGCCACCGTTGAGGTGCATGAGCAACAGCTTGGCGTAATCCTGCAGGCTGGAAATGGCGCCGCCTTCGATGTTGGGGTTATCCAGCCCCTGCAGGCTGTCGGGGCTTCCGCTCCAGCCCTCAAGGTTGGACCACATATTGCCGAACTGAAACACCTCAAGCTCACAGGGCTCTGCGATATAGGCATCAAACGCCTGACGCCAGGTACTGTTGCTGACCTGCTCTGCAACCGAACCTGCCAGCTGCCACTGGGAGCCGCCGTAGTCAAATTTGCTGGCGGGGGGCACCGTGCCTTCCAGCTCGGTGCTGTAGATTGTACGCGCGCAGGCCTCCAGTGTGCCGCCGGGGGCATATTGGCACAGGTGGGCGCCGTATACGTTCAAGCTACCCAGCCCGGGAATACCCGAGGTATTGCTCACAAGCTGTGTGACGGTACGGTCGCCGTACACACCTTCCCAGGGCAGATAGCTGGCGATAGGCTCGTCCACGGAAAAGCCGGCATCCGGGTCGTCGTTCAGCGCCATCAGCAGCATCACCACCGGCACTTTGCTGGTGGACGCCAGCATCACGACCGTCTCCAGACTGTGGTCGCCAAAGGCGGCCTCGTGCACCGTGCCCTGCCGCTGGTCTACCAGTGTCACCGAGATGCCATCGAATACAGAGCTTTCATCAAGGAATTGCTGGAAGCGCTGATCCACGGCCGTAAAGTCGTAGGCCGGCAGTATCTCCGGGGGCGATGGTGGCGTATCGGCACCATCGCTGCAGCCGACCAGAGCGACCGCGAGGAGCGGCAGCGATAGCCACCGATGTTTTAGCTCAAGCATAGTGCGAAAAGTCCGCTGTTATTATTAGTCCCGGTGAACGCGCTGCGTGGTTTACTGCTTGCGCTTCATGATTTTCTTGCGCTGCGTCTCATAATCATCCATTGAGCCCCAGAAGCAAAGGCTTGTAAACCCTCCCCTCGCTGTTGCGGATCAACGCCTGAAGTCGGCCGTGCTGTCGGCCGCCAGCCAGGCAAACACCACATACGCAGCCACGTTCTGGTCCAGTGCCGCCGGGTCGATTTTATCCAGGGTGTCATCGTGCGTGTGGTGCAGGTCGAAGTAGTCCATGCCGTTCTGCACCAGGCGCAGCGATGGCAGGCCGGCCGCGACCATGGGTACAAGGTCTGGCCCCGAGCCGGAGGTGTTCATGTCGCCGGGGGCAATACCCAGCGGCGCCAGCAGTTCTGCCATGACATTCACCACCGTCTGGCCGGCCGGGGACACCTGTGCAGTCATCTTCCAGATGCGCTCTGCGCCGAAATCACTTTCGGTGCCGATCACGTGCTGGCCGAGCTGCTCACGGTGTGCGTTGAGGTATTCGTAGCCGCCGAGCAAGCCCACCTCCTCGGCACCCCAGAGCACCAGGCGGATGGTACGCCGCGGACGCTTGCCTGAATCCAGAATCATCTTGGCCGCTGCGGTGGTAATCGCCACGCCAGCGCCATCATCAATCGCACCGGTGCCGAGGTCCCAGCTGTCCAGATGACCGCCGATAATCACGACCTCTTCCGGCCGTTCACGCCCCACGATCTCCGCGATGACGTTGCCACTTGGGGCACTGGGCGCGCTTTGCGGGCGCAACAGCAGGTGCAACTGCAGCGGCAGGCCGCGACGCAGTATGCGCTCAATCTGGTCTGCATCCGGGTTGGACAGCGCGGCTGCCGGGATTTTCGGCACGCCTTCGGCGTAGCGCATCTGGCCAGTGTGGGGAAAACGGTGATCGTCAGTGCCAATGGAGCGAATGACAATTGCCCGCGCACCTTTCTCGGCCGCGACACTGGCCCCCACGCGGCGCAACTCACCGTAGAACCCGTAGGAAGAGCCGTCCTGGCTGCGCTGCATGGCGTGGCTGACGTAGGCAATCTTGCCGCTCAGGCTGCCGCTGTCGGCCTCGCGCAACGCCTGCAGGCTCTCGAACGCGACCAGCTCCGCCTCAATGCCCGCTTCCGGTGTGGCCACGGAACCACCGAGTGAGGTGATCGCCAGCGGCTGGGGGAACGGCGCCAGCAGTTCGGCGCGCTCTTCGCCGCGCGTCCAGCCGGGAATGGTAAAAGGCTCAATGCGCACATTGGCAAATCCCATACGCTGCAGGCGCTTTACCGCCCATTCACGCGCACGGGCTTCGCTGTCGCTGCCGGCCAGGCGCGGGCCTATTTCCGTGGTGAGCGCCTCCACGATGTCCCAGGCCATGGTGCCATCCAGCGCGCGGTCGCGCAGGGTGCGCGCGTGCGCCACGCTCGCCGGGCCGAGCCCGACCGCTTCCGCCGTAGGTTCCTCACTCTGTGCCGCGGGCACGGTCAACGTCAGCAACAGCATGGCAAAGGCGCAAGCACGCCGTGGTACGGGGGAAAAATTCATCAAATCAGCCCTGAATATACGAAAAACGGGCCTATTATCGCCGAATTTACGGTACATCGCATCCTCCGCAGCGGGCCGTGTGCCCCGCTGCCTGCGCGTGACCCACCGCAGCCACCGCGCAGCACAGACGAATTCACCACGCCAACGGCCAGGCTGTGCTACGCTTTATTAACAACGAACGTCCTCATGCCCCCGCCCACTGGGGCGCAACTTGGGCCACACCCCGGGCTGTTGCAATGACGCGCAAACCGTCACCACTACAGTGGTTTTTGTTATGGTGCATGGCCATCACCAGTTGCCACGGCGCGTTCGGCAGCCACGCCGTCACGCTCAACGCCCACACGGAAACCGCCATCAGGCTGCTGCCTGAAAATTTTGAACTGCTTCTCGACCAAAGCGTGAACCAGACGCCTGACGATGTTGCCGCGCGCTGGTCTGCCGGAGAGTTTACCCCGGCAACGGACCTCAACCTGGGCCTGCAAAGGTCTGGAGCCTGGGCGCGGCTTGAACTCAATAACACGATGGATCAACCCAGGGCTGTGGTCCTGAGCCATCTTTACGCACCCACCGATCTGGTTGTCATTCGGCAACCCAGGCCCGACGGTAGCTGGCACGAAAGACGCGGGGGTGATCTGCAGACGACGACGGGGAACGAGCGCTCTCGCACGCCGTCCTTCCTGTTACAACTGCCCGCGCAGTCCGCCACGCCCATTTACCTGTTCGTACAAACGCGGTCGAACCTGAATTTCGACATGTCCATCTATGCACCCAATGCCTACAATCGCGCCGAGCAAACCCTCGCATTGATCTACGGCGCCCTGTTTGGCGCGGTCCTGATCTCTGCGTTCTACCTGGTCCTGAGCGCCACCATGGTGCGCAGCAGACTGGCCCTTATCCTCGGCACTTACCTGGCGCTATACGCAACCTACGTCGGCTTTTTGATGGGTTACGTGCAATACATACTGCCCGATGCGCTGATGCCCTACACCAATCAGCTGCACGTGCTGAGCCTGGCGCTGTTGATGCATCAGGGTACCCGTTTCTACCGCGCCTTCCTTGACCTCTCGCACACGGCTCCCATCGCGGACAAGCTGGTTGCAGGCCTGCAGTGGCTTGCGCTGGGCCTCGCTTTCGTGCTCGACCTGCCGCCGCCACTGGCTGGATTGCTCAGCCTGGTGGTGGTCATTATTGGGCCTCTGCTAACCACGGGGCTGGCCATTCGCCTTTGGTATCGCAACGTGAAGCAGGCGGGCATTTTTACCCTCGGCTGGGTGGTGGCGCCTGTCGCTGCCGCGTTGGGTACCTTGCGCGTCAATGGCCTGCTGCCCAATGCGGACTGGCTACTGCACCTGCCCGCCATCGGCCTGCTCATGACCCTGGCCTGTTTCAGTTACGCTGTGCTGCGTCGCTTTTCACAGGAGAGAGAGCTGGTGTTTGTCGACCCACTCACGGGTCTACTGAATCGACGTGGCCTGGATGCCCGTGCCGCGGTCGAGTTCGAGCGCCGAGAGCGATTCAGCATTCCTCTTACCCTGCTGGTGTTGGACATTGACCATTTCAAGGTGGTTAACGACACCCATGGCCACGGTGTGGGGGACCAGATACTCCAGGCGCTTGGGGATTGCCTCACACGGGTATCCCGCGAACTGGACCTGGTCGCACGCCTCGGCGGCGAGGAATTCGCCATTCTCTGCGTACAAACCGACCTGCGCTCCGCCACGGTACTGGCCGAACGCCTGCGGCGGGCCGTCGGTGCCCTGCACGTCGCCGGCCAGCGCTTCACCATCAGTATTGGCGTGGCCCCGGTGCGCGACAGCGACCGCAGCATTTGGGACACACTTGTTCGCGCCGACAGCCTGATGTATCAGGCCAAGCACGAGGGGCGCAACCGCGTGGTTGCAGCCGGGCACATCGCCTGACGCGCCGCTGCAGCCAGAATTCCCCTAGCGTGTGCGCTGCGAGGCGATGGTACCGCCGTCTACTACCAGCTCGGCAGCGGTAATGTAGCTGGCATCATCAGACAACAGAAAGCGTACTGCCGCCGCCACTTCACGCGGCGCCCCCATTCTGCCCAGCATCACCGGGCGTTCGAAATGCCCGGGCTCAAGATGCTCCACCACGGGCTGCATCATGGGTGTGAGGATATAGCCCGGCGTCACGGAATTGATGCGAATGCCATCGCGCGCCAGATCATCCGCGAGTGAGCGCACCAGCGACAGCATGCCACCCTTGGAGGCCGTATAGGCCGGGTTCATCTGGTTACCCAGCGTGGCGTTGATGGAGGCGATGGCAACGATGGCCGAACCAGGCTGAGTGGCAAGGAGGCTGCGCAACTGCTGCACCATGAACGGCAGCGCCTTCAGGTTAACATTGAGCACCGCGTCCCACTGCGCTTCCGTCATTTCCGCAACTGGCACCGCGAGTGAAATACCGGCCGCGTGCACCAGGCCGCCGATACTGGGCAACGCTGCCCGTGTTTGCTCCAGGGCGGGTGCGATATTGGCCATCGCACTGAGGTCGACGCCCACACCCACGGTGGCAACGCCAAACCGGTCAGCGAGGTCCGCAGCCACCGCCACGCTGCGCTCGGTGTTGATATCCCATATCGCCACGGGACGACCGACTTCCGCCAGCGCCTCTGCGCTCGCCAGACCAATACCGGACGCGCCGCCGGTGATAATCACGCCACTGCCAGGGTTTGCAGACTTGCTCATTTACACAGCCTCCTCTTCATAGTCACGGGCAATCTAGAGCACTGGGCCACGCTAACCTAGTCGACTGGGGCAGAAAGCGTGCGCCAGTTCAAATGTGTGAGCCTGCCTGATGATACTGCCGCCCCCTGCTTCTCGCAGCTAAAACCCGAAACCTGTACTGTGTGCTCTGCAACCTGATTGAGGACATCACCGTGGCAGATGCACCCGCCTACATCGTGGCCAACTTTATCGTTCACGACGCCGCTGAATACCGCCAATACGAAAAAGGCTTCTTCCCGATTCTCAAGCGCCACGGCGGCAGTTTCTTCACCTACGATGACAATCCGGACACCCTGGAGGGCGCTGAACCACGCGAGGGGCGCGTGGTGCTGTTCCAGTTCCCCAGCGAGGCGGCGGCACGGGCCTGGTACGCAGACCCCGATTACCAGGCACTGTCTGAATTTCGCCGGGCAGGCACCGAACTTAAATTCCTCACCCTGCTGCACGGGCTGCCGCCGCGAGCGTAGGCAGACAGACATGAGCATTCCAGTGCTGCCTATCACCAACCCACACTACGGCACGGGCGTATACCGGCGCCGTATCCGGCTGATGCCCGGTGAAGGCCACGTGTTTGCCGAGTTGGAAGACAATAACCACGGCTTTCGCGTTGGCATTGAGCACGATGGAGTGTCTGTCACAGGGATCACCGGCGATGCGTTGCGCACGCCGCTGTCGACCTGCCCTGGCGCCCTCGCCCGCCTGCAACGGCTGGTGGGCGCTGCCGTTCACAGCGATGCCACGCAACTGAGCCGGCGCGCCGACCCGGCTAGCAATTGCACGCACTGGCTGGACCTTTGCATACTCGCGATCAACCATATCCCGCGTGGCGCCGTTGACTGGCAATACGATGTCGCTGTGACCGATGAACGCGACGGTGCTTCAGAGCTCAGTGTGCACTGCAACGGCGTGGCCGTGCACCTGTGGCATGCCAGCGGCCTCGCGCTGACAGCGCCGGAACCGCTTGCCGGGCGCACACTGTTCCGCGGCTTTTCCAGCTGGGCGCGAGACTGTTTCAGCGGCGATGCCCTGGAAGCGGCACTGGTGTTGCAGCGCGGTAATTTCGTGGCACAGGCGCGGCGCTTCGCCGATGCACTCGGAAAGGCAAATGAGCCGGTTAAAAAACACCAGAATGGCAATGTTTGCTACAGCTACTCAGCGGAGATAGTCGAGCAAGCGGTACACCGACCACACAGCGTGCGAGACTTCACAGAAACGCCGGAGTTGCTGCTGAAGTTTGTGTGAGAACCGGGTGGTCACGGCCGCTGGCAAGCCTGCGGCGCCATCGCCCCTTACACTGCCTCTAGCGCTTCGCGCTGACGCGCGCGCGCACTCACTTCTTCCATTTCCTCGAAGTACGCACCCTCGCTGATCACGTTGGACAGCTCCGGATAATCCTTCGCCAGCACATTGCGCATGCCGATTGCCTCCCGCGCCGCCTCCGGGGTCAAGTGCAGGATGTCCTCGTATTTCAGCATGAAATAGGGCTCGGACGTGCGGCCGATCAGCAGCCCGCGCTCCATGCGCTCGATGATTGCTGTCATGCATTCGGGGTAATGCAGCGTGGCGCGCATCAGCTGACCCGACAGTAGCGTGCTGTTGATAATGGTCAACTTGCCCGCGAGCCCGGGGCTGAGAACGCTGTAGACGCTGGTGATTTTCATCGCGGTGGGCACCATTTCATTGATGATGTCGAACGGTGCCGCCGCGAGGATGTGCTCGAACACATCGTGAATCTGGGAGCTGCGCATCTGCCAGTAATCCAGGTCGCTTTCCGGCTCGTGCAACTCGATGATGTTGGGTTCGAACTGGCGGTCGTGCAAGTAGCGATAGTAGATACCGCCCACACTCTCCGGCGGGTAGTGCCTGAAGTCATCCCGTTCCATAGTGGAGAGATAGCGTTCCGACAGCCAGTCCGCGAAGCGCGGATTCACCTCTTTTTCCGCATCGAAGAGTCGCTGAACCTCTGCGTAATCCTCCACTGCACCCAGTGCCTCGTAGAGCGCTGGCAGGCTGTAGGTCGGGGGCAGATCACGCCCGTTGCGTCCCAGCATGCGCAGGGCTATGCCTTCCCGCACCCGCGCGTCATTCAGATACCGCGACGAGCTGATCAATATGGAGCTTGCGGAGGTGGGTGCCGTCGCCCCCTTCATCAGGTACGGTATTTTTTTGTCTGTCATCGGTGCCTCCGTGACATTGGCGGGTGAACGCGGCGCCTCAGGCGCCGGCCGGGCTGAGCATTTCGCCGGGAGCGGCCCCCGTGGACTTGCCATCGGCGAAGGTGACCTCGCCGTTGACCATGGTCAGGCGCATGGGCGCCGGGTCACGGGTGAAGCGCCAGGTAGTGCCGCCGTTTTCGTCGGGCACATCGAAGGCCTTCCTCATCGGACGGCGGTCCACCTCCTCAAGGTTAAACACCGTGATGTCTGCGCGTCGACCCACCTCGATCCGGCCCAGCTCCTGCAGGCCAAAGAAGTCTGCGACTTTGCCGGTCTGGGCGTGCACCGCCTCCTCCACGCTGATCCAGCCCTTCTCCCGGCAGTAATAGCTGAGCAGGCGAATGTTTTCACCGCCCCCACAGAGCATCTGCCCGTGGGCGCCGGCGTCAGAGATGTTGGGAACCGTCCAAGGATCCTTGATCAGCCGCACCACCATCTGCTCGTCCTGCGGGAAGGGTGCCATGTGCACCGTGGAGTGAACGGAGTTCTTTACCAGCCATTCGGCCATGGCATCAGAGGGATGCACACCCAGCTCCTGCGCATAGTCGGCGAGGGAGATATCCACGGGGCCCACGCCGTTTTCCGAGTTGATCAGCAGCAAGCTCTGCGGGTTGGCGAAAGGTGAGTGTTTCCAGACTTTCTCGTCCCAGCTGGCCCGCGCGCGTTCGCGCCAATCCGCGTCCTGCAGCAGCTTCAGTTTTTCCTCCTCGCTCTCCGCCAGCACCACTTCGTGCCACACATAGTCATTAGACTGAGCGAAAATCAGCGACTTTTTAATGCTGATAACACTGGTCGGGGGCACGTGGGCAAAGCCTGCGCGGATATCCCGCCCCTCCCGCTTGAAGCGCTCACGAAGGGGACCGACCTTGTCCTCAATGTCTTTCTGGAACGTCAGGGTCGGCGCCATGCCTGCCACCTGAGCACGAATCGGTCGATCGCCGATCAAGCGGTCGATGCGCGCAATGGAATCCGGGGCCGTTTTGCGCATGAAGGT
>TARA_R110001599_G_scaffold24835_7_pt1 | contig 19420 bp, 17 predicted proteins | sample TARA_R110001599 | Tara Oceans TARA_R110001599 (sample SAMEA4398360) | marine metagenome | biome: Polar Biome; feature: [MES] marine water layer (ENVO:01000295) within the mesopelagic zone...; material: water (ENVO:00002006), including particulate matter (ENVO:01000060) such as...... | reverse complement strand
ACAGGCACGGAATGAACTACGCCGGGAGTTTTTGGTACTTTTGTCGGTACAAAAGTACACAGAGTCAAAGAACTGAACCCTATAAAAGCTTGACTTAACTCATGGTTAAAGCTCCATCAGACGGGGAATCCGTCAGATGGGCATTAAGATAATTCGGGATACACCACGCGCCGGCTCTGAAGGACCTGCTGGTTTAAAATCATATAAAAAGGTTTAAGCTAGTAGGGCGTTCACACCCGGCGGATATTTACAGGCTGTGTTGTTGGCATTCGATCTTGAATTTCCCGCGGCGTATACACGAGATCCGGATTGGTTTAGAAGAGTATACCCTTTGATAACGATCCTGATTCCTGCAAGTGCTGGAATACCTTAATAATAAGGATAGAATAAAACCTCGTTCATAAGCTAGCAAGGGCTTCAGCCCTGCAGGTGGGTTAGAAAACAAAGCCGGGAGATTTGATCAAACTACCAGCCCTCACAAAGATCCTGAAACAAGTTCAGGATGACCTCTATATTTTAATCCTATTGCGATCTAATTAAAAAGTCCTACCTATTTCACTAATGTCATTCTTTTGTGAAAAACGCCATTTTCTGAAGTAAGCCTGTAAACGTAAACGCCGGAAGCAAGATTAGCCGCATCAAAAGGTATATTATAAGTGCCTTTTAAAATCTCTCCGTTGTATAAAGTAGTGACCTTTCTTCCTGTATAGTCAAAGATCTCAAGGGTTATTTTCTGATCTTCAGGGATTTCGATGGGTATTTGAGTATCGGGATTAAAAGGGTTCGGAAAGTTTTGCTCCAGAACGATCTCATCCGGTATACTTGAAAAAACGCTGTATTGATAGTTAACGCTTTGACCTCCGCTGACATTTGTAATTACCAGCCCTACTTCTCTCACATCGCTCCATTTTACGCTTGAGCGGATCAGGAAATCCTGATTTGATGCAACTGAGTAATACTCCTGGACGGAACTTCCGTTTACTAAAGAAAAAATCAGAGATACTTCCAATGTTGAAGTTGTAGCTAAAATTGAAATTGAAACCTGTCCGGGTTCTTGTTCGCTTAAGTCGATCTTGTAAAAATCTGCTGCCAACCTATTCAACGACTGAGTTGCTGAAAAAGAAGTATCCGTTTCATTAATAAAAGACTTGATTGACGGACCGGGATAATTCATGGCCTCATCAAAACCGAAACCGGGAGTGCTTTCACTTCCCGAAGCGTAATGCCACAGATAGAGTTCAGAAATAGATTTCCTCACACTTAGTCCCCGCGCATTAAGTTCTTCACTAACTGCTGCAAGAAAGCTGAGCCCTGATGGATCGTTTTCTATTCTTCCCCAAGCGTTTGGCCAAAAATCAGATCCGAATTTCTCATGAAAATACAATGCCCAGGTTACGTCTTCATATGATCCCGGGATAACAGTTGCACCGGGATCACCAAAAATATCTCCTGAACCCCCTAAATAATTGTAATAGTCATTTACCTCGTCGTACACCACTTCTTCAGCAAGCACACCATCCATTTCTGCCCATAGATCAGAATCTCCACTAAATCCGTTTTGAACAAACTGAATTGCATGCTTGAACTCGTGTGCCATAGTTACACGCAGTGCACCAAGCTGATCCCCGTCAGGATCGTCATTTCCCGGAAAGCCATCAAAATCGTTCTCTAATGCAATCCTTGTTCCCGGACCGCCGGGGTTGGAATACGTTTCTGCGAATCCGTAAAAACCCATGTCCAAAAAAAATATTTCATAGGTTGTGCCTGTTGGGATGGGGTCTGAATATCCCAGGTTTGTAACCAGCACGTCGTATGCAAAATCGGCAGCTAAACCCGCTTCTTCCACATAATCCGGAACTCCGTTTGAATTGCTGTCTGTAGATGGAACTGCATCTTCTCCGGTGGTCTCGTAAGTAAATTCAAACTTTCCCCCCGGACTTATATAAGTCGCTAAACCTGATCCGCTGCTCTGAGCTTTTTGCCGTCTTATAAGATGTGGGCTGATCCGGTCTTTATACTTATACTCAAAAACATGTAAGGGTGCGGCACATTTATAAATTTCGCCGTTATCGTACATATTGGTCATCTGAGTATACGCCTGATCGGCCGTTAAAACTCCGTCCCTAAACTCTTTAACAATTTGTGAGATTTCGATATGCTGATGTTGAGCTTGCAGTCCTGTTGTCAGCAGAAAAACAAACGTCGTAATAAAGAATACTTTTTTAGTGATTTTCATCAAGTCACGGACATTTTTAGAATATAAGACAACCTCTTTTGCACCTGAGTTTAAACTCTTTCAAAAAGATAATATTATAAGCCGTAAATCTCTTACAGGAGATGCAGGAAGTTATTCATTAACATGTCGTCCATTCAATTGAGAGCTATATCAGCAAGCATCTTCACTTGAACCGAAATAACATCCCAATTATGATGTGCGTAATTGGGATATCAGATAATTCATTATAAAAGCGGCATCCCGGGGAATGACTTTAATACACTTGAAATTTAGAGCCCGGGATTTGGGATTTAACTTTCTTATTTCACCAGTGTCATTCTTTTGATCTGAACCATATCATTGGTTTGAAGGCGATACATATACACTCCCGAAGCGAGGTCTTCCAGATTTACAGAAAGAGCATGGTTTCCGCTGGGAAGAGTTCCGTTAAAGACTGATCTCACCAATCTTCCGGTTATATCATATACATCTACTTTTACTTTTTGAAACTTCGAAATGCTTACCGGAATAGTCGTACTTGGGTTAAACGGATTCGGATAGTTTTGCTTCAGCTCAGTGACTTTTGGTTTTGTATCATCAAGCTCATTTGATGTAGGCAAAGGATCAGACACCTTAATCTTAAATGTGTTTGGATTATCTGTGTTTTCATTCAAAACAATAGCGCCAAGACGTTCAATATCTGACCACAGCCATCCTTCATTAACTACAAAGTCACCTGATTCCGGTTCGGCATATGCGAAAGCCATCGATTCATCCTTGAATAAAGCCACCACAGCCAGACTAATATCTGAAGACTCTGTATTTATTAAAACAGAAGCTTCTCCCGTTTGATTTGACGAAGGTTTAACATTCAGAAAGTAGCTGGAAAATCTGCCTAAGGTTATGTCTTCTGATAACACATCGTCCACCTGCGTATCGGTTCTTTGGGCATTAGGAGTTGGATAAACCATGCTTTCACTAAAACCGAAGTTTACATTGCTATAGGCGCCGGACACAAAATGCCAGCTATAAAGTTCTAAAAGAGAAGCTGTGTAATCCATTGCTCTGGACGACAACTCCTGATCTATAGCTTCTAATAGTGAATGACTTGCACCGGTATCTTCAATTCTCTGCCACACTCCCGGCCAAAAGTCAGAACCATATTTTTCATGGAAGAAAAGCGCCCAGGTAATATCTTCATAAGAACCCGGAATAACGGTTGCGCCCGGATTACCAAACACATCGCCTGAACCACCCAGATAACCGTAATAGTCATTCACCCCATCATACACGACCTCTTCAGCAAGAGTGGCATCCATTTCTGCCCATAGATCAGAATTCCCTTGATAATTATTTTGAGCAAATTGAATAGCGTGTTTGAATTCATGAGCCACAGTCACTCTTAAAGCACCAAGTTGGTCTCCGTCGGGATCATCGTTAGCGGGAAATCCTGCAAAATCGTTTTCCAATCCTATGCGGGTACCCGGCCCACCCGGATTTGAATACGACTCAGCATATCCATAGAAATTCATTTCTTCAAAAAACATTTCATAAGTTGACTCAGCCGGAATCGGGTCAGTATATCCCAACGTAGTAACCAAAAAGTTATAGGATGAATCGGCTGCTATACCCGCTTCCTCCACATAATCCGGAATTCCGTTAGAATTTGCATCAGCACCGGGAACGGCATTAGCGCCCGTGGTTTGATAAGTAAATTCAAATTTCCCTGATTCGCTTGTATACGTTGCAAAAGAAGAGTTCTGCTTAAATACTCTTTTCGGTTCTAATAAAGAAGTTGATATCTCATTTTTATGTTTATGAGCAAAAATATGGAGAGGACTGGAGCATTTATGAATACCGCCGTCATTATAAACATCAAGCATTCTAACATAAGCCTCATCAGCGGTAGTGATCCCCGCATCAAAATCCATCAGGATCTCAGGTATCAACACCCTTTCTGTTTGAGCCTCAGAAACCCCTGTACTGATCACCCAAATCATACACATACATAAAATCTTTCCTCTTAACACCATAGTCGCCTCAACATTATTTTAATATAAAATTCGTAACTTTACCCCGTAGAAAGAACTGCATAGAAAAGATAATATTTTAAACGAGAATTGCACTAAGAAATATGTACGAAGTTATTCTCTACTACTACTTTAATAAGATCGAGCACCCGGAGCAGTTTGCGAAGCAGCACAAACTATACTGCAAAGATCTGGGCATCAAAGGACGTATTTATATTTCCTCTGAAGGAATAAACGGAACCGCTGCCGGTACGCCGGAGCAAATGGCACAGTATAAAGCGGACCTGAGAGCCATCCCCGGATTTGAAAACACCGAGTTTAAGACGGATGAATCAGACTATATCCCGTTTTCCAAGTTGATCTGCAAGACCAGAGAAGAAATTGTTTCTCTGCATGTGGATGGAGTGGACCCCAAAGACGGCGGGAACCATTTATCGCCTGCCGAGTGGCGCAGAGTGATGGAAGAGGAAGATCACGTTATGATCGACGTCCGCAATAATTACGAATCAAAGATCGGTCACTTTAAAGGAGCGTTGAAACCGGATGTAGAAAATTTCTTTGATTTCCCGCAATGGCTGGAAGAAGCTGAGATCCCCAAAGACAAAAAAGTACTGATGTACTGTACGGGTGGAATTCGCTGTGAGAAATTTTCTGTGCTGATGAAAGAGCAAGGCTGGGACGATGTAAATCAGTTACACGGCGGAATCCTTCGCTACGCCAAAGAAGAAGAAGGCAAGCACTTTGAAGGAAAATGCTTTGTGTTTGATGATCGATTGGTGGTTCCTGTAAATCCGAAAGATCTGGCGCCGATCGCCAAATGCGAGATCACCGGAAAACCGGCCGATACCTACGTAAATTGCGCCAACATGGAATGCAACAAACTGTTTGTCTGCTCAGAAGAAGGCGCACACATCATGGAAGGCTGTTGCAGCGAAGAATGTAAACAAAGCGAGTACCGCCGACCTTTTGATCCTGAAAATGCCTTTAAACCCTTCCGCAAATGGTACAACTATTTCGGCGACGACTTCAAAGACCGACATGCTTCCCAACAAGCAGCTGAACAGTCGTAAAGTACGGCTGATATCGCCGTACCCGATCACACATCGTTTTAAAGTTCAGGACGAATTTGTTGGAAAGTCATTACTGGAGATGATGGTCACTCGATTTCCCTTTCGTCCTGAAAACGAATGGGAAAAACGAATCCAGAACGGGAGAGTGGGGCTGAATGAAGAATCCGCAGCGCCGGATGTACTGCTCAAAAAATCTGATTCAGTTTTCCATCACAATCCGAAGGTGATAGAACCCAGTGTACCGGATGAAATTGAGATCCTGCAGGAAACCGGCGACTGGATCGCCGTGTATAAACCTGCGCCATTGCCGATGCATCCGGGTGGACGTTATTTCAAAAATACACTCACGGCTATGTTGGAAGATATGGGTTATGCCGATCTGAAAATTGTGCATCGCTTAGATGCCGTGACTTCGGGAATCGTACTCTTTGCCAAGACCAAAGCGTTTGCCCAGCGCGCCATGACAGAGTTTGCCGAAGGCAGAGTACAAAAAACCTATTTCGCTGAAGTATCGGGCGTTCCGGAAGAAGATTCCGTGATCATTAACACGCCCATTAAGCGTAAAACGGGATTCGTATTTGAAAGCAATCCCGATCTGACCAACGCCAAACCTGCCGAAACCACCTTCACCGTTATAGAACGAAAAGAAGATTCTGCGATCATTAAGTGCGAACCCAAAACCGGTCGCACCCACCAGATTCGTTTGCATTTAGAACATTGGGGCTATCCCATCATCGACGATCCCATCTACGGAATCAACGGCGACAAAACCAGCAAAAAAGCCCAGAAAACGGCTATTAGTTTAGTAAATGCCGGGTTGGTTATTGAAGGGTTGGGGGTGAATATATCTTTATGAGCCAAACCTGAGTTTGATACTAATTGAGAACCGTTGAGAGATATTATAGATCCTTATTGATATTTCCACATATTTATGTGGTATATCTTTCTGTACGCTTTTGAATATTTGGTAATCCTTTAACTAATACTCAAATTATGAAAAATGGAATTTTAATCTCATTAACAGTAGTCTTCTTTTTAATAACTGCATTTACAATAGCTAATGAGTCGGATGTCAATAATGCTGCTCCAAAATTTAAAGTTGTAGTAAATAATTCTACAAATAGTGCTTCTATTGAAGTGGGTTCAGACTTTAATAAGTCATTTGCGCTAGACAGCATCGCTGACCGTTATATGTTCCAAAAAAGCATCTTAGCTCTACAATTATTAGAAATCAAACGATCAAAGCTGACAACAACTGATAACGGGAAAAGTTTTCTTATTGAAAAGAAGTAATTTTATCTAAAAATATAAATCAAAAGCCCGACTCATTGAATTGGGCTTTTTTAGTAACGCCGGGTTGGTTATTGAGAAGTTGGGGGTTGGGGTAGGGTTGAACAGGAAAAGTCTTTAAAGTTACCTTTTGCCGATATCGCTATCTATTACAAAAGACAATTTTTTAGGTTATATTTATGTTCTTGTATGAAATACTAATACCCATCATGAACAAGTTCCAATTAGCGCATTATATCGTTTCAAAGTACCCTAATCAGGTTACACCAATGAAGCTTCAAAAGTTGATGTACTATTCCTATGCCTGGCAGTTAGTAGCTAATGACAAAAAATTTGATGCCAGTTTTGAAGCTTGGCCTTATGGCCCGGTAGAACCACAAATTTATGAGTATTTTAAAAAATTTGGCAGAAATCCTATCAAACCGGATTCTTCCACTGACATTAATGAACCTTTAATTGATTTCATTTTAGATAGTTATTCTGTTTTTTCTGCTGTTGAGCTTTCAAAGACCACTCACATGGAACTACCCTGGAAAAAATTTAAGAATACTAACGAAGTAATTCCTGATGAAGAATTGGTTGCTTATTACTCAGAACAGGTTTTTGCTAAAAACTTTCCTATGGGAACAAGCACGAAGTTTTACCCACCTAAAACTTCCAGTCATTATTCATTTACTTTTGACATGGATGAGGAATATGTACCCGAATTCAATAATATTGAAGAGTATCTGGAAAACTTCTCGAATGAAAGAGAAAGACTTAATGATTTAAGCGGAATGCTTAAAAAGTGGAATGCCTTCAAAAATTGATCCGGCAGAGTTAGATACAATAACTGATCTGCTGAAGGATTTTGCAGTAGATCAAAGCATAACAGCTGAAGAAGTCTATGAGTTGAGCTGGACACGATTCAATGTTCTTGAACAGATACCATTTAGTGAATTGTTAAATAGCCATTGGCTCATAAAACTATTTCGCCGGCCAACTTATTTAATCTTCCCCTTAAGGATTCATAAGTTTTTATTTGAAGAGCTGTTTACTTTTGCAGGAGAATATAGAAGCAAAGATGATCCAAATGAGGGTAGAATTTACTTTGGTGCACAACATGCACAAAAAAGGCGTCCCCCATTCAAAGGTGACGCTCCGGAACACATAGAAGATGGTGTATTTAATGCCATTTGGTTTTTAAAAAAGCGTACCAAAGATCCTCTTTATAATGCCGTACGATTTTATCAAAAGTTTGTAAGCGTGCATCCTTTCTACGATGCAAATGGCAGAATCGGTCGTTTAATTGCAACAATGTACCTTGAAAGTCATGGTTTAGTTCTTTCATGGAGCGAGTTCGATAGTAAAAAGAAATTTATTAGCAAACTTAACCGCTGCCATCGCAAACCGGATGAAGAAACATTTGGGTACTTAGTTGATTACCTGAGAGATTATATTATTCCACTAAACCAACTAGAAGAATAACTACCCCACCATTCCTGTTATAAACACATCTACATATTCTTTCATGCGTTCGATGATTCGGTTTCCGATTTGACGGGCTTGTAATATGCTTGGTCGGTTTTCGAGGCAAGCAAATACATCTTCTTTTAAAGGCTCTTTGCCTGTAAACATGTACATATCTATCAAATTCCTGAACTGTTGCTGATCCAGGCTCTCTTCTTCACAGATTTCTTTTAGCTTAAGCAATCGCTGTTCTTCCCAGTATTTTTCAAATTCATCGGTGACTAACTCAGCATCTTCAATATTTGGCAAATGATCCTGAATGAACTTTTCAATGAGTTCGCGCTTGCTTCGTAGTTCAACATCTCCTCCAATCATTTCCAGAATAGCTTTTCTCTGAGCTTCTTTATCGGATTCTTTACTGTTTTTTAGCTTAGCGAGTAGTTTAATGATATAGGCTACATTGATCTCATCCCTGTGAATCAATTCCAGCTCAAAATCTACATCTTCCAGAATAGAAACCGCATTCACATCCTGATTCATCTTCACTTTGTCGTAAAGATCAAGGTATTTACTCTTGTAATCCTCAAAGGTCTGCTCGTCCATGGAAAGATCATCCCAACTGAAATCAGCATAGGTTTTCAGCGTATTCAGAATTCGCATTAATTCCCGAAATGCTTTGATAAAAGCCAGTTCATGTTCTTCCGTAAGAAGCTCATCTACTTTTTTAGGCGTTGACGCTATTCCGAGCAACTCTACATATTTCTTATTGAATTCCTCTACAAAGACTTCGTAATCAGGGGTGAAGATCTCTTCTTTGGCGTTTTTATTGGAAAAAAGCGCAATGGCTTCGTCTGTCTTGTCCTTAAGGTTTCTGAAACAAACGATGTTACCCTGCGACTTCATCTCGTTAATAATGCGATTCGTTCTGGAATACGCCTGTATCAATCCATGATATCTGAGATTTTTATCTACATACAGCGTGTTCAACATTTTGGCATCAAACCCGGTAAGAAACATATTTACGACCAACAGAATATCCAAGCGATCTTCATCAACAAAGCTTTTGCGTTCCCGCTTTTTCAGTCGCTTGCCGATATCCTGATAATACTTCTCCAAAGATTCGCTGTCTTTGGTGGTGAAGTTCGTGCCGTACATCGCATTGTAATCTGCTATATAAGATTCCAATTTATCTCTGGAATGTGACGTTTTGTAAGCAACACCGGCATCTGCTACTTTTTTGAAATCTATATCTACATCCGAGATAAATCCATCGGCGTCTTTATCTTCTTCATTGGCGTTGTAGGTAAAGATGGTGGCTATTCGAAGATCGTGATCGCCCGCTTTCTTCTTTTCATTAAAAATGTCGTAGTAAGCGATCAATTGGTCAATACCACTTACCGCAAAGATGGCTGAATATCGTTTACTGTGTGTCTTTTGATCGTGCCTTGCAATGATATAATCAGCAATTTTAGAAAGTCGCTCTGGTGATTCCAACACTTCCTTTCGGTCGATATCTTCTACTTCGATATCCACAAAGTTATTGCTTTTACTTTTATACCTGCCTACATATTCCACACCGAATTTTAACACATTGGTATCGCGGATTGCGTCGGTGATTACATAAGAATGCAATTGCTCATCAAATAAGTCGGCGGTAGTTCGCTTTCCGTATTCGTTTTTGGAAGCATTGTCTGCAAAGATGGGCGTTCCGGTAAATCCAAAAAGCTGTATATCAGAAAAGAACTCGGTAATGCGCTCATGTGTTTCCCCAAATTGGCTACGATGACACTCATCAAAAATGAACACCATCTTTTTGTCCTGTAAATGCTCCATGGACTTTCGGTACCGTGAATTCTTGATGGCATTATTCAGTTTCTGAATGGTCGTTACGATCAGCTTGGTATTGTCTGAAAATTGATCCACCAACGACTTCGTGTTCTCCGTCATGTCTACCGCGCCGGGCTTAAAGCTGTTGAACTCGGTAGCTGTTTGGTAATCCAGGTCTTTACGATCAACCACGAATACCACTTTATGAATTTCGGGCTTGTTCGTGATTATTTGGCTCGCCTTAAAAGACGTGAGCGTTTTACCTGAACCCGTAGTATGCCAGATATATCCGTTTTTCTTGGATTCATCTACCTGTTTGATGATCGACTCTACCGCATAATATTGATAAGGACGAAGCACCATCAGGATCTTGTCGGTTTGATTGCGGACTATATACTGCGCAATCATTTTACCAAGGTGATCCGGATTCAGAAAAGCATCTGTAAACTCGGTAAGTCCTGATATATTTACATTCTTCTCATCTGCCCAATAAAAGGTCTGCTTAAAACTCTGATCTTTATTATTGGCTAAATACTTGGTGTTTACTCCGTTACTGATCACGAAAACCTGTACAAATTGAAACAACCCGTGACTGCTCCAGAACGAATGACGTTGATAGCGATTGATCTGATTAAAAGCTTCTTTGAGCTCTAATCCCCGACGTTTGAGTTCCACCTGAACTAACGGCAACCCATTTACCAATAAAGTGACGTCATACCGGTTTTTGTAGGTGCCTTCGATGGTGATCTGGTTGGTCACCTGAAAATGGTTGTTCGTCCAGTCTTCTGAATCGAAGAACCGAACATACGCTGTGTCTTCGATTTCTCTTTTTAAGGCAAAACGTTCGCGAAGACTTTTAGCTTTGTCGAATACGGTACCTTTAGACAAATGATTGAGAATAGTAGAAAACTCTTTATCGGAATAACTATCGTTATTGAAACTTTCCAATTGAGCTTTCAGATTCGCCAACATTCCCGCTTCATCTTTGATGGTAACGAAGTCATAGCCCAAGCCTGTGAGTTGGTCTATAAACTTTTGTTCTAATATGGCTTCTGATTGTCGGCTCATCTAGATAAATTTGCGAACGGCAAAGTATTAAATTGATGGGTATAAGTTTCCAGTAATTTTTTCTCGACCAATCTTGGTTCTTCATCCGGGGTTGGTTTCCAACAAAAAATAAGTCGTTCCGGATTTTTAATTTGCCAAATTAGCCGCCCTCCATAATGTCCAACATCTTTACCCTGCCCAAAACGTAAGTATTGACCCAACCGAGAATACAGTGTCGATTTTCCGGTTAATGATCCTGCTTTCCCAATATAAACAACCTGTGATCCTTGTACCCGATGTTCTTTTAATTCATTAACAGACAAATTCGGATCTTTGCCTTTGAAAAACCCACCAACTCCGGGGTTAATATATTCTGTATTCTCATGAGCGCTATTAATAACCAGATAAACACCTTTAACCTTTGGAATACATGATCGGTCTGACCAAAGATCTTCTACGCTTTTAAATCCTGAGAATCCAGCACTTTTAAGGCTATCTGTTTGGTTAAAATCCATAATGCTTACCGTATTCTGTTCCACTTAAGGCACAAGGTATAGAAATCGGATAGTTCCTGATGACATTCTTTACCTTCGAATGATTGAATCCAATCTTCATAGGAAAACATAAACGCCCGTATCGCCAGGCTTCTTCGGTATACCTCTTTCTTCACTTTCAAAACTGGATTATCATCCTCATACAATTTGAATCTATCTTCAATTTGTTGGACATAAGAGGTCTTTTTAAGCTTTTCCTCTACTCGATGCTTAATCAGAGTACTTGCCGGAGCAACCACACCGAAGAATGTGGAGATATCAGTTCCTCTTGTGTTGTATGCTATACAAGCAATATTCCTGCTGGCTTGATTATAATTTGGCGCATTTTTAGTTCCGGAACTTAACGGACTCCCCATTTTAGCTTCGATGATGCCAAATACATCTGCTTCCGGATTTATATTGATTTCTCCACGTTCTTCATAATTAATAGTAAAGTCTCCCAAAGTCATATCTGCATGGGTATAACCTTCCCTGTATTTGTTGGCAAATACAAATGGGCTGGAAATCAATCCTTCAGATGTCCAGTTTTTCAAATCCCCGAATCGAATATCTTGGATTGTCAGGTTTTCCTGAACGGAATAGTGTACCAATAAGCGAGTCATCCAACCTTCATTATAAATCTCCGTTGGATTCATTCGTGGTTGGTCGTCACTTAGTGAACTTATGAGTTTGATTATTGAATTCATCTTTCCAGAACTAATTCATTATAAGCAAGCAATTCAATTTCAGCCAAGCTAAGACCATTCTCTTCTGCCACTACCTTCACTCTATTAACAATCTCCATGTATTCATTTTCAGAATCGATCTGAGTCCAGTTAATAAGAGGTTTCAACTTTAGCTTAACTTGAATTAAACGATCAACCGGAAAGTGTGGTGGGTGTTTTGATAATTTACCGGCACACCAACGTTCTTTCAGATAAACATTCAGTAGTTTTTGGCAAATACCATATTTAAGTACTCCATTTTGAAATAAATCTGAATACTTTCTGGTCCATTCTCTTAGTTGATGAATATTATTAAGGTGAGCTTTTTCGTTCACTTCTTGATCTATGTAAGCTGACTCAATTTTTTTAACGAATTCAAATAATTCAGCTTTAAATACTCTTTTTCTTATCGGGTCAGCATTCTTTTTATAGGCGTAGGATCTTTGAAAAGCCGAACCGATCGAATCTGCCCAATGCGCATTTCTGACAAATTCTCCTTTAGCTTTTTGTAATGATATTTCCGCTTTTGTGCTCATACAAACATCTTCTGCAATAAACCTTTTTTGAAGTCTTGAGTTTTTTGAATAGATGCTTCAATAGTTGAATTCCTATTGTCTAGTTCACTTATAAATTTTACTAACAATTCTTGTTCTTTAACACACGGTATTGGAATCTGTATCTTTTTTACAATACTTGCTGACAGATTTCCCTGACCTCCTTGTAAATACGTTGAAACAACTCGCTCTTTTATCACCCATAAATAATAGAATATATAATTAGTTATTTGCTTGGTTCTGATACACAAAATTGCTTGATTAATTGCCCCATTAATTTTGGAAATCGCAATCTCTCCGGAATTCGCTCCATATAAAGCCATTAGAATATCTCCCTCATTAACCATTTTGGCAGAAGAGTTTGACAAAGCATTCTCATTTATAAATTGTTCTGTTTTAGAATTCTCAATTTCTCCAGATTTAATGAATGGGATATCTCCGCCGTAGTATTCTTTATTTCCTGTTGCTGGGGTACCGCCAGAGAAAAAGGAAGCTATTTTATACAACCTCTTAACCTCCCAATCCGGAAAGTCTTCACCGTTCTCATCTTTAAACCGGAGTTCAGGGTGTTGCTCGCCGGGTTTGGGGAAAAGCTTCTGCATTACGCCCTTTTTGTATTCTTCCAGCAGTTCTTTCTTGCGGGTCAGCTGCTCAATCTTTTTATCCACCGCCGAAAGGAAGGAGGCAATTTTTTGTTGTTCAGGAAGTAAAGGTATTGTGACCTTCATTTTCTTAAAATATGGTAGCCCAATTGTTTTGATTGTGTTACCAACAGCAATCCTTTCAAATTCTCTTTTATGTATTTGTAAAATTGAATACAAAAACCAGTTTGACAGCTTCCCCTCAATTCCTTGCCATGCAATAAAATGTTGACTAACTGCCATTTCTGAAAATGTTACCGCACTTTTCCCTACACCTGCATCTCTAGAAAGTATAACTGTTTCAGCTGGATGTAGAACTGCGGAAGAATTTTCCAGTCCCTCCTTGGATATTTCTATTTCAGTTTCATATATGTATCCCTGATCCAGCCTTTTTGAATCGGCTAAAGAAACCCATTTAATGCCACCATTATAATATTCCGGATGGCTCTTGCTAGGAGTATGACCAGAACCTCTTGTAGCAATGGATTCCAATAACTTATCTTCCCACTCTTTTTTAAACTCAGGAAACCTCAATTGCGGCACATTCTGCTTTTCCATCTTAAAACGGTGCCTCCGTGGGTTTTTCATCAACGAACGCAGTGGCGCATCCATTCACGATTCCGAGAATTCGGGAGAAGTGATCTCCTGTTAGTTGCCCATTGTCTGAATTTGGATTTGTAGGATTCATGGATATGAGGATGTTCATGTCTTTCTCAAATCCATAATCCTTAAATCTAATAATCCTATGCATCTTAATTCTGACCTTTATAATTCTTGTTTTCCAGGTGGTTTACATTATAAACGCGTTTAAACTCCAGGCTTTTGGAGCCGAAATTTATAAGTAAACCTACGGGCAGGTTATACGCCTGGCAGTAGTTCATCGCTTGTGCCAGGTGTACAACTTCTAATGCAGTAAGTGCTTTTAACTCTGTCATAATTGTTTGCTCTACAAAAAAATCAACCCTGCGCGTACCTATTTGAATGCCTTCATAAAAAATATCCATTTCCATTTCCCGCGTAAAAGACAATCCTTCTTTTTCCATCTCAATGCTTAGTGCCCGTTGGTAAATCACTTCCTGAAAACCACTCCCTAGTGCACTATGCACTTTCATGGAACAGCCTATAATTTTATTTGTTAGTTCTTCGTATTTCATAGCTAATCATAAAATCCGTTTATCCTACGAATCCTAATTCAGACATTAAAAAGGAGCCTCAATCCCTAATTCTTTGCAGTATTCGGCAATGGTAGCATCGGTTTCTTTCATGTCTTTATCTAACGCTTTCAGTTCTTTGGCTACTGCTTCCAGATCGACCGGTTCTTCTTCTTCAAAAGTGTCTACATAACGTGGGATATTCAGATTGTAATCGTTTTCGGCGATTTCTTCGCGATTTGCTATATAGCTGAATTTGTCTTCTAACACACCCCTAAATCCCCTCTCAAGAGGGGACTTTTGTACGAAGCCTCTATACGTGTCTACAATTTTGTCAATATTCTTCGGGCGGAGTACATTCTGCGTTTTTACTTTCTCGTAGTGGTCTTCACCACTGGCATCAATAAATAATACATGTTCAGCATGCGTTCGCTGTTTTTTTAGTACCAGCACACATGTTGGAATGCTTGTCCCATAAAAAATATTGGCGGGCAAACCTATCACGGCATCCAGTACATTACTTTCCCGAATCAAATATTCGCGAATGGTTCCTTCTGCTCCACCACGGAATAACACACCATGCGGAAGGACACAAGCCATCGTCCCCTCATCATTTAATTGATGGATCATATGCTGTACAAAGGCAAAATCAGCCTTACTCTTTGGGGCAAGTCTTCCGTAATTCGAGAATCGCTCGTCGTTCATTTTCAGATCATCCGATTTCCAATTTGCAGAAAAAGGAGGATTGGCGACTACTGCATCAAAACGTTCATCAATATGTTGTGGTCGTTCGAGTGTATCTTCGTTTTTAATGTTAAATCGGCTGTAATGCACATCATGCATGATCATGTTCATGCGGCACAAGTTATAAGTGGTGGGATTGCTTTCCTGTCCGTAGAATTCGCCCACTTCTTTTACTTCTTTGGCAACTCTCAACAACAGTGAGCCCGAGCCACAAGTGGGATCATACACACTTTTCAATCGTTCTTTGCCTGTGGTTACCAATTTTGCCAATACCGAACTTACTTCTTGCGGCGTATAAAATTCTCCTGCTTTTTTACCTGCACCACTGGCAAACTGCCCGATCAAATATTCGTAGGCATCACCCAGCACGTCGTTGTCGGTATTCTCCAACTGGAAATCTACTTCATCCAAATGCTCCATGATCTTAACCACAAGATCGTTCCTGTCATCCGGAGTTTTGCCGAGTTTACTGCTGTCCAGATCCAAATCTTCGAATAAGTTTTCAAAATCTTCTTCGCTGTCGGTTCCCAAAGTGCTTTGCTCAATATGGCGGAGCACTTGGTTCAGATCATCCAGTATAAATTTCGTAGTTCCGTTTCCTTGTCCGCGTAATAAAATAGAACTGAATAGTTCGCCCGGTAGTAGAAAGTACCCAAGGTTTTCAATCGCCATTTCCTTTACGGCATCAATCAGCGCCTGACCTTCTTTGGTATTTTCATTCAACTCGCTGTATTTATATCCTTCCGGCTCTGTCCATGTAGTGGCATAACTGAGCATCTTCTCACTCAAATACTTATAGAAAATAAAGCCAAGGATGTAATCCCGAAATTCGTCGGCACCCATTTTACCGCGAAGTGTATCAGCGATATTCCACAGCTTCTGTTCAAGCTTTTGTTTGTCGGTCATGAAAGATTGTACCTTTTTTGAGTGAATTTTTCCTTCAATGAAAATAGAAGAATCAGGTGGTTATGCAAAGATGATGTTGGTAAAACTTTGCGATTCCTTTTGCGAGGAATCCCGCTACAGAATTAGGATAAAAAGTCATCTCGCGGCGTATGCCCGAGATCCGGATTGTTTTTGAGGAGCATGCCTGTGATAACAATCCGGATTCCTGCCTTCGCAGGAATGACCAGATTTTATCACTATTGAGATGTTCTTAAGGAGCTCCCCTCCCTAATCTTAGGGAGGGGACGGGGGTGGGTTAGAAAACAGAGCCGGGAGATTTGATAAACTACCAGACCTCACAAAGATCCTGATCCGCCAGCTGGCGGACAGGATGACCAAAAAGGAAATCAGCGCTGTATTTTTAGTCTATGCCTATGAATTAACGAGACGTTGCGCATGAAAGAGGAAAGAGATGCGCATCAATTAAGCCATTGTTGCACAACAAAAAAGGCATGACTACGGGTGCAGCCATGCCTGTTAGTGTTCTTTTTTATGGGTTATCATGATTTTTCGTACTCCAGGTTACTGAGCATGTTTGCGAACTTAGAACCCGGTCGGAACAGAATACGCGACTTACGGATGTTCGCTTTCGTTACTTCTTCTTCGGTATCGCTGCCCTCACTGGATACGCTTAAGCGGAAGTTACCCAGATCGCCGATCGTCACGATCTGTCCTTCGCTCAACAGCTGAGGCACGATATCAGCAATAGCATACAAAACCGCGCGTATATCTGCACCGGTTACCGTACTCATTTGTTGTATTCGATCTGTCAGGGCTTCTATTCCCAGACTTCCTGAACTTATTAAAGAAGCGTAAAACTTCTTGGTTCCACCGCCGAGCACTCCCGGCTCTCCTCGTTCTATGACTTTATACTTTACAGACATTATGTCTCCTGTTTATTAATGGTTAATGCAGCTGTCGCTGCTGACTTGTTAACGGCATGTATCTGTTTTACAGTGTGTTGAGTGTAGTCACATAAAGATGTTATAGGGTGTGGGGAGGGAAAAGGGAAAAGTGGGAGGTGAAAAATTAGAAGTTAGAAGTGTCGGACTGAAGTCCTCTCTGGTGAACTTGATACTGGTGTTGGTAGTGATTTAGATTTACTCGAGTAAACCAGCCAGGATTTTAATCCGCAGCGATTTCAGGCAGGTAAATCACAACCCGCCGGCCCTGAAGGACCTGCTTGTTTAAAATCATGCACCAAAGTTTAAGCTAGTAGGGCGTTTACGCCCGGGGTGCAGGCAATAGCTCAACATCCAATACTGAACATCCAATGTCCATTGTCACTCATGTGACGTTAGTAACTGGATGTTGGATGTTCCTTGTTCAACATTGGATATTTTGTTAATTCATTTCAAAAGAGTCCTCTCGCGGCGAATGCCCGAGATCTGGATTCCTGCCTGCGCTGGAATACCTTAATTATAGAGGATAGAATAAAACCTCGTTCATAAGCTAGCAAGGGCTTCAGCCCTGCGTTTGTGTAGGTGGGTTAGAAATCGTAGCCTAGAGACCTGATCAAACTACCAGCCCTCACAAAGATCCTGAAACAAGTTCAGGATGACGTCTGGGTTTTTAATACTATTGTGATCTATTCATAACGTCCTTCCCCTTATCCAAGGGGAAGACAGATGGGGTCAAAAAAAAAGATCCTTAAACATCACGAATCCTCTTTCCCTTTAAACAACGAAATCAGATTATTCACAGAATACAACAGCATAAACGCGGCTATAAAGTAGGCGATGGAATCGGGGTTCATGTAAATAAGGATTCCGATCACAAAAGTGAGTACGCCAAGTATAGAAAGTGAGAACGAGAAGAATAAGATCAATCCGAATATTGCCAGAAATATCCCAAAGGTGATGGGAATCAATTCCGGAAAGATGAAGATCAGAATGCCCGTAACCAGTGGTATTGCTGAAACCAATGCCGGCATTTTAAAACTTAAAAAAAGAACTCCTAAAGCAACTAAATAACCACCGGCTATCAAATACAGAAAATCCGGGTATATGAGTGCTAATACTGCCGTTGCCAATGTAAGTATGGCGTTCAGCGTTTGTCTGGTGCGTGGTTTATGGTCGGTTTTGATCTCTATGAAATGTAGCATACTTAAATCTACAAATTTTCTTTTAAAGTAGTTCCTGTGCAGTTTAAAACGCTTGAATAAAGGGTTCAGCCCTACGTTTGTTTGGATAGGAAATTTTTATCGTTAAAAATAAACTATATAACCGGTCGGACTGAAGTCCTCTCTGGTGAACTTAATACTGAATGTTGGTGGTGATTTAGATCTACTCAAGTAAACTAGCCAGGATTTTAATCCGCAGCGATTACAGGCTGGTAAACCACAACGCGCCGACCCTGAAGGACCTGCTGGTTTAATTAAAAATCACATAAAAAGGTTTTAGCTAGTAGGACGTTCACGCCCGGGGTGTGGGCAGGAAATAAACCTTTGAGCTTATTCTTTATTTGTGCAGATCCTTCGGAAGTATCCTCAGGATGACCTTAAATGAGTTTTGTGATTTGTAATTTGAGTTTTGGTATTTATCTCTATTTAAAGCGTCCTTCCCCTTATCCAAGGGGAAGACAGATGGGGTCAGAAAAAAGCTTGACTTAACTCATGGCTAAAGCTCCAACAGACGGGTAATCCGTCAGACGGGGCAAAAATCATAGTGAAGATTTCCTGACATATCACCATTCCGGCTAACCTGTATACAACAAAAAAGCCCCACTCATAAAATGAATGGGGCTCTAAGGTGGGACCGGGCGGAATTGAACCGCCGACACACGGATTTTCAGTCCGTTGCTCTACCAACTGAGCTACAGTCCCGGTAGATTTTCCTTAAGCTATACAGCTTGAAGGGCGACAAAGATATCAGGATTATTATCTAACAGCAATACCAAATTGAAAGTAGTTCTGTTTTTGTTGGCCTTGAATTGCTTCAGCTCTTTCTGTAACAAGAAGACTCGTTGATAAAAACTCAGAATCAGTTTAGGAATTCCGCCTCCTTAACCCGGGAGGGGCGAATCATATTAATGGCATAATCCAAATTATTATTATAAAAACCTTTTGTAGGGGCGATTCCTGAATCGCCCCTACGTAATAAAATTTGAACCATAAAATCCCGGGAAGGGAAGCTTCCTATGTAGAGTATAAGAACCAGATTAAAAGAGTATGCCTGTGATAACAATCCAGATTCCTGCA
>TARA_R110001599_G_scaffold26544_4_pt1 | contig 19421 bp, 14 predicted proteins | sample TARA_R110001599 | Tara Oceans TARA_R110001599 (sample SAMEA4398360) | marine metagenome | biome: Polar Biome; feature: [MES] marine water layer (ENVO:01000295) within the mesopelagic zone...; material: water (ENVO:00002006), including particulate matter (ENVO:01000060) such as...... | reverse complement strand
ATACGGGTCACTTGAGAACCGCAGCGTAGTGCCGGGCGGCAGGCCGGCCGGCGCTCCGACCTGCCAGAGGCCGATCGGAAATTGAAAATCAAGCTGATTGGAAAATTTATCGTGCATGTAGAAGCCACCGATCACGGCATTCACAGGGCCGGAATCAACCGTAAAGTTCAGTTCTTGTGTAAAGGTTTTGGCTGCCTGCTGGTCCTGACGCGGCGTAAGCGAAATCTCGAGCGCATCGAAGTCAGCTTCAAACTCATCTTCGTAATGCTGATAAGCAGTAATCGAACGGACACCGAAATCGCCCGAAGACCATTCCAGAATTCCCGTAACGCCCTTGTATGTCCGATCCTGGCTGACGGGATCATTTTGCCTCGTCGTGCGGGGCTCAAGCGGAATATTTACAGTGGCTAAAACGGGATTCTGCGCAACGCCTTGGGCAATCGGCTGATCAAGGTTGGTGAAATAGATGAACTCGCCATTGCGGTTTGCATAAGTGCCGGTAAGCGTGATGCTCAAATCCGGCGTAAGGTCTGCATCCAGACGCGCACGTGCAAACCAGCTATGCCCCTTGTCGATATCGCCACTGCCATTGGGGTTGATATTCTCAATGAAGCCATCCTTGCGCTCCCAGTGCTTGCCGGTGAACCGCATGCGAATATCATCGCTGAGTGGCAGGTCAAGCGCGCCCTCGATCCGATACTCATCATAGGTTGCGTAGCTTGCGCGAACATAGCCGCCAACTTCATTTCCGGCCTCGGTGGTCTGGAAATTGACAACACCACCATTGGCATTGCGTCCGTACAAAGTTCCCTGCGGCCCACGAAGCACTTCGACCTGACCGATATCGACCTGCGCGATGTCAGCCATCTGCGGTCTGGGTTGATATACCCCATCCACATGGACGGCTACGCCCGGCGAACTTCCGACAACGGTTAGGCCAACGCCGCGGATAGCCAGGGCCGTGTCACCGCGCAGCGTACCGCCGCTGAGGTTCGGCACAATAGAGACAAGGTCGGAAGGGTCGGTAAATCCGCGATCCTGAAGCGTCTCTGCATTGATGGCAGTAATGGCTGAGGGCACGTCTTGCACATTCTGCGCACCCTTTTTGCCAGTCACGATGATGATACTCTTATAAGCCTGGTCCCCGGTTTCTTCGCTCTGTGCAAAAGCCTGGACTGGCAAAACCGCAAGCGAGACTAAGGCGCAGCCGCAGAAAAGTGACGTCTTCATTCTCTCTCTCCCAAATACTCACCCTTACACCTCACAATCAAGGAGTGCGGGCAACTGATTCCCTCAGGACTCCGCGTTGGCGGCTGTCCGTCTGAGTACTATGACACGAAAAATCCAATATGCAATAGATTCTGGAAATTTTGGACGATTTTCGAAAAAAAATTGATTTTTATGTTGAGTCTTGATTGTTGATGGTTGATGTTGTGACGAGTCAGCAGTGCCGTGCAGGCGCTCGCCTGATTGCAGGGTTAGAGTTGGGAGAGAAAGCATATGGCAACCTACAACGTGGAAGGGGTCGAATTTCCGCGCCCGTTCCGAATTCGCAGACTCGGCCACTTCGGGTTCAACCTGAATTCCATAGATGACGGCATAGATTTTTATGGCCGGCTGCTGGGCTGGGACATGACCGACATGATCGAGATCAAGAAACTCGCCCCGCCGGGCGCCCCGACCGATTTCATGGTCGATGATCGTGTTCCGTTTATGACGTTCAACACGGATCACCATGCGATGATTATCGCACACCCATCGGTTGGCCCTATAATTGGTGACCCGCAAAGCCATCCCGAAGTGACCATGTCGCACTTTACCTGGCAGGTCGGCTCGCTGGAGGAAGTGGTCAACGCCCGCGAATATCTGGTTGGCAAGACCGCCATCCACCGCACCGGTCGCGATATGCCTGGCAGCAACTGGCACACCTATTTCAGCACGCCCGAAGGCCAGACATGCGAGCTTTATTATGGAATGGAGCAAGTCGGCATCAATGGGCGCAGCAAACCCCTACCCTATTATGAACGCCGGTTCGACGGCGAATTCCCCTTACCGCAAATCTCCGATTTCACCGAGCGCGATGAAAAAATAGCGCAGGGTGTCTCGATGGAGGATGGCTTTCTTCGCAAGGCATTCGGCGACGATCGCCGATATGAAGTTGGCGGCGTCCTGCTGCGTCGCCCGTTCAAGATCACATCGCTGGGCCCAGTCGGCGTGTTTGTCGAAGACATGGCTGCTTCTGTTGCATTTTACACCGACGTGCTGGGTTTCAAGGTCACGGAAGTGGTCAGCTACGAAGGCCATGATTTCACATTCCTGCGGCATGGCAATGAGCACCACAGCCTGAAGCTCTACCCGCTGGAAGCGCGCGAAATGCTGGGCCTGTCCTCGCACTCGCGCACGGTCAGCATGGGGATGCGCGTTGGCAGCTACAAGCAGCTCAAAGATGCGGTCGAATGGCTCAAGACCGAGGGTGTGACCTTCATCGAGCAGCCGGCGGAATTGAACCCGGGCATCGATTACACAGCCTTCGGACTAGATCCTGACGGCCACGCGATCCAGCTCTATTATTACATGGAGCAGCTGGACTGGGCGGGCAATCGTCGCCCGGTGGAGCGTCGCCGCAAGGTAGAATCGCCATGGCCCGAGACGCTGCCGGCATTGGAAGACACTTACGCAGACCAGACCTTCATGGGTCCACTTGGATAAGGCTTAGATATGACGAACGGCAAACCGATTGCTAGCGACGCGCTAGATCAGCTCTTTCACACTGCTAGAAGCCAGAACGGCTATGTTGACAAGCCTGTCTCTGATGAAGAGCTGAGGCAACTTTACGACGTGCTCAAAATGGGTCCAACCTCGATGAACTGCCTGCCTGCACGGTTCATTTTTGCCCGCTCGGCTGACCAGAAGGACAAGGTCGCAGCATGCGCCGCTCCGCCGAACCAGGACAAGATTCGCCAGGCACCTGTGGTTGCGATCATCGGGATGGACATGGATTTTGTCGACGAGCTGCCGAAACTGTTCCCGCACGCTGATATGCGCGGGCTTTATGCAGGCAATGAGCAGCTCGTGCACGATACCGCGTTCCGAAACTCCAGCCTACAGGGCGCCTATCTCATGATGGCGGCCCGCGCGCTTGGCCTTGATTGTGGCCCAATGAGTGGTTTCAACCCGCAGGCTGTTGATGCGGCCTTCTGGGATGGCACGAATGTGAAGACAAATTTCATCTGCACGATCGGCCACGGGGATCCCGCCAAGGTTTTTCCACGTCTGCCACGCTACGATTTTGACGAAGTCTGCAAACTCGTCTGACTGCGTGCCGACCCCTTACTTTCTCCAGCACAACGGTTCCCGATTATGACCAACCATTTCCCTCATCTTTTTGAGCCTCTCGACCTTGGCTTCATGACGCTGCCCAACCGCATGGTCATGGGTTCCATGCACGTCGGACTTGAAGAAGCGCCGGACGGTTGGGAGCGCATGGGCGAGTTTTACGCTGAGCGCGCACGCGGCGAATGCGGGTTGATTATTACCGGGGGCATCGCGCCGAATGTCGAGGGGCGGCCGGGTCAATTGGGCGCCAAGCTGACAACGCTGGAAGAGGTGGCCGAGCATCGTATCATAACCGATGCAGTCCATGCGGTTGGCGGAAAGATCGCGATGCAGGTCCTGCATTTCGGCCGCTACGCCTATCACAAGGATAACGTCGCACCGTCGGCCATTCAGGCACCTATCAACCCAACCTGCCCGCGAGCGCTCAGCGGTGCCGAAGTAAGCCGGACGATCGAGGACTTCGCCAATTGCGCAGTGCTGGCACGCGAGGCTGGATATGACGGCGTCGAAGTCATGGGGTCGGAAGGCTATCTGATAAACGAATTTATCGCCGCGCGCACCAACCAGCGCGACGATGAGTGGGGCGGCAGCTATGCCAATCGCATGCGCTTCCCGGTCGAAATCGTGCGCCGCACGCGTGAGCGGACGGGCAAGGATTTCCTGATCGTTTTTCGTCTGTCGATGTGTGATCTCGTGGAAGGCGGTTCGACGCTCGAAGAGGTTATCGAGCTGGGACAGGCGATTGAGGCGGCAGGTGCGAATATCATCAACAGCGGCATCGGCTGGCACGAAGCACGCGTACCCACCATCCAGACCAGCGTACCGCGCATGGCCTTTGCCGAGGTGACCGGGAAGGTGCGCCCGCATCTGTCCGTACCAGTGATCGCGACGAACCGCGTCAACATGCCGGCCGAGGCTGAAAAACTGCTGGCGGATGACGTCTGCGACCTTGTTGCCATGGCCCGTCCATTCCTTGCCGATGGACATTTCATGCTCAAGGCGCGCGAAGGCCGCGTTGACGAAATCAATACCTGCATCGCCTGCAACCAGGCATGCCTTGATCACACATTTGAGCAGAAGATTGCCTCGTGCCTCGTCAATCCGCGGGCCTGCCACGAGACCGAAATCGTGATCGAACCGACCGCAGAGCCCAAGTCGATTGCGGTTGTTGGCGCGGGGCCGGCCGGGCTGGCGTTTGCCACCACCGCGGCCGAGCGCGGCCACGATGTTGTTCTGTTCGATGAGGCAAACGAGATCGGTGGCCAATTCAATATGGCGCGCAAGATTCCGGGGAAAGAAGAGTTCAACGAGACAATCCGCTATTTCAACAAGCGGGTTGAACTCACCGGCGTCAAACTTGCGCTGGGGCAGCGGGTTTCCGCAGAGGAACTTGCTGAAGCCGGGTTCGACACGGTCATCCTGGCGACCGGCATCAGCCCGCGCGAACTGACCATCGAGGGCGCAAACCACCATAGTGTCATGAGCTACGTTGACCTGCTTGCGCATGAAAAACCCGTCGGCAAATCAGTGGCCATCATCGGTGCGGGTGGAATCGGATTTGATGTCGCTGAATATCTGCTTGAAGAGCATGAGGCTCCCAATCGGAATACCTTTTTTGAAAAGTGGGGCGTCGACCCGACATTCGAAAGCCGTGGCGCGCTGGCTACTCCCAAAACCAAAGGGCAGGATCGCGACGTCACTCTGCTTCAGCGCTCGCCCGGTAAACCCGGCGGCCGGCTAGGCAAAACCACCGGCTGGATCCACCGGGCAAGCGTGCAAAAGCTTGGTATAAAAATGACGGGCGGCGCATCGTACGAACGGATCGATGACGAGGGCTTGCACATCACCATAGGTGGCGAGGCACGATGCCTTTCCGTGGACAATATCATTGTCTGCGCGGGTCAGGATTCCTTGCGCGAACTCGCCGAGCCTCTGGCTGCAAAAGGCATTGAATTCCATTTGATCGGCGGCGCTGACAAGGCAGGCGAGCTCGATGCAAAGCGCGCCATTGACCAGGGGACACGGCTGGCCTGCACGATTTAATGCGCTCGCTCAATTAGAGGAGCGGCGGCACGTGAGTCACTTCGTCGAAACGCCTTCCATCGCTGAATCGACCAGACCTCCAGTCAGTGCGGACAACGCCGCGCGAAAGGCATTGTCGAGGTCGAAAAACTGTTTGAGATAGGCACTCGTACCATGGTGCGAATGGTCGATAGCCATGCCCATCGCGAGTGCGATCACGGCAGCCTGCATTTCAACGGCGGTTTCAACGCTGTATCCCGCTGCGGTCAAAGGAGCCGCAGCCGTTTCCGCCGAGAATCCGTCCGAGCGAACGGGCGGCTGAGCCCGCGCGAAAAGCTGGGCGGCATCACGCCGGGTCTTGAGCACATTATACAGTGCGAGCCCGAATTTCGTCAGCCAGTCCCGTGCCGAAGCCCATTCGTAAACCGCATCGCGTGCTTCAACGAAATAGCTGGTCGCCAAATCGGAAATCAGCTCCGACTTGTCGCGATAATGTGCATAGAGCGAAGGTGCCTGGACTTCCAGCTTTCGCGCAAGCGACCGCATCGTCAACGCATCCAGGCCATCAGCCTCGACAATCTCCAGTGCGGCGTCGCAAATCATGCCTTGCGAAAGTGCTATGTCACTACGTCTTGCCATAAAATCTACCTTTACAATCTAACGCTGTTAGATTAATTCTAGTGACATTGGCAATGGGTCAACGAATCCATCGCCGCAGCTTCGACAAAGCTGTCATCTGGATGAGAGGAAAGGAAAAGGCAAATGGCGTTTCTCAAGAATGTTTGGTATTGTGCGGGCTTCTCGAATGAGATTGAAGGCGACGCGTTTCTGGGCCGAAAGCTGGTTGGTGAACATGTCCTGATGTATCGCACCGAGGCGGGTAAGCTCGTCGCGATGTCCAATGTGTGTCCCCACCGCTTTGCCCCCCTCAGCGAAGGCCGCCGCTATGGTGATAATGTGTCGTGTCCTTATCACGGCCTCGAATTCAACAGCGAAGGCCAGTGCGTACGCAATCCCAATGGCGACCGGGGTCCGATCACGGACATCAAGGCTCCGAAAGTAGCCCGCCTGAAATCTTATCCCATCGAGGAACGCTGGGGAATCATGTTCATCTGGATGGGCAAGCCTGAGAAGGCGGACCCAGCCCTCATCCCGGATTTCTCGATGACCGAAGATCGACCTGGTCACCGCACTGTCTCTGGCATGCACAAGCTTGATGCCCATTACGAGTTGGCCGTCGACAATTTGATGGATCGCACCCACGTTCAATTCGTGCACCCGCGCCTCGACCTAGGAACAGAATTCCGGGACGATTTCCAGCGGATATACAGCACTGTGGAGAAGGACGACGAAATCTGGGATTACCACTGCGAACTCAATGCGCCGCGGATGCCCATCACCGCCATGCTTTGGCCGGAAGCTCCTGAACTGATGGAATATTATTTCGACGTCCGTTGGAATGCGCCGGGACATATGCTCCTCGATGCGGGTTCGGTTGCGGCCAACAGCGATCGCAAAGTTGGCTCCCACACACCAGGGGCAAATATGGTGACGCCCATTGACGAGAAATCCTGCTATTATTTCTGGAACAATTGCCGCGACACCAACATCGATAACGAAGAAATCGATAAGGGCCTGCAGCACGGCATATCAGACACTTTTGCCAACGAAGACGGGCGAATGGTCGCCTGGTGCCAGGAAATGATGGATGGTGAAACGGACCTTCTTAAAATGAAGCCTTTGCTGCTGGTCACCGATGAAGGCGCTGTGCGCGCACGGCGCATCATTGCTCGGAAGCTCAAGGAAGAGGCCGCGGAGGAAGCGGCGGAAAACGTAGCGCTGGAAGCAGCGGAGTGATTGCCCACAGCAAATCTTGAATTCGTCAGCGAGGCTGAATTATGACCAGAGAGAAATCCGGCACTCCCAATGCGGAGAAAATTGCCGAGATGATCGGTCGGCCAGCAGCCTCGCTGACCGAAATCGAGACTCTGCTTTTCCCGCTGATCCAGTATTTTGATCCGCATTATCATGGCATCGAAAATGTGCCTGCGGACAAACCGACATTGTTCGTGGCTAACCATTCGGTATGGAGCATCGCGGATCTGATGCTGCCTTATGGCATTCGAAAGCATCTTGATCTGCACGTCAGGCCGCTGGGTGATCGCATGCACTTCAATCCCGTTGCCCCGCAGCGCACCCTGTTCGAAAAATTCGGCGTCGTTCTGGGAGACCGCGCCGTTGTCCGTGCCCTGATGGCAGATGGCCAGAGCATTCTCGTTTTTCCGGGCGGCGCGCGGGAGGTCATGAAGCGGCACAACGAGAAATATACTTTGCAATGGAAGAAGCGGGTCGGTTTCGTCAAACTTGCGCTTGAAGGCGGCTACTCGATTACCCCGATCGGTGTATCGGGCGGCGATGATATCTTCGACATTCTGCTGGACGCGGGACACTTGCTGAAGACGCCGCTTGGCAAGTTCCTCGGCACCAATATGATTGCCAAAAAGATGCTGAGGGGTGGCGAAGAGGTTCCCCAGCTCGTCCGTGGACTCGGCTTTTCTGCAATTCCCCGGCCGCAGCAGTTCCACTTCGTCTTCGGTAAACCGATAGTTCTTGATGATTATCAGGATCGAATCGACGATGAGGAAGCGATGTTGGAGGCGCGCAGCCTGGTGGCCGAACAATTGATGGGCCAGATAGAGACCGCACACGAATACCGTTCAAAAGGCATGAAAGATGCCTCTTGGATCCGGCAGATGGCTGCCAATTTCTAATCACATAGGCGATAACGCCGACATCAAGAGCGAAGACAATCATGCCAATCGATATTAAAACAATCCGCGCCATCGATGTGCACGTCCACGCCGAGGTTTCATGCCACGATCCCGAAGACCCGGTGATGGGCAAGTTCTTTGATGCGGCAAGCGCCTATTTCAAGGCCCCGCGCGAACGCCCCAGAATGCCCGAGATTGTGGAGCTTTACCGCGAATCAAACATAGCCTTCTGTATGTTCACGGTTGATTGCGAGAGTGGAGTGGGGGCGAAACGGGTTTCGAACTACGAGGTCGCCGAAATCGCCGCCAAGAACGACGATATCTGCATGGCCTTTGCCAGCATTGATCCGCACAAAGGCAAATATGGTGCGCGCGAGGCGCGCGACCTGGTCGAAAACTACGGTGTGAAAGGTTTCAAATTTCACGGGATTCTGCAGAACGCCCATCCCGCTGATCGGATGGCTTATCCGATCTACGAGGTGATCAACGAATACAAGCTACCCGTGATCTTCCACACGGGCCATTCGGGCATGGGGACCGGCATGAGCGGCGGAGGCGGCGTTCGGCTAAAATATGGCGAACCGATGCTGATCGACGATGTCGCAGTCGATTTTCCCGACATGAAGATCATTCTCGCGCACCCCAGCTGGCCGTGGGTCGATCAGTCCCTGTCAATGGCAATGCACAAGCCAAATGTGTTCATCGACCTGAGTGGCTGGAGCCCAAAATATTTTCCGAAGCAGGTGATCCAGTACGCAAACACGCAGCTCAAAGACAAAATGCTGTTCGGCTCCGACTTCCCGCTCATACATCCGGATAAATGGATAGCAGCGGCTCAGGAAGCGGGTTTTCGCGATGAAGTCATGCCCGGCATCATGAAGGACAATGCAGCAAAAGTGCTCGGCTTGGCCTGAACATATATGTTGCGCTTGTTGCGCCACTATAACTGCATCAACATCCCCGCGCGCGATAGCACCCTATCTTGCCTCGGCGCTCGTTTTTTCTCAGCGTGCGGCCAGCGTCCCGAGCCATGAACTGCTTGATAATGGGGCTGGCACTCGCCAAAGTGTTATGGTACATAGCAGTTATTCGGAAGCCATAAATAATTTTCGGTACACCGGAAGACTGGTTTTATGCCTGTGGTTGGGAGGAAAGATGGATGGCCTTTGTAATCGCTGCACCCTGCGTTGCCGATTATTCCTGCCTCGAAGTCTGCCCGGTCGACTGCATTAGCCCCGGTCCGGAAGGCCCGGAGTTTGATTCCGCCGAGCAACTCTATATCGACCCGGAAGCCTGCATAAACTGCGGAGCATGTGTGGAAGCTTGCCCGGTTTCGGCAATATACAAAAAAGAGCTTCTCCCTGAAAAGTGGCGGCATTATGCCAAAGTGAATGCAGACTATTTCGACAATGCTCGCCGGATAGCACTTATCGAAGAGCCGGTTTCATGAGCACGAACCGACTCCGGGTTGCGATTGTCGGCGCAGGACCTGCCGGACTTTATGCCGCTGGCCATTTACTCGACGAGCATGACATCGAGGTGGATGTCGACATCATCGACCGGCTACCGACGCCTTTTGGACTGGTGCGAGCCGGAGTGGCTCCCGATCATCCCGAAAAGAAGCTGGTGATTGACCGGCTGTTCGATTTCTACCTCGATCACCCGCGCGTTCGGTTCTTTGGCAACGTCGATCTGGGAACGGACATTACGCACGAAGACCTGAAAGCGCGCTACGATGCCGTGATTTACGCGGTCGGCGCGAGCGACGATGCGCGATTGGGAATCCCGGGCGAAGATCTGCCTGGCAGCCATTCAGCACGCGATTTTGTCGGATGGTACAATGGTCATCCCGACTACAGCGACCTCACTTTCGACCTGTCCGCCAAGCGCGCGGTAATCATCGGCAATGGCAATGTGGCTCTGGATGTCGCGCGCATTTTGACCCTTTCGCCCGACAAGCTCGGCCAGACCGAAATCGCCGATCATGCGCTCCGGGCATTGGCCAGCAGCGCGATTGAAGAAGTCGTAATTCTGGGGCGCCGGGGACCGGAACATGCTGCCTTCAACAATCCCGAGATCGAGGAATTTGCACATCTGGACGGGATCGATGTCCAGATCGAAGGCGCACATTTTGACAATCTTCCCGAAGACCTGGACTGGAACGCGCGCCGCAAGCTCGACACGCTCAAACGGCTAGCTCAGACATCATCACACCGGTCGGGGAAAAGGATCGTTCTGAAGTTCATGACCGCGCCGGTCGAGATTCTCGGTGATAGCAAGGTGACCGGCCTCAAGACTGTCAGCAAGACCGCCACGGGCAAGCAGGCAGATACCATTGATGCAGGCCTGATCTTTCGGTCGGTCGGTTATCGCGGCGCCGCTCTTCCGGGACTGCCGTTCGATGAAGCGCGCTGCATCATCCCCAATGTCCGCGGCCGGGTGACTGACCAGGACACGGCAACCCCCGGAATATATGTAACCGGCTGGATCAAGCGTGGTCCTCGCGGGGTTATCGGCACGAACAAGAAGTGCGCACTGGAAACCGTTCAGTGTTTACTGGAAGATTCGAAGGCGGGCCGGTTGGAGCGCGGCGAGATGGCAGGCGAAAGCCTCGAGACGCTCCTCGATCAGCGCAAACCGGGCTGGGTTGCAATGGGCGATTGGAAGCGCATCGACAAGACGGAACGCAGCGCAGGAGCGGATCAGGGCAGGCACCGGGTCAAAATGACTTCATGGGACAAGCTGCTCGAAGCGGCGGCAGGCTGAAACCACATGCACGAACAGGAATGGCTGAGCTAAATATGGAAAAACAAGTCCGAACCTTCTGTCGCATCTGCGAACCCAATTGCCCCCTCCAGGCGAATGTCGGCGAGGATGGTAAAACTATCGCGCTTGAGCCGGACTATGATCACCCCGTCGGTGGCGTCGCCTGTCACAAGGGACTGTCCTATACTGACATACACAACGATCCCGATCGTCTGAACCAGCCCCTGCGACGCAGCAATCCCAGTCGCAACAAAAATGGTGAGTTTGAGCCGGTAAGCTGGGATGAGGCGACGCGGGATATCGCGGACAAGCTCAAGAAAATCATTGCAGAGCATGGCCCCAATTCGGTTGCGGTCTTTACGGGCAATCCCGGCGTCTTCAACTCCCGCGGGATGATGTATAACGGCGCTTTCATCAGAATGCTGGGTACGCAGATGGCATTTTCGGCGAACACGCAGGACATGTCGAATCGCATGGTATCGGCAGCCGCCATTTACGGGACAAATGCCGTAATGGTGCCCGATCTTCCCAATACCGAATTTCTGCTGTGCATGGGCTCCAACCCGAAAGTGTCCAAATGGACGGTCTTTGTCACCAAGAATGATTCCGGCCAGTCGATGGCCGATATCCGGGATCGCGGCGGAAAAATCCTTTTCGTGAATCCGCGTGTGACCGAATCCTCGACCAGCGAGACCGGTGATACGCTGCTGATAAAACCCGGCGCGGATGTCTATTTTCTGGCCGCCCTGCTCCACGAAATTCACAAGCTCGACGGCCTCGATAACGCTGCGCTGGAAAAATGGGGCACCGGCATCGAGTCAGCGCTCCAGTTTGTGGCGCGCTACCCCGCGGATCGGGTCAGCAAGGTAACCGGCATCAGCCCTGAGCAGATCACTGCCGTCGCGCGCGATTTCATCGCCGCCGATGGAGCTGGCATCTATATCTCTGTCGGCGTCAACCAGGGTCGCCAAGGCGTCCTCGCGGCTTGGCTGGCCGACCTGATTGTCTTTGCCACCGGGAACCTCGGCAAGAAGGGAGGCATGTACAAGCCCACCGGCCTTGCCGATGTCCACCGGCCTGTCCCGGTCGACAAGATCAAGGTCGACACATCGATCGGAGAGCTAAGTTATACGCTGCCGGGCGTGATCCCGCTGCCTGCCGCGGCGTTGCCCGACCTGATCGAGGCCGGGGATATCAAGGCGCTAATCAGTCTTTCCGGCAATCCCGTCATGAGCTGCGGCGGCGAAGAGAAACTCCGCAGCGCCGCTCAAAAGCTCGATCTGATGGTCGCGGTCGACATACTGCCCAACGCAACCGCTGCAATGTGCGATTATGTCCTGCCCGCAACCGACTTTCTGGAGCGGGCAGATATCAACTTCATAGGCAATGGTCTGCAGACCGAGCCCTATGTTCAATATACCGAGGCTGTTGTCGCGCCTGAATATGAGCGGCGGCACGATTACCGGATCGTGCTTGATATCGCGAAACATATGGGACTTTATCCCGGCGATGATCAGGAAGGCTGGGAGATCATCAACCAGATTCTGGGGATGAGCGATCTCAGCATCGACAAGCTCAAGGTGCTCCCGCACCAGACCAGGGTGATCGAGCAGACGCCCTATGACGATGTCTACGACAAATGCCTCAAGCACGAAGATGGCAAATTGCATTGCTACCCGCCCGAATTCGAAGAAGCCGGTCTGTTCGACAGGTGCGAGGCAATATTTGCTGACCTGCAAAACGAGCCCGACGATGCTCTGAAAATGATCTCGATGCGCACGCCTTACATGCACAATACCTGGTTTGCGAATGTGAAGAAGTTCCGCCGCGGTGCGCAGAGCATCAATCCGCTGCACATGTCATCCAACGATGCAAAGAGCCGCAACCTGACCAATGGCGAGATTGTCAGGATATTCAACCAATATGGCGAAGTACAGGCCAAGCTGCGCATTGATGACGGCTTGCGGCAAGGCGCGGTATCAATGTCGCACGGCTATGGCGCGGGACGTGCATCCATGCGCGTGGCCGAATCCAATCCCGGGGCAAACGCAAACAGATTGGCGCCGAACACGCTCGAGACGATCGAGCCTTTGAGCAATATGAGCTGGATCGGCGCATATCCTGTGAAGGTCGAAAAGGCGCACTAGCCCGTTACGGCTTTCTGCTCGATCAAGCCGAGTGGCGACCCGCCATCAGGCCCGCGCCCTTTCATGTAGCGACAATCCGATCGTTCGAGAAGGCGCACCAGCTCATTGCGCAAGCGTAGGGGAATTTCAACATAGTCGAATGACCCGTTTCGATTCCGACAACTTCCGAATATCGTTGGCCTTCCGGTTCTTCATCGCACATACAAAGAAACAACCGCAGATGACAGATTGTGCACAAATTGTGCACTTGACTGTGCACCTAAACTGATTCAAACATTTTCATAGAATTGAAACCCTCGGAATTCTGCGGCTTTGAGTTGACGGTAATGGACGAAATTCCTCAGTCGGGAATCCTCTCGTCCCGACCAATTTTCTGGAGCCAGAGGGCGTCCGGAAAACGAGCGGTCGTTGCAACACCTCACCTGAAGTTGCCACAATCTGTTTCCAGGCTTGTCAAAGTTCGCGCCAAGGAACGACTTATCTGCCTTCCCCGTGTGCAAGGGATATCTGAAATGTCTCGACCGGAGCGTCAGCGAACTCGGCTGGATGCAATCGGACGGGGCAGTTCCGTTGCTTGCTCCTCGCGCCATAGATTTCTTCGAAACATGCAGATGCCGATAACAGGTTGGAACCACCTTCGGCGGCGGGCGTTGGAATCAAAAGCGCTGCAAGGCCATTCCGGTCGTCAGGGGCCTGGCGACCGATTATCTGGAGTCACTATTCATGAAAGCCGTCCTCGTTCTGATCGCGTCGATTGCATTTGCGATTTCGCCGTTTTTGTCACCGGAATTCGGCGGCATTGACCCGGAGCGCTATCCGATTCCGCAACGCAATGTCGCGGTTCAGCCTGCGGGATGGGCGTTCGGGATCTGGGGTATCATCTACCTGGCCCTTATCATCCACGCAGCTTTCGGTGTTCTGAAATACAGGAAAGATGCTGCATGGGACCGCGGTCGCATTGCATTGCTTGTGTCGCTGGCGATTGGATCGATCTGGCTTCCGGTCGCTTTATTGTCGCCGATCTGGGCGACGATATTGATATGGATCATGCTGCTTTCGGCACTGGCCTCCCTCTATCAGTCCGCCGGCGCAACGCCCTCTTGGATCGCCCGCTGGCCAGTGGCGCTCTATGCAGGCTGGCTCTCCGCCGCGTCATTTGTCTCGATCGGCCTGCTGCTTGCCGGCTATGGCTGGATGGAAGAAATACCCGCAGCGATCGTCGCGCTTGTCCTGGCAACAGCATTTGCGGCCTATAACGGCTACCGCTTGGCATCATGGCCCTACGGGGCAGCCGTGGCCTGGGGATTTTTCGGGATTGCGGTCGCCAATATGGACTCCTCCGAGATGGTCGCCATCGCGGCACTGGCTGCCGCAATCCTGGTTCTTGGCCTGTCGATTTGGCGGAACAGACGTCCGGGTTGAGCGGCCGCGCTTTCCTTTAGGCTACAGGCAATCGATCCATCCGGCGAACCGTCCCCGACTCCCTATCCGAACGGTCGATAAACATCCTCTTGCGGCTGTGTAAACCACGCGGGCCCCTCTGCCGTCATGTAGAAATGGTCTTCCAGCCGGATGCCATATTGGCCGGGCACAACGATCATCGGCTCGTTGGAAAAGCACATGCCCGCCGCCAGCGGCGTCTTGTCGCCCTTCACCAGATAAGGGCCTTCGTGAATGTCGAGCCCGATGCCGTGGCCGGTGCGATGTGGCAGACCCGGCAGATCATAGTCGGGGCCGAGGCCGTGGCTGGTCAGCACATCGCGGGCGGCCTTGTCGACGTCTTCGCAGGACGTGCCGATCGCAGCGCGGTCAAAGGCGGCTTGCTGGGCCTGTTTTTCCGCATGCCACAGTTTTTCGACTTCGCTGTCCAGTTTCGACAGGGCATAGGTGCGGGTAATGTCGCTATTATAGCCGTCGATGGTGCAGCCGGTGTCGATCAGGATCAACTCTCCTTCCTCCAGCGCCGGGTCACCCGGGACGCCGTGCGGATGGGAGGTCGCTTCGCCGAACTGGACAGCGCAGAAACTGTTGCCGCCATCGGCCCCGCCGGCGCGATGCAGACGGTCGATTTCGGCGATCACGGTGCTGGCCTTCATGCCCGGCTTGATCCACTCGAAGATCGTCTTGTGAACCGACAGCGTCAGCTGCATCGCCGCGATCATCAGGTCGATTTCGGCCTGTGATTTTATCGCCCGCAACGGAGCGATGACCGGGGCGGCAGAGCCACAGAGAACAGGATTCTCGCGCTGCGCGAATGCGTCGAACAGACGCGCGGCGTGGCCGTAGGAACATTCCGGATCGAGCGCGCAAGCCCGGCTTTCGTTGTCCGCCAGCAAAGACGCTATCAGCGCGAAGGGGCATTCATGCTCTTCCCAGAAGGCCATTTCCGAAGCCATCGGGAATTTGGCGCGGATCGCGGATTCCTCGAATTTCGGGCAGATGAAGACAATGCGGTCCGCGGTAATCAGTACGCCAACAAAACGCTCACTTTCATAAAAGGCCTCGGCGAAAAAATATCGCATATTGCTGCCCGGGGTGATGATGACCGCATCAAAACCGCCGGCCGGCATCGCGCCGCGTAAACGGTCCAGTCGCTGCTCGCGTTCGGCGTCGCCGATCGATGGCGGTCGCGATACTGTCGTCATGATTATTTCTCCGCAATGATTGCCCCGCCTATAGCCCATTCCACGCAAAGTGCACGCTTTGCGCGCCGGCCACGCTCGCCGCATATTGCAACCGTCAAACGGGTTTAAGGGAGGCTTTGCTGCGGGGGTCTCGTTCCGACCTAAGTCCTTATCGTCCGGCGACGCCGCGCTTCCTAACCGGAACGGCTTCTTCCAGGATGGTCTGCTCTGGGATCGGTGGCTCGGGGAATGCAATGATTGGCGCGCGTTGGCCGAGCCTGTCCCCTTGCCCGTGGTCGAGCAGCAATTTTCTTGCTGCCTCAGGCGGGACCGCGGCCGAATAGAGATAGCCCTGTCCCAGCTGACAACCGATTTCGTCCAGCTGACCGGCCTGGCTTTCGGTCTCGATACCTTCTGCAATCACCCGGATACCGAGCTTTTGTGCGATGCCGAGCAATCCTTCGATAATGGCACTGCTGCGGTCATCTCGTTGCAACTGTTTCACGAAGGACCGGTCGATTTTTATGATGTCAACCGGGACGGTCAGAAGATGGGTCAGCGAAGCGAAGCCCGTGCCGAAATCATCCAGCGCAATACGGAGTCCGTGCGAGCGGAGAGACCTGATTTCCTCTGCGACGATCTCGTCATTCTGCCCCAGATAGACCGATTCCGTAACTTCGAGAATGACATGTTTCAATGGAATATTGTGACGACCGAAAGCCGCTTCGATCCGGTCATAAAGCGTGCCGCTGTGAAAGTCGGCAGAGGAGATGTTGACGCTGACATGCTTGAACGGGACGCCGCGGTCCAGCCAGGAACGGGCATCGGCGGCGACAAGGTCCAACATGGCCTGAGTCAGCTTGGCGGCGACATTCACGTCGGTCGTCGCCTGGTGAAATGCTCCGGCGGCAACAATATTACCCTCTGGCGTCCGCAGGCGGCACAGGGATTCCAGACCAACGATCTCGCGTGTGTCGAGCCGGACCACCGGCTGATAATAAGCCTCGATCCGCCCTTCGCCCAATGCGGTATCGACGTCCTGAATTACCTCGATCCGCTTCTTGATTGCCGTGCCTATACCCGGCCAGTAACGGACAAAGCCGCCCCGCCCGGTTTCCTTCGCGTGATAGAGCGCGAAATCGGCATGCCTGTGAACGGTTTCGGCATCGCGGTCGCCGGGCGAAAGCGCCGCTCCGCCGATGGTCGCGCGTGGCTGGATTATGTGGCCCCCGCAACTGGTGACCGTTCCGACGGATTCGAGAATGCGCGAGGCTGTTCCGTCCAGATCCGCGACCGCGCTGGTCTCCTGCAGGATCACGGCAAACTCGTCGCCGCCAACCCGAAATACATGATCAGGCAGAACAGATGTTCTTATCCGCTTGGCGACACTTTGCAGCAGGTCGTCGCCCGCCTGATGGCCAAAGGTGTCGTTGATTGTCTTGAGATTGTCGAGATCCACCACCATCAGCGCCCAGGTCCCGGCCTCGTCGCAGGAAAGCTGGCCCAGTGCCGCATCAAAGCTTGCTCTGTTCGGCAAGCCGGTGAGTGCATCAATCGATGCCTGGCGTTCGCGCTCCAAGACGCGCTCATGCTGCTCGAGCGCAATCGCGCAAAGGTGGATGCAGGCGTTGACAAGCTCCTGCTCGAGTGGGTCCTGTGTTCTGTTCTGCTTGAAATATAGCGCGAAGGTGCCACAGACTTCCCCCTCGGCATTGCAGATCGGAACCGACCAGCAAGCCTTGAAACCGGCTGGCAGAATATGCTCCTTGAACAGGGTCCAGCGCGGATCGGTCGCGATATCGGTCACGGCCACCGGCTCGCCAAGATAGGCGGCACTGCCGCAGGAACCGACATTGGGGCCGATCATGACTCCTTCGACCAGTTCGGAAAATATCTCGGGAAGACTGGGCGCTGCAAGTGGATAGAGCTGTCCGTTGCGCTCGACCCGCAGCACGGAGCAGGCAACGTCCGGCAACAGGAGCTCGATTTCCCGACATAATTTTTCCGCCGTAACATCCAGTGATTTGCCGGTGGCGATCATCTCAAGAATGGTATTTTGAAACCGCAACAACGAACACCGCCTTTTTATTCCAGACTACGCCGGCCAACCGGATTCCGCCTCGTCATGTAGAACAGATCATGCAGAGGCGGATTGGCTCTCGCTAGAGTTACGGCGATAATGCAGAATTCTTAAGGAAGTGAGGACGGCATATCCGCAGAAGCGCAATCATGCGCATATATCGACCGGACATATAGCGGCCATTGGTGAAATATGGCTTTTGCCTGCTGCCAACATGACGGCAGCGTGGTTTGAAACAGGCATGGCCGGGCCCGCATGCTCAAAGCCGTGCGGCGTGCCAGCGCAAATGGTCGTCCATGAACGTGGAGATGAAATAATAGCTATGGTCAAAGCCGTCACGCATGTTCAGCGTCAGCGGGATTGACGCCTTCTCGCATATCTCGACCAGGAGATGCGGCTTCAATTGCTCCTCCAAAAAATTGTCCGCCGCCCCTTGGTCGACGAGAAACTCCGGAAAGCGCGCACCGTCCTCGATCAAAGCGCAGGCATCATAGTCCCGCCACACTGCTTTGTTTTCGCCAAGATAGCGGCCCAGCGCCTTCTTGCCCCAGGGACAGTCTGACGGAGCGACTATCGGCGCAAAGACCGAAGCCGACTTGAAGCGGTCAGGATTGCGTAGCGCCATGGTCAACGCGCCATGCCCGCCCATGCTATGCCCGAATATGCCCTGCCGGCTCATGTCGACCGGAAATTGTTCGGCGATCAGTGCCGGCAACTCTTCTTCGATATAGCTGCGCATCTGATAATGATCGGCCCATGGCTCCTCTGTGGCATCCACGTAGAAGCCAGCGCCCTGCCCCAGATCATAGCTGGAATCATCTGGAACGCCTTCGCCACGGGGCGAGGTATCGGGCGCGACCACGACCAGCCCCAGTTCGCTCGCCAACCGACGATATTCGCCTTTTTCCATTACATTCGCGTGGGTACAGGTCAGACCGGACAGAAACCAGAGCACCGGCATTTTCGCTCCTGCTTCATGATCGGGCACATAGACCGCGAAGCTCATGTCGGTGCCGGTCGCAGCCGAGGCATGGGAATATGCGCCCTGCGTTCCCGCGAAACTTCTGCTTGAGGAAATAGTTTCCATCAGAACACCACGACGCTGCGTATGCTTTCGCCGGCGTGCATCAAGTCAAATCCCTTGTTGATCTCTTCCAGCGACAGCGTGTGGGTGATCATCGGATCGATCTCGATCTTGCCGCTCACATACCAGTCGACGATTTTCGGAACATCGGTCCGGCCGCGCGCGCCGCCGAACGCTGTGCCTTTCCATACCCGGCCGGTGACCAGCTGGAACGGCCGGGTGGAGATTTCCTTGCCGGCTTCCGCAACGCCGATGATGATGCTTTCGCCCCATCCGCGGTGGCAGGCTTCCAGCGCCTGACGCATCACGTCGGTGTTGCCGGTACAGTCGAATGTATAGTCCGCACCGCCATCGGTGAGCGCCACCAGATGCTCGACGATATCGCCCTTGATCTTTTTCGGATTGACGAAATGGGTCATGCCGAATCTCTTGCCCCATTCCTCCCGGTCGTCGTTGATATCGACACCGATGATCTTGTCCGCGCCGACCATCCGCGCGCCCTGCAGCACGTTGAGACCAATGCCGCCAAGACCGAAGACGATGACATTGGAGCCGGGTTCGACTTTCGCCGTGTTGGTCACCGCGCCGACC
>TARA_R110001599_G_scaffold65600_6_pt1 | contig 19429 bp, 26 predicted proteins | sample TARA_R110001599 | Tara Oceans TARA_R110001599 (sample SAMEA4398360) | marine metagenome | biome: Polar Biome; feature: [MES] marine water layer (ENVO:01000295) within the mesopelagic zone...; material: water (ENVO:00002006), including particulate matter (ENVO:01000060) such as...... | reverse complement strand
GAACACGTCCATGTGAATGGGTTGCATGGTATACACCCCATGCGGTGGGTTCCTGAGTCCGAGTCATGGTATCATTCAGGTGTGGGTGACTGTGTGTGTCCGTTCGTGGCTGAGCGTAAAGTCTGTCTAATGCTCGCATGGTGTCGTTAGACACACACTGGGGAATGGGCGACACCTGCTACGGCCTCCTCCTCTATGTACCTATGAGCGCTCATAGACAGAATCATTGGGGCTTTCTCGACTGCCGTCGCAGTCATCGCAGGGTCTGGAATTGGGGGTGGGATGCAGGTAATCAACCTGCACCCCTATAAACACACTACTGCGACCCTCCTTGTGCACAGTCATTGGGTCATGTCGCCGATGAAGCAGCGTAGTGTGTGGAATTGGGGCTGGGAGGCCACCCCGCACACCGTCTTGTCAATCCAGTCTCTCTCTGGTCTTGCTGCGGTGTGGGGGGTGGCACTACTGTGACACGTGTGTCACAGTTTACGACGTGAGTGGGTTAGTTACCGACTCACTTGGTGGAAGGCTTGGCTGCTGTAAGCAAAGCGAGGATTTGCTCAGTGCTCAGGCTTGAGACATCGACTTCGGCTTCGGCCATAGGCTCAGGTGCAGATGCACCTGCTTGGTAAGCACGTAGTTCACCAATGCTCTCGGCCTTGATTGCAGCGTTAGTCTCAGCGTCGTTCTCGGCTTTGCCCCACCAGTCGTTGCCGATGTTGGTACGCATCCATGCTTTGTCCTCGCTTGAGAGTTTGGCTGCACGTGGCTTGCGGTTCTTGTTGGCGTATGGGTTGGGCTGAGTCTTGACGTGCATCTGGTACAGCATATGTCCAAGATAGGACATAGTCGAAGAGGTACCTGAGGTCTTACCGAACCCTTGTGTGGTACGCTCGATGTTGAGTACGCTTGCACATACTGCTTTGTTCGTTTGCTTGAGAGCCTCGACCACTGGGCTTGTGAAGCCACTGGTCACGCCAAGTTCGGATGCCTGTTGTGTGAGGTCAGCAATCTCCTGTCGGGCTGCTGCGCTCTCCTGTTTGGCACCACGTACTCTCGTGATGAGGTCTTGTGCTCGTCGTTCTGCTTCTGGTCTGTTCTCTTGTGCGGACATATTATTCACCTTTGTTTTTCCTGACCTGCCACTCGTAGGAGGGACACCCCCACCTTGTTCGTGGGGAGGGTGCCCCCCATCGGAGGGGGAAGGCCACTCTAACAATATCTTCGTTCTTTAAATACCCCAATCCAAAAAAGAGGCCACTCACATTGGCTTTACTCCACATGAGGAGAGGCTTTACACGAGGGGCTTTACTCGTTACAGGAAGCATCAAACATGACACACACCCATATGTGTGGGGCTTGCCCTCGACCACAAACGGCTCACCGCAGCACACACAAGGGAACCACACGACACACAGCGACGGCTCTACGGTGCGTGTACTGATTGGCCTTTGTGTGAGAGCAGTACCTCTTTCACGGGCGACGGCTCACCACGCCCCCTGTGCTGACACAGACGGCTAACCGTGTGACTGAGAGCCTGTTCGCCGTGTGGTGCAGCCCCCTTACGCACAACAGGCGGCTGCCTTAACGTGGTACTGCGAGCCGACTGACACGTGGTGGTGTGTCTCACACGTGTATGGCCTATTCGCATGACGGGGGCGCTTTACACGGGGGCTTTACACGGGGCTTTACTTAGGCGGAGAGATGGCTTTACACGGGCGCTTTACACTGCTTTAACCACACACGGCGCTCGACCAAAAATTTACAAAAAAATAGTATACTAATTTGTCGACACCGTTAAATCGTGCGCTTGTGTGGCTTGTTTATGGACCCGTTCGATGCTGCTTGGTCTATTCTTAAGGAACTCAACCCTGCGTTCCAAGACGACCCGAATGCGGCGGAAGAGGACATGCGGCATTTCCAAACCATGCAGAACATGAACGAGATGTACACGCCTCGTGGGAACACCAACCCGAAGTATATTCAGCAAAACGCAGGTGCCAAGCCAACTCAGTTCTTTGGCGATGCGTTTTATGAGAAGAACCCATGGACTGAGTCAGCCGACTTGAATTATCAGGCAGACAATTCACGTAACCCCGGTGATGCTCGTCGGTTTAGAGAGCAGGCTGCGGCAATCGATGCTCACAATGCTATGACTGCTGAGTCGCCGGGTGAGCACAGCCTTCCTTTGCCTGAGCCTACGGGTCCGATGACGGATGCTGACTTTGATGAGATAGACCAGATACTTTCCAACGCACTTCGTAGCAGGGCTCCGCTTTCCTATCGTCGTAAAGTCAAGCCGCTGAGTGACCAAGAGGTTCATCGGGATTTGAATCGGTTGCGAAATTTTCGTAGGTGATGCCCGTGGGCCCGTTTGACGCAGCGTGGTCAATTCTCAAGGGAGATTTCTTGCTCGGTGATGAAAACGAATACTTAGGTCAATTCGCTGCTGATTATTCAGGTCCCGAATACGAGGGTACACCCCCTGCTACTGCAAGTGCGCCCCTTCAACGATTTGAACGATACAACCCAATCAACATGCATCTTGGTACGAAGCGGATGATGACACCACCAGCCATTGCAAACAACCTTGAAATTTCAGCAGGTCAGGTATCTCCACGTGTGACGCATGTAGTAGATGATGTTCCAACACAGCAACCGTACTTCCGTGGCTCCTCGGCGCCTCGTGTTATTGACGGAGGTATAGCGGGTGTGAATGTAAGGAATGTGCTGAACACAGAAGGAGTAGACAACTTTGACGACTTTGCTAATTTGGTAGGCAGTACATCGGCGCATGAGGAAGTGCACCGAGTTATCGAACCTGAAATCCATGAATGGGCGACACAGCAGTCAGGCGTGAAGAATCATCGTACGAGACAACAAATGGAAGAATCGATAGACGATATGTTGAGGCAGCAGATTTTGGAAGAAGATGGTCCTTACGGTACAGATGCTTACTTTGAAGATGAATTGCGTGGACTTGGTAATGCATGGAATGCATATGGGATGCTCCACGATATGGGTCACGAGAAGGGTGCGTTCGCTCTCACCCCCGGTATGACCGATGTTGAAATTCTCATGGCTTTGCGGAATTATAAGTTTGCACCTTACCTGAAAGACCCTGAACGGCTCGTGAATGAACTTCACCTTGCACGAAGTCCTACTCCCTCTAAGTCTACACACGACGAGCGTATGTTGCGAGTCAAAGACCAAAAACTCAAGAGGGAAAATTTGAGGGAACTACTAAGTTCACGTTTGAATCAGCAACAATAATATCATACGTCTCCCTCAGACCAACATGGCGAGCCCACTTGAACACGCATGGTATGTATTGAAAGCACCACAGCAAAGAGATGCAACACCTATTTCGATGGCTGGTGGGAATGCACCTGTTCGTTCACACGACGATATGGGCATGGGCTCATCTCCCGGCGGACGACGTGCTTCTGAAAATAATGCAATGAAGCGTGAGATGGCTCGCCAGCGAAAAGATGCTGAACGAGGCGAAAAGCGTGACCCGCTTGAAATGGAAGAAGAAGAACAAATGGTGTCTGAAATGGCTCCTGAACAGTTCCAACAAGAGAGGCCAAAGCCTGACCCAGTGTCACCTGAATTTATTCAGCAACTCATGGCCGAAGGTGGCTCGTTTGGATTACCTCCTTCGCTCCAGCGACACATGGCCGCAGAGCGACTGAAAGACATGGGCTGATAACAGATGCAGCCGATTGACTCAGCATGGAATTTACTCAAAGCACTCTCACGTGAAGACTTAGAAATGGCTTCACGCACAGGCGGCATTCCAACGACGGCTGCTCGACAAAAGGCTATCGATGATGACCCACATAGTCGCCTCGGTAGTATGCCGGATACTATGCGACCGTCCTCAATGGCTGAACAAATGCCTCAACAAATGCACGAGCCTCGATTTTCTGACCAAAGGCGAGAGCAAGAAGGCATTCAGCAAGAATACAACGAAGCCATGTTCCCCGATGAGGAAGCCGAGCATCGCAGAATCAACGCACCTACACCAGCCAGCCTACCCCCTCAGGGAGAGCCTGACCCGAATAGGCATATTCTTGAGCAACGTCTCCGAGACATGCGATACCCAATGGCACAGATGCGTGCGGCTGGGCACACTCCTGAAACGAATTTACCTATGAGGGAAATGACACAAGACCACATGAAACTCCAACATCGACTTGGTCAGCGACCTATGCAACAACCCGGTGCACCAATGCCAGTCGGCGAGGCAGGCGATGCTTCGATGGATGACCCGTCACAGATGGAACACCTTGGTCGAGAGTTAGCAGATGCTCACCACGAAGATATTGACCCTACTGCCGATATACCTTTAGGACGTGAGCCTCCAAATTTCCGAACTCTTCAAGCAAGAGCACCGAACAGGCACGCTTTGTCCGAAATGGGAAGTCAAATGGGTATGTCACCCGTTGACACACTTTTGTCACGACTAATGAACGGTGAAGTATTAACTACAGAAGAACTGGATACATTACAAAGGTATGATTGATGCGTTATGATATACCCATTTGATTCGTGGGGTTTCATCTCGCCATTTGAAGAGGCTTGGTCAATCATCAAGGCTCCACTCTTTACACGAGAGCCAATGCACCCTGCGTATCTCCAACACCTGAGAAACACGGGTGTCGAACCTGAGGTCACATCTCGCTTAGTTCAAATTCAAGACGGCGAAGAGACTCGACCGATACAGCAGCCTAAGCGCAGCAACGAGAAGTTTTCGTTTACACGCCTTGACCAGCCTCGTCTAAGAGGAAGCCCACTCAATCCGCAAGAAGAAAAGTTTTCTCATCACAGTAATCAAAACTTCTCACACTTCTACGAATCACCTGACAAAAACGTGAGAGCAGGTATCGTTCATCACGGTGACAATGTCTATTCTATAGATTCATACGCTGTACGTGAGGGTCAACAGGGACAAGGGCTTGGTCGTACGGGTCTTGACGACATCAGAAGTCAGTTAGAACAATACCATGGTGGAGACATTCAACTGATTTCCAACCCATCGGTGCGAAAGCCTGAGGCAGAAGGGTTTTGGAACAAAGTAGACCAAGAGCAATTCTTCGATGAGTAGCGATAATTTCTTTACTGATAACTCTCTGTGCGTGACATGGACGCACCGTTTGACCACGCATGGGCACTTCTCAAATCAATCCCTCGTGGACCGAACGAGATGCAAGCCTTAGAGCCAATTCAGGCTGCTCGTGACTTTGTCAATCGATACGGTAATGCAGATGGACCGATGAAGGCTCATGCCGACCGAATCCAACAAGAACTTATGCGCTTCATGCAAGGTCAAGGACCTGCTCCACGTATACCTGACATGCACCAGCAGATGGGTCGACAAGAGTACAGCGGTAATATGGGTGCTCCTGAAAGCATAACACCTATGCAACGAGATGCTGAACAAGGCGACTATCAACAGGTGCGATAGATGAGCGTAGGCGCATACATTATCATCGCATTCATAGCATTCGTAGTTGGCTTTTTGGCAACATGGTTAGCCACTATGGACTTTTATGACGACTCGACTATTTTAATCACAGAGGAAGAAATCCAACAAGACTGCATCGGCGGCTTGCGTAACTCCGCTTTCTTACAAAAAGACTAAATAACGTACCCTTATCCGTCAAATGGGTGAAGGTTGGTTACCTTCTTACTTCGCTTTATTGCGAAAGGTTCTTTCTCAGGCTTCAATTTTCCGCCAACCTTCACCCCCCTCTTTTCACCTCTATTGTTAAGTACACCAAATGTCTGTGATAGCAATATGCGTTTGACTCTCTATGAAGTAGGACCCCGTGATGGGTTACAGAACTTACCACACTTCGTACCTACCGATGTCAAACGCCGACTGATTTCAGAATTATACAAGTCTGGTATCGAGCATATTGAAGAGGTTTCGTTCGTTCATCCAAAACGTGTCCCTCAGATGGCAGATGCTGAGCAAGTGTTTGCTGGCGGCTCTGTACTCGTCATGAACCCCAAAGGTATCGAGCGTGCTCGTGCTGTTGGTGCTAAGAAGTTCAACATCGTGTTCTCACCATGCGAGACATTCAATCTCAACAACATGGGGCGCACACGTACAGAGTTGGTCTACATGTTCAAGAACATGTTACAGGGCGTACCTAAAGACGATGTACGTGTTTACATCTCGACAGCCTTTGGAAGCCCGTACTCAGGTGAAGTTGCACCCATACTGCTCAAACAATGCGTGCGTGATGCAGCAATGCTGGGCTCAACGGTTGTTTTCGCTGACACTATTGGCGTAGCCGAGCGTGACGAAATAGAAATGGCGGCTGAGTTGGCACGTGAGTATCAACTTACTTCGGCTTTACATCTGCATCACAACGAGGGTGAAGAACAACTTGCACTCGACAGAGTCCGCTACGGTATCTTTGCCGGAATAACGCAATTTGATTCCAGTATCGGGGGTTTGGGTGGATGTCCATTCGTCAAAGGCAGCGGCGGTAACCTTGCAACTGAATCTTTGGTCAAGTTTCTGACCGAACATGGCTTCGACATCGGTGTAACACTCGATGATTTGAGCGGTGCGCTTGTATGGGCGGACAAGGTTAAACAGATTCAGGCACAGGAACTCGTCGCTTAGGTTAAATATAGGATACTAATCGCTCTATCATGGGTCGCAATCGAAGCCCCGCATGTCCCGATTGCTTGACCCGCCCTACTCAACGTCTTTACATAAAAATCAAAGGTCAGCAACATGGGTTTGCTTGGCATTGTCCGAAGTGCGAATGCATGTGGAAAGAATAAATACACATGGCCGACTCCCATTACATATGGGCGAGCCTTTCGATGTTGCATTGAGAGTGCTAAAAGCATCTCTTGACCAACAGATGTTTGTTCAACAACCTTTGTCTCCTGATGAAATGATAAATTTAAGGCAGGCGCAAGAAGCGGGTGCACCTTATGCTGAGGTAAACCCTTTGTCTGATATGCCGACCGCTAATACTGAACACTGGAAAAGAAAGTACGCAGGGGATGGCGCTACTCAAATGGATAACTCTCGCTATAGTCGTGGTACTATGGCTCGTCCGATACAAGGTATGTTAGCAAGAAGAGGTGGGACTGGGTTGCTTGCTCAACGAGGGCATCCCAGCGAAACTTATCTCCAAAGTCACCCTCAATCAGAAGCAGATAGTTTTGATTTGTTACAACAAGGTCATACACCAGCAACAATGATGGCACAATTTGGCGGACTAATGAACCCTATAACGGGTATGAATCAAGGTGATTTGAATATTCCACACAACCAAGTTGGTGGGGAAGAGAGGGGGAGATTGATAAGTGGTAATCGAGGAATGCAAGGTGTAGAGTCATTACCACCCGGAATGATGCCGTTTCAACAACCAGATGAATACAAACCAAACCAGCGTCGTGTAGCACAAAACATGGCGCCTGCTCCACCAATCAATCAAGGTTCACTGGGCATGTCAGTTGAGGAGGCAAATGCTATGTTTGCTACAAGTGAACCAATGGATGACGCATGGTCAACGCTCATGAAGGGCAAAAAAAAAACTAAACCGTTTCACGGGTACAACCCAAACAAGCACAGTAAGAAAGGCGGACTGAACGCCAAAGGACGTGCTGCTGCAAAGCGCAAGTCAGGTGCAAATCTCAAGCCACCTGTCACAACAAAGCCGAGCAAACTCAAACCCGGTGGCAAAAAGGCCAAGCGACGTAAATCATTCTGTGCACGAATGACTGGTGTCAAAGGACCGACCAGCAAAAAAGGTAAACTCACACCCAAAGGTGCCTCTCTCAAGAGGTGGAACTGTTGACAGTCTTGGTCAAACGCATTCAATCGCCTGAGGCCAAGCGCCACAAGGTTGAGTACGACACCAAGTACGAGTCATCACCTAAGCGTGTTGAGTACCGTGAAGAGTTGAATCAAGAACGTCGTAAGCGTGGTATGTACGGCGACCGCAGTCATCGTGATATTAGTCACACACAGAACGATAAACTCACAGTTGAAGATGAGCACGCTAATCGTGCACGCCATTTCAAAGACAAGGGAACACTACGACCTGTACAGAAGTCATGTGACTGCCCACACTGTAGCGGTATGCACGCAGCCATCGATTTGTTAGAAAAGAAACTCTGCCCCGCAGGTAAAGCGGCGGCTAAGAAAAAGTTCGACGTCTATCCGTCAGCCTACGCTAATGGATGGGCAGTGCAATACTGCAAAGGTAAGTTCAAAGGTAAGAAGAAGGGAGGTAAGAAAAAATGAAACTTAAAAAAGATAAGTGCTGCTGTGGCGGTACAAAAAAAACACCCTGTGTCTGCATGATTGAAGGTAACGACTGCTCCACAACTTCTCCTAAATGTCCTTGCTATGCTCTCCTTGACAAGCAGAAGAGCATAAAGAAGATGGTCGGTGTTGTTTGAATGAGCAAAGTCGTCGTTCGCAAGAATTTGAACCGCTGGTTCAAAGAAAAGTGGGTTGACGTTTCACGTAAAGACAAGGACGGTAAGCATCCTCCGTGTGGACGTTCAAAAGCAAAGAAGTCAAGCAAGGGTTACCCAAAGTGTAGACCTTCTGTCAAAGTTAGCGGCAAAACGCCAAAGACATCGGGCTCGATGAGCGAAGGTCAGAAGGCTGCTGCTACAAAGCGTAAGCGAAGCAAGAAGCAAGGCGTGGGCGGTAAGCCGACGATTGTCAAGCAAGAGTATCCGTTTGCATCAATGGCCGAGGACGAGCGAAAACTTCCCATACCTTTGCACACAAATCAACCTCGCTCAACACATCCGGGCTTTTCACGTGCTGATACATTTCAAGTTCCCACAGGTGTAGGTATACCTACTGCCGAAGCAGCACCACGAGCAGTTCCAGTTGTACATGCACAGCATAAAAAATACCCGATTGCTGACAGAGAACATTACGAGCGAGCACGACGTGCTCCTGACGAAGAAACACGAACTGCGGCTATGAACGAGGTTCCTCGTGTTATGACACAGGGAGTTGCATCAGGGCGGAATGTTTTCCGTATGCCTACGTTCTATGGTATGCCCTTCAACGAAGACACACACTTCACTACAGGCGAACCAATGGACTTGGCGTTCAGGTTGCTTAAGACCGAAGGGCTTTTGTCTACGAGCGTACTGGTGAGATAACAGGAGGCGATGAGTATGTTACCACAATGGGTCATAATCGCTCACTCCTACATGCTGCGTCAAATCGAAGCGTGTGTTGACATCCTTGAAGAGAATGTCGACAAGCACCCCGAACTTATGTCCGATTTGATTGAGGCTCAGGAATACTACACGTACCTCAAGAAGGAACACAAAAATATGACAGACGGGGGTGACATGTTTGTCTACGCCGATTGACGCAGCCTTCTCAGTTCTCAAGCCTGAGGAGGAAGTTCGTAAGATTTTTCCTGTAGCCGCCGCTTTACCGTACGTTATACCTGCGGCAGCAGCGATATACGGTGGTATTCAGGGCGCCAAGAACGTTCGTGAAAACAAAGTCACTGACCCTGTTCTTGGCACTGAATTGGCGGAAGGCGACGATTCGTTTCTGAGTAATTTGGGTGAATTTGGAACAGGGTTAGCACAAGGATTTGTTCCGGGGGTTGGAGCAAAGGCTGGTGCAAGATATGCTGGTAAGAAAGCGCTTGCGGCAGGTGCTGCAAAACAGGCACCCAAAAAGGTAGCAGCAAAGAGGTCAGCGGACAAGGCTCGTGCTGCACAGCAACAACGTATGTCGGCACGTGCTCAGCGTGACGAACTCAATAGACTACACACAACACCTATGGTTCAAGGCAGCCGAGGACAGCGCTTGCATCAACAACGAATGGCGGATTTGAATCGACAGGTCGCTTCTAATCGTCCTGAATTACTGTTCGACGACGCAGCCAATGCTGCTGCACTCGCACGTCGGACAGGCGCAGGTAACCGATTTGCAGGCAACATGTTGACCGGTCTTGGAAAACCAATGGGTCCAAGAGGTTTAGGGTTCGTTGGTGCAGGTCTTGCTACAGGTGGAGGTCTTGCTTACGCAGGTCATCAAATCGGACAAGGTCTTGATGGCATGTTTGCAGCAGGCGGCGGAGGCTCAGGTATGGGTGGCGGAGGCTCAGGTATGGGCGGTCAGCAACACCAACAAGGTCAGTTTGGTCTTGGTCAACAGTCGGGCGGTATCCAAGGGGTTAATAACGTAGGTACGACTGGCGTGGATAACAACAAAATATTCGACCAAGTACAAGGCAGCAACTTTGGTAATAAACAAAAAGGTGAGATAATGACATTTACAAACAAAGAAGGCAACGAAATGCTGCTCAAAACACTTGAGTTATTTGAAAAAGCAAGTTGCGGTACTGAACACAAATCAGTATGTCCAAAGTGCGGCAAGGCTAATTGCAAGTGCGATGAAGAAAAGAAAGCAGAATGCCCAAAGTGTGGCAAGAACTGCAAGTGCGATGAAGAAAAGAAAGCCGACGATGGCGATAAGAAAAAGAAACCTGCTCACGGCATGGTTATTGTCATCGGTTCCAAGAACTCTGGACCCGGTCCTTCGACCGAAGGAAAGCGAGACTCCAAGGATTGAGAGTAGTCCCTCTTCTCTCAATCCACCTCAGAACACTTTATCAATGCGTTCTATTTAGGATACTATGAGAGGGATAGTATGAGCAGCGCTAACCACACAACAGACCAAAGCGAAATTAGATTACTCGGACTCATCCTAATGCAGTCCGCAACAGTAGGACTGGCAATCGGTTTATTTGATGCTGAAATGTGGATTGACCTTGAGTCAGCATCGGTAAATGGATTTACATATGCGATGGGTGCGTTCTTCGTACAAGGTATTGCTTATTACATCTTCAAGATGTTTTTCCAGCATGGCATGGACGAAAAGGCACGTACTGCTACAATGGAACGTGAGCGACGTACACGATACCGTGGGATGGAAGAGACGTTTGAACGTCGACGACAGGACATGGAACTACGTATGCAAGAAGCACAGTTAGAAAACGAACTGCGCTGGATGGAACAGAATCCCGGCAAGATGCCTCCTATGTATCAGGGTCAGATGTTCGACGATTCGACATCCGATTTCAATCCTGAACCGAAGCATGAGGCTGATGTAGACGAGCCACTTGGACTCGGCGTATCGTTTGGTGATAAAAAAGAGGCCAAAGCAAAGCGTGAACGCAACCCTGACGGTACATTCAAGAACAAAGATTGAGGTGAACCCTTATGGGTCGTATATTCAAAACACCAACCGACGACAGTACGGAGGCAACACTACGTGCAATGCATATTGCTAATACTGTCGACACTGCATACGAACGTGCATGGGGATGGATAAAAACAATTTTAGTTTCTACAATTTCAGTTTTAGTTGTCAGTTCAATTGAATTTCACAGCGACTGGAGTCTGTGGGAGTCAACCGCTGATTGGTTTGGTACAAAAGTGTCAACTTGGTTAGGGAGTTGGTTTGACTGAGTGCAGCAGCAGGCTCTGCAATGGTCGGTGGACTTGTATTTGCACGTGAATTTTACCATTACTGGGTTCCACGTCGTGTAGGTATCTATGGTCCGACAATGGTTGGCAAGACAACACTCGACAGATACTTGACGACACCCGGAGAAATGGAAAATATACCAGTTGAAGAACGCACATCACATACGAAAATACTGGGCAAGTATCTTCTTCCACGTGCTACTCGTAAGCGAGTGCGCTGGAAAGGCGAACGACGAGTTGTACATTCAGCAGACATGGGTGGAGAAGAACGATTCTGGAACCTGTGGCTTGACGATATGGTCAATCGCAACGTCGAAGTTGTGATATTTATGTTCGACCACAGGGTACTTTTGGGCGGTGAACCAGCACTTCAAGCAGTTGGCGGATTCAAATACCTATGCGATGCTATCATCCATCGTCAATATAGGTATAGAAGTTTACGTTCACGTTTAAGAGGTAAGAAGTATTGTCCAAAAACAATACTACTCGTGGCAAATAAGGCTGACCAATGGTGGGATGACCAAGCAAATACGCTTTGGCAGCAGCAACGATTAGGAGAACACAAGATATTCGACCCATTTCGTGAGGACCTTGTACGCTTACAGAAAGCACGTGTACCTTCTTCACGCTCAATGATGGCTACACGTATCGGTTGGAACGTCGAAAATACAATGATTGACCTACTTTCATCTTAGGGAAGGCTTTTGAAATAGTACGCTAACAGACAATCAGGAGGGACGTGTATGGTATTAGGCTTCGACGGACTTTGGAGAGTACCTCGTAACGATGGTGGATTGCAAACTGCTAATCAAGCAGAAATGAAAGCACTGAGCCATCAAGGGAACCCTTCACATGAGCAGTTAATTGAGATGCAAAGTGCTCAACAATCAATGCGAGCAGCAGGTGCACGTGCTAACATCGAAGTACCCAAGGTTAATTTCTATCCAAGCCGCCATCCCGAACCACGTAAGGCTCGCAAAAAAGACATTAAGCAGGCTCGTGCATTACTACGACCCTCAAAGCGGTCTTTTTTCAACCCACTTCGATGGGCAGGCTTCAAGTACAGATTCAATAAGAATGCTGGAGCGTGTGTCGTTGACGGATGTGATTGTCAAAAGTTAATCCAATATGATAATCTCTATGCTAAGATTACAGACGAAACCACAGGTGACAGTTTGTGGGACTTGTATTGGCAAAATCCAGTTACTGGAGAGCCTACTGCCTTCATAGCACGTGAAAACGTCACTGACGGACGACTTATGCGAGGGACATACTGTCCAGAACATCTACACTTGTACCATCTTTTGTGTAAATGGGAGTCGGAACAAGAAAAAGAGCGACTCAAAACCAAAGGCGGTATGCGAGAAATGGTCAAGAAAGGCGTAAGCACTGTAGCCATACCCATATCCGTGTTGAAGAAAAAGTCAAACACACCCGAATTTCTACTCAAGTACGAGCCGTTCTTTGTCGAATTGGAAAAAGACTCCAAACGACACGCTGGTATCAAGATTGCACACTACAAAAATCCAGTTACAGGACTAAATGACATTACATCTGTCTATTTTGACCTTCGGTATTTCCATCAAGAGTTAGGTATGGACGGTGAAGAAGTCAACCTCATGGATGCAATTGGTTCTTTAGGCGTAGAACAGGCTAATCGCCAACAGGTTCAAGAAGAGAACATACCTCAGCAACAATATACGCTTCCACAGCAGTAGGTGAAATCATGGGATTATTCGGCGGAGGACAAGAGCAACCAAGCGGTGGACTAAACTTAGGTGTTCCACAACAAAACGGGTACGCTCAATCACAGTCACCATTCGGTCAGAGCCAAGGATGGACAGGAAATCCAGCAGCAGGTGCGTTCATGCAGGGTGCTGGAGTCAATCAACAGTATATGCAGCAACCAGTAGCACCTCCTTCTGAGGCTGAGATACTCTTAGCCATGCTCAAAAGTCAATCTCCAGTGGATAGGTTCGTCGTTAGCGAGAAAATGCCTATGCTTATTCAAATGTTAAACGACATTGTTAGTTTTTCAGTGCTTGATATACTGCGTAATGCCACATTTAAGATGAATGAGGATGACGGAACTCTCAAATTGGACCCTCAATCACTTCCATCAAACCTACAAACTATGAGTGGAGAGAACATTACCTCTCAATTCAATGCATTAGTAGGTAAAAGTCAACAAAACATCGACCAAGCACAGATGGAACAGCAGCAAATACTTGCAATTTCTCAACAATCGGTGATGGGAAGCGCTTTACATGCAGCAATGGCCGACGAAGGACTTATGCAAAGAGTTGGTGGAGGCATCGGCTCGTTCACACGCAACATGATTGGAGGAAGATGATATGGATAGACAACGATTGCCCTTTTCACAAGGGTTTGCAATGACAACAAGCGATATTTTCGCCCCTAAAAAGTCCGTAATCGTCGATATGGTGATGGTTCAGATACTCACAGTCATCGTAACTGTTACTTTGATACTGGTTTTGAAGAACGATAGCCTTGGAAGTGACACAATTGCGTGGATGATGGGGTCCTTGATGGTAGGTATACTACTCGCAAGTGCCATTTATTCACGTATTTCGTCGATATGACGACCCCATTTACCTATAGGGCACTCAGATGAGGTCAGATTAGCCTTAATTTTCATCTGACAACCGCACTTTTTGCACCTTGAACCCGTCCAATGAGGGCATTTTTGGCACATTTTAAGCCGTTTTTCCTTGATTTCAGGGGGTACATTGCGCCTTAAAACGACGTCTCGTGCTGCTTTTGCTAAGGAAACAGCCGTATCTTTGTTCAAAGGTACCCCCAAGACACGTACACCTGCTGGTTTGACACGACCCATGTGTGCTTTTCGACTCTTTATTTGATAAAACCTTATCGTTAGCGACTACTTGCCGTAGGATATGGGAGGTCGTCAGACAAAAAGGTCATGTCCTGTATGTCAGGATGAGGACCGAGATGAACTGGAAGAGCAAATTGCCTCTGGTCTTATCGATATGCGGACACTTGACCGTGATAAAGGGTGGAGAACCAACACCGCAGAGCGCCATATGCGTAATCATGCAGGTGAAAACGTCACTGGTTCAAACTATAAATGCCCTATTTGCACTGATGACAGTCGTGGACTGTACGAAGTAGCCTACTTTGACGAAGGAATGACCACAGAAGAGATAGCAAACGAGGTCGGATGCTCAGAAGATGCAGTCTATCGACACATGAAAGAGCACTTTCAGCCCCTTGTACGTCGTGCTTCGACCGCAATCGTATCAATCAAAGTAGGAGAAGAACTCGGAGTGATACGAAGCAACGCCGAAAAACTCAATGAGAAACTTTCTCGATACTTAGATGAGGTCAGTATACACGATGACAACGCAATCGGTGATATGGTACGTCTCAACAAGGAAATACGTGAGTCAGCCAAGGACTTGATGAACTTTCAAGCACAATGGGCACATCCTGAGGAAAAGACAGTCAATAATACTATCAATATACTCAAAGTTGAAATGGCAAAAGAAAGTCCAGAAGCATGGAAGCGAGTGCGAGAGGCACTCCTACGTGGTGACACGGAAGTAATTGACGTAGCAGAAGAGGATGTGAACTGATGCCAAGCGGAAACGGAGGAATGGGACGTGGTTCGGATACCCGAATCTATGCACCACGCTCTGAGTCCAACCACATGTACTCAAACAATGACGAAGATTCGTACAGACACGGTATCGGTGACAAAGAAGAGTTTGAACGCAAGCGTGATGAGAAGATACGTCAGAAAGAAGAGACGAAAACAGTGGGAGACATGCCCCACCTTCGTATAGAAATCGACAAACCCGAAGAAGAACCTATGATGGAAGACATGGGGTCGCCTCAGGAAGAGGAAAACCCTGACATGTACAATCCTGAACAAGCAGCAGCACAGACAGATATGTCCTCAATGGCCGGTCCTATCGGTATCGGCGGTCCAAACTTATCACAAGCAATCGGTGCACAGACAAATGGCGTTATGCAACAGTTCGCTACAGGTGAACCGATGGAAGATGCTTGGTCGACGTTGATGAAGAGTAGTTTGAAAAACATAAAGCCGAAGCAAAACAAACCGTGGCAACAACCAAAGTACGATGGTCCACCCGGTGGGCGCCGACCTGATTTAGCCACGTCATTGCGAAGTAGTCGACAGGCACGTACACTCAGCCCACGTACAGAACATGGTGGTCAGACTGAATCACCACTCGCTGTTGAGATGGGTCACTTGGGTCTTTCGACCAAGCAACCGCTACGATTGTTCCCCGGTAAGTACCGACAACAACTCGGTCAGCGACAGCAGCGTGCACTTATGGGTAACATCTCAATGCCTCATCAACCTCACAACGTCGAACAACGTACGCCTACGAAGCCCGGATTCATGGGTTCAGGTAGGATTCCTCGACTCGCTGGCGAGATGAAAAAGGCTGAACTCAAAGAAATGGGCATGTTGCTCAAATCAGCAAAGGACTATCTCCACATCTCACAACTCCGCCGTATCATTCGTGATATGAAGAAGATTGTCGAGCGACAAGACCGAATGAAGAAAGGAAGCAACAAGAACAAAAAGGCAGGTCATAGAGGAGAATCAACAAACCCGCAAGGAGCAACTGATGACCCTGAATCAGATGAGATGTCATCCTCAGGTATGCCCGGTCACGTCTTTGCTGCACGTGGAAGCGGGAGAGTTGCCTGATGTTCAAGTACACGCCTCGTAACCAACTGTTTCCAGACAACGAGGGCAAGGCACTCCTCAAAGGACTTGTCAAATCGTATTTGTCCGTTCATGGAAACAATTCTCTTATCAAGTCATTTAGCCTTGAAATGAACGGTAAGCCGTTGACACAGTGGCTTCCTGAGCATGGTATCAAGACAAAAGACTCCGAACACCCGTGGTATCATCAGTTTGAAGGCGGCGTTGCACATCACCCTCCGTTTGCCTTTGACCCTGAATCAGAGGACCTACTTTGGCACAACGAAGATGACCCAAGAGCACCCCACTCTGACCAAGGTACCGCTAATCGACCTCACGGGTTTCACCCTATGGACTACATGATTTACGATTTGAGCCGAATGTTTGCAGACCTATTAGGTGGAACAAAGGAAGACGGGGAAAAATTCGTCAGAGAACACATCATTAGCCCTGCGATTGACGACCACAACGCAAGTCACCTCGATGCTCATGGTAACCCTACGAATGTCGTGCCTCACATAGATAGTGCTGAGTGGAGAATGAACCACGTAGGCGGCAGATACGACAAGCGTGGTATTTCAGAGGACAGAGCGAATCGTGGGTCGACTCCTTCACCAGAAGGCTTTGCTAACCCACTCCTCAATTACTCATTAAACATGGGTAACGTCGACCACCCGCACGCTGACCAAGGGGTATTCATTGACGGAGGCATCAACCCTATCCATTACGAAATGGGACAGCGAGTAAAGAAGGCGATGGGCTATCTTGAAAGTCCTGAGATGATGGAACTATTGGAGAGTGACCCTCGTTTGAAGGCAATGCATGACAAGGCAAAAGCGAAATTAAACAACACCCTCAAAGGCCGTTACTTAGCACATTCAAATATACCTCTTCATGAATTGACTTTTGGTCATGTTGTGGGTCAACAAGGTAACAGAGGACGGACAAAAGGTCGACCTGACGGCTCAGGATACCGTACAAACATTGCAGCCGATGACCACCCACTCAACAACCTTCATCCTCTGCAACTCGCTGAACTTGCACCACAGGCTTTCTACGACACAAAGACTTTCGCATATGGCAAAGATTCGGAAAGTAGAAAAATGGTCATAACGCCTGAAAGCATCATAGCACGAGGTAAAGAGTTTGGTGTAAATATCAGTGATGAAGAAGCAGAGTTACTTTCTCGACAGCCTAAGTCATCGTATCTGTTTGGCGGAGCAAAGAAACAAATCAAAGAGGGTAATTATGGACCTAAGATTTTGAGGAGCATTGCCGAGGATTTAGGCATTGATATGGATTCCAGTGAATACAGAGATATGTTCGATTCTATACACGTGAGCGATATGGGTACAAAGGGAGGCGGTAGAATTCACAACTCAAGGCACATAGCGGCTATACCTGCACACTATGCTAAACTTTTGGAACAACAGGGTGTGCCTGCTGATGAAGCACTACAGCGTGCAATGACTGAATTCAGGAACCATGACCATCAAGCGAGCCGCCACGACCGTAACCCAAAGGCAAGAGAAATCGCCGAGCGTATACATACACGAATGCGTGAGGCACGTGGTATTCCTAACCTTGCTGAGGGCGCTTTAGGTTACAGTCCGCTTGGCGATGAGTTCCGCCACAATCAGGCACACGGACAACTTGAAACAGTCGTACCTCGCTATCACGAACCACTCCTTTCAGATGAAGTAGCACACCCGAATAGGAACATAGAGGAAGAAAGGCAAGCCAATCGACAAAGTGAAATGTCTGTTGCTCCACAGGCGCCTATGGGTGAGGCACCTCCGATGGGCAATATGCCTCCAGAGTTGCCTCAGGGTCAGATGACCTTGGACCAATTTCCAACCAAGGCTCACGTCGCTGAAATCACAGAGGCTATGGAGCACATCCAACTGGAGGACGCTAAGCGAGATGACTCAATCATCAAGATGGTTCCTCACAATCCTATTCAACTCAATTCAATTCAGTCAGTCGGCTTATTCGCCAAAGACTTGGGCATCACATCGATGGACGTTCACGGACTATTGCACTCACGTGGCGACTGGCACCGTATCGCTAAGGAATGGAGCGTCAGTCCACAGGTCGTCAAGGTCGTCAAGGTCACGTTTAGCGGAGGGGTTTGATGGGTAAGATTCTCGTTAAGGCTCCTCAAATTCAACTGGGACCTAACGGTCCTCAGATGTTTTACAATGTCGGCGTTGGCGGAGGAGGCAGAGGCGGCAGCGGAGCACGTGGTCGTACAAAGCGAAGTCGAGTCGGCGGAGCATTGGGTGGAGCAGTAGGTGTATTAGGTGGACTTGCAGGCGAGTCAAGAAGTCTTGGTGGACTCCTGTCGAATGTTCAAGTCGGTGCTATGCAAGGCAGTGCCGTGGGTCGAGGGCTCGCTGGCTTGGGAACTTCACGTCGACGTCAAGCACGTGCTGATTTAGAAGAGCAAGCAAAAGATGACTATGCAAAACAAAGGGCATCACTCGACTTCCAAGAGCGACAGAGTAATCCAAGTTTTGCAAGTCGAATGAATCCAATGAACATCAACCGTCGACGGTTTGAGGCTGAACAAGAAAGAATGCAACAAGCAAATCGAGGTGCTTTAACTCCCGAAGAATTCGGTCGACATTTGGCTCAAAGACGTGATGATTCTGCAAGGTTGGCAAGAGACAATACAAATGCACAAAACAGAGAAATGGGTTTGGCAGAGCACAAAGCAACAGAGGCGGCATATAACATGGCTCAGACTGTCGACCCACACCAATTAGCACAAGCACAGCAACTAATTGCAGGTAATCTTCAAGGTCCTACGTTAGGGCAACAGATGCCTGCTACGCCAGTCCAACCAGCAGCAGGTTTTAATCAAAGTGACAAAACAGTCAACGAGGAGTTGAATACTGAGGGAAATCGTGACAATCAATCGAATTCGGTCGAAAGGTCACAGGCTGAAATAGCGGAAGAACAAACTGGTCAGCAAGGTCAGCAAGGGCAAAAGTCTCCTGAGGAATTTGAAAGAAGGCAGGGCGCATTTGAAGGCATGGGACAATTTATGCAGGAAGGTCAGCAATGAGCGATGCAGAGGGCGTTAAGGCACTCGTTGATGAAATCGATATTGAAATGTCGAAGAAATCATTCAAGTTCTTTTTCACTGAAATACTTGGCTTCGATTACGCTGACCATCACGAA
>TARA_R110001599_G_C12275986_1_pt1 | contig 19461 bp, 18 predicted proteins | sample TARA_R110001599 | Tara Oceans TARA_R110001599 (sample SAMEA4398360) | marine metagenome | biome: Polar Biome; feature: [MES] marine water layer (ENVO:01000295) within the mesopelagic zone...; material: water (ENVO:00002006), including particulate matter (ENVO:01000060) such as...... | reverse complement strand
TAGCGGGGGCCGGATTTGAACCGACGACCTTCGGGTTATGAGCCCGAGTGTTTATGTGTTTATTTGTGTTGATTGTTATTCTTAAAAAAGTAAATTATCTTAAAAATCAATCATATATTGATTTTGTCGTCTCTTCATATATTCCTTTCTGTTGACAAGTATTGATGTTTTGGGGTTACATGGCGGTTACATGAGAGTGTTTCAATCGTTGAGGTGTCAACCGTGAAAGTAAAACTTACAGCAGGTAGAGTGGCCGAATTTGCTTGTGAACCAAATAAAAAACAATCCTTTATCTGGGATGAAAAAGGTAATGGTCTTGGTTTACGCTGTACCTCTACAGGTGCTAAAGCTTACATTTTTCAAGCAAAGCTCGATAATAAATCCTTACGAATAACAATAGGCAGCCCTGAAACATGGTCAGTGGCTGGTGCTCAAAAAGAAGCAAGGCAACTTCAATCACAAGTAGATAAAGGTGATGACCCTAGGCAGTCTAAGAAAGAGCATATATTAAAACAGGCTGGTGCGGCTCAAGAGCAAAAAATAGAAAAGGCTAGAGAGCTGTTAATGGTTTCAGATGCTTGGGAAGCTTATCTAAAGCATCATGAAAATAGATGGGGTGATCGTCATATGAGAGATCACATAAATCTAAGTCAGGCTGGTGGTCAAAAGAAAAAAAGAGGAAAGGGCCTTACTGTTGATGGAGTGCTTTCCCCCTTACTAAAAAAACGTATGGTTGATATTAATGCTGACATTCTTAAGTTATGGCAAGCAAAAGAGGCCGACACTAGAGCAAATAATGCTAGGCAGGGGTTTGAAATGTTCAGAGCATTTTGGCGCTGGTGTGGCGATCAGAGCGAATATAAAAATGTAATTGATTTATATGCTGTTGAAAGTAAGGATTTAAGGGCGGAAGTGCCAGAGCGTAAAAACAAAAGGTTTGATGTGCTTGAGCGTGGACAGCTTAAAGCTTGGTTTGGGTCGGTTAAAAGTTTGTCTAATCCAGTTATCAGCGCTTATTTACAGGCTCTTATTTTGACAGGGGCTAGGCGTGAAGAGATGGCGCAACTCAAGTGGGCTGATGTAGATTTTCAATGGTCAGCTTTGTGGGTTAAAGATAAGGTTCATTCTGAGGGAAGAAAGATTCCTTTAACACCTTATTTATCTTTTCTTATTTCAAGTTTACCAAGGCGAAATGAGTGGGTTTTTAGTAGCACTGCTTCTGAAAGTGGTCGGATTATGGAGCCTGCTAGAGCGCACAAGAGGGCACTATCTAAAGCTGGAATTGAGGTTGTTACGCTTCATGGTCTTAGGCGCACGTTTGGTAGTCTTGCTGAATGGGTTGAAATGCCCCGTGGTGTGGTTGCTCAAATAATGGGGCATGCTCCCAATGCTACAGCGGAAAAACACTATATAAACCGTCCGTTAGACCTTTTAGCAATTTGGCATAATAAATACGAAGCTTGGATTTTAGGGCAGTCTGAAATTAAATTTCAATATGATGAAAATCAAAAGACAATACGATCGGTTTCTTAGGTTTGAGAACTGTTTTTTTGGTTTGCTGTAATTAAGGCTGTTTAAGTTTAAACACCAGCAAGAATTTAAATAATATGGTTTGTTAAAAAAGGGGGGAATATGGAAGGTATAAGTACTAAATCAATAGAAGTGGTTCAGAAGAATGCATTAGGGAAGGCTGATGATTATATTCTCAAGCTCAATGAATTTTGCAGTCATAACAACCTTTCCGCAGAAGAAAAGGTACAGGTGATAATGGAGCTAAAAGAGGGGGTTGATAACTTAATGAAAAGAAATATGCTTCTTGGTTTGTGTCTATAGAGTTTTTGCTGCTCATGATTTTTTGTTAATTCGCTTATTTAAAGATTCGATAGAAGATTTGATGTATTAGCATCTAATGGTGGTGACTATATCTAAAGCATTAGAGGCTATTAAAAAGCTTTAGTTGAGCTAGTCAGGGATTAATTACCTCTGATGAAAAGCATTTTGCCCTTTGCCTGCTCAACTAATTATTAGGGCTTTTATATTTTGGGCTAATTATATGACTACTGATTCGTTTAATAAAAAAACAAATGAGAGTGATGAAGCTGATCTATCAGAAGAATCACTTTTAGAGCTAAAAAAGAGATTAGAAAATCTGTGTTCTGAGTTTCCTAGAGTTGATAGCGAGCCTGTTGATCCTAAGCACATTTTAGATGAATTGGTTGAGGGTTATAAAAGTAATAAATCTTGGGAAACATTGAAAAAAAAATTGTCTGCTAAGTTTTATCTTGATGTCATAAATATTCTTAGAAAAGAAATACTTGGAGAGGCAATAGAAAATCCATCCAACACTGACGATAACTTCTATGATTGGGTGAACTTTAATAAAACTAACAATGTTTTTGGGCAAAATGATTTTGCTAGCCCTGTTTTTAAATTATCGCAAAAGTCATTATTCCTCTGTTTTTTTCTGAATGAAAAGCCATTTGTAGGATTTAATAATCTTAGCAACTCAGCACAAACAGAGATGATTTTAGAATTGCTGTCTGAAGTGTATTTTACGTGTGTATTAGGTTCTGTTGTTGATGCTGTTGAATCTAAGAATAAAGGTGAGGTGTACTATGAGCATTTAAGTAGTACGCATTATTTTTTTAGTAAGAATACGTTTATTGAAGGCCAGATTTTACCCTTTGATGTAGATTTTATTAAAAAAAGCTATATAGATAGAGGTTTTGAATATATCTCTGAGTATTCTAGAACTGGCTTGAGTAAAGATCAGTTATTTGGGTTTATTGCTCTACTAAACTATGGGTTTTGTATACACGCTTCTTATGAGCACTATCAAAGTCAAAAAAATATAAAAAATAAAATGAATAAAAAATGCTATCAATTAGAGCATGAAGCTTTGAAGGCCTTAACTATAGGTCAAGACTTTTGTTTTGAAGCGCTTCTCTTGTTAGGAGCTGAAAGAATAAATGACATTAAAAGCCAGTTGTCTGAAGCAAATAATGAACGTGAGAAGTTTAGAGCTAATTCTGCGAAAGGAGGAAAAGAAGCGGCAAAGCTTCCTGATGTTTATGGAACTGAGATGATGAAGAACCTCTCAGACATTATTGCTCATGACAAGGAGCAGGTCTTAAGGGTTAATGATGTTGCTAATCTTTTATGTCTTTTCATGAATCAGTCATCTAAAAGGGGGTTATTTGGATTCAAATGGGAAGAGAAATACTCAAGAAGTCAGAGTTGGTTTAAAGACAAAATTAAGCTGGCTGGGTATAAATACTTATCTTCACGAGGTGCGCCAAACAAACAAAAAAAACAGGTGTTGATTGTTGAGTTGAAAGAGCAGTTCGGAATAGAGAGGGAATAAATATACATAACAGCGGTATTATTGGTATTTATACCAGTATTTATATAAATAATAGCGCTACTTCGCCAATTTTTTCTCCTTTTAAATCAAGTGATTATACAAACTCCATGAACCAGTAAGGTGCTATGAAGTCTATGATTACACTACTTAAAAAACCAACCGTATTAACAAACTTTGGAATATCCAAAAGCCAGCTTTATTTACTTATCCAAAAAAACTTAATAACACCCCCGATATCTATTTCAGGTGGGCGCTCAGTAGCATGGCCTTGCAATGAGGTAGAGAGCATCATTAAAGCCAGAATAGCAGGAAAGTCGTCTGAGGAAATTCGCTTACTAGTAAAAGTCTTAGTTGAAAAAAGAAAAGCTGGGGGTGACGTATGAGCAATACCTTCAATTCTCTTCCAGTTATTTTAACAACTAAAGAGGCTGCTAAGGCTCTAAATAGGCAGCCACAAACATTGAGAAAATGGGCTGCTTTGGATTGCGGAGTTATCAGGCCAGTGCGAATAAATGGCCGTTTAGCTTGGCGGAGATCAGATTTAGAGAAATTGATCGAGGGGGCTAAATAAGATGAAAAAAAAGCCACTCCCAATTAAAGAAGCAGCTAAGCAAACAGAGCTTAATTCTAACATAAGAACTATAAGTAAGCCCCTTAAGATCGAACCTATAACATTGGCTTTTATTCATCGAGGCCGAAAAGGCATGAACAGTATAGAAGCATTTTATAATCATTCTGATACGTGTCTAAACTCGACGGTAAGTATTTTGGTTCATCGTTATGGGGTTCACTTTAAGAGAACCCCCGAAAAAATAAGAAATAGAGTAGGCGCTTTTAGCGTATTTACTCGATATTCATTTCTTACTGATAACGATGAAGAGCAAGCGAAGTCTCTCGTAAATAGTTTAAGAGTAAAGCGTGGACTAGCACCAATTGAGTGGGAGGCTTGCGCATGACAGATATTAAACTGCTTAAGCAAAGGTTGGCAGGTAAGTGGGGGTCTATCGTTTTAAATATAGAGCCTAATATGGCCCCAGCAATTGAGAAAAAAGGGAAACATACGCCTTGCCTTATTCATGGAGGTAAAGACGGCTTTAGGGTCATGCCTGACTTTTTCGAAACGGGTGGAGGTATTTGTAATACCTGCGGTGCTTTTCCTGATGGAATTTCTCTTATTCAGGGTCTCAAGGGCTGGGATTTTAAAGAGGTAATTAAGTACCTTCATGGTTATCAGGCTATAAATAATCAAAGCATTAGCTATTCAAGGTTTCTTCCTAATATTGAAGTTAAACCAAATGCTAATAAGCAAAAGTCTATAGATGATGTCTTAAAAAACACAAAAGGTTTTGGAGGTGTCTGTGAACTTTATCTAGAAAAAAGGGGGCTTTGCTTTAAATATTCTCAGCTACCTGAAAACCTGATTTCGATAGACTCACTTTTATATTGGGGAGAAGGAGAAACAAGCTATCACTGCCCAGCAATGATAGGTGTGGTGAGGAATGTATCAGGTGATGTTGTTTCATTGCATAGAACCTACCTCACAAAATTTGGATATAAAGCGAATGTTTTTACACCTAAGAAACTTATGTCACCAGCCTTATCTGGTGGGTGTTCTGGTGCTGCTGTTCACTTGTATCAGCCAACCGACAAGCTAGCAATTACGGAAGGCATAGAGACAGCGTTAGCTGTTCGATTATCTACAAATTTGCCTGTTTGGGCTGCTCTTAGTTCTACGATGATGGAAAAAGTGGAAATTCCTATCAGCGTGAAAGAGGTTTATGTAATGGCTGATAAGGATAAAAGCGGGGCGGGTGTTCGTTCCGCTTTTAAATTGGCTAACAGGTTAATGGCTGACCATATTGTTCGAGTTGTTATACCTGATCAAGAAATTCCAGATAACGCTAAATCAGTCGATTGGCTTGATGTGTATCAGCTGGAAACTGGGTTTAGCGATATAAGTGGTGGGCAATTATGAGCATGCTTACCGCGATTAAAAAAGCTACAGCCATAGAGTCTGAAGCACCACTACCTTTAGTGAGAGAGAAGCTACCAGCCCCTGATTACCCATTGGTCGCATTAGGTGAAACATTGGGTAAAGCGGCTACCTCGATAGCTGATTGTGTTCAGTGTTCACCAGCAATGGCTGGACAAAGTGTATTGTCTGCTGCTTCCCTAGCTGTTCAAGCTTTTGCGGACATCATTATTGATGGTCGAATCTATCCACTAAGTCTATTTTGTCTCACAATTGCAGAATCTGGCGATAGGAAAAGCGCTGCTGATACGTTAGCACTAAAAGCACATTATGAATTACAAAAAGAATGGTTGTCAGAGCATAGGAAAGAGAAAGCTACTTATAGTAATGAGCTAGATGCTTATGATATTGAGATTAAAAAAACGAAAGGTAAGAAGGCTCTAGCTCAATCCGAGCTAGCTGATGAATTGAACAAAATAATCAAGCCACTTGTTCCAGTAGTTCCATCATTAATTGCTCAAGAGCCCACTCTTGAAGGTCTGCAAAAGTCTTTTGATATTGGTCGATCTTCCCAAGGACTGTTTAATGATGAGGGCGGACAATTCTTTGGTGGCCACGCGATGTCTAATGATAATGCGCTCAAATCAATGGCCGGTCTTTCCAAGTTTTGGGATGGAAAAGAAATTATCCGAACCAGAGCTGCTGAAGATGAAAACTTATCCCTATACGGTAAGCGGTTATGTGTTCACTTGATGGTTCAACCTATTGTTGCTAATAAAGTTTTAAGTGACCCGATTTTACAGGGGCAAGGGTTTCTTCCTCGGTTTTTGCTGTCATGGCCTGAGTCTATCGCGGGTACAAGGTTATATAACTATAAAGACGCAACACAGGAGCCCTCATTAATTCATTATTGGGGGGTGATCAGGGAGCTATTAAGTAAACCATTACCTGATGAAAATATCCCTCCAAGAGTAATCCCTTTAACACCTGAAGCAAAAGAACACTGGGTCATATCCTATGACATTATTGAAGGTAATTTATGTAAAGGTGGCGAGTTAATAGGAATTAAGGCAACTGCTAGTAAAGCTGCTGAAAACATTATAAGAATTGCTGGTGTCTTAGCGCTAATTGAAAATATTGAGGCTGACCAAATTGAGCTAAATCATATCGAGAAAGCTGTGATATTGGGCCAGTATTATTTAAGTGAAGCGTTAAGATTAAATGAAGGTGAGCCAAAAGATACTAATTTGGAGAGTGCTCAACTTTTACTCGATTGGCTGAAAGAGCAAGAATCTACTTTCTTTTCATTACGAATGATTTGCAGAAATGGCCCCAGAGCAAGTGGTGTGCGCTCTGGCAAAGCAACCGCTCAGAAGATCATTAATACCTTAGTTGAATACGGGTGGGTTGTGCGTTTGCCTGAAGGTATGACTATTGATGATAAATTTTGCTGTGATGTGTGGAGGCTAAAGAATGTTTGATTTAGTCGGTGAGATTGAGAAAAGTAAAAAACAAATATCTTTTGAAAAGGTGGCGACAACGGTGCAAATGGCGACAACCCTTGCCACACAAGGGGTTTCTTCTGGCGACACGCTGGCGACTACTGGCGACATTAATAATAAAATACCCTTTTCTAGTCTGCTTGTCGCCAATTGTCGCCTTATGTCGCCAATGCAAAAATCATCGGTAAGCATAGAGCAACAAGGCTTGTCACCAAAAGCACCATTGTCGCCACCAGCCGAGTTAAATTTATTTTTTTTAAACGAAACCCCATTCACAAAGGCCATGATTATGAAGGGCCTTAAACTTTGGGGGCAGCCATTCAGTGAAGATGATTTAAAAGCAATTTCAGCAGGTGAATTAACCGTAGAGGAAGCGAGAAGGTATCTATTTTTATGGGCCAGGAAAAATAGAGATGATTTCTTAGTTTTAAAAAATAACTTAACACCTAGTAGACCTGCTTATTAGGTGGCACATGTGGAGCTTGTTTGTAGGTGTATCAGGAGAAGGTTTTGACGCTTATAAACACCAGCAGAAAAAATGATGATGTTTATAAGGCGAGTCTACTAACAAGTGCCACATGTGCCACCTATTTTGGAGGTACAAAACAGAACTTAAATTCAATATATAACTAGGTAAATAATTATGAGCAAAGTGAAAAATAACCTTAAAGATAGTATCAAAGCACTCAAAGCTGAAATTTTAAAAATTCAACCAAAACTTGAAAATGCAGAAGAAGACCTTAAAAGAATAGAACAAGAGCAAGGTTTGATTGATATTGCGCTTGATGAGTTGGATAAAAAAAATATCCTAAAAGTAAGTGAAAAAAATGAGCAGGCAAGTCTTCAAAATAAAAAGCATGAAACTGGAAGGAGTCTTACAGAAGCATTTCTTCTAGAAAGCCAATTATCAGGTGAGTTATCCTTGGAAAAGCGAAGATTAGAAAAAGCAGAAGCTACTCTGCATTCAGAAAGTAAGCTTAAAGAGATCAAAAAAGAGCTTAAAGCCAGCAATGCCAATTTAAGTAATAAAAAATCTGAATTAGATGCTCTATATGATCGAGAACAAAATGAAATAACTCTTCTTGATAAATTCAAAGCAGACCATGCTTTATATATGAATGATTCTTTAACGAAAGAGGTAGAGACTGGTGAAAAGCTTTCTGGTGTTGCAAAGAAAAATAAACAATTTCTGGAGGGTATTGATTTACAGTGTTCACGAATTGAAGCTATCAAAAGTGCTTTTGTAGAAAAAGAAAAAGCATACCAAATAGCAGAATGTGAACGGGAGAGCTTAAAAGACTCTTACGACTATTTTTCATGCCTTGCTGCTGAACTTAAATTCCAAGAAGAAGTAGAAAAGTTCATGCCTAATGTCGCAGAATATGTAGCATCTATGAGAATTTCAAAGGTGGCTGGTGCTTATGATACTTCTATTAATATCAGAGTTGATGAGTTAGCTATAGAAATAGAGCAGCTAAAACAAAAAAATGAGTTAGCGGCTTAACTCATAATATAAGCCAGTCACCAATAATGCTGCTTTTTGGTGGCTGGCTTGAAACCACACGTTCCACCTAGGAAAAGTAGACTATTTGTATAATAAACAAATAGTTACATGATTTTCTGTATCACCACTGGTGGTCTGGACTTTTCAGGCGAAAATTGGGGGGAGCCGCGATCCGCGTTCCCCGTGCCTAGTGATAGTGATTCAGGGGCCCCGTTTAGATTTAATGCATTTACCACTAGCATAAAGAGAACATAAACCAAGAGAAGTAATAACTCTGCTTTTGATTTCAGAAATATTACTAGAGATCCAAAAAGAAGCTTTGTCTGATATTTCTTGATCTTTTACTGTAGCTTGACTCTCAAGCTGTGAAATATATTCATTATGGTTCTACATAACTCTAAATAGGTAGAGTTGTGTGTTTATACAGATCAAGAATCTAGATAAAGGAATGAACATAAGTAGTAAAAGTGTGTCCATTAACCTATATTTGAGTCTGGAAAGTAATAGGTACCAGGTAATATCATGCAACTAGAAGTTACTGTAATGAAAATTATTAAAGTAAGTAGTTTCAATAATCCCTCTTTAGAGCTTAGGACCGCAAGGTTGCTTTGCTGTGTGCCTTTCGATAGCTTTCCATAGATTCAACCTGATTACCTACTAAAACCTATATCAGCTTTATAAACAAGAGCTTTGTCAGCATTGCTTCATTTGTTTCTAGAGTGATTACCAGCGCTTGTTATAGCCTTTATTATTTAGCTTAAATCTATATTCTTGAACCAAGAACACTACATATTTTTTCTGTCCAATTACCAATGATTTGAAAGCTTATTTCATTCTGGCCAGCAACAACTATTGTCATATATTCTGTACCAAGGTGATATGGATAGTATTCAATTCTATCTCGGCCACTAGCCCCCGAAACATATATGGATTTAATTGATTTTATGGGCTTTCTACATTCACTTTTGGCTATAGAGTGTAGAATCGTTGAATCTAAAACTACTCCATTTTCAAGCGTGATCCAAGTATGGGCGTTAGCGGTTTTTGATGGATTATAACCTTCGATTAAATCTTCTTTTATACTCTCTTCTGTTGTTGGGTAATGTGGCTTACCGTTTACAAATACATTACCTACGGTAACTGTATGCTTTATGCCGTGATTTAGCAGTCCTTCAGATACAAACTGAGTATAGAGAAAACAATTTCCAATAGGGTTTATTTTAAAGGGTGCGTTTTTTATCGATTTTCTAGCAATTTCCATGGCGCGGTCTACATCGCAAAAAACAGTTGGATTAACTGATATCCATGGCTTTATATCGCTACCTTTAAATCCTTCCTGCTTAGCAGCAAGTTTATTAAAATTCTCTACATAGTTATTAACTGAATTCATTTATTTATTATTCCCCATATATAATAAGCCACACTTTCAGGCTTCTTCAGATATAACTCCACAATAATTTTCGCTTGAAACGCAGCGTAAAATGGATAAATTGTTTGACTTGTTATGTTTACCTGCGCTTATGATCGGTTCTAGATGCAATTTTTGGGATCGAATCCGCAGGCGATATTGATGTTTGGACAACTGCAATACCCTTCAGCTTTTGCTGTGCTATTAATGCCATGGATTTCCCTGTTTCTAGTGATTCTCGCCTAATTTCATCAATCAGTTCACCAGGTATTGGTTTATCAATTGCTTCAACCATTGTAGAAAGATGATAGGTCGCATTATCTTCTTCAGCGTTAGCCATGTGTTCTAGTGCGAGCTCAGGTTCTAGACTAATAGCATCCTGCATGCCTGACCCGATAGCACCAAAATCTTGTTTAAACCAATCGCCTTGCTCGAGAGTATTTTTTAATACGAAAATATCTTCATCACTGAATGGTACATGAAAATCATTGAAGTTTATAAACTGCCTACCATCGATTCTCATTTGGAAGTGATAATGAGGGAAGTTAATGGCGGTTCTCTCATGGCCTACGAAATCATTCTTTGAGCAGTCGAAAGTCCATTCAATATTTTTCCATTTGACAGTATATGAGAGAATTTTTCGATCGGGCATCTCATCCTCAAGATCATTGATGCTCGAAAGTAGCCTCTCTTGATTAGCGCACCATCTAATAAATGCAGCCAAATTACCGTAGCCGTATTTATTATAAATCTTTGGAAAGTCCTTTTTCTTAAATTTACACTGGCGTAAAAGCCAATGTAAGCAAGGGTTTTCCGTGCTTATGGTTTTAAATGGCTTTCCACAAAGATAGCAAACTTCCCTTTCATAGCTTTCTTTGAAGGCTGCGGCCTGACTTTTATGTTCTTCATCATTTTTTTGATTCATCTCTTTAACTTTTTCAGGAGACATCCTCTCAAAAATCTGACGGTATTTTTCAGTATCGTAATTCACTGAGTTTCCCTGTGAAGTTTGACAGCTTCTTAGACGAAATCCGCACTTTACCATGTTAAACGGAATCCATAATATAAGTCTCTATAAATAGAGTCACTTTCAATCGAGAGTTGGAGGTATTCTGTAATGCTATGGGGGATCTTGGTACATTTTATTAGTTATTTAATACTTAGAATTGGCTCAATCATTGTTATTTATATAACAATGATTATAACTTGCTTGGTTTGGAAAAAAGCAAAGGCTGACGGGGGCTAATAATCAAAGTATTCGAAACAAATCATTAGTATCAGATGAATTATCGATAATGTTATATCAACAAATAGACGCTTTTTGTAGTTTCGGGAAATAAGCGTATAAAAAATTATAGCTAGGTATTAAAAGTTTTCTGCTCAGATCTCTTTAATAAATTCTTCTGACAAGAAGAAACGACTTATCCTCTAATTATTTGGCGACGTGTATCTGCCCTAGAGAGGGTGTTATGAAATTAGTCTATTAAGATTCAATTAGATGGAAAGGTTAACTTTTATGGTGAGGCTGTTCAATTAGTATCGATAATACCTTGTTGGAGGCGGTTTAAAAAATTGAAAGACGACTTTATTCGTGGGAAAAACTTTAATGAATGAGATTCATACAAAAACTTGTAAGGGAGGGCTAATCATTTTTACAATTCATAGAGCTGGTATTCAAAATCAGGATTATCGATCCCATAAGGAATATGGAACCATGGCGTCATAAAATGAAAGCAGTGTAAACTTTATCTAGGGATATTATGTTCCTTAATAATGCTATATTTTCTGCGCTGTACAGCAAATATTACTATGTCCATTATCTTAGAGTTATGCGCACTATAAAAATTGTGAGAATTACACAAACCTAAGTAGGCAAGCAATGGAGCTATCATCCATATGAGATGTAGCTAATTATTTTAAAAATTAATATAACCAATAATTATATGGATTGTAGTTCATGGCGTTCTTCCAAACTTCCGTACTCAACAAATATTTAGCAGCCCAAGATCAAAATCATATTGATGAAGCATACTCTCGATTTGCTGAATATTTTCAAAACAAAGATATACAAAACAACATCAGAGCAGCTAAAGAAGAACAATTTCAAGAAGGGTTCTTACGAGAACTATTTGTCAATATTCTTGGTTATACTCTTAACCCTACTCCAGATTACAACCTTACAACAGAGCTTAAAAATATAAAGGATGCTAAGAAGTGTGATGGTGCGATCCTCAAAGGAGGTAAAGCTATAGCTGTTATTGAGTTAAAAGGGACTGATACTACTGATCTAGATAAAGTTAACGAGCAGGCATTTAACTATAAGAATAATCAGACTGGATGTGTGTATGTAATCACATCTAACTTTGAGAAGTTAAGGTTTTTTATCTATGACGCTGTTGAGCATATTGAATTTAACCTTTTCAAAATAAGCAAAGATGAGTTCCAGCTATTTTATTTATGTTTATCTAAAGATAGCTTACTGGAGGGGACTCCTGAAAAGGTAAAGCAAGAAAGTGTTGTTGCAGAAGAGGCAATTACCAAAAAACTATATAAAGATTACTCTGTATTCAAAAATGAACTTTGGGAAGATATAAAGCAATACTCAACAATAACTGACCAACTTCTTCTGTATAAAAAGACACAGAAATTATTAGATAGATTTCTATTTATATTATTTTCAGAGGATAGTGGTTTACTTCCACCTAATACAATAACTTCAGAGGTGAAAAGGTGGAAAAAACTTGATGATCTTGATGCATATAAACCGCTATATGAAGTCTTTAAACAATACTTTGGCTACATCAATAAAGGTAAAAAGTCTAAGACAGGAATAGATGAAATTTTCGCCTATAATGGCGGGCTGTTTAAACCAGATGATGTCCTAGACACTGTTCTAATATCTGATGAAGTGCTAGAGCGTAATATTCTAAAGTTAACAAAGTATGATTTTAACAGCGAAATAGACGTAAATATATTGGGCCATATCTTTGAAAGTTCTTTAAATGAAATTGACTCAGTTAAGGCAAAAATATCAGGTAAAGAGTTAGATACTGGCATTACAAAGCGAAAAAAAGATGGTGTTTTCTATACTCCAAAATATATAACAAAGTACATGATTGATGGTAGCTTGGGTCAATTATGCAAAAATAAGAAAAATGAATTAGAAATCAATGAAGAGGATTATCACAAAGAAAGAAAAGGTCGACACAAAGAAACCTTAAAGAAACTTAAAGAAAAGTTGGAAGCATATCGCAACTGGCTATTAGAGCTAACTATATGTGATCCCGCTTGTGGTAGCGGTGCATTTCTAAATCAAACATTAGAGTTTCTAATAGAAGAACATAAGAATGTTGATGAATTAGAGTCCAAGCTTTTTGGATTTGGCTTTATTTTTCAGTATGTTGCTGATCATATTCTTGAAAAAAACCTATTCGGCGTAGACATTAATGAAGAGAGTATTGAAATAGCGAAGTTATCCCTTTGGCTGAGAACAGCCCAAAAAGGCAGAAAGCTTACAACTCTAAGTAACAATATTAAGTGTGGAAATACGCTAATATCAGAACCCACCATTGACCCTGTGCATGCATTTGATTGGGGTGCAGAATTTCCAGTTGTTATGCAGAATGGTGGCTTCGATGTGATTGTTGGGAATCCTCCTTATGGAATACTAATAGATGAAAACCATGAGGGGTTTTATGAGGAAACCTTTCCGAATACAAACTACAAAAAGAATTTATACATTTTATTTCTTGAACGAATGACTCAATTATTTTCAAAAGGTCTTGTCCATTTTATCATACCTAAATCAATACTCTTTAATACATATTTTGAAACAATAAGGCGCCACCTAATACAAAATACAAACATCAATGAAATCTACGCTATTACTGAGGAGGTTTTTGCGGATGCCGATGTTGGGTCAAGTGTACTAATACAGTTCGAGCTTACAAACGATTATAACCCAAATAATTATACAAAATTGATCTCAGTAGAGAAGTGTCAAGATTTTATTAACGACAGAAGCCAGACAAAAAATACGCTGCCTCAATCCTATTTCCTTGATATACCAAATGTTGAGATTTCTATTTTTTCACCTGAAATGCAGACGGTGTTAGACAAGCTACATTCTTTGAATTGTATAAAAGATTCTTATGAGCTCAGAAATGGCCTTAACCCAGGTAATATAAAACATATTTTAATATCGGAAAGAAAAGAAACAGATAAGCATAAGCCTATAACATGGGGGAAAGAAATATCTAAGTATAATACAGAGTACGGAGGCTCCTATGTTAATTATGATGAAACCATTAGAGAGAGAGTTAGCATTGACGATATAAAATCGAAGAAAGGCATGAAAAAACAGACGAAAATAGACTTTGCCCTCCGTAGCCAATCCATCTTTGAAAAGAAAAAACTATTAGTTAGAAAGACTGGAGATTCGTTAATATCAGATTTAGATGAATCAAATTTATACTTTGATTCCTTAGTTCACGGTATTTATCAGTTAAGTGACGAATACCCGTTAGAAGCACTTTTACCAATACTTAACTCTAATGTATCAACGTTTTTTTACAGATGCTTACATGATATTAAGGGGAAAGCATTTGCAAAAATAAGTTTAGACAACCTTGGAACATTTCCAATTCCTGAACTGAACAGTTTAACAGTTAATAAATTGGTTGGATTTACTCATTCAATAAAGAATGATAAGAGGGCGTTGGAAGTAATCAAGTTACAATTCCTTAGGTTAATAATTTCAGAATATGATCTAAAAAAAATAAGTAATAAGCTTTCTAACTGGTACATTTTAGGTTGGAGAAATTTTGTAAAAGAAATTGAAAAAAGCCATAAACTTACTTTAAAGGAAAAGTCTGAGCTACTAGGTTTATACAGCAAAAAGCAACCAGAGTGTTTATCGCTGGCTAACAATCTTTTGAACTATTACGGAGCAGTAGATCAATTAATTCTTGATGCTTACGGGTTAAATGATCAGGAAAAACAATTCGTCCAGAATCAAATATAAATGCAAAGTTCCTATTTTTTATATTACTACGTATAACAAGGAAGCTATGTTACTGGACAATTTTTCTTCTGGATTCAAACTCGTGACAAAGCGTGGTGTTATAGTGACCACTTTTGGAGTGGCAAGGCTAGTGCCTATCAAGGAATGCATATGAGTTTTAAGTCGTGGCGTAGTTATTCAATTTTTAGATACGCCGTATATAACAAGCAACGCTATATTTTAGATGATGAGTCTAAAGAGTTTCTTAATGCGATTTTTGATACGTGTAAAGGTCGCGAAGTGTCCTTAAAGATGGACTCGATTGTTTGGCGAGCACAAGATGGCCACTCTTGGAAGCCTTATTATCAGCATGACCCTGAAACAGGTAGAGATATACATGTTGATGACTTTCCGGCACCTTTTCCAAATAGTAGAATGAAACCCCTTGAGGATAGCGCGACTGAAGGTCGAGCGAATTCAAAAGGAATCCCATATTTGTATGTTGCTACAAATAAAGATACAGCAATGGCTGAAGTTCGTCCTTGGCTTGGGGCAATACTATCAGTAGGTCAATTCAAGTTAGTAAGAAACCTTAATATACTCGATTGTTCTGTAGAACACGGGAAAAACAACATGCATTTCTATTTTGACGAGCCAGAGGTAGAGGAAATAGTTAAGGCTGTTTGGTCAGATATTGACAACGCCTTCTCCAAGCCAACTAAAGCTTCTGATTTAAAATCAGAATACGCACCTACCCAAATAATATCCGAGTTTATAAAGTCAAAAGGCTATGATGGTATTACTTATAAGAGCTCTTTAGCTGATGGCCATAATATATGTCTGTTTGACCTTAGTTCAGCAGATATCGTCAGGTGCTCTATATATGAGGCAACAAATATTAAATTCGACTTCAAAAAAGTTGTGGAGTATTGAGAGAAAGTTTTTATTCAATAAAGCATAGCCAGTTAAGTTAGCAAAGCCATAATGTGGGTGGCGGCTTTAACGAGACCAGAGATACAGCGTTAACAATCACAGTGAGATAGTTCGAAATTGAAAGTTCCAGAAACCTTGTATAAATATACGACAGCATCGACAGCTAAAATTGTTCTGGAAAGCGGCTGTCTACGTTGGTCAAACACCAGCCAGTTCAATGATCTACATGAATTCCAGATCATGCCTGTATTTTCACCAAACCTTGAGCAGGATTGGGAGCCATACTTATTAACAATTGTTGATATGGCATACAATAATTATTCACCTGAGGTCAAAGCACTATCTCTGGAAACACAAGTTTTACTATCTTTGTTAAAGCAGCTTAAAAGCACTGTTCAATCCAAACAAGAGCTTTTCAATATCATTCATATGAAATGTCCATCTGGCAATAACGCAATGGAGGAGCACTTGAGAAGCTATATTAAATCAATAAAAACTGAATACGCAAGAGTGCTTTGCTTAACTTCATCTCCCACTAACCATGTTATGTGGGCGCACTATGCGAGCAATCATACTGGATGCGTTCTTGGCTTCCGGAGTGAAGAGAGCTCAGGTAAATGCTTCCTAGAGGCGGAGCCAGTTAAATACACTGAAGGTAGTCCTGTCATCGGAACAGGAAAGGATTTTTTACTTTACGGTGAGTCTCCAGAGCTAAGACAGAAAACAGTCGAAGCTATTTTTTATACAAAGCAAAAGAGTTGGGCGTATGAAAATGAATGGCGTGTAATTACTTGGCGGAATAATGAAACCAATAAGAGTTTTGGGGATTACATATTTTATAGAGAAGAGCTTGAGTCTATAACCTTTGGGCCAAGGTTAAGTAACGCTGATAAAGTTTCCATTAGTAATGTTTTGCAAGATAAATATTACTCTACAAAGATCTTTGCAATAGTTAATCGAAATGGCAAGTCAGAGCGCATGTTAGTCAATGGTTAACAAATTGTTGAAACGTATTCTGTACTTCACTCGATTTATTGGACACTAAAATTTAACTATCTGGACTTCCCACTATCTTTTGGACAAGTTCTTATTCCCCCGAAGCTCTTCAAAAGAGTCTGCTTTAGGTTGAATGCTTGAGCCGCTACATTTTAATTTAAGCCTATTGCGATTCTTGCTCAATATTCGCAAGTTGTGAGTCTTTAATTTAGCTATTTCGAATGCCGGCCGGTCATAAGATATGTGCTACTTCTCCATAACTTCTTGATTAACACAACTTCAAAAGCTATCAGTTAAGCTTAGTTATCTAATCAATCATGGCCTACTATTTTGCTGGCACTGGTGAGGTGATCTTAATCATGCTGGTGATCTGGGCTTTTCAACCAAAAACTAGGTGGCTGCGCGATCCGCGTTCCCCGTGTTAACACAAATTTATTCAGGGGCCCCATTAACCTCTTGATATAAGTCAGGTTAATAAAGTTAAATTATTAACGTCACCAAATACAATTGTATGGATAGCTTTATATTCATTTAAGGTGTGATGAGTCATGGTTTCATATAAGCATGCATAAATTAAATACATATCATTCATAAAAATGAGTTACTTCATAAGAATAAAAGCGTTAGAAATTGATATATGCACTTACTGCTGGTCGATAATGATCGACTATAAATTGAATTCTAATATCTATGTAACGGCCATAAAAAAACCCGCTTATCGCGGGTTTTATCTTTCAGCGATTTAAGCACCTGGCGAACGGTCAATCATTGCTTTTCTATATCTCATATTGATATCCTCTGAAAGTTAATATTAATTATTACAAGTTAAGATTACATTTTTAAATTAGTCAAATCCACCTAATTTAAAAGATTTAATATTTCTTCAAACTCTTCAGTCCCTCTTATACTCTCAAAATCAGAGTCACTTTTCAATAACTCCATTAGCTCAGTGCGACTTTCATCATCTTTTGCCAAATCAATTGAGCGCCGTAGTAGGCTTATTACCAATGCGGACTTCTGTTCTTTTAATGTTTTATAACAAGCAAGATTATAGATATACAGCCAATCATCAGGTTCTAACTCAATAGCCTTATTAATAGCCATAATAGCTTTATCTAACTCTCCAGCCTTCTTACGACCAATCCCAAGCCAACACCATGTTTTTGCATCTTCTGGGTGCTTTGAGAGGTATTTCTCTAATGCTGCAGACCCATCTTTAGGGTGACCCTCTCGAATAAGGAACTTTCCATTTAAAAGCTGATATCGCTCATCACTTTCAGCGAGTAATTTTTCACGTCGTTTATCTTCTTGATAATTCTCAGACAATTGACGACTAAGCGAGTTAATTTTAGCTTTAGAGTCCTCATTCCATGACTCAGCATTCGCCTTAATTTCAACAATGTCGTGCTCTAGTTTTTTGATCATTGCGTCACTTAAACTAGAAATAATCCTCAGTCCAGAATAACCACCAACAACACTCACAGCTAAAGCATAAATAACGGTAGGTATTAGATTATTGGGTTTGTTAGTTTTATCCCATATCTGTTCAAAAACAGTCAAATCAAGACCTAATGCTAAAACAGCTGCGGCAATTGCTACAAAAGCACCACCAATGCCAATAATAACATGACCAAGAAATCCAGAGTCATACTCTTTATCATTAAGAGGGATTTTAAAACTATGGGAATCAGGAGCGCTTAGAGCATAAATAAAGCCGCCCAAAGCTCCCGAAATAATAATCAATGACACCAAGCACCACAAAGCATAAATCCCTTCACCACTAACATCTTGAGCATATGCAAAAAAATATACAGTAAATGGAACAGATGCGGCAATTAACAACTTAAAAAAATTACTCAAACTAAAAGATGAGGAGCGCTCTGTTACTGATACATCTCTTGTCTGATTTTTTGGTTCATCTACCCCTAAACTCATGAATATATTCCTTTTTAAAAGCCTTATACTTTAGATCACAGTAGCCAACTCAAGGTAGGAAACGAGTTAGTTACTTTAGTGTAATTCAATTTTGAGGCTATATTAAAATAGCTTTGAATACTTGCATTCGGCTCACCTGAGTATGGAGCATTAGCCGCAGCAACAAAAAATATTTATTAACCTTCCAATATATTCAAGTAAAATTATTATTACTTTCAATATTCAAAAACATTTATAAATGACTTTTGATTTTAAAAGTCCAGTAGTTAAGCGGACAATTCGACAGGCGCCGTCATCATTCCAGTTATTTGAAGTAACTTTTCCAGACATTTCTTAATCCACAATTAGGTATTTAATTATCTGACTTCAGTAATTCACGCCTAGCAATATTGACCTGCTTAGGAGCATTAAAAGTAAGTTTGACTTGGTTGGGCTTTATTGAGCTTACAGATAGGTTGATTATTGTTTCTTCTGTCGAGGGTGGAATAACGAAAACAACATCTTCATCTTCCATTCTTGATAAAACTAAATCCCCTTGATTATTCATAACTACCTTCCTTAGTAATTTATTTATAAGTTAATTGATTTTGTATATCTAAGATATATAAAAGTTGATCCCTTGTCTCTTAAATAAGTACTTTAAGGGAGTTCTTTTTTGGTAAGGAAGGCTTCAGTTTTATTTTATAATCGAAAAGTGTTGATCTGGCGGGGTTACATGGCGGTTACATGAAAATAAAAAGTGCTTCCAAAATTTAGGCGAAAAAAAAGGCAAGTCAGTAAGTCGCTGATTTGCCTTTCTTAATTTGGTAGCGGGGGCCGGATTTGAACCGACGACCTTCGGGTTA
>TARA_R110001599_G_scaffold47828_1_pt1 | contig 19488 bp, 21 predicted proteins | sample TARA_R110001599 | Tara Oceans TARA_R110001599 (sample SAMEA4398360) | marine metagenome | biome: Polar Biome; feature: [MES] marine water layer (ENVO:01000295) within the mesopelagic zone...; material: water (ENVO:00002006), including particulate matter (ENVO:01000060) such as...... | reverse complement strand
CTGACTATTGTCAGGACGGAGAAATTCTATTACATAATCCGGGTTTATTACTATTAATAGGGAGGGAAAACTTAAACTTCATTGAAAATAAAAAGGAGGTCTCAAAGACCTCCTTTTTGCATGCTTCTTAGATGAATAAATATTATTTACCTTTTATTATTCCTTCGTCTACCAATACTCGAAACGAATCTTCCATTGTATCCTTGAGGGGCATAAATTCAATACCCAGGTCTTTTTTTATTTTAGAATTGTCTGCATGAAAGGGTACATTTACGTTGTTTTTAATGTACTTGCGCGTAAACAACTTATTGGCCATAGGCCCAATTAGCATCAACAACCATTTAGGCATTGCTCGTTTGGGTAATGGATATTTGTCTCCATATTTTGGCAATAAAATTGCCCCCATTTCCAAGAGATCTGTATCATGCGCAGACGTAATGTATTGACCTTTCGCTTCTGGAGTATAGCCTGCCCTGAAATGTGCTTCCGCCACATCCCGTACATCAACTACTCCAAGCCCCATTTTAGGAGCACCCATTTTGAGTTCACCGCCTCCTAACATTTTGAGGATATTGATGCTTTCTGAAGTGGTGTTAGCAGGATTCAGGGCTGGCCCTAAAACCAAGGACATATTGATGGTCACCAAATCCCACTGGCTTTGGGACTTTTCGATTTCCCAAGCCTTTTTTTCTGCTAAAGTCTTTGAATAGGAATAAGGTTGGTAGTCCAAGGAAGCTGTGGTATTCCATACTTCTTCGGTAATTCTACCTTCTGGTGCATTTACAGTGTCGATAGCATCCGTATAAATCGCAGCACAACTACTGGTAACCACTACACGTAACACTGAAGCTACCTCCTTTGCTGTATTCAATACGTCCGCGGTGCCTTTTAGGGCAGGATCTATTAATTCTTTTTGTGGGTCCTTGATGTCCATGGTAAATGGAGAAGCGGTATGGTAAACCAACTCACAACCTTCCATGGCGGCTTTGTAAGATCCTGCTTGCAGCAAATCACCAGCAAAGAATTTGATTTCACCAGGTGAATTTGCCGCGGCTGTTTTTAAATGACCAATTTTCTTTTCATCATTTGGATTCCGGACAGCTGCATGTACAGTGATTCCTTCATCCAGTAGTTTTTTGACCAACCAACTGGCTACATATCCATTGGCACCTGTGACCATTACAGGTTTTGATTTATCTATTTTTGTCATTATTATTCTGTTTTAACTCGGATCATGTAATAGGGTTTCTCCTCCCTGACAATAGTCAGAGGTGAAGCATATCCCGTGTTTAAGGGAAGTGTTGCAATTACAAGAAAATCAGGCTGTATTGAAGCGATTTCAGCTTGTGATAGATTGTCTATTGCCTATTTCGGGTTTAATTTTGATACATAAATGTCACATAAAGGATTTGGAAAGGTTAACACCAAATACTGAAGCTTTAACACTAATTGAGTAAAACACTTCGCCAATGGTATTTTTAATTGTGATCTTTCATTTGAATATGTATTTGAAATTTAGGCCTTAATTTGAAAAGCACCTTATTGGTTTATTTATTTGCCAATTGCTTGATCTGGTAGGGTTCAAATACTTTTTTCTCATTCGGACTTTTAAGGAGTAACAGCATTGCTTTACCTAAATTGCTACTTCCGATTGTGTTTTTCATTCTTTTGAATAGCGGAAAAATTGGCCTAAATAACACATATAAGGTATTGTACCATCCGGTTTTTGATTTCACGCCTTTCTCCGGCAAGATTATTCCTGGACGAAAGGCATAAGCATCCTTAAAACCTAGGTGTAAAAGGTAATTTTCAGTTTTCCCTTTGACTCTGGCCCACATACTATTCCCCTTTTCAGAGCTATCAGTTCCTACTCCAGAAATGTAGGTGACAATCATGCCCGGGGTACTTTTATAAAGTGTATCGAACAATATTTTACTATAACCAAAAGTCATTTTGGTGTAAGCTTCCTCACTAAGCCCCATAGCTGAAACACCCATACAATGGAAGCAAGCATCGTATCCGGCTAAATTTTGGGCATGTGATGGAATTTGTTCAAAATCTGCCACCAATAGCTCTTTAATCTTTGGATGATGTAGCTCGATGGGCCGACGATTAATAAGTAAAATTTCTTTTACAATTGCCGCTTCAAGGCATTCAATCAATACAGCATGGCCAACCATTCCTGAAGCACCAGTAATAATAATTTTCATGGGTATTTAGTTTAAAGTAGGCTTATTTCTATAGTCATTTGGTGTCATTCCTGTTTTGGATTTAAACAAACGACTGAAGTAATGAGGATAGTTAAAGCCTAGTTTATAAGCAATACCACTAACCGAATCAGCATCGCTTAATAATAAGGTCTTGGCTTTATCTACAATGAAATTATTGATGTGGTCTTTGGTACCAATTCCCGTTTGCTTTTTCAATAGGTCGCTAAGGTATTTGGGAGAAAGGTGGATGGCCTCTGCGAAATAATCGATGGAAGGACTGCCATGTTCTGTAAACTTCCCTTCTTTATAATACCTTTTGAGCAATTTTTCAAATTGACTAACCGTATCTATGTTTTGAGCTGTACGTGTATTGAATTGACGTTCATAATAACGCATGCTGTAATTTAAGAGCAATTCTAAGGTACTTACTATAACGCGCTGGCTGTGGTTATCAACCCTTTCCTTAATTTCAGCTTTTATTAAGTTGACACATTCATAAAGTGTATTTTGTTCTGCCTCTGAAAGGTGCAAAGCCTCATGGACATCATAAGAGAAAAAGCCATAATCGTCTATTCTGTTCCCTAAATCTGTATGGCGAATGAGGTCGGGGTGAATAAATACAATCCACCCATGAATTTCGTTTATTTGTTGTTCTTTTTGAATAGAAGTGACCTGATTTGGAGCGGTGAAGATTAGTACTCCTTCATTGAAATCATAGGCATTGCGTCCATAGTTTAGCCCACAGCTGGCATCTTTAAGGGCAATGGTATACAAATCCATAGCCATTTTTTTTTCCAACCATTCTGGTCCAATTTCCCATTGGCTGACATCTATGATGCTAATTAGAGGATGAAAAGGTTTAGGAAATCCACACAATGCATGCAGTTCACTAATTGACTTTATACGTAAAATTTCTTCCTGCATATTAATTTAAGCTAAGATCAAATTTCAACTAATTCTATTGAAATTGATAACACAAAATGCAGAATAAAGAACACTAATGAATTTAGTTTGCACTAATTAGTGAATATAGGGCTTAAAATTGGTCGTTCCAACTGTTAAGAGACCTATACCATCCTTATAGTTCTGCCTGTAAGGACTATCCTAAAAATGAAGAGGAGCTTGTTTTCTAACTCTTTACAATTATTAAAGTTTAGGCTTACTTCCCAATTTTACCCAGATGTGTATGTTTGAAATCATCATTGTATTTCAGTCCATAACCAAAAATTCTATCCATGGCTGAATGGCCAAATAAAATGATACCTGTTAATATTGGTATTGGGGTGTTTAGGCTAGTGCCTAGGGCAAATATCAAAATTGCCGTCAATTTATGGTGGAAGAAATTATACAACAAGGCTCCAATTTTTGGATTCACCAAATAGCCTAGCATGGATAAGTCAGGCAATAAAATACATGTAGGGAAAACCCACCAAGCGTAATCTAAATTAGCAAATATGAGTATAGCGAGTAAAAACTGGCCAACTTCTTCAAGTTTTAGAAGCGAATTCATTTCCTTAGTCATTTTATCGAATTATTTTGTTTTGATACAAAATTCAACAATTTCAACTCAGTAGCTCTTGACTTAAATCAAGAATTTTTACTTTTTCGTTTTCTAATTCTACTTAGGGTTTCAGCCGACATACCAAGTACGGAAGCAATGTATTGCAAGGGTACAAGATTAAATAAATCCTTGTTTTTCTGGTAATACAAATCATACCTTTCCTCTGCTGTCATTGAAATATGAGAAAAAACCCTGTCCTCAAGCATGGCAAAGCACTTTACTATGAATTGCTTTTCAATTGTATTCCATTTAGAGAAATTCTCACAAAGCTTAAGGTAGTTCTCTTTACTTATTGTCAATAAGCTCACATCTGTTATTGCCTGAATTGTCCAGCGGTTTGGCTGCTGATAAAAGAATCCCATGATCTCGGTGATAAGTTGGTCTTCTTTGGACAGCCATTGGGTGACCTCTTTTCCATCAGACAAAGTGTAGATTCTGAAAATACCCGATTTAACAATACTAAGCCGATTGCAGATTTTCCCTGAGCAGGTGAAATAGTCATTTTTCTGAAGTTTTTCCTCGTAGAAGTAGGACTGAACTATATCCAACTCTTCCTCGGAAAGTTCTCCAAAATAGGCTTGTATTAGTTGATTAAAGTTTTTCACGGAAGATTGAAATTAGCCAAAATTTCTATGTGGACAAAAATCAATAGCCTTTGACTTTAATTCTTGCTTAATAATTTTACCTTTTTCTATGAATTATAGCTGTTTACCAAATACTTATAGAACTAATCTTTGTTAATTATTCGGCTAGCCAACCCTGCACTTATTCGGTTAAGGAATAGTAATAGTTTAACCTTTCCAATTCTTACCTCATACCTGTCTTTTTCAAAAGCGATCATAAATTCATCCACGAGCTTTTCTGCTGTGATTTTATTTTTTCCTCTTCCCTTGGTCATGGCTGTATCTACAAGAGGAGGCAAAATTTCAAAAACTTTTACTTTCTTCAATTGTTGCCTTAGGGTTTTAGTGAAAATATGCAATCCTGCTTTGTTAGCACAATAGATTGGGGCCACGACTTTGGGGACAAGTGCAAGGACAGAGCTTACATTTACAATGGCTGCATTATTATTCTGTTCTAGAATAGGTAAAAGCAAAGCCGTAAGCTTAACAGGGGCAAGAAAATTGATCTGTGTTTCGAATTCTATTTTCTTTATAGCTTCTGGATCTTCTGCAAAGGTATGGTTGTATTGTATACCTGCATTATTAATTAAAACATTCAGGTCCTGGTGCTCCTTTTTAATATACTGAGTCAGTTTTTCTAAACCCTCTTTTGTAGCTAAATCACAGTTTATGATATGGATTTCTGGAAAACACTGTTTTACAGCTTGTAGATCTTCTACGTTTCTCCCAGTTATAATTACCTGGTTGTTTAGCTTTAGAAATTTTTTTGCAAGGGCTAAACCAATGCCTTTGTTTCCACCCGTGATAAGTACTTTGTTACCTGATAGGATCATTTTAGTTTTTAATAAATGCTTTTTTTCAAATTCCTGAAAACCATTCTCTATACCAATGATTATATCCTTTAGAAGGAGGTAAATAAAATCACAATAGAATAATTCATCTTTTGGTATTAAATGCGTAAATAGAATAGATTGGGCAAGTTCAAACCTTTTTTTATGTAGTGCATTTACATAGGTAAAGAAATTATTCTTTTGATAATTTTTGTCTGACTCGACTAAGTTGAGTTGGAGTGATTCCTAAATAGGATGCAATATGGTATTGAGGGATGATTTGTTCTAGGTCAGAAAACTCTTTTTTAAAAATCAGGTACCTCTCACTGGCATTTAAAAGAACAATTTCAACTTCTCGTTGCTCTTTTTGAACAAAATATCGCTCTGAGAGGATTCTGGCCATGCGTTCTAAATCTTGGTGCTTATCATATAGTGCTATTAGCTTTGAAGAATTGGCTTCCCTTAACTTGCAATCGGTCATTGCTTGTTGGATGATTTGGTTTGGTTTTCCAGTAACCAAGGAGGAATAACCTCCTATAAAACATGGAGCTTTGAAAAAGTGTTTGTTGTATTCTTGACCTCTTTTATTTCTAAAATAAGCCCTAATAACTCCCTCTTCCAGGAAGCCTATTTTTTTAGCAATAACACCAGCATCAATAAAAATATCATTCTTTGCTATTTGCCTAAAGGTAAATAATGCGCCTACTTCCTTTACTGTATGCTCAGTAATGGGAGAAATACTGTTGATATAGTCAATTAATTTTTGCATTTAATTCAAGGTGTTGGTAAATAAATTGTAGGCAAATGATAGTGGCATTTGCTTTTTAGTATAGGAAGGGAAATTTTAAAAATAGTCATTCCTTATTGAATTACAGTTTATTTTGGTTCCATGAATTGGCTTTCTTACCATTTACAATGAATACTTGAGTTGTTCGATATGCAGAGCTTTTGCCTTTAATTCACCATCAATATAAAGCATAAGCCCTTTTCCCTTTTGATATTTTTTACCTGTCCTATCCCATATCACGGTAAGTTCCCTACCTCTGTAATTGACCTTGTCCAGACAAAACCAATCCCAGGTTTCAGGAACTAGGGCATTTACCTCAATAGAATTGTCCAACCCCAATTTAAGACCTAAAAAGTCAGCAATAACCAAATCACAAAATCCAGAATGGTTATAATCTTTTCCCCTTTCTTCCCCTCCCTTTGCTTGGGACCAAGTTCTATTTTCCCAGGTTTTGAGTCGGGTTCTCGATATCCAATCTCCAGTAAAAGGATTTAAGTTTTCATCTATCCATTTTTGTTGCTTTCCATCCTCATCAATTATAACATGGCTTTTAGCATACTGCAACAATAGCTGATAGTAATCTTCTTTAGAAACATTCCCCTGATGGGAATAATTGTTTAACAAATTAGAAAGTCCTTTGAGCGTTTGTGTGGTGGCATAAGGCCATGAAGGACCGTTCCATTGGCATTCATGGCCGGTATAGTTTATTTCGAAAAAAGGATGAGACCGCTCACAAACAGTCAAACCATAGGGTGCATAAAAGCCCTTAGTGTCCATAAGCTTGTTCCATGCTATTGAATAGTTGATCCGGTCATCAGGTAGATTGAAATACCAGGGTGTGTAGCCAATAAGCTCTCTGACGTTTATGGGTTTACTTGCTTCGGAATAAGCTCTTGGAAGTACCGTGAAAAAGTCAAGCTCCTCGTTCCACAAACGTTGCTGTATCTCTTGCTTTATCAATTGTGCTTTTGCATCAAAATCCTGAGCCAATGATTGCTTATTGGTGAGTTTGGCCAAAGTGGCAATGGCTCTCGCATCACCAAACATATAGCTGTTCATACTAGGCCTAATTGCTTCCATTCCGCCAATAGGTTTTCCTCCGTTGAGGATTCTTCCACTTACAGAAACTTCCATACCCTCCAGGCCATCCAATTGCCAAAAAAGCATTTTATTGCTGTCCAGTCTCGTCTATTCCCATTCCTTGTAATTGTCAACCAATAAATCCAATTGATTGGCAATTAAGGAATCATTTCTATGTACTTTTTGAAAAGCAAGTATTGCATCAGCGACCCAAAATCCATATTTACGGATGCCATCACCTGATTTATTAAGCCAGAAATCTATATAGTCAGCTATATATATTGGGTCTCTAAGCCATCTACCTTCATAAATATGATGTCCTGCCGGGCAATTTATAGTATTGTGTTTTCCCGACCATGGGACTTTTGGTAGAAACTCTGTGATGACAAAGCCATCTTCCGATTGCTTGATGTGTTTTCTAAACGTCCACCATCGGAAATAGTAGATTTCTTCTATTTCCTTATCAGGTATTTCTATTATAGGGATATTCTGTGAGAGAAAAGCAAAAGCGGAGTCATTGGGCAGGTATTGCTTGTATAACTCATTGTCATTTTCGTTAAATGCTTCAATGTATTCGTAAAAATAGCTGGCCTCCAATACTTTAAATGGATCAGGTTCTTTACAGCCCATCAGTAGTATAAAAAGGCCAAAAAGGATAATTAGAGGGATTCTCTTCATAGGAAATTGCACTTCATATTACGGAAGTTTTTTCTTTGGCTTGTTTTGCTATATATGTGGAAGGGTCAATATAAGGTAAAATGCAATCCCTTCCTAAATTGAAAAAGCCCTTTAAATTCAAAATAAGGGCTTTTTCAATATATGCTCGTTTATAAGTTGGGTCCAGGAATTTAAATCCCCAAAGTCATCATGTTTTTAACTTTATGGTAAGTAAGGCAAGCTTTAATGCATTCTTTCAATTCAGCTTCGGGTATTTTTTGGTCGAGTGGAAATATTATAGCACGATTTCCTTCAAAGTAGAATTGATGGTTGAAGACCAATTTGAACGTGGGGATCAATCTGCTGGTACATTGGAAATACATGGCATATTGATTTGCTGTCTTTTCTTTCCAGTCCATTCTCAGTGTACTGCCTTTTTTTGTAATGTAGCTTGGTTCTCCCCATTTTAAAGTTTCCTCCAATTTAGTAAGGCCCTCAATTTCTTCTGCTGTCTCGATAACCAATTGCCGCAGGTATAGCATTTTTGGTCTCACGAAATCTGGATAATTGGCGAAAACATTCTCTACCTTCGGGTTTGTTACTAATTCCATTGGCGCCATACAATTATTGATTTACACCTATGTAAATATCCACCTCAGCAGTTGATGGGTTTTGTGCTTTTTGGCCATAAATTTCAAAGTCCGCTAAATAAGTTCTATTCAAGTCCATCTCGAATATTTTTGACCAATGCTTAACAATTAATCCCTGCCTCAAATCTCCTTTAGTACTGGTTTTTACATAGCTTCCTCCATCAAAGGATCTTCCAACCATTCCTTCAGGAATCTTGTCCAAGCTACTTACTTTACATCCAAGTATTGTCGTATAGGGTTTAGTATGGTCATCTTCGTAATCTGTGTACAAAGAATAAATGTCCTGTGTAATTTTATTAGGGATCATAGCTAATGTGTTTTCAGCCATAAACTTCCCCCATAGATCGGCAATGTCTTTCGTAGCCTGACCATTTTCATTGGTCGTTCTTATGGATAATCCTATGATTTTAAATGGTTCAATTTTTACGGTTTGCATATTTTTCATTTTTGATTCCTTGCAAATGTAATTTAGACTTGTGTCATAGGTATGTCAGGGGTGCTTTGGTATTTTTCTCTGCACTTTTCTAGGTATTGTTGCAAGCTCATGTTGTGTGGGCTGAAATGCTCTTCCATTATTTCCATATTTTGGATACAGTCCAACCTAAAGGATCTGAAATCCTTCCTTAACCTGCAAAATGCAATAAGTACCCAATTGTCATTTGTGGTATACAAGGCGAATGGTTCAATTTCCCTTTGACTTACTTGTTGGTCTAAAGAGAGATAATTAATATTTACCAATTGATAATTGGCAATGGTAGATTGGAGTTGAATTAGGTAAGAGCTGGTTTTTTCATGTTCACTATTATTGCGTACTTGAATTCTGCTACTCAGTAGTTCCGTCTTTTCTTTTTGCGTGTATTTTAAAACTGCCTTGATTTTTGTGATGGCACTTTCGAACTGTTCGGTCAAAGAAAGGTCTTTGTTTTTTCTTACCAGTTGTTCCGCTGTGATGAGGGCATTGGCTTCTTCTTGGGTAAATAAAACTGGAGGTATTTTATAACCTTCCATGATAGAATAACCTTTTCCTTCTTCCGTGACAATAGGGATTCCAGATTTTTCAAGGGTTCGGATATCTCGATAAATTGTCCTTATGCTTACCTGATGTTTATCAGCTATTTCCTTTGCCGTTACTATCTTTCTGGCTTGTAATTGAGTCAGCATTGCCGTCAATCTTGCCAATCTTGGTTTGTCTTCTGCCATTGTGGTTGGTTTTGCTTAACAAGTAGATTGCGATTTATGCTATTCGTAAAGGGTAAATATAATCAAAAGAACTTATCAGTTTATTAAGGAATTTTGCTATTAAAATGATTACAGCTATATAATAACCTTCAAGTTAAATAATTTACCACCTGATTGTGGCATGAAGAATGTTAGCTTTTAGGCTTAACCTCTCCTGTTTTACCATATTGGTTGATTAGGAAAGGAAACTTTATTTTAACCTTATCCTTCTGAAGGATAATAATTTAAATATATTTAAGTAAAAATTAGAATAGTATATTCACCACCAAATAAATTCCAAATATGAAATGGCAAGGTAGACGTCAAAGTTCAAATGTCGATGACCGTAGAGGGCAGTCTGGCCCCAGTAGGGGTTTTGGTGGTTTTAGTCCCATGCTGATGGGCCCTTTGATCAAAATTCTTTTTTCAAAAGTGGGCTTGGTCATTGCAGGTTTATTTATTGTTGTTTCTTTTATTACCGGTAATAATCCTTTGACTTTACTCAGTGGTTTAATTTCCGGAAATGGCAGTCAGCAAGTTTCCTCATCTGCCTACCAAGGTACTGATGAGGAAAATGAACTGGCAGATTTTAGTGCGACAATCTTGGCAAGTACGGAAGATGTTTGGAATGAGATATTGGACAATTACCGTGAACCCACTCTTGTCTTGTTTACGGGCTCGGTTTCTTCGGCATGTGGCTCTGCCTCTAGTGCTACAGGTCCTTTTTACTGTCCAGGTGACGAGAAGTTATACATCGATTTAAGTTTTTTCCACGATATGGAGCAAAAGTTAAATGCTCCGGGAGACTTTGCCCAAGCCTATGTAATAGCACATGAAGTAGGGCATCATGTGCAGAAATTAATGGGGCTTACGGATAAGGTTCACAAACTTAGGGGACAAGTTAGTGAGACAGAATACAATAAATACTCTGTGATGTTAGAATTACAAGCCGATTTTTTTGCCGGAGTGTGGGCAAATCGTTCGGAGAGTAGGATGAGTATGATGGAGGAAGGAGACCTGGAAGAGGCATTGAATGCAGCCAATGCCATCGGAGATGATCGATTGCAAAAGCAATCCTCGGGAAGGGTAGTGCCCGATTCCTTCACCCATGGCACCTCTGAACAAAGGGTAAGGTGGTTCAAAAAAGGTTTTGAAACTGGAGATATTGCACAAGGAGATACCTTTAATGCGAAGTCACTTTAAGAAGAACCAAATGAATTTAGGGGGATAAAAGAAAGTTTAAATTCTTTTATCCCTAATTATTCCCAATAGCTTATTTCAATTAAAACCTATATTCAATTACACCTTTAATGAAAAATGGAGTGCCTGGAGTAAAGTGAATTTCTTCTACGGCTGTTGTTTCATTTTGCAACCTTGATTCTGTAGCAAATTGGGTTTCATTCCATTCGGTGTTTAGAAGGTTTTGAATTTGTATACCGAAGTTTAAACTTTTCAATTTGTAGCCCATGTTTAGATCTACCACTGTATAACCTTCTGCTACAATCGAATTGTCTTCATTGGCAGGCCTGTCTTTGATATGCCGTATATTTGCCCCGCCATAAATACCTGATTTATGAATGGCACTTAGTCCGCTTTCTATTATGAAATCAGGGGCTAAAGGAATATAATCATTTCCAATTTCCTCTTCCATTGACCTGGCATGTGTATAGTTGGTGTCAAAATTCCAGAACAGCCATTTCAATGGCTGATAGCGGATACTTAAATCAATTCCTTGTCTTCGGGTTTTTCCACTTGGTTCCACTATGCCAGCGTCTCCTACATAAACAAATTCCTGTTCTAAGAACAAGTACCAGTAGGCAGTATTTACCAATAACTTAGGGACAGGTTTCCAAACAAGTCCAGCATCCAAGCCGTAAGCTGCAGGTAGGGTTTCCTTTCCGTTTTGAGCAAGGATTACCCGGGTGTCATTTGAATGAAAACCTTTGCCTCCTTTTAGGTACAATTGAAGGTTTTGTGTATAATCATATAAAACATTCAACTTTGGACTGACAATGGTCTTAGAGGAGGTCTGGGTTAGATAGGTAGTTTGTAAAGCATCATTGTATTGAAAATCAAAGTAGTCAAGCCTAATAGAGGGGTTAATCGTCCACTTTTTATAATAAAAGTTAGTGTTGATATAAGTACCTAAATTGGTTTCAATAATATTTCCAAATTGGATCTGTGCAAGGGTCTGCCTACGATTTAACGTATGAGACAGCTCATTGTTATTGCTTTGGTCATTTCTTAGATTAACACCAGCCTGTAGTGTCGCCTCCACTTCATTAAATGAAAATGAGCGATAATATTCACTATTTAAACCATAGATGTTCCGACTTTCCTTTTGTTTAATTTGATCTCCATTGATTTCATCTTCAAGAAAGAAGGTGAAATTCGAATACAACTCAAAATCATATTTACTGTAAAATACGCTGCTTTTTATAAACGATTGTTCATCTATAAATTTTTCATAATTGACCATGACATTGGTTCTACCAGTATTGCCTCCCTCAGTATTATCAATGGCACCAAAGCGACTAATCATTCCCAGGTCAACAGCTCTTTGTGGGATTTGACCAGAAGCATCCCATTTGCTTGTTAAATGAGAGAAGGTAACTCCCAGCTTATCTAAAGGGGTAATATTTCCAGTATATTTTCCAAACAAGTTAATTCTATTGAAATTCTGAGGGCTTTCAAATGGACCATCCGTACTAATGTATTCAGTGGCAATATAGGCATCGTGCTTTTTATTGTTTAAAACATCAAACATGCCCAAAATACGGTTGGTGCTAAACTGCCCCTTCTCTATTTTTATGGAACTGTGATCCAGATTTCTCTTTGTTTTAAAATTCACATAGCCCGCAGTAGCGAAATTTCCCTTGTCTGCATAATATGGTCCTTTGCCAAAATCAATTTTATCAACTGTTTCAGGAATAACAAAGTGCAGATCTGCATAGCCCTGACCATGTGCATGGGAGACCATATTGACAGGCAAACCATCTACTGTTATTCCAATATCAGTGCCATGGTCTATGTCAAAACCCCTTAAAAATATTTGCTCGGCCTTTCCACCTCCAGCATGTTGCCCAATGAAAAGCCCTGGCACCTGTCTTAAAATATCCTGGGAAGAGTTAACCGGATTGGTTTGTAAGTCTATGGCTGTAATAAGGTTTAAGGCATTTGTTTTTGGTGAAATTACCACGCCTTCCAAGGAGATGGATTTTTCCTCAAGTAGAATAACTAGGGGAGAAGTTAACGATTCAATAGTTACATTTTTCACCTCAAACCCTATGTGAGACAGTTTAAGTGTGTCTCCAAGGGAAATGTTTTGCAGTAGAAATTTACCATTTTCATCACTATGGGTATGGTCTTTAGTGGCTAGGTTCAGTATTTGAGCATCAGAAATCAGCTCTTTTTTACCGTTGATTACAGTTCCTTCTATAGTCTGTCCAAAAAGATTGGTATGTATTAGGAGGAAAAAAAAGGCAGTAAATATTCGATTCATTAGACAGTATTTATTTTAGATGATGAACGGAGTTGTATTTTTTAATAGGAACTTGGTAGGTTAAGTAACTTATACCAAAATAAACTTGATCAGGCCATGGTACTCATTCTTTATCCTGTATAATTAGTAACTGAAGCAAAGATAAGCGCATTCCTTTTTTTTCCATGAATTGCAACTAAAATTATCTTATGCTATAAGTTACATGTGAAAAATGAGTTTCGGGATACTGGAAATGACATAGTATTCATTGAAAAATGGAAGACCTGTTCAGCCTGAATTAGGGATGAAATAAATAGGGGAGGAGTTGATTTTGGGATTTAGAAAGTGTTTGAATCAGAAATAGAGAAAGTTAATTTATTGCTACATTGGATTAAAATTATAAACCAAGAGACTAGTCCAACTATTGTTGATTATATAATGGGACTTACCATCTCTTTTTGATCCACGTTTGTTTTTCATCCTCCGTGAGAAATGTCCAAGCTACTATTCGGCTAGATTTATTATTTGTTCCCAAGGGGATCATTTTCACCTGATTTGCACCAACTTGTTCTAATAATTTATAAATCCTTTTAAGGTTTGACTCTTTGGAAACCAATGTTGAAAACCAAAAACAGTTTTTAGAAGACTTTTTGCTTTCGCTAATCATTTTCTGAATAAATCTGGCTTCTCCACCATCATAAATAAGCTCATGGCTTATTCCTGAAAAATTGAGAGTAGGTGTTTTTACCTTTTTACCCGATAGGTTCTTAATTTTTCTCCGTGTTCCTTTTTGAGCCTCTTCAATCGAAGCATGAAAAGGGGGATTACTTATTGTTAAATCGATTCTGTCGTTGGGGTTAATTATGCCTTTAAAAATAGATTCAGGTTCTTTTTGCAAACGACATTCAATTTTACCTTTTAAGGAGGGATTTGTTTGTACAATGTGCTGGGCCGATGCAATTGATTTTGGATCAATATCAGACCCAATAAATTTCCATCCATAGTTTGTCACTCCAATAATTGGATAAATACAACTTGCCCCTATGCCGATATCAAGACAAGTGAATTTGTCTCCAGTTGGGATCTTGTTAGCATTGTTTTCAGCTAATAGATCAGCAATGTAATGGAGGTAGTCTGCTCTTCCAGGTATTGGAGGACATAAATTTTCTTGAGGAAATTCCCAGTGTTTTATCCCATAATAGTGATGAAGTATCGCTTGGTTTAAAAGTTTAACAGCAAGGGGGTTTGTAAAATCAATAGAGGCTTCCCCGGATTTGCTGGGTTTTATGTGATTTTTTAATGCCGGGATAGCGGCTGATAAGGCATTCAAATCATATTTTTCTCGGTTTTTGTTGCGTGGATGTAGCCTTGCTTTCTCTTGTTTTGGTTTTTCTGAAGACATGTTTTATTGTGTTTTTAAGTTTCTTATCCCTTCATATACAACAATAGCTACTGCATTGGCCAAGTTTAAACTCCGGATATGTGGACTGTAAATGGGTATATTATATACTAAATCACTGTTTTCTTTTACTATTTTTTCGGGCAAACCGGTGGATTCTTTACCGAATACAAGAAACATGTCTTCCTTATAATCAATTGAACAGTAATCTTGTGTCCCATGACTTGAGAAGTAAGCAAATTGTTTGCCTTTGTTCTTTGCATAAAAGTCCTCAATACTCTCATAAATAAAGAGAGAAATATGCTTCCAATAATCCAGTCCTGCTCTTTTTAATCTTTTGTCACTTAATTCAAAGCCAAAGGGTTTTACAAGGTGTAGTGTTGAACCCGAACCTAAACTTAATCGGCCAATATTTCCTGTATTCGTGGGTATCTCTGGTTCAATTAATACAATATTTAATCCCATTATTTTTAGTTAAACTATTTGAAGCTAAAGGTTATAAGGTTTACCGCCTACCTTGGAGAATGACATTCAATTTTTTTATTATGCTAGCCTGCTACCTTGAACAAATAACCTTATCCATCAAAAATAGGGCTATCGTTTCTATAAAACCTTAAAACTATAAAAAAATACTAGGCAGTTATGAAAATGAAAAGGAGCAATCAACAAGCCTAGTTAAATATTTAACCGTTCCAGAATTTGAACCATTTCCACCACCTGGTTTATCTCTAAATGCAGAGGGTTATTGCCTTTGTGTTTAAGTAATATGGCATTTTCTATTTCGTTGAATTCAATGAACAATTCCGATGAATCCATTTTCCAACTGAAGGTATTTAGATTTTCTAGGTACAATTGCTTTACATAGGGTGTTTTTGTGTAATTTTCATCCTCCCATATTTGCTGCGAAAGCCTTGTTAAGAGTTGAATGAGATCTTGGGTATCAGAATAAGCCAATTGGCAATGATCCCCATTTTCATAATCTAGTTGCAAGCTGATTCTATATTCACAGCTTTTAATGACAATGTTTCCTTTTTTGAGGAACAAATTAAAAAGTTGGTTTTCCATTTATTTTAGCCCTTGAGGCGTCCACATCTTTAAAAACTTGAATTTCTTGGGGTATTCTTCTCTTGGACAAAATGCCAGGCAAACCTCTTGGGTATCTAAGGCTGACTCTGTTAACAAAACATGATCGGACTCCTTTTTCAAGCGCGCAAATTCATCTTCATTAATTACGCAAACCACTTTTTTAAATATTCCATTAATCCATTTGATCATCTGTTCATTTTCTTCAAATTTTTTGTAGCAGGCCAAAGAAGCATGGGCAGTAATGACTGGGATTAATTTATCTGGAATGCTGTCTTTTACGACAATGTACATTTTCATAAATGGGAATGTCAAGTGGGGTCAAAAGCTACCCTTATGGGCAATGGCTTATAAATTAGATGAGGTCTTGAGAAACATTTTTGTAAATTTACTTCAATTTAAGAATAATTGATTGAAACCTGATCAACTCGGTTTCATGATATTAAAAAGTAAAGTTTTTTAGCTAACCCAGGCCGGATTTTAGTTTCCAATTATAGGGATTAATGTCCCTGATTGTTGAAAATGGATTAAGCGTGTATTCCGTTTTGCTATAAAAGTAAATTGGGGATTGGCTACTTTGCTTTTAACTGCTCAATTGCATAGTACAAGCGATTCTGCGCCCCTTCTTGAGAACCGAATATGGTGCGAGATAATTTACCCTCTTTGGTGATTAAAACCCATTGAGGGGTGCCGGATGACTCAAACTGATCATAAATAGCTCTTCCATTATCTAGAAAAATTGGAAAAGGAAGCGCATCAACCGTAAAAATACTTTTTATATCACTTTCAGATGCCTGACTAGAGTTGAAGCTTGTATGAATTCCGACAACTTGTATCTCCTCATTCTCTTTTTGTAATTCATAGGCCAGAGGAATTGCTCTTCCAGTACAGCCCAAACATTGGTTGTTATAAATAATGGCCAAAAGTGGTTTACCCTTATATTTTTTAATCAGATCAACTGAATTGTTGTTGAAATCGCGAACAAGAATTGATTCAACCAAATCATTTTCATTAATCATGGTACTCCCTATTTATATTTAAATCCGCAATCTGAGGTCTTGAAAAATGAACGGCAAAATGTTGATAGGGTTATGGTTTATGTCATGGGATATGGCCTTTTTATTGAAAACTCAAATTTACCCTAGAAATACCTTCGAACTCTTTTTAGCTTATTCCCTTATCCTGTTCAGGTATTCTTTGGTTTTTTCTGGGAATTCAATGGGTTCGTATTCATAATCAGTTTTCCATTTAAATTCAAAAATAGTAAACCCGTCAAAGCATTCTTTAGGTTGTAATTCAAATGCTTTCATTACCATTAAGAATCGATCGATACCACCATATGGGAAGTTATCAGTCTCATATTCTATGATCCCAAAATGTTCATTTTGCTTTTCAAGCCTGGTAAGGTATACCTCAAAATCAAATTCTAAGTAATTAAATATTGACAGCGCTTTTTGAATGCCCAATACCCCTAATTTGTCGTTGTCTACTCCTAGGTATTTCTCTAGAAAATCATTGGCATAGTCAGGGATTATTGACTTGTATCTTTCGTCAGCAGGGTCTTCATCCAATGAGTCAATTAATTTTTTATAAGCTTCATCTGTTTCCTTTTTTGATAAATTGTCCCAATCAATAATAGTGGGCTCAGGTTCCTCAAACTTGAAACCGGGTTGCCTGACATTATCCATATGTTCGTACAATTTTTGAAAATCCTCAAACTTTGTACTGTCTTTAATGTCGAATTTGATGTATAGCATTCAATGAAAAAATTTATTTTTTTAGATTTCTTTTAGACATGTCTTGTTTGAATATTCCCTCTAATAGCTTGTAAAGTTCAGGGTGTTTTCGCTTAAGTAATTTTGGTCTTTCAAAAAAGTACTCACTTACAACGGAAAAGAACTCAGCCCGATTGGTCCCTCCGTAGGGGTTGATGTCAGATTTTCCTTCATGAATTTCTTCGATCTTTTTACTGATAAAATCCAGCCATGGTATTGCATATTGCTTTTCCATTAGCAAAGCCGGAATACCATCTACTGTCCCATCTACCTTGTCTATTAGATGTACAAACTCATGGATGGCAGTGTTTTTTTTGTCTGTTTCATTTTGAAAGCCAAGTCTTAGGGCTTTCTGAGACAATATCATTACACCTTCCATAGGACCATTCCCGACCATTCCTGAAACCCTTCTTTCTTCACCTTCTGTTTCAAACTTTTCGTTGAACAAAGTCGGGTAAATCAAAACCTCATAGAGATTGATGTACTTCCAGTCTTCAAACCCAAAGATTGGAATTATGGCACTGGCTGCAACTAATATTTTATCCGTTTCATCTACATTGGTCTTTACGCCCGTGATCTTGCAATTTAATAGAAACTCTTGAATTTTGAGCTCAAAGCGCTTCTTTTCATCATCAGACAGTGACTTATAATAAGGTATATTGTTGTTCAATATTGTTCGCCATTCTGTAGGGAAGGGTTCACTTGGCTTAATCCAAACTTTGTTCTTTTTTCGCTTCCAGTTATAAATAAAGAAGCCAATTATTATTGAAATGAATAGCAATGAAAAAACTGTCATAAGGAAATAATACTATTAGAAATCCTAAAAGTGTTTCTTGGCAATGTCTTCGTTTTTGGTATAAATAAATTTGGCAACTGAAGCCCACCTAAATAATGCCCAGTTGCCAAATAGAAAAGTTAAGAGTTTCGTTTTAATGGTTTACCTGATCTGACCACGTAGCAATCCACCTCCATGTTGCACAGAATGGATATTGACATATAAAGGATCATTTTTTAAGGCGGTAAGCTCTGCGTCGGTTAAAGTTAGGCTTTTGGTTATGCCAAGTTGGGCATTGTCTGTAAAGCCTAGGTTTACCAGTACCCCTCCATTTACCTCTGCTGATCCATTGTGGATATGACCTGCCGTGATCGCATCTGTAGCGTCCAAGTCATTCACTACGGCGCTATAGTACAAAGTTGTACCTATTACTCTCAAATAAGCAGCGCCTGATTCATTTCTATCAGTTATAGCAGGCACTTCATTGGCAGGGGATAAAGCTACATTGAAAGCATTGTCTATGGTTTGATCTATTTGCCCTCTAACCAAGCCCGAACCTTTATCTGTTGAATGTACATTGACATATACATCACTGCCTTTTAAAGTAGCTATTTCACTGTCACTTAATGTAATTGTTCCAGTAGCTGTGTTCCCTGAAAAGGCGATTTCCGTACCGTCTACCAAGGTAATGGCTACACTTCCTGCTGTAACAACATCTCCTGTATGAACATGGGCCATGGTCAATGCATCTGTTGCCAAAAGATTGTTTATTGTAATAGTGAATTCCAAAGAATTGTCATCAAACAAGTTCATTTTGATATTTCCCGTTTCATCCCTTCCTTCTACCATTGGGATAGAATATGCATTGTCCAGATCGATATCAAAGGTTTGAACACTTACTTTTGCAGGGGGATCGGCTTCATCCTCGTCACAGCTGAAAGTCAATAGGGCACATAGGCCAAGCATTAATAATAAATTTTTACGTATCATAGTTAAATAGTTATAAGGGTTTGGTCTACTCCATTTTATAGTCCTTTTTCGACAGGTTCAGACTTGACTTTTTTTCCTTTATTCAGTGAATTTTTTCTTATGACAACGGAACACGCTATTGTGGCCTGTCGTTTTATTACTGCTTCAATATAAGTTTAAAAACTGACCGTTACAAAATAACTTATTCACAATGCCGACCTTTTTAGGTATCTATAAAATAGCAAATTCTGAAATTTTAATTGATCATCATAAGTTGTTATATATCAAACTGCTTAGGTAAGAGAAAGGTTGTGATAAATACAGGTCAGAACTATTTTTTTCCTTCAACCCGGATTATGTAATAGGATTTCTCCGTCCTGACAATAGTCA
>TARA_R110001599_G_scaffold34796_6_pt1 | contig 19530 bp, 12 predicted proteins | sample TARA_R110001599 | Tara Oceans TARA_R110001599 (sample SAMEA4398360) | marine metagenome | biome: Polar Biome; feature: [MES] marine water layer (ENVO:01000295) within the mesopelagic zone...; material: water (ENVO:00002006), including particulate matter (ENVO:01000060) such as...... | reverse complement strand
CAAATTGATGGTCCAGATAAAAAAGTAAAATCACAAGGCGCTAAGAAGCATTCATTAGACTCATGGATTCTTCAGCCGCTAGCAGCTGCTGTAGTTTGTTTTGGCCTTTGTTATTTCTTGCTAGAGTCATTTTTCCTGAAACCCTTGGATGCTCAGTACCAAGCCCAAGTCGCCGCCATTCAAGCGCAAGCACTCGAAATCGAAGTTAGTCGATACTTTAATGATCAAGTTCAATGGCTAAATGCTTTATCAAGTACAGAAATTTCTGAGGAACAGGCAATAACTCAAGTACTTAAGAAAACGAAAGCTGGACTCCGTGATCTTCATGTTTTGTCTGCTGAAAAGCTCAACGATGCTATAGTTAAAGAGGCGCTGAGCTTTGCAAGTATAGATCTGCTAAGGCGGGTCACTAACGGCGATAAAACGTCTATTGAAGCCTTTTTACAAGAGAGTAAGTGGCATTTTCAGATTGCATCGCAAATTAAAGCAGGTATAGATGCTGATATTAATACAAAGAATGTAATCCTGGCTGTATTTGATTTAAGCGTTTTGAATGACATTCTAAAGAAAAACCAACAAGCTTATAATGGGAACGTTGCCCTTAAAGTAAGTGGGATGAGCAAGCCTGTTCTTCAGTTAGGTAATGACTTGGGTGAACATAGCATGGCGCTAGCTACGTCTGCGCCAGATTGGAGTATAAGCTTTTCAGCAGATGAAGGTGCCTTCCAAGCAGGAGAGAGAACTATATTGTGGTTAGTACTTCTGGTCGTTTTGATTGTTTTTATTGTTCTGTTAATGGTGATATTCCGAATAAATATAAATGCGATTAAGCGCGATTTACAGCGCGCGTCACAGATGGTTACTAAATCAATCGAAAGCGAAAGTCAGTTCTTAAATAGCTTTTATTTTGCTGAAGTATTTTCCATGGCTAATGCCATTGTTACTCATGCGAGACAAGTGATCGTAAAACATAAAAAACAAGATAAGAAAACTGATTCAAAAAATTCGATGCCTATAGAAAGTTTAGAAGATGAACCGCTATTTGATGATGATTTATTTGATCTTGATGCACTAGATGCGCCAGAGTCAGGTAATGATAGTTCATCTAAATTAGATGACACATCTTCTAGCTTGGAAGCAATAGTCGAAGAAACAGAGCTGCTTAATGTAGATGTCTCAGAGGGTATTTTTCGGGCTTATGATATTCGAGGTGTTGTTGATGAAACACTCAGCCCGGAAATAGTTGAGCTATTGGGTAAGGCGATTGCTTCAGAAGCATTAGTTCAAGGCCAGACTACGCTGTGTATTGGGTACGACGGTCGCTTATCGAGCAGTGACTATGCAGAAGCTCTTATTAAGGGCGTAATTAGTACCGGTATGAATGCCATTCTTATAGGGCAGGTACCTACACCAGTTCTTTATTTTGCGACACATCACTTTGAAACAGGAAGTGGGGTGATGGTTACTGGAAGTCATAACCCATCAAACTATAACGGCTTTAAGATGATGATTGGAGGCGCGACACTTTCGGGTGAGGCTATTCAAAAGCTATATAATCGGATTTTAATGCAAGACTTCACTGTTGGTCAGGGCGAGCGTTCTGATCAAAAAATTGATAGAGAGTACTTAGATATAATTCTAAATGATATTGCCGTCGCAGCACCTTTAAAGGTGGTTATAGATGCTGGAAATGGTGTCGCAGGTGGGTTGGCTCCAGACTTAATTGAAGAGTTGGGTTGTGAAGTAATTCCATTATATTGTGACATCGATGGCACCTTTCCTAATCACCATCCAGACCCGGGTAAACCTGAAAATCTTGTGGATCTTATTGCAGCAGTTAAAGAGCATAATGCTGATATCGGTTTGGCTTTTGACGGTGATGGCGATCGAATTGGAGTGGTCACAAATACGGGTAAAATCATCTGGCCGGATAGGTTACTAATGCTATTTGCTAAGGATGTCGTATCTCGGAATCCAGGTGCTGACATTATTTATGATGTGAAATGTTCACGCCGTTTAAATGGTCTAATTAGTAGTTATGGTGGTCGTCCTGTTATGTGGAAAACAGGCCATTCATTGATCAAGGCTAAAATGAAGGAGACAGGCGCTTTGCTTGCGGGTGAAATGAGTGGTCATGTCTTTTTTAAAGAAAGATGGTTTGGTTTTGACGACGGATTATATAGTGCTGCTCGTTTGCTGGAAATTTTAGGTGTTGAAGATAAAACCTCTGATGAGGTCTTTGCTGAGTTTCCTGAAGACGTAAGTACGCCAGAAATTAATGTCACGGTTACTGATGAAACTAAGTTTTCAATTATTGAAAAACTATGTGCACGTAAAGATCAGTTTGTAGGCGGAAATGCATCCACTATTGACGGCCTAAGAGTAGATTATCCCAATGGATGGGGCTTATGCCGGGCATCAAATACAATGCCAGTATTAGTACTCCGATTTGAAGCAGATGACGAAGCCTCACTGGCAGAGATAAAAGCAAAATTCGTGATGCATTTGAAGGATATAGATTCCAGCTTAGATTGTGATTTTTAAGTATTTTAAATGAGTTTTTGTTAGTTTTTATTATAAGGTTTTAAGCGAAATATATGAGTTTAGATAGAGAGTCTGCAGAACAGGTAGCATCGGTATTGAATAAGGCTTTGCCTTACATACAGCGATTTTCAGGGGCAACTTTGGTGATTAAGTATGGCGGTAATGCTATGGAAAATGAAGAGCTCAAAAATAGCTTTGCAAGGGATGTTGTTCTGATGAAATTGGTCGGAATTAATCCGATTATCGTTCATGGCGGTGGCCCTCAAATTGGAGAGCTTTTATCTCGTCTAAATATTGAAAGTCATTTTGTAAATGGGATGCGAGTAACCGACAGCCAAACAATGGACGTTGTTGAAATGGTGTTGGGTGGCAAGGTCAACAAAGAAATAGTCGCGCTTATCAACCGAAATGGTGGTAAAGCGATAGGCTTGACTGGCAAGGATGCTAATTTGATTACTGCAAAACAGTTATTTGTTGATAGGCCTTCTCCTGAACTCCAGGGTAGTGAAATTATCGATATAGGTCACGTAGGCCAAGTTGAAAAAATAAATGCAAGCGTTATTCATATGCTGACTCAGGGTGGAATTATTCCCGTTATCGCTCCAATTGGTGTAGGTAAGGATGGCCGATCATATAATATCAATGCTGATCTAGTTGCTGGAAAAGTAGCGGAAGAGCTTAAGGCTGAGAAATTGATTCTTCTGACAAATATTGCTGGCTTGCAAGATAAAAGTGGCAAGGTACTTACTGGGCTAAGCACTGATCAAGTTAATAAACTGATAGAAGATGGGACTATTTATGGTGGTATGCTACCCAAAATTGCTTGTGCTCTAGAAGCTGTTAATAACGGCGTGAAAAGTGCACACATTATAGATGGACGGGTCAGTCATTCGACCTTATTGGAAATATTTACGGATGAAGGTGTAGGGACTTTAATTACTAATTAGAATGAATGACAAACACAGTAATGAATTTATAGTGTGCTCAGTATGAGACTGAGTAGACTAAAACGCTGCCTTATAAGACTGTTCGATGGATATCAGTCTTTTGAGAGCTATTTAAATTATTACCAATAACTTTATTTCTTCCTGTGTTTTTTGCATCTCTTAATGCACTTACTGTGCTGGCAATCAGCTGTTCTGAGCTTTCGCCATATTGATATGTACTGACACCAAACGATGCGGTTATGGTGCCAAGTTCTTTTTTCTCTGCACTATCAGATAATGTTTGTTTTGCTAGTTTCTCTCGAATAATTTCGGCAAGTTTTAAGGCGCCTTCAAAATTTGTTTCGGGTAGTAAAATTGCAAATTGGTCTCCATTGTATCGAGCAACAGAGTCAATGCCTTTGATATTATTTTTGATTAAAGAAGCAACAAAACGTAGAACTTTATCGCCTACGCTATGACTAAATTTTGTATTAAATTTATTGAAGTGATCTAGGTTGACCATGACAAGACAAAGAGGTTTTGGCTCATCCCTACTAAAGGTAATAAAGCCTTCTATTTCGATATCGAAAGCCCTTCTATTATTAACTTTAGTAAGTGAGTCTGTGGTTGTTTCCGAGTTTATTTTGGCCACTTCAATACGTAGCTTTTTCATTTCCAATGCCATACCTTCTAGCGAAGTTTGCATGCATTGCGTTGCTTCTTCTCGTTTTTTTGTTTCACCAAGTAAGTGGGAAATCATTTCTTTGATATCATCTAAATCGTTAACATTTTCAAGCTGATAAGAAAATGAAGCCAAGGTCTTTGCATAGTTACTTAAGCCTTGGCCTTCTTTACATGCTTTGTCTAAAAAATCATGAATGACTTCTCTAACACTTTTACTCAGTTTGTTAACGGCTGCTTCATGAGCATCTGAAATATGGTCATTGTAAAGTTTTTGCAGAACTTCAGGAGAGAAAAGAGTCTTTTGGGTATCTAGCTCTTTAATTGCTAAAGTTAATTTTTCATTATCACCTATGACATACTCATACCAAATTGCATAATTGTTAGGTGTAGTAGCAACATTGCGTTTATTCATTTCTGGTAAGGTTTGTTTCAAAAGTGCAATTGCTCGAGCAATGTCATCGTTATGTTTCATGGCAGGTGAGTTCACATGTGGGTTTTAAAATAGTATTAACTTACTAACAGCTTAGACGGAAATTATTTAAGTTAAAGTAGTTGCTTGAATATTTGCTATAGTAATTAAGTGAATATGCATATTATATCAATACATGTTCAGTATATTCAGTCATCTGAAGCAGGCTATGTAAATAAATGAAGAAAAAACTGTTAAGAATTTTCCTCTTTGGCGTTTTACTTTTTATCACCTCAAAGGTATTTATTGTTTTTAGTGCATTTCAAGTTATTTCATCCATTAAAGAAAACAATGGGAATGAATTTCTTTTAACGTATAAATGGATTTCATCTTCTTTAGATGGCTCTATTTCAATAGAAGGCGTTGAGTTGACGCCCTATACGATGCAAAAGACCTTTAATATTGGCAAGCTCACTTTACAATATTCAGATTATTATTCCTTAGTGACTCAATTAGTTCATTTGAATGATGGACAAATAGATGGCCTAGAAAAAATTTCTGTTCCAAGCATTCAGTCTGAATTGAAAGGGAAGAGCTTCAGGGCGTTACTGGGGGAAAGGTTTGGGGCATCTTGGCTTACTCCTTTTGATGTCTATGGCTGTGGGGCTCAGAATCAATTAAGTGCTGAAGATTATCAGCTTATGGGGATTAGTCAGTGGGAGGCTTCTTTAGATGTTAAGCTTTCACAAACTGCACATGGCCATCAACTATTGTCTATAACGCTAGACCAGAAAGATCTCGGTAGAATTAAAATTAGCTCTGAGACTGATAAAGGTGTCATCCAAACGTTAATTAAACAGCAAAAGATTGATGCTATATCTTTAATTAGCCTAGAGATTGAACATCAAGACGCTGGCCTCTTTCGTCGTTTAAATATGTTATGTAATAAAGGTGCGGTCGATAAGCGTAGTATCTTTAGTGCAAAAGCCGCACTGGATTGGAAGAATACAATGTATGCTAAAGGCTTGTTGGTTAATGATGATTTAGTCGAGCTGTATGCACGCTATTTAATGCAAGGTGGTGCATTGACTATAGATGCTAAGAAAGAAGCTGGCTTTCAGTTAATTAATTTCAAACAACTTATCAATAAAGATGTCATTAAGTATTTTGATGTGGCGTTAAAATTGAATGGACAAATATTAAAAACTGCAGAATTATATGTTGATGGCTCCATTATTTACCCCCCCGAAAAAGAGCCTTTACCTGAAGCTTTACCTACTGCCACAGAAATAAAATTTGAACCAGGCTACAAAGAAATTGAACTTGAGTTTATTGGTCAACATATAGGACGAAAAATCAGAGTCAATATGCAAAGCGGTAAAGTGTATGAGGGTTTGTTAGGCTCATTGACAGAGTACAATGTGGAGTTAACGCAAAACTTGGCAGGTGGTGCGGTCAATTACCCATTGATGTTGAACGAAATTAAAACCTTTGAAGTTTGGTTTAACCACAAAGAATAAAATATATTATTAATAGGTCTTTTAAGGAATGCTAGTGAAAAAGTGGATTAACCAAACGTGGTTTCAGTATGACTGATATACAAGAATGGGTTGCTTGGTTTCGCCATGCATCACCTTACATTAATGCTCAGCGTAATCAGGTAATGGTTTTGGCTTTATGTGGTGAAGCCTTAGCTCATAAAAATTTAGAAAATATTATTCATGATATCGCATTGTTGAATAGCCTAGGTATTCGACTCATTATTGTTTTTGGTGCAAGACCTCAAATCGATGACATTCTTAGACATAATAATATAGGTACTGATTTTCACCTTACTAATCATCAGTTACTGAGGATTACTAGTGATGAAATGATGCCATATGTTTTATCAGCTTATGGTCGTTTACGTTCTGAGTTGGAAGCGAAGTTATCAATGGGGGTGATTAATTCTCCTATGCAAGGCGCCAAAATTAATGTGGTGAGCGGCAATTTTGTTATGGCAAAGCCGCATGGAGTCAGTGAAGGTGTTGATTTAGGTCTTACCGGTCAGGTAAGGAAAATTGATGTTGCATCCATTCAGCAACATTTACAAAACCAGTCTGTCATTCTAGTACCTGCGACAGGATATTCGATGACAGGAGAAATATTTAATTTAAGTTATGAAGCCTTGGCTGCCGAAATGGCCGTCCGTCTAAACGCAGAGAAGTTAGTTTTCTTTGGTAGTGAAAGTGGTTTAAAGAACCAATCCGGCTGTCTTATTCAGCAGCTAACAGTCAAGCAAGCTTTAAATTATGTAGGTGCTGCCGATGAACCAGTAAATGACGTGACTGAGCAACTAGCGCTTGATTCTTCACAAGTTAATCAACTGCTTGCAGCTGCACACGCTTGTCAGGCTGGTGTAAGAAGAGTCCATTTATTAAGTTATGCCCATGATGGTGCACTGCTTGAAGAGCTGTTCACGCGTGATGGTCATGGGACGATGGTCAGTATTGATGAGTTTGATCAAATTCGCCCTGCAAGACTAGAAGATACCAATGGGATTTTGAATCTTATACGTCCATTAGAGGAACAAGGCTTTTTAGTAAGAAGGTCGAGAGAATTATTAGAAACAGAGCTAGATTACTTTTTGGTAGAAGTGCGTGATAACGCTATTATTGCTTGCGTAGGTTTATACCCCTTTCCGAAAGATAATGCCTGTGAATTATCCTGTTTCGCTGTTGATCCAGACTATAGAAAAATGGGCCGCGGAGACCGATTGTTAGAAGCTGTTACTAAAAAAGCAATAATGAAGAATTTTTCTAAGTTATTTGTGTTGACGACCAAAACAGAACAGTGGTTTAAAGAGCGCGGTTTTGACCCCGTCTCACCGAGTACTTTGCCGGGTGATAAAAATTATAATGCCTCGCGAAATGCAAAAGTACTAATGAAAAAAATCTAATCAGTAAAATAATAAGGACGAATTAAGTTTCGCAAATATATATGAATAAACATTCCGAAAGACGGTCTAGCCTAAGAAGACCTATTCACCATGAAGCAATAATGAAAGTCACTGATGAACTCTCACTTAATTGTATTATTGCCGACTTTTGTTTGGATGGGATGTTTTTAAAGTTTATGTCTGAATCTGCCAACAGGTTAATGGGCTTTCCTGATGCTAATGGTACTGCGATAGAGCTAAGTTTCACTGGGTATCAGGGCAAGCCATACACGATTAGCGCCGATATTGTTCATGATATAGGGGGCGCTTGTGGTCTTCATTTTCTAAAACGTTATGATCAAGCAATACAGTCTTTAGTAAACTTATCTTCAGATTCGGGGCTCCCCTCAAATCATAGCTTGCCCGTTAAAACAATACTAAGCGAATGCATTCAGTGTATTCATGAAAATTTTGGTTCTTTACTGCATGACTTTTGGGCCTTGTTAGAAGAAGAATTACGTGCGGGGGCAGTAAAATCGAATAATGATCAGTCAGCTAATTCACTAATGGCTTTGGCCGGAAAAGTTAAACAACGTCAAGCTAGCTTACAAAATTCTGTGATGAGTGCGATAGAAGATCCTGTTGCAGCTTTGGATTCCCATTTGGAAAAGCGTAAAGCAATGAGTGATCGTTTATCCATAGTTGAAAAAAGTGAGTTTGAAGACTGGTTGGTTTCCCGGGTAATTGTGCTGCGTTGTGAGTCGGATTATCAGTCGTTGCTAATGCCATTGAAATTACGTCTTGATGCCCTAGGTGTTGGTGATAAAATGCACCACCAAAGTGTTTTCGGGCCAGCATTATTAGTTAGTGCATTCCAACCAATCGTTCAATCCCTGATAGTTGATAACTCTACTGAGAAATTAATATTTCGAGTGTTCGAACAAAAGGTGATGTTGCAATTAAAAGGCCTTTATGAAGAATTAAATAGCATACTTATCCGGCATAATGTTTTACCGAAATTGAAAGTTAATCAGAGTGCGATATCGAAAAAAACAACAGCTAAAGAAACAACAGCTCAGCCTGAAGCAGCTTCTGGTATTGAAAATAGGGCAGATACTGAACTTAGTACGAATGCTGGTACAGGAGTGGGTACTGTAGCTAGTAGTGGTACTAGAGATGAACTTGGTACTAAGACTGGTTCTGTAAAAGCTCCTACCCCTCATGTAATGGCTCAAGATAGCTTGAGTCAACGTCCTGAAATAGAGTTTGGCTCAGACACATCAAGATCCTTTACATTACCTCCTTTTTCAGCGCCCACTCAGGTTCCCGGTGCATCTACGGACTTCTCAGAGAATCAGCAAATAGCAAGGTCCGCATTAAGTAATGTAACGAATTTACTTCGCTCTTTAAGAGGGGTGACTGAACAAGTAGCTGGGCAGGAACCTAAAGAGGCTTATAGCACAGATGAGTTTCAACAGGGCTTGTCTGTATTGCAGCAAAGTAGCGGATCAGTCGACTGGGTCGAATCCTCAAAAAGCTTGATAGATCGTGTTCAAGAAAATCTATCCCGGTCTGGCGAAGAAAAAGATATTGATGACGATAAAAAAGCCGCAATAGATGTTGTTGATAGGTTCTTTCTTAGTATGCGAAAAAACCCCAGAATTAGTTCTGATGCAAAACAATACTTATTAAAGCTTGAGGTGCCTGTTTTAAAAGTTTTATTGAATGACGAACGTTTTTTTGAAGATCAGCAAAGTTCTGTTAGAGCGGTAATGAATCGAATTGCTCAGTTGGGTGCAAAGGGCTCAAACCTTAATGCATCTAGTAAGAGTAAGGTCACTAAGCTAATACAAAAAATTATAGAAGAGTTTGAAGGGGACACAGCTGTTTTTGATACTGTACTAACCGAGTTGGATAAACTCATAGATAGACAGAATAATCTATACGTAAAAAATGTTGAAAGAGTTGCTGCAGCCGCTGATGGAACACTAAAAGTTGAAGAGGCTAACCTAGCCACGATGCGTGCAATTAACGATCGTATCGCGCATAAGTTTGTGCCTTCCGTTTTAGTGACTTTGATCAATGAAGGTTGGAAAGAATATTTAAATCTCACCTATATTAAGCATGGTGAGGAGAGTGAACAGTGGTGTGAAGGCTTGGCTGTTATTGATAAATTGATTGCCTATGGCAATGACCCAGGCATGCCAATTGATATAAAAGTTATTTTACCTAAAATTCAAAATGGTTTAAAACTTGTCTCGGGTAATAATGAAGCCTCCATCGGCGTTCGAGATGCGCTCAAAGCATTTATTCTTAATGCGCCGAAAGGCAAGCATCTAAGTGAGAAAGCTCAGCAGCTTCAACTTCCTGAAACGGAAGAAAACTTGTTGAGTCGTAATATCCACAAATCACAAGAATTAAAAGACTGGATAGTCAAAATCAAAAATATTGATCTTGGTGCGTGGCTAAAATTTTCTAAGAAAGATAATGAAGTAACATATATGCGCTTGGTGTGGGTGGCAAAAGGCTTCAGCAAGTTTGTTTTTGTGAACCATCAGGGTATGAAAGTAATTGAGTTAGGTTTGTTCAAATTGGCTAACTACTTTAAAGATGGCCGGATTGAGATTGACTCAGCTTACGAGTTACCTATGGTGAATCAAGGGTTGGACGATATGGTGAAGGACGTATATGACAAGCTTGCCTACGAGTCAAGTCATGACGTGCGAACAGGTCTGATTAATAAGTCTGAATTTTGTCGCCAAGTTAGACTTGCTATGAAAAAAGGTAAACGAACATCAGCTTGTAGTTTGCTGTTTATTCACTTCAGAGACAGTACTGATCATGCGCTTAAATTAACAGAATCCTTTTCCAGTCAGGTAGTAGAAACCTTAGAAAAGCTATCAGGAAGTGATGCTATTATGGGTAGGGAAAGTGAAACAGATTTTGTTATATTTAATATCGTTAATGACCCTGCCAGTTATAAAACCGCTAGCCAGTCTGCATTGATAGGCTTATGTCAGTTGTCCGAGAATGTTGACGCAGGACTAATGGTTACTGTTGGTGAGAGCCGAGCACATTTAGGGTTTAATAATCCAGAGTCAATGATTCAGCATGCTCAAGATTCAATTAAAGTGCAGTCTTCTAATGTTGAAGAGGATGACAATCAAGCCATTGAAAGTAAGACAAGCGAGTCTAACGAAGCTGATGAGCGGGTTGTGATAATTAATGAAGCTGCGAATGCAGAGTTAGATGCCAAAGAATTTGCCAATTTGAAGTTCGATATATGGGCGCAAGCTGCTTCAGAGATCATTCAAGGCGTAGTTGAAAATGAAAGCTCTAAAGCATCTACAACAATGAACTCCTCGGCTCAGCTTAATTTACTTTGTGTCGTTCAGGGTGATAATCAAACCTATACGCCGGCAAATGAGGCGCATGCAACTCAATTAGATGAATGGTGGGTCCAGAAATTACTGCATATTCAGAAAGCTAATTCACAATTATTTAGTGATTACCAAATGATAAGAGTTAAGCTGAGTGCTTTTGTTTTTAATAACGATGACTTGGTTGAGAGGCTTGTATCGTTAGAGCACTCAGGTGAGTTAAACGCTATTCAAATTTGCTTTGATATATATGACTGTTTTGAAATAGTTGATATTGAATTTGCTGTCATGAGAATGAATAGGCTTAAAAGTGTTGGCTATAGCTTTTGTCTTGACCATTTTGGTTCCGACCGCTCACCATTTTCATATTTGAAAGCTCTGCCCGTTGATATGATTAAGATTGATGAGGTATTTATAGCTGCACTTAATCAGAATGAAAATGACGAGGCGGGTGAAATTGCTGCCGACTCAATTGTAGAAATTGCACACTATATGGGTAAGAAAGTATTGGCAGCAGAAGTTGATAGTGCAGTTTGTTTACAAAAGATGAAGCACTTGAAAGTTGATTTTGTTCAAGGCTCCACGATTGCTGAGATACAAAAATATGATTTTTAAGTTTATTCTAGGCTTCTTTGACTTCGAAGCTGTGTTCAATATGGACGCCAGCTTTCTCTAGCATGATAGATGCTGAACAGTATTTTTCTGCAGAGAGAGAAACGGCACGTTCCACTAGGCTTTCTTTAAGTTTATTTCCAGTGACTACAAAATGGATGCGTATATGTGTGAATACACTCGGTATTTCATCGGCGCGCTCCGCATCAATTTCTGCTCGACAGTCAGTGACATCTTGGCGAGACTTTTTTAAAATACTCATAACATCAAATGATGTACAGCCACCCAAACCTAAGAGCAGCATTTCCATGGGGCGAGGGCCTTGGTTTTGGCCACCGTGATCAGCTGGTCCATCCATTACAAGGGTGTGGCCAGAACCTGAAGTCCCTAAAAATTTAGCTTCTCCACCCCAATTAATTTTGACTTTCATAAGGTCTACAATCCTACTGTTAAATGCCATGAGCACTAAAATACGCAGATTAACATAAATACATTTTGAATAACCCAGTAGATTATATTTTTTGATCTATACTTTAAAGAGATCAAAAAGTTACATTTACATGCCTATGTTTGAATGTCTGCTAGGCTAATAATTAATGCGCAATGGTTTTGTACGAAAGGTATCTATCAAATAGCTTAAGTACGCGGATTTACTTTAAAAAGTAATCAGCTGATAAATCTTGTTTTAACGTTTTGTGCTTGTTTTAAAATATAGTACGCTACGACCTGGTTTTGAAGAGTCGGGAATAGATGATTCAAAGGCCAACTACAGGAAGTAACGCTTTACGACAAGTAAGCAAATAAGAAGGTAAACACATGTCTAGTATATTAAAACCGGTAGAGAGTAAAACGAAACATTTGGACTACTTTTTATCGCAATGCCACCGACGTAAATATCCAAGTAAAAGTACGATTATCTATGCGGGTGATAAAAGTGATTCTTTATTTTATATAGTTAAAGGATCAGTCACTGTCATTATCGAAGATGATGATGGTCGTGAGATGATTATGGCTTATTTAAATACGGGCGACTTTTTCGGAGAAATGGGTCTTTTTGATAATATGGACTCCCGTAGTGCTTGGGTAAAAGCAAAGTCAGAATGTGAAGTTGCTGAAATTAGTTATACTAAATTTAGAGAAATTTCTTCTCAAGACTTACGGATTTTATATTTTATTGGTGAACAGATGGCAAGCCGTCTTCGCCAGACAACACGCAAAGTTGGTGACTTGGCGTTTTTAGATGTGACAGGACGGGTAGCACGAACTTTACTTGATTTGTGTAAAGAGCCAGATGCAATGACTCATCCAGATGGAATGCAGATCAAAATTACGCGACAGGAAATAGGTCGAATTGTAGGCTGTTCAAGAGAAATGGTCGGCAGGGTTTTAAAAACACTAGAAGAGCAAGGGCTAGTTCAAGTGAAAGGTAAAACCATGGTGGTGTACGGAACACGTTAAACTATTAAGTTTTCTAAAACAGGCTTTTCGGCCTGTTTTTTTTCGCCGTTAAAAAAGTAGTACAGACTATGTGTTTGCCGCGATGAGTCTGTCAAAGCTTTGCTTAGTCAATTGAATCTAATGTAATCGTTACAGCTAAGCCTGTGGGTTTAAGATTGTTAATAAGTAAGCTACCGTGGTGTTGCTGAATTATTTTCTGGGTAATCGATAAGCCTAACCCATAGCCACCAGTGTGTTGGTTTCGGCTTTGGTCAGAACGATAAAAAGGTTTTAGTATGTGTTCTAGGTCGTGTTCAGGAATCCCTGGGCCTTGATCTGAAATCGTGACAATAAACTTATTCCTTTCTTGCTTACTGGTAACTTTAATTCGTTTTGATTCTGGGCTGTATTTGATCGCATTCATTAGGATGTTTTCAAATGCTCTCGTTAATAAGACCCCGCTGCCATGAATAAAGCCCGTATTTGAAAGCTCGGTAACAAGGTCAATACCTTTTGCCTCAGAATCGAGCTCTGCTTCGCTGATGACATCGTTTAACAATAGGTTTAAGTCGATGATTGTAAAGTCAGCTAAACGAGTTTCTTCGAGCTTCATTAAGGTCAAAAGACTATTCACGAGCGTATCTATATGGGTGTTTTGGTGTTCAATCTCTTCTAAGTATTCGATAGGGTTTGCGCTATTTTTTGCTAACTCAATCGCCAATTTCTGTCTAGTAAGTGGTGTCCGTATTTCATGTGAAATATCCCGGAATAGCTGTTTTTGATTGGTCAGCAAGGCTTCAATTTTTACCGCCATTTGATCAAAGGCTTGAGCTAATTGTCCAAGTTCATCCTTTCTCGTGCCTACAGATTTTTGCGTTCTAACGGAAAAATCACCCTCAGATAACTTAAAGCTTGCTTGCTGAAGTACTTTTAAAGGCTTGGCAATAGAACGGTAAAGCGATAATGAACCTATAAAAATAATGATGAAAGAGCTTAGGAATCGATATAAATGTAGTTCGTCGGCATTATGTTTTGATCGTAATGCAGGGCTTGGTAAAATGTGTAAAGTATAAACTTCTCCCTTCGCTGATGTGATTTGATAATAAGTTAAAGCTAAGGGGGTAGAATTAAAACCTTCTGGTTTTGGGAAAGGTAAGGTTTCATTTTTATGAGGTTTAAAAGAGGGAGGGCTTTGTCCAATAGGCTTTAATTGGTTGTCGAGCAAAGAGACTCTTAAGCCCTCTCTTCGATAAGTATGTCTATACCATTTTTTTAATGCTTTTAGACCTTCATCTTCATATAGTTGGACAGCTTCTTTGGCGAGCACTTCTATTTTCTCTTTAAAATGCTCGCTTTTGAATTCAGAAAATGCAATTTCTTTGGTGATATAAATATTTGCCAAAATAGTACAGATGGTTGTTAACCAGAAAATACAGATTATTTTCCAGAGTAATCTTTGTTGGGAAATAAATTTAAAAAGAGACATGTATACGCTTACGACTTTTTAATCGAAGACATTTGGTACATATAACCTTGTCCTCTAATGGTTTTAATGGCGGTATCAATAATCTTCTTTCGAAGATTGCTAACATGCATATCGATGGCTCTATCATAAAGGCTGAGCTTTCTGCCAAGTACTTTCTGGGTTAATGTGTTTTTGCTGATGACTTCATTTGGGTGTAAAAGCAGGGTGATTAAAACGTTAAACTCAGTAGCCGTTAGTTCAATAAACTCCCCCGCTAAAAAGACTTCCCGAGACTTAATGTTTACCTTTAGATGTTCATGTTCAATCGTCTCTGGCTGTTCAGCTTGTATTTGCCTATCCATATCCACGCGTCTTAATAATGCTTTTATGCGTGCAATTAGTTCTCTTGGGTTAAAGGGTTTAGGTAAGTAATCGTCTGCGCCCATTTCGAAGCCAATAATTCTGTCTAAGTCATCGCCTTTGGCGGTTAACATGATAATCGGTGTTGCTTTCTTTGAGCGAATACTTCTGAGGACATCTAGTCCATCTTTACCGGGAAGCATGATGTCTAAAATGATTAAATCAAAATCATTTTCCAGTGCAGTTTGTTCGGCGGTATTACCGTCAAAAACAGGGTCTATATCGAAGCCTTCTTTTTGTAATAGGCTGCATAATAATTCACTGATCTCTAAATCATCTTCAACCAGTAAAAGCTTTTTGGCTATCATTTTGTTTGCCTAAGTAATTATGATCGACGTATTAAGTAAAATATTAACATAGCTTTTTACTCGGTGGGCTAGTCTTTACAGTCTCTTTACGCCAGCTAGACCCTGCTTTACATAATAAGCCTTAAACTATGTTCATGCCTTGTATGGGGCATTTTTAAAACAGGAATATAAGGAATGAATATGAAGAACAAAAAGCTAAAGTTTAGTAAAAAAATTATACTGCCTATTTTATTAGCCGGAATGGTAAGTTCAGTCGGCGTGATGGCAAAACCACCTGGCTGTGATCGTGGCCATCATTTAGAACAAAAACTTGAGCGCCTAATTGATCATTTGGATTTGAGTAAAGAGCAAGAGAAAAAAGCTGAACTGATATTTGAGCAACTAAGAGAAAGTAAATCTGATAAGCAAATGGGTCAAAATAGACATCATATGATGAATTTAAATCCTGGCGATGCAGATTACATGGAGAAGGTGACTGAGCATGCAAACCTAAAAGCAGAGCATGTCAGATCGAGTATTATTCAAATGGCAGCCGCAAAACAGTCTTTATATGAAATTTTAGACGATAGTCAAAAAGAAAAGATGTCCAAAATGGCTGAACGCAGGATGAAGGAAATGGAGAAAAGAATGCAGAAAAAAGAGAAAAACTAAGCTCTGATTATATTTAAAGAGGCAGTGCAAAACGGGTTTCTGTTTTACTTCAGACTCATGGCTGAAAGAGTCCGTTTTGTGCTGGCGTGGGTTATGCTTTCACTGTGAAGTAATAATGCGAGTATCACCTTGTGAACGCCAATCAGAAATATAAATGCTACCTGCCGACCTGCTTTCATCCATATGATCGCCGCGTAGGTTTTCAAGTTTTAATAAATCAATTTGTAAATCTCTAGAAACCGCCACGCCACCACCTTCAATATTACGCATTTCGTGGTGCACATTGCTCGTTTTATAGTTGATTTCGCTGCTAGTTGTAAATACAGAAGCGCTGCCAGTTGTTTGTTCGTTTATTTTTAAGACTATATTTTGTGTGTCTTTAGAGAGTACGAGCTCAGAAATATTATTTGGTATTTGTAGGTTATCTTCTTCAATAGTGCGAAGTTTGTTTAGGGCGGCAGGTTTTGTTGCTTCGCCTTCATTAAAATTTTCAGTATTAAGGCTTACAGATGATACTTCTGTATCTTCAGACATAGAGCCATCAATTTTTAGGCCGGCTTGGCTAGCACCAAATATATTTAAAATATTTGAGCCTGTTGTTGCAGAGACAAACTCTAGATCAGCTTCACTCATTGGTTGTACTGCAAGAGCAGGGTATGGCAATACAAAAACTAAGAAGCATGAAGCTTTAAGCAAAAGGGACTTCTTAAGAATTTGTTGGAAATTAAATAACATAAAAACTACTCTGCGTATGCCTGCTTATAATAACCTAAGTGTACTTAAATTGAGCAATATTTACACTATTTAAAGATAAATGTTATTCATATTTGAGTTTGGTTGCGGCTCCTTTCACATTAAGTGAAAAAGAAAAGCCTTAATTACCTACCTTAATTACTCACAGGGTCTAAACTTTTAAGAATATAATTAAAAAAATGATCTAAAGGAGCGTTCTATGTTGGATGATTCTGATCCAATTGAAACAAGCGAATGGCTAGAGGCCATTGAGTCAGTTATTAAAAATGAAGGCTCAGAGCGCGCAAGATTTTTGCTCACAAAATTATCTGAAAAAGCTCGGAAATTGGGCTCAGATTTACCTTATTCAGTGACAACTCCTTATTGCAATACTATTCCTCCAGATCAAGAGGCACCTATGCCTGGGGATCTATTCATGGAAAGACGAATTCGCTCGTTAATTCGTTGGAATGCAATGGCGATGGTTTTAAGGGCAAATAAAAGGCCCGGCGAATTAGGTGGACATATTTCCTCTTTCTCATCTAGCGCAACACTCTATGATGTTGGTTTTAACCATTTTTTTCATGGTGGTGACGCGCAGCGTGAGGCAGATTTAATCTATATTCAAGGTCATACTTCCCCTGGTGTCTACGCTCGTTCTTTTTTAGAAGGGCGCTTCACAGAAGAACAGATGGACAAGTTTCGTAATGAAGTCGATGGCGGCGGTTTACCTTCGTATCCACACCCTTGGTTGATGCCTGACTATTGGCAATTTCCGACAGTATCTATGGGTTTGGGACCCTTACAGGCAATTTATCAAGCACATATCATGAAATATCTTCAAAGTCGTGAGCTAAGTGAAACAAGTGAACGAAAGGTTTGGTGTTTTGTCGGCGATGGAGAAACTGATGAGCCAGAAACTCTAGGCTCAATTTCTATGGCTGGTAGAGAGAAGCTTGATAACTTGATATTTGTAGTGAATTGCAACCTACAAAGATTAGATGGGCCGGTTAGAGGGAACGGTAAGATAATTCAAGAGTTAGAAGGTGTCTTCCGGGGAGCGGGTTGGAATGTTATTAAAGTCGTTTGGGGGCGCTTATGGGACCCTTTATTTAAAAAAGATAAAGATGGGGTTATGCAACGCGCGATGGATGAGGTTGTTGATGGCGAAATGCAGAACTTCAAGTCAAATGGTGCAGCCTACACACGAAAGCATTTCTTTGGTCTCAATCCAGAACTTGCAAAACTAATTGAAGGCATGACTGATGAAGATATAGATAAACTTAACCGGGGTGGCCACGATCCATACAAAGTTTATGCGGCATACCATAAAGCTGTTAATCATAAAGGTCAGCCAACTGTTATTTTAGCTCATACCATCAAAGGTTATGGTTTTGGTAAGGTGGGTGAAGCGACCAATACAACCCACTCACTTAAAAAGTTAGATATTGAGAGTTTAAAGGCCTTTAGAGATCGCTTTGGTGTACCTGTTAGTAATGATGAAATAGAAAGTACGCCTTTTTATCGCCCGCCGGCGGATAGTCCTGAAGTCATGTATATGAAAAAGCGACGGGAAGCCTTAGGTGGTTTTTATCCTAAACGGCGACAACAAAGTCAGCCTCTTGTTGTGCCTGACCTAAAGCTTTTTGCTACCCAACTTGAAGGGACTGGTGAACGAGAAATATCGACGACAATGGCTTTTGTCAGAATACTCTCTGCGCTGACAAAAGATAAACGAGTCGGAAAACGGATTGTGCCAATTGTTCCCGATGAGGCAAGAACTTTTGGTATGGAAGGCATGTTTCGACAGTTAGGGATCTATACTTCCGAAGGCCAAAAATATATTCCGAATGATCGTGATCAGGTGATGTACTACCGTGAAGATCAAGCAGGTCAAATTCTAGAATTGGGTATTAACGAAGCTGGCGCTATGGCTGCATGGATGGCATGTGCCACATCGTATAGTACCCACGATTTCCCCCTTATTCCTTTCTATGTATTTTATTCAATGTTTGGCTATCAACGTATTGGAGACTTAGCGTGGGCTGCTGGTGATATGCGTTCACGTGGATTCTTAGTGGGTGGAACGAGCGGAAGAACTACGCTTAATGGCGAAGGTCTACAGCATCAGGATGGTCATAGTCATGTATTAGCAAGCACAATTCCGAATTGCGTTTCATATGACCCAGCTTATGCTTGTGAATTAGCTGTGATTATTCAAGATGGATTAAGGCGAATGTATCAGGAGAATGAGGATATTTATTATTACCTGACCATTATGAATGAACAGTATCGACAGCCACCGCTTGTGGAAGGTTCTGAACAAGGCATATTGAAAGGTATGTACTTATTCGAAACCGTTGAAGCTAAAAGCAAGGCTAAGAAATTAAGGGTTCAGCTTTTAGGTTGTGGCGCGATTTTAAACGAAGTTAGAGCCGCAGCTCAGTTATTAAAAGATGATTACTCTATCAATAGTGATGTCTGGAGTGTGACTAGTTTTAATGAGTTGGCGCGTGATGGGCAGAAGTGCGCACGCTGGAATATGTTAAACCCTGAGAAGAAAATAAAAACACCTTTTGTTAGTGAATGTTTGAGTGACAAAAGAGGGCCTGTCGTCGCTTCATCTGATTATATTCGCTTGTATTCAGAGCAGATCAGAGCCTATGTGCCAGAACATTATACGGTGCTCGGGACAGATGGTTTCGGAAGAAGTGATACCAGAGAAAAGCTTCGTCATTTTTTTGAGATAGACCGTTATTATATTGTAATTGCCGCCTTGAATGCGCTTAGTCTTGCAGGTTTAGTTGATACTCAGAAAGTTATAGATGCTATGCGTAGCTATAATATTGATCGAAACTGCTTAAGTGCAATGCAACGTTGAAACAGGAGAACTAAATGAAATCTGAAACTATTTTAGTTCCTGCAACGGGTAGTGATGGTGAGCTAGAAGTTATAGAAGTCACAGTCTCGGTAGGCGACGATATAGAGCATGATCAAACAATTGTCGTGCTTGAATCGGACAAAGCGACAGTAGAAGTACCATCA
>TARA_R110001599_G_scaffold48121_5_pt1 | contig 19531 bp, 15 predicted proteins | sample TARA_R110001599 | Tara Oceans TARA_R110001599 (sample SAMEA4398360) | marine metagenome | biome: Polar Biome; feature: [MES] marine water layer (ENVO:01000295) within the mesopelagic zone...; material: water (ENVO:00002006), including particulate matter (ENVO:01000060) such as...... | reverse complement strand
GTCACACTCGAGAATATCCTCAGCGGAGAAGATTTATTTGTTGAATACAATAATGAAAACGGGTATTATTATGACTTTGATTCCGGTTCATATATCGGAGCTAACGAGCAAGTTTTGTCTTTGGATGGGGTTCCTGCCTATGGATTTAATAGAGCGTGGCAAAATAGACAGGACATTGATTCCTCTATCGTTATAGATAATACATTCCCAACTGATGGTGCTGATTTATATCCAAAAGATAAAAACAAGTGGACTATTATGCCTAAGTGGGAATGCCCGATATTGGACTTCCCTACAGATATTGGACAGACACCACACGACTTTAGCGCATCCGTTGAGCCCGGTACACACGAGCCAAAAGTTGAGGGGATGTGGCATCAATATGGAACGATGCCTTCTGGCTCAACAGAAGGAATCTTTATGTACATTTCTGATGTTTCGCTCGATTCAACTGAGCTTAGACTCTTGGGTAATCCAACAGGGTCGGGAGCACAGAGAACAAGAGAAGCAACAGGAACATTCTTATCTGGAACTGCAACGGTTCAAACCGTTAAAAAGGTACCGAAGTTTGTTATTGACGCAGGAAGAGAAGTTGACTCGTTAGCTAGACTGGTAGGATTTAAGGAAGATGATATTCAAGTTCCTGGAGCTTTCCTGCCATCGAAGGCAAGAAGGCTTGGTACGCTAGCAGAGAATAATGAAAAAGTTATTTCAGAAGCTATTATAGCAATGCCGTATTATATGGATCCTTCGTCACAGCAGATGAGAGTTATGACCTTAAAGGGTAATGGGACTGCTTTAGGACCTAAGCTAAAAGAGTTTAGGCGTGCGTTTACAAAATATTCTTTACCGCCATCGCTTAAAAAGCAACTTTCTAATTTATTGCCGCCGAACTATCCTAAGGTTTCTTCCTATATTAATCCATTTGGCGGTGACGATTACGACTCCTTACTATCATCAGATAGGGATGCTAGTGTCCCGCTTGTATACTTGATGGAACATAGTGTTGCGCTCTCAAGACAAGACCTAGCGGATATCTGGCAAGGAATTATGCCTGACATCGCAGCTTCCATGAAATCAAGTGTATCAGCCATTGACCATTATATGCCTGGTGACGCAGCTTCAGCCGCTGGGTCTAAGACGGTCTTCCCCGAACTTTTGTTAAAAGAGTTAGAACTTGGGCTATCAAGAAATGGGCACCCAAGAGTTGATATGTTAGATATGCCAGCAGAGGGCAAGCTTGATGGCTTTATTCCTGAAATAAGGTGGATGGTTTACAGAGTTAAGCAAAGGGGTGTAGAAACCTTTTCAAGGTTTATATCCGAGGAGCTAAATGGACCAGAGGCACTTTCTTATGATAGTGTGTTCGGTGTCATAGCTGAAAACCTACCGGAAGAACAAAAAGAATTCTTGAGACGTAAGAAAGCATCATATACTAAGGGGCTCTTTGTCAGCGATGAATTAGGGCTTGGTGGAAACACTTATAACTGGCCTTATGATTATTTCTCTCTAATTGAGTTGGGTAAAATGTCTATGAAGGTAGGTTTTAGACCAGAATTAGAAAGAGAAATTGAGGATATTTCCGAAGAACAGGAAAATAATTCTAGAAGCCGTGCTGTCCGTCAACAACAACAAGCAGTCGCAGCCAGAGAAGAAGACAAGAGAATGGCAACGCCTGCACCAACTCCAGTAATTCAAACGTCTTCTCCGGTTGCTCCTGCCTTGGCACCGCCTATCCCACAATTACCAGAAGGTGCAGTATTGATAGAACAGCCGCCACTAGTAGAAGGACCAGAGGCTTTGCCACAGGAGCAGCCCCAAATGGATCCCAATATGGACGAACAACCTTTGATACCGGAAAATTTTGATGTAAGCAAAGTTCCAGAACAATATAGACAACAATTTCAAAATATGACGCCTGCACAAATGGAGCGCCAACGCTCAGAAGAAATGTCTAAAGCAAGTGAACAACAGCAAGCTCCACCTAGCTTTACTCCTCCCAGACCACCAAGAGGTGGTGGTAGTGGCGGCAGTAGTGGTGGATCCGGAGGCGGAGGTTACTGATGTCTAAATTTCTAGATCGAAAAGAGCAAGTAATAGATATAGAGCTTACCGCCCATGGTAGGTCTGCTTTTTCTTTGGGTAAATTTGTGCCTAAATATTATTCGTTTCACGACGATGATATCTTATACGATAGCGAATATGGACCAAGCGGCAGCATAAAGAATAGCCACCCCAAGGTTGATGAAGAAATTCAAAATGACATAGTTGAGAGAGTTAAGACAACCCCACGAGTATCAATCATAAGTGACAGTGGTTGGTTGAAAAATTATAAGTTCTTTACGGCGAGCGGGGATGAAGCTCAAAGAAATACAAACATAGCTTCTCCCAATCCAGACCAAATTTCACCGGCAACAGCAAAATTTGTTAGAACAATAGGAACCAGTAGTCCGTTTGTAAACTTTATGCCAGCCTGGGAAATAAAAACAATGAATGGCAGCGAGCCTTTATCTGTTTCTGGAACAGAGAATTTTCCATATAGAAGTGGGGCCTCTGGTTCTGAAGTTATTGTTCCATTTTTCTCTTCAAGTTTACCATTAGAATATGATATTAATGAGATAACAATTAATATAGATGGTAATGATGTTGTTTTAGAGGAAGGTGGGAGAGAAGTAACAAGAAGAATATATGAGTTGACTAATGAAGGAACCCTTATTCTTGATGTTGAGGAGCTAAACACCTTGTTTAAGGGTAACGGCAATTTTGATATTGAGGTGTTTCGTGCCCCGAGTGGTGAAGGTAATCAATTAAGGGACTTGAAACGATTAAGTTTTATTAACGACCAATTTACAGATTCGTTTAGTATGAGATTGCAAGAGGATCCTGATGAATATGCTAGAGTTTTGTCTGGTGATGATGAGATAATTGCAAAAGATATTCCCAAGATTGATCCTAGTTATGTTGAGTACTTCTTATCGATTAAAGTTGATGATGAAATTGATGGATTAGAGGGCGATGTTAAAGTTAGAGGGGAAACACTGTACCAGGGTGGTGCTAGTGACCCTGTTGATCCTTGTGAGGATGTTTGATAATGCCAAACGAAGTAGCACAGAACCAAAATAATTTCTTTCCTTCAAGAGTTGTCGGTCTTCAAGAGCGAACAAGTCTTACATACTTAAGTTCTCCTTTCCCTTCTGTGGTAGTAGAATCAGCAGAAATTTCTAATGATATAAAAACCATCGGGGAACAAAGCGGTCAAGAAACTATAACAATAAAAATCCAAGCGTCAGCCTGTGAGGCAATATTAGAGTCCCTAGTAGAACAGCAAGGATTTACAAGGTGGTATGATACTGCAAACTATATTGATAATATGAGAGTTAGAGTGATCGCCTGTTTTGGCGATCAGGGAGACGAACTTGATTTTATTGCACAAAGAATGAACGAGTATCAAGCAGACCTTATGACAATAAAGGGCGAAGCAGATGCTGATAATTTTTTCTCTCAACTAACGAATTTATTAGGTTCTAATAATTACTCTCTTTTATCTCCTTCGGGTCCGTTTGGTTCTAACAAAATACTACAAACTATTAAGAATAGTGGCGGTGATAAAATATATTACAGCAACGGGTCTAAAAATAGAGGAATAATTTTACACGATATACCTTTAAGCAACGCAATTCAAAGAAACAAAACCGGAAAAGCTTTGCTAAGCAAGAAAACAACTCTTGTCAAGAAAAATACTGCTGCACTTGGTTCATCTGAATTACCAGCCTATGTTCTACAAAAAATTCTTTTGAATCCAATTGTCTTTAAGATAGGGTCTAAGGAACAATATACGAACACAGACCTTAGTAAGATGAGGTTTTATGCTTTTACTTATATGGATAATCAAGCTTTCTTAGAATCTCAAAAAATAAATATACCTTCTGTTCCAGGCGCAGAAGATTTGTTGCTTGAGACAGGACTTAGCTTTATCAAAAAAGCAGTGTTTAAAGGTATAGAATATTCGTTTAAACCCCAGGCGTCATCTCCTTTCATCACAAATGATATTGTAACTACAGAAGAAAGCTTACCAGCTATAGCTAAAAAATTAGAAGATGTTCGAAACTATCAGTCGCTAGAGAAATTAGATATTAAGACAATTTTAAACAACACTGCTGATAAAGTAATAAGAAGTATGAGCCAGGGACTTGAATTTTCAGATGTTGTAAAAAATAATAACTTCTTTTCTGAGTTGTGGATAACCCGCTGCGAAAATGATAATGCCAGGTTTGGATTTGTTTTTGACAAAGTAGCGTTTCTTAGCGAAAATAGTGACATTCCCTATCTCTATGAGAACATAAGCACTGCCGTCGATTTAATTAATGGCGACGGTGATTTTAATTTAGAAGAGCATGAAACAACTAAATGTTTAGATGTTGTAATGTCTAAGAGACAAGTTAAAGAACAGGGAACTGTAGGTGTAAATGATTTAACTTTAGCTCGTCAAAAAATTGAAGAATCTTATTATAGACCAGAGGAAATTATCCCATCCCCTGTAAACTTAGAGTCTGTAGCTGCTCAATTGAGCCCTATATTTCCAAAAAGAATGGCATTCTACGAAGGCTATGACACATACGAAGAAAAATTAAAAACTCAAACAGGGGGCATATTTCAATATGCAGCATCCTTTAATATATACGACCCGTCGTTAAACTATCTTCAAAAGTTTGTAAAACGATTGTCTTTATTATCTTTGCGAGCTTACAATGCTTATGATATGATTGTTAATTCGCCACCATCTGATAATGAAATAGGAAACGACTTAGGATTAGTTTCTGATGGGGTTGGGTTATATGATCCAGACAATAATGAAAGGCTCGTAGGATTATCCTCAATTGCATTTGACGGTCAACCGCTAATAGAAATATTGGAAAAAGATATTACAGAATATGTAAATTTATTTACTAAAATGTCCGGTCCAAGTAATCTTAGCAACGATGCTTTGGTAGCATCATTTTTATCCTTGGTCAAGAGAAAAAACCCATACGGTATTAAAGAATATGCCGACATTATAGAATCTTTTAAAAGATCCTTGGAACAAGTCCTTGAAACTAAGGCACCTAAAGATCCTCATGGAGAATCAACAACAAGCCTCCAGAAAATTTCCGGTAATAGTAAACAAAGGAATGTAAACATTCTGACTATAAAAAAATACTTTGATGAACTATTTGATTTTGGCAAGGAGTTTGGAACAGGCTATTTATATTTGTCAGACCAAGAAGCTGGTGATATAGACAATCCTGCCGGGCTACCAACATTTTCAAAAAGCTTTTTTGATGCCCGACGATCTGAAGAATTTAATAAATATTTTTCAAATTACATTGAGCCTGGTTCTACATCACAACAAGTTACTGTAGAGAATACTCCGTATGATCTTTCAAGCTATCAGTATTTTTCCCCTAAGGCAATTCAGGTATTTGGAAAACCAACCTTGGTTCAGACAGACTACAAATCAACAAATCAAAATATTGTTTCTTACGATTTGGATCGTTACGCTGAAATGTTTTCTGACATTATAAGAAAAGAACACCTTTCTAACAAGGGGGACCTTCATTTTGTATCTGTAGAAAATCAAGACCCAGGCACCAGAGGTGTGTACAATAGCGTGAACAATATGCTATTTGAGCATGGCTGCCAAATATCAGAAGGAACAGAGCAACAGTTCACTATCCCTAGCCCAGGCAATGCAACCCGCAGAGTTATAAATGTTGGCGTATCAGAGCTTAATGAAAAGATGGACGAATCGCCTCGTGCAGTTGCTGCTATTCTTGGTGGAGAGTTTGACACTGATGAGGAAGCAATTAAGTTTTTGAACAAAACAGAACAAAAAATAAACCCTGCAACTACTGGGTCGTTCGGAGCCATAGAAGATCCCGCAGCAATTGATAAATCTGTTCTTGCAACACCACCAGCAGGACTACCACCGATAAAGATATCATTTGCCATTCTTGGGGAACTCGAACTAGACCCAGTTGCCGATAACATATCTTATATGGCAGAGACATTTAATTCAATGGTGAAAAATATCAATGACCTTGGAATAGACCAGACAAGTATACAATCTTCTATAGAAACAATTTATTCGTCTATACCAAATCAATATAAGGCAATGTTTGTTTTGGCTGCTTCACAAACAAGAAATTCACTTGGGACTGGGTTTGACGTAGTTAGGCCATCTTTACAGGAATCGGATCCTGCACCATTTAAAGATTCTATTTCATATATTTCTGAAGACAACGATTTTCCGCCTTTTAAGTCTACACGAGACCCAATGAAGACGTATGCAAAGTTTTTAGCTTTCTGGATGAATTATAAACAAATAGGAGTTATTGAATACTTATCTGGATTTGAAAATCTTGAAACGTCCTCATTTGGAATAACTTTAGATTCTGAAGATCCTTCTTATTCTCGCAAACCTTTGAGACCGATGTGGAAGAAATTTACACCAGAATTCTATAATGGAAGCTCTTCAACAAGCTTCTTGTGTCGTGTAAGAAACATATCAAAAGATGATATTAATAGTGGAATTGACGTGGACAAAAAAGACTTGTTTGACTTGCCTATATACAATAGATATTTTATGCTGAGAGGAAGATAAATTGGGCGCTGGTGATAATAACAGACAAAACGAAGGTCAGATTTCAGAGCAAGAATTGTCTGAAAGACGAGAGCGTTTTTTCACAACAGTAACTGACGAAGAGAATGGCAACCTTGTGGCTAGCAGCCATCAATTTTACCGATTTGTTAAACCCGACATTGGTCAGAATGGAGAATTTATTTATCGAAAATTTACATCCATAGATATTTTAGGCGGAGAAAGAAGTCCAGATTTTTCATCAAGGCAAATAATATGTCAAAGGCCAATTTCTTTCTTAGACCCGATAAATAAATATTATGCAATGGGGTCTGATAAGATCTTATCTGATAAGGTTAATTTTATTCCTCTAGAGGAAGAGCAAGGTGGGATCCACAACAGAAGACAGACGATTGAAGCTCCGACTTCGGTTAACGTTAATTTTAATATTGGCGGGTATGAATACATTGGCTCTCGGACAAAAATTAAAGGAATGAATAGTGGAGAAATTCAAGATATAGAGCACGCTCGCCGAGGAGAAACTAGAGTAGGATTTAACTATGCTTTCCGAGGATTTGTATATCCTGCTAATTTTCCAAGTGGAACAAGTGGACCCAATACTTTTAACTTCTTTAACGAGATGAATAATCTTGCCACTGCCGGTCAAGCAGAAATATTTCCAACTGTTGAAGATGCTTTAAGGTACTTTCCTCGTAGTTCGTACCGAGAAAACGGTAGCCTAACAAAAACTGTTGGCGGTGATAGAAGAGCGGTGCGAGTGCGTGGGCGTAATGCTGGCACAAGATATTATTGGCAGCCAAGTCCAAGAATGAATAGCATTTTACGACTTTTACGATTTGATGAGTATGAAGATTTTGAAGAAGAGCATCCTAACTTTCGCCTTTCAAGTATCAATGGCGCTGGACAATATTACAGTGATGTGAGAATGTATAACAATACAGATGGACCATATCGAGGATTTGCCAACACTATACATGCTGTTCTCCTGGAAATACAATCTCGTTATGGTGATGAAAAAGCAATAGAAGCTGCAAACCGTGCGCTAACCAGGCAGGAAAAAATAGTTCTCTCTACGGCGCAAGAACCAGTTGTCTATGAATTTTATGATTTTGAAACAAGTACAACGTATGTAAAAGATCCTTATACAGAGGTTTTAACACAAGCGCCAGGAACTCGTCAGGCATTTGAAGCAGGCGTTGCGCCCGGAGCTTATATTAGTGCTGAGTATGTGTATGCGCTCGCTGGGTATGAAGACTCTATAGCTAACCGAGCTATACCGGAAAGCGCACTTCCAAATATGTATGTGTACCAATTGGCCGCTGGTTCAGATCCAATTGAGTTACGAGTTGGTGGTGGCTGGGATTCATCACCCCAGGGTGACGAAATTCGCAGAGGATATGATGGACTTGTTAGATTGGGAGAGTTCATAACTGGAACATTACCAGTATTAAGAGAACAGCAAAGATCTGGTGCAGATAGAGGTATTTCGGATTATCTTATTCAATACGGTAGAGCTACAAGAGATGCAAATGTTATTATTGATATGACATCTTCAATAGCAAGAAGACAATATAATCAAGTAACAGATACTACTTCGATGAATTTGTATGAGCAATTCAATGATTACAAGACAGAGTTTCCAATGTATATTGAGCTTGGAATACCTATGGTAGAGACTGGGGATTTAAACGACTTAGTTAATGAATCCCTTGGCACAACATCAATAGTTAACTCGATCTTAAATACAGAGCCTTCCGGAACAATACCATTTAAAACAACCACATATGGAGTTAAGGCTCCACGGGGAGTTGTTCGTTTAGGGAATGAAGAATTTGATTCAACCGAGCGAGAAATAGAAGTGGTTGAAAACAGAGAGCCTAGAAAAGTATATGATTTTGAGGAATGGTTGAACTCGACTAATGCATCTTTAAGAGCCGACGATATGGCAGAACTAAGTTTGAATGGACCTTGGGCTGAGAGAAACGGCGGTCAAGCTGCAATTTCTGCCTGGCGCAGACAAATAAATAATCTAGTCAGGACACAATCTAGAGAAAAGATGGTTATGTATAAGGATTTTCTGGAGGGCAAAAAGAGCCTTTGTGAGTCAGAAACTTTAATGTACAAACTTGTCAAATATGCTACTTCTCCAACAAACCCGAGACAGCGAGAAGTTATACAAAATTATTTCTTTGCCAACACTGATGAGATCAATATGATCAATTTTGTGGACACGCAAGTAAAATATGGAAAATATTATCAGTATGAACTGTATGCGTATGACATTGTATACGGATCAAAATATTTATTCAGAACAAGATTTGCAAGTTTTCCAGAGCATAGAACCCCGCTTGTAGCCTCGTCTAATGGCGAGGGAGGTACTTTAGGTTTTTATTCTTTCAATGTTGATACCCAACCAAATGTTAAAATAGTTGAGTACCCAATCAATGTTTATGACTGGAGACAAAAAGTTGGACCAAGAAGAACACAACTTGGATCATATGCTGTTCCTGCTATAAATTCTAGACCCGACCTTACAGTTGGGGGTGTTTCATATCCAATTTCTAGAGTCCAGGATTACCCACCTGTTGTGCCCGAAGGTAGTATCTTATCTTTCAAGGACACAGATAATAAGGTGCTTATAAATCTATCACCAGGCGTTGGTGAATATCTAGAACAAGATGCTTTAAAATATATTGCATTTGATGCTGAAGAAGAACAAGAACTAAGTGAGATTGCTGCTGCACAAAGAATATCTGGACTTCAGCAAGGTACGGGAAAAATTTCATACCGTGAACAAAAGGGTGCAGTTAACATGTTAATTTATCGTACAGACTCTATTAACACAGCCGTGGCAAATAATGAGGATCTTTACAAAAGTTTTTCTGGAAAACTATACAAAACTTTAGAAATTGGCGATCTAGCCTCTCCTGCTAATAAGGCTTTGGCTCATGACTTTATGGATAATATTGAGCCAAATAAAAAATACTATTACACATTTCGTAGCGAAAATGTTAGAAACCAAAAATCTAACCCAGGACCAATATACGAAGTCGAACTGCGTGTCCAAGATGGTTTTTATACACCAGTCATACAGGAATATATACCACAAATAACCACTGCTAAAATGCCTTCCAAGAAGATGGTGAGGTTTTTAGAAATCAAAGGGTCAGACTTGCAGGTTTTACCATTTAATGAAGTAAGTCAGAACAGTGGATTTGTTGATTCTAGGACAGGTTTGTTCGCTGCCGAAAAAAGTCTTATACCTCAAGTTGGTAACGATGGAATTCTTGGTAATAAGTTTATTGTAAGAATTACATCCCGTGATACTGGAAGGAAAGTAAACGTAGTTATTAATTTCCAAAGCACGGAAAATAGGTAAAACGAATAAAAAGATAATTTTGAGACTACTTATTAAGAACTAAAAAGTTTGTTAACATTGGTTGCTATAAAGAGGGAGACCACATGGCATTTCTAGACAACAGTGGTGATATCATCTTAGATGCGGTTTTGACTGATACTGGGAGAAAAAGATTGGCAGCCGGTGACGGGAGTTTCCGGATTGCGAAATTTGCGTTCGGCGACGACGAGATTGACTATTCTTTATTTAGAAATAGTAACTCTGCCGAAGGCGCACATCCTAGCGGTTCTGCTTACTATGATGTGAACATCCTACAAAGCCCAGTTCTTGAGGCTTTCACTAATAACACTTCTATATTAAATCATAAGCTTGTATCATACGTTCGAGATGATTTGTTATACTTGCCAGTTATCAAAAATAACGACACTGTATCTCAGACCGTTGAGAAGAACACAACAGCCTTTACTGACATTCCAGTGGGTGGCTATCTTGTAACAGCGGACTATACAACCTCTGATCCAAATACATTTGCTGCATCTACTGCAACCTCGCCTTTTAGAACATTCATAGGTGTTATTCGTGGCAACAGATCTTTTGCAACAGCAGGTCAGTTCGTTTGCCTTGATCAAGGAATTGACAACACTGACCTTTCGGTTCAAAAATTGGACAATGCGGATCCGCTTAGAGAAACTCAGTATTTAGTGGAAATGGACAATCGTCTTGTTCAAATATTGTCTATGGATGGACAAACTGTTGCTCGTCCTTCGTTCGTGGACGATGATAATATTGCTAGCTATTATTTCTCTCTAAATTCTAATGCTCAATATTTTGCTGCTCCTGATGGCGCAGCCCCAGGCGTTGCTGAGTTTAATAGATCAACAAACGAAGATTCTCCTGCCGACACATTTTCGGTTATAGGAGACACAAACGGTGGTCGTTACGGAACACGATTTGCTTTCAGACTATTAGCAGCAGAGAATATCGCAACAAGCAATGTCTTGTTTGACAAACTTGGTAACACAACAGCAGCCAACTATGTCAATAGCGGTAACGTTTTTAAATACATCGATTCAACAATCAGAATAACAGGCTTCACTACAGGGTATCGTGTTGATATACCTGTTCGGTTTGTGAAGAAATCATAATAGGGTTAAATAATGGCTACATCGTTTAAGACACTTCAATCTTCAGACATCCAACAAGCGAGAACTAAGCTCCATGAAGCTATTCCACTTACAGGAACAATTGTCTCGGGAACTTATCTCCTAGCTAATCAGTCAACTAATGTTAAGAATTATACACACGGGATGTTCCAAAGTGTTTATGACTATCCTTACTTGAGTTCTTCAGCTAATCATATTTTTGACATAACTGTTGGAGTTAGTGCTGATTCTGCGCTTTCAAATTCTATAATGCAGCAGGGCAAGCAAAAGATTCAACTCTATAATCAGATGGCACAAATTTTGGTCGGACACGATGCTACTGGTAGCATCAGACCTTTTGACGCTGATGGCGATTTGAGTTCTGGGGCCAAGTTTAAAGATGCAGTCTTCTTTAATTTCTCAAGACTTTTAGTCAAGGATGAAGTTCAAAAGGGCACCTTTAGAATGAACTTTAGTGTGGACCCAACAGGTTCATACTCTCAAGCAGCCCAGACAAACCGAGTCCTTGTTATTGAGGACCAGAGTGGCTCTACCTCATTTAAGACAAATTCACCCGCTGGTGAATATGGCATTTTGTTTGTCACTTCATCTCAGAGTGGTACACTTAATACGCCATTGGCACTGAACTCTGGACATCCTTGTGGGCTTATATATTACCAAGCTGGTATTGCCGTGCTCACCTCTTCACTCTTCAAAACAGTGGCAAGTGGTGGACTCTTAGGAAGAGACTTGTATGGTTGGGGCGGTAACTTAGCTCCTAATACTGGTGGCAAGATAACAATGAATAGTGCATCAAATCTTGGTGTTGATGAAATGCTTAACAGTTCTTCGATAAGCGGTGCCGCTGATGATTTCAGAAATAGATTGCAAGATATTTATTTTGCAAATACCACAGAGCTTAATTCAACAATCTACTTCTGTAGAGGTAATGCTGGAGAATTTAACTACTCAAGTAACCCAACCTATTTGTCCAAAAGTCAAATCAGGGTTAAAGAAACTAGAGAAGATTCTCCTGCATCATACATAACCACTGTCGGTCTATACGGTGCTAATAACGAGTTGTTAGCAGTTGCAAAACTCAGCGAACCACTGAAGAAGACTCCAGCAAACGAGTTTACGCTACGAGTTAGATTAGACTACTAGCGGAGGTGGAAAATGCCCTTCCTCCACGAGTTTGGTCTAGACGATGTATTTCAGAATAACCTAGAGACTAGTCCTGGCAAAAAGTTTACCGCCTACAGTGGTTCTCTGTATGTTGATGAATCTAGGTTTAAGGGTATCAATGTTGGCACTGGTTCCATTAGCTTATATGAGCTAAACACAAATCGTGCTGCTACACTAGACGATACAAATAGTATTCATGCCTTCGTTGTAAAAGATGGATCAAATATGTCTTTCAAGAGCATATCAACATCCTCTTATAACCAAGACGACTACGGAACAAAATTAACTGGCGCATATCCGCTTACCTCCAGTATAGCTAGAAATTATATTTATGGCGGACGAACTTATCCGTTTGCTTATACCATTGGTGTTGAATCTGTTAATCGTGTTAACCAGAATACAACAGATCTTTACTTTAGCCAAAGTAAGCAATTGTTATCGCTAAGATCAACAATGGAAAAATATAAGAGGTATAGTCCTGCGTTTACCTTTTCGGGTAGTAAAACAATAGATCCATCTCTGCCACCTTATTTAACCGGAGCAATAAACCTTATAAGTATACCATCTATATTTTATGGATCTTCCTTAGAAAAAGGGACAGTCAATTTGTCTTTTTATTACACAGGGACCTTAATGGATCAGTGCCGAGATGAAAGACGTAATGGAGAGCTTATATCATACGGCACGAATTCATCAGTTAGCGGGACCACAGTTGGTGTTGTTTTGTACGATGAAGGATTCATTATGCTATACAACGAAGAGAATATAAGTGCAGACGCTCTAGTAAAGGATTCATATTCAGGAACAGGTTCAATCGATACCGGCGGAGCCGGATCTTGGGACGGAACCGCAGTTCAATTTAGACCGAACTGGACTTATTTCTGGTCCTACAACACAGGATCATCGGGTAGTTCGGGCATCGCCGCTGGGGCTGGTGTTGATCATGCGCCCGGCGGGGCAACTAGAACAGATGGTGCTAACGCACTTTTTCCAAGTGCAAGTAATTTTACATTAGAATTTAATGGAAAAAATGTTGTGCCAACGATAACAATGTTTGCGAATGCTCCTGCTGGACAATTAAATAATTCTCAAAACCCAACTTGGCTTTCATCCTCCCACTCTAGTTGGAAAGAACAAATACACTTTGATAGTAGTTCATATATTGAACCAAAGGAAGTGCCGATTAAAAATACAGCAGAATCAGATTTCTCAAACGATACTGCCGACTTTGAAAAGCAAACATTCATTAGCAAGATAGCAATTTACGATGATGATAAGAATTTATTGGGGATTGCTAAATTAGCCACCCCAGTATTGAAGAAAGAAACAGATTCTTATACATTTAAACTAAAGCTTGACTTCTGATATAATCCTTGTATGATACTTGGACTAGATATTTCTACTACTATGGTTGGCGTCGCTGTCATTGATAACGGCAAACTTGTAAAGTCAGAAGCTTGGGATATTTCAAAATATGTAACTCTGTTTGATAAGGCAGAGTACATAGGCGCTGAACTTTATGGACTAAAGTCTGAATATAACATACAGAACATTTTTATTGAAACAGCCCTAAAGAAGTTCTTGCCAGGAAAGTCCCGTGCTGACACCATATTGAAACTTGCAAAGTTTAACGGCATTGTTTCTTGGATTTGTTTTGAGAGCTATGATCTAGAGCCAACTTATATTAATGTAAACACGGCTAGAGGATTATATGGTTTGTCATTTCCTCGTGGGACAAAAGGACCTAAAAGAAAGAAGATGGTCATCGAGGCGGTGATAGAAAAAGAGAAGAATTCTTTTAGTTATGAGATGGCTCGTGGTGGTAAAAATTTTAAAAAGGGTACTGACGACAAAGCAGATGCTGTAGTGATCGCTAGAGCAGGTGAGTTTATTTTAAAGAACCAAAACAACAAAGGGTTCCTCACAGAAAAAATAATATTAACAGAATAAACACTTGACCCAACAACAGCATATGGTATTATACTTATGGAGGGAGGTGTCCCCATGAGATACCAAGTGTTTAGTGATATGGATGGTGTCCTCGTCAATTTTGAGGGTGGCGTTCTAGAATATATGAACAAACGTTTTCAGGAACTAAAAGATCAGCCCGATCATCCTGATCACAAACTTGCCCGTTCGGCAGCCAAAGAACTTGGCGGCTGGGATGTTGAAATCAACAAGTGGCATATTGCTCGGTCTGACCAGGAAAAGAGTTTGCCTCGGAACTATCGTGTCCGAGACTTCATGTACCGAATGGTTGAAGACGACGTTGATCTCTGGGCTAACCTTGGCTGGGAGCGTGGCGGCAAAGAACTGTGGGATTACATCAAAGACATCCCAGGACTTGAGATTCTGTCTGCTCCGATGGCAGAAGGTTCCAAGATCGGCAAGCGGATGTGGGTTGAGCGAGAACTGGGTGTTCCGGTTGAAAAAGTCAACTTGGCTGACAGCAAGAAGTCCTACGGAGTTCATAACGGAAAACAAGGACTTCTGATTGACGATCGTGACAAGTATGTCAATGAGTTCCGTGAGGGTGGCGGCATCGCCATTAAACATAATCCAGATGACGTGGATAATACGATTAGGCAACTCAAAGAACTCGGACTGTAATTGCTTAAAGATCCAGCGGCAGTAAAAAAGAAGAAAATACTTGATGAGGTTTTAGGTCGTCCGCATAAACAGGGGAAAGAATATCTTTACCCTTCCCGCTGTTGTGGACACCACAAGCCAAAACTATCTGTTAACTTCGATAAGAACGCTGCCAAGTGCTGGGCCTGTGACTGGCGCACTAAAAATTTACGACGCTTAGTCAGGCGTTGGGGTGATATAAGTCACATCCATAGATGGAAAGATTTTGACGCCGATATTGAGCTAGGCGACCTAGACAACCTGTTTGCCAAGGAAGATGAAACTAGCCAACGATTGGAACTTCCAAATGAGTTTCAAACGCTTACTGGTCGTTCTCACCCTGCCTCGGCAAGAGTTCCCCTAAACTATTTACGCAAACGTGCCGTTGTAGGGAAAGACATTCTGTTTTGGAAGATTGGCTACTGTGGAAGTGGAGAATATAAAAACAGGATAATCCTCCCATCATTTGACGACGAAGGTTATTGTAACTTTTTCACGTCCCGAACATATGACCCGAACATCTGGCCTCCGTATATGAACGGACCCGGCAACAAAGATATTATCTTCAACGAACTGTTGATTGACTGGGAACGAGAGGTCACTCTGGTGGAAGGTGTCTTTGACGCAATCGTTGCCGGTGAAAACAGCATCCCACTTCTCGGCTCAACACTCAGAGAAGACAGTAGACTTTTCAGGAAGATAGTAAAGAACGACACGCCAGTTCTCTTGGGACTGGATGCCGACGCACACAAAAAAGCTATGAAACTCGTGAAGGCATTACTCGCTTATGATGTGGAAGTCCGATTAATGGATACTTCTGGTTATAAGGACATCGGCGAAATGCCTCAGGACATCTTTCAGGATCGTAAAGAAAAGGCTCCTTTTATCGATTCAGATGCCTATTTAATGAGGATCGCTTTGTCTGTCTGAGGAGCCTTCAATGAAGATTACTATTTCTGAACTTCGAAGCATGGTGGAAGAAGCCATGCTTGACGAGAAGAAAAAATCTAAAGGCAAGGCAGCCGCCAAGCGCAAGTCAAAGAAGAAGGCTCGCCGCAAAAAGAGAAAAGCAAAAAAGACAACAGCCAAGCGAGATGCTTGTTACCATAAAGTTAAATCACGTTATGACGTGTGGCCTTCCGCTTATGCTTCTGGCGCTCTTGTAAAGTGCCGCAAAGTTGGTGCAAAGAACTGGGGCAACAAGAGTGAGGGCGTTGAGGATGATTACCTCCGCCAACTTGTTGAGGAAGAAATAGCAGCCCTGGCTGAGAAGAAAAAGACTGACGGTAAAGGTGCTGGTAGTAAAAACTACTCACTCCGTGACTGGTTCAAAGGGGGAGGCTGGGTACAGACTGGCGGTAGGCATGATGGGAAGCCTTGTGCTAAACAGCCCGGACAAAAAACCAAACCCTATTGTAGAGACCCTGATGACAGGGCTAAATTAAGCAAGAAAGAAAAAGATAAGCGTGCTGCCAAGAAACGAAAAAAGGACCCGAATCCAGATCGTAAAGGTAAGGCTAAAACCGTTACGCAGAAAAAGAGGAAAAAAGGATGAAAAAATTACTAACAGAGTGGCGGCAGTTCCTCAACGAAGAAGAAGAGTATTATCATATCTCAGATGCCACCTACGATGACGGCAGCCTTGCCGAAGACTTAGAGTTTTGGGATGATGTCCTTGAAGAGGCAGAATACCAAGGCCGCAAGGTAACTCTCAATAAGCCAATGCAAGGCGACGTAAAGAAGTCTAAAGTATATGTTAAGAACAAAAAGGGAAATGTAGTCAAGGTAAACTTCGGCGACCCTGATATGAAAATCAAAAAATCAAATCCTGAAGCTCGTAGCAACTTCCGTGCTCGTCACAACTGTGCGGACAAGATGAAAAAAGGAGATAAGACAACCGCAGGGTATTGGTCTTGTAAAGCATGGTAATGAAAAAATTAATGACAGAGTGGAGAAACTATCTCCAAGAAGAGATGAAAGTTGTTATTAATGCAGCCAAAGAATTTGTTTGTCCTCCCGCAACCCAAGACCTAAAGCTCAACACCAAGAACCGTGATGCCTCTATCAAGGCAGAACATGTTCAGTATGGGCCACTCAATGTTGACGAGCCTGGCGATTATTGGAAAGACATAGCCAAGTACTGGAATACAACCGAAGAGGCTGCCAAAAAGTCCAACTGCGGAAATTGTACGGCTTTTGATATTTCCCCACGAATGGATGAATGTATGCCAGGTGTAACGTCTGACGATGATGGCAGACTTGGCTATTGTTGGATGCACCACTTCAAGTGTCACTCTGCTCGCTCTTGCCGAACTTGGGCTAAAGGTGGGCCAATCAAAGAAGACAGCGTGTCTTATGAGTGGCAGGAAAGAAGTAACCTCGGAGACAAATAATGAAAAAACTAATGACAGAATGGCGGAACTTTCAAAAAGTTCACCAAGTAAACGAGAAGACTTATAAGCAGTATGCCTCCCGTCTCAGTGAAGAGTCGCAGGAGGTTTTCTGGAATTTGTCGGAAGACCAAAAAGTATTTGTTGTTGAAGACTGGATAAAGCAGGGACGTCCTGCACAACACCTCACAGAAGATAAAAGTCTAGTAGGAAAAATAGTAAAACTTCCTCGTGGATTATTTCCCGCCAACAAAGGCAAAGTCCTATCATTTGATGGTGAGTCTTATAAGGTAGAAGTAACCGACAAGAGAGGTAGAACAAGTGTTGTTACAGTTGGACGAGCAGCCATAAAAGAAGAGAAGATGGCTGACCTCGATGCCGAACAAGCATATAGCACAAAAGTTCGTGGTGTCAATGTTATTATCAATTTAAAAGATACTGACCTCCAGGGAACTAAACACAGCAAGGAACGCCAGTTCCGCCACGATGAAAAGATTTCTAACAACGCCATCATCCAAGCAGTTGAGATGGCTATCGGCAAAATCATTCAAGACTATGCCAACGGCGAACTTGGCAACGACGAGCCTTTCCATATTCGTATGGTTGGTAAAGGCAAGGTCCCAGCCCTCAATGTCATAGCCGTTTTGGATATGCGAAAAGGTCCGGACACCATAAAAGTAATTACTGTAATGCGCAAGGACGATTTCAAGACAGACACCTTTGGGGGCGGTGAGCAAAAAACTTACACCGTACAAACACGATGAAAAATCTAATGACAGAGTGGCGACAATTCTTGAAAGAAGAGGAGCAGCAACCTATTACAGTCGGTCAGCTAAAGGCTGTGGTAGAAATATTGTCTTCTGATGTAGACGATAATCAAAAAAAAGAAAAACTAAAAAAACTTGGAGCACTGGGCTTTAAAGTAGGGGTAGGTCTGATCCCAGTAGTTGGCACTATCTTAAGAGATGGGGTTGAAATAGTGGATAATCTTTTTGGATTGTTTAGGTCTGCAACCGACCCTAAAATAATAAACCAAGGAAAACTAGACAACAAACCTTGGGTAAAGATGCTGGGAATTGATGCTGAATTTTCGAAGGTAATAGATGATGAGGTTGAGAGAGAGTTTTTAGACAAGTATGTTGAAAGATATACTAGCAAAGTCATGGGACTTTCCGACGACGCTCCTTTGCCCAACTTTACAAACGCTCTTGCAAAACATATTAATAAAACAAAATTAAAACCAACCCCTTCTCCGATGAGGATAACTAAAACATGAAACTGATCATGGAAGGGTGGCGAGGCTTTCTCCAAGAGGGAAAGTTTGAACTCAAAGGTGATGCTGAGTTTTTCAGAGTCACTATGCCTGGTGTTGGTTACGCACAGGGTCAACAACACTTAAGATTCAAAGAGTGTCAGTCGGACGTAGACGCCCTAATGGAAACACCAGAGTTTCTAGAGGCTAAAGAAAAGTACGAGGCCAACAATACCACCAAAGATATGGCACAGGACGAAGACGGCAATTATATAATGAAAGAAGTGCCAGCTAGGTTCAGACCAAGATTTTACGATATAGAAAACGCTTGGATCTCCAATCCTGAGATGCGTGGTAAGGGCTACGGCAAAGAAATATACAAAGCATTTATTGATCAAGCCGTGGAATATTCTAAATCTTACGGCGGTGTGTTCGTAGGAGCACATTACTGCACGATAGGTTCTGGAACTTCGGAAGCTGCTAAGAGAGTCTGGAAATCAATAACAAGGGATTACACATCGTCAGGCGATGTTATATTTATAGGATTATAATATGAAATTAACAATTGATCAGCTAAGAAATTTTATTCACCAGGTTATTGAGGACCTGGTAGATCTCAACCCCGCTTCCGACCTCGCCTTGTTGAACAAAGGTCTGGATTCTATAGAAAAAGACAAGGAAAAAAAGAAAAAATGAAAAAACTATTAACAGAGTGGCGGAAGTTTTTGAAGGAAGGGCAAGAGTTTGTGGAAGAGAAATCACCCTTACGCTATGACCGTGCCAGTAATATTCAGAGACTAGCCCTTCGAGACGACAGTATAGAACCACCTTACCGAGGTGACTTTGGTTTTGCCGATCAATATACTTATCGTAATCCCCGCACAGGACGTATGACCAAAAAGAGACATTTGGAAGCCCCAGGGTCAGGCGACGATATTG
>TARA_R110001599_G_scaffold65489_2_pt1 | contig 19570 bp, 16 predicted proteins | sample TARA_R110001599 | Tara Oceans TARA_R110001599 (sample SAMEA4398360) | marine metagenome | biome: Polar Biome; feature: [MES] marine water layer (ENVO:01000295) within the mesopelagic zone...; material: water (ENVO:00002006), including particulate matter (ENVO:01000060) such as...... | reverse complement strand
TAAGGACTGTGTATGTATCAAGACCACGATTTGCGCGAAGACCTAGATCCCCAAGAAACCCAAGAGTGGCTTGAAGCCCTCGATGGCGTACTTAAAAATGGCGGCCGTGGCCGCACCGCATTTTTGATGAAACGCTTAGCCAAACACGCGGCGCGTGCAGGCACCCAGCTGCCCTCGGCGATTACCACCTCATTTCGTAATACCATTGAGCCAAGCGATGAACGTCGTATGCCCGGCGATTTATTTATGGAGCGTAAAATCCGCTCAATAATTCGCTGGAATGCCCTGGCCATGGTTATGCGGGCCAACGATAACAATGAGGGTTTGGGTGGACACATCTCCAGTTTCTCTTCATCGGCGACACTTTATGATGTTGGCTTTAACTACTTCTTCCGCGGCGGCGAAAAAGCCGACCTGATTTACTATCAAGGTCATAGTTCGCCGGGTATGTACGCACGCTCCTATTTGGAAGGGCGTATTGACGAAGACCAGCTGGATAATTTCCGTCGCGAAGTCGACGGTAACGGTTTGTCTTCCTATCCACATCCCTGGCTGATGCCAGACTATTGGCAATTTCCCACGGTGAGCATGGGGCTTGGGCCAATACAGGCTATTTACCAAGCTCATGTGATGAAATACCAACACAGCCGCGGCCTAGTTGACCATGGCGACCGCAAAGTTTGGTGCTTTATGGGTGACGGCGAGAGCGATGAGCCGGAGTCATTGGGCTCAATTGCCTTGGCGGGTCGCGAAGGCTTGGATAACTTGGTTTTTGTCGTTAACTGTAATTTGCAGCGCCTTGATGGTCCGGTGCGTGGTAATGGCAAAATAATTCAGGAATTGGAAGGTGTGTTCCGCGGTGCGGGCTGGAATGTCGTCAAAGTTATTTGGGGTCGCCACTGGGACCAATTACTTGAAAAAGACAAAACTGGTTTATTGCGCTTGCGCATGAACGAAGTCGTCGACGGTGAATTGCAAAACTACAAGGCGAACGGTGGCGCATACACCCGTAAGCATTTCTTTGGGAAATACCCAGAGTTGCTTGAGCTGGTTAAAGATCTGTCCGACGACGATATTATGTATTTGAATCGCGGTGGCCACGATCCTTATAAGGTTTATGCCGCCTACGCAAAAGCCAAGGAAACCAAAGGTCAGCCCACCGTAATATTGGCAATGACCGTGAAAGGCTACGGTTTGGGTGAGGGTGGTGAAGCGCAGAACGAAACCCACTCGGTTAAAAAACTGGGCGTTGAAGAACTGAAGAAATTCCGTGATCGCTTTGGTGTGCCGATTAGTGACGAAGAATTGAAATCGGTTCCCTATTACCGGCCCGCGCCAGATAGCCCAGAAATGGTCTATATGCGCAAAAACCGCGAAAAGCTAGGCGGTTATTTACCAGCACGGCAGGCAGATTTTGAAGCCCTTAAGATTCCTGGAATCGATAATTTCAGTGCGCAGCTAAAGGCAACAGGTAAACGGGAAATATCCTCGACTATGGCCTTTGTACGGATGCTGTCGACCTTGGTGAAAGACAAGGAAATTGGTCCGCGGATTGTGCCTATTGTGCCTGATGAGGCGCGTACCTTTGGTATGGAGGGGATGTTCAGGCAACTGGGTATCTATTCATCACAAGGCCAACGTTATACTCCACATGATTCTGATCAAATCATGTATTACAAAGAAGACAAGCAAGGCCAAATTCTCGAAGAGGGCATTACCGAGGCCGGTGCGTTTTCTGCTTGGTTAGCTGCGGCAACGTCCTACAGCAACCATCACTACCCGATGATTCCGTTTTACATTTTCTATTCTATGTTTGGTTTTCAGCGGATTATGGATTTGGCTTGGGCGGCGGGTGACTCCCAGGCGCGCGGTTTCTTATTGGGCGCCACTGCTGGTCGCACCACGCTTAATGGTGAAGGTCTTCAGCACCAAGACGGCCACAGCCATTTAATGGCTAATATGATCCCAAATTGTGTGTCGTATGACCCAACTTATTCCCATGAGCTGGCTGTTATTATTCAAGACGGTATGCGCCGGATGTACCAAGACAAGGAAAACGTCTTTTACTACGTCACGGTGATGAATGAGAATTACGCCCACCCCGATATGCCAGAGGGCAGCGCCGAGGGCATCATTAAAGGTTTGTATTGCCTTGCACCGAGTGCAGCGAAAAAACCGAAGTTGAAAGTCCAATTGATGGGTAGCGGTACGATCTTGCGCGAGGTAGAGGCTGCGGCGGAAATCTTGAAAGCAGATTACAAAGTTGAAGCCGATGTATGGAGTGCGACCAGTATCAACTTGCTGCGCCGCGACGGTTTAGATTGTGAGCGCTGGAATATGCTGCATCCAGAAAGTGAGGCAAAAGTACCCTATGTGACTGAGCAATTCCGCGGTCGGCAAGGGCCCGTCATTTGCGCCACTGACTATATAAAATCCTACGGCGAGCAGCTGCGTCCTTATATTGAATCACCTTATGTGGTTTTGGGTACCGATGGCTATGGTCGCTCAGATACCCGCGCTAAACTCCGCGCCCACTTTGAGGTAGATCGCTACTATATTGTTGTGGCCGCCCTTAAGGCGTTGGCTGATGATGGACAGGTGGCATTGAGTGACGTTAGCACGGCGATTAAGGCCTTTGGTATCGACACTGAAAAAGCAAACCCACTGTATCGCTAATTTATTGAGAAGGATTTTTTTGTGGCTAAAGAAACGGTAAAAATTCCTGACCTCGGTGGCGGTAGTGTAGATGTCATCGAGGTGTGTGTGGCAGTGGGTGATGTGGTCGCTAAAGACGATTCACTGCTGGTCTTAGAATCAGATAAAGCGTCAATGGAAATCCCTTCGCCATTGGCTGGAAAAGTTTTGAGTATCAGTCTGAAAGAAGGCGAGACTGTGGAAGCTGGTGACCTAATTCTTGAATTAGAAGTCGATGGTGCTGAGGTTGAGGCGGATGATAGTCCAGCACCTGCAGTAGAAGCGCCGCAGGCGGAGTCTGAATCAGAGCCGGCTCCTGCTCCTGCTCCCGTCGCGCCAGTGAGCTCGGCCCGAGAAATGATCTTGGTGCCGGACGTTGGCAGCAGCGATGGCATTGATGTTATTGAAGTCTGTGTCGCAGTTGGTGATGTGGTCAGTGAAGGTGACTCATTAGTTGTCTTGGAGTCAGATAAAGCCTCAATGGAAGTGCCGTCACCCTATAGCGGCACAATTACTAAGATAGTAATGAAGGTTGGCGATAGCGCTAAATTGGGTGCCGAGATCGCTGAAATTGAGCGGGAAGTAGCGGCGGCAGTGAGCGAAGTGAAACCTGCCGTCGAGGCGCCTGCCCCAGCGAAAGCTACATCTGCGCCAGCACCGGCAACCCCAGCTGCTGCACCCGCGGCTAAACCTGCGGCAACAGTGACCAGTCACGCCGATGTTTATGCCGGACCGGCAGTGCGTAAATTGGCGCGGGAGTTTGGCTTGGAGCTGGAGCAGCTTACTGGGACTGGGCCTCGCGGTCGTATTCTCAAAGAAGATGTGCAGCAATATGTTAAAGACTTGGCCAAAGGAAATGTAAAAGGCGCTGCTACTGGCGGTGGTTCAGCATTGCCGGCAATTCCGGATGTCGACTTTAGTCAGTTTGGTGAAATTGACACCCAACCGCTAACTAAGCTGCATAAGCTGACCGCTGCCAATATGCACCGCAGCTGGGTTAATCTGCCTCATGTAACGCAGTTTGATGATGTAGATATCAGCGAGTTGGAAGATTTCCGGGCGGGTTTGAAGCGCGAGGCAGAGCAGCGCGGCGTTAAATTAACGCCACTGCCGTTCTTGTTGAAAGCGGCTGCCGTGGCGCTGCAAGCGCACCCTAAATTTAATGCCTCCTTGAGCGCCGATGGCGAAAATATGGTGTATAAGAAATACATTCATATTGGCATTGCGGTAGATACGCCGGCGGGTTTGGTTGTGCCAGTGATTCGTGATGTAGACAAAAAATCCCTTTGGGATCTTGCTGCTGAATCCGCGGAGCTGGCGAATAAGGCCAAGAACCGTAAATTGAAACCGGCTGAAATGCAGGGTGGGTGTTTTACCATTTCGAGTCTTGGTAGCATTGGTGGCACGGGTTTTACGCCGATTATCAATGCGCCTGAAGTGGCGATTATGGGTGTGTCTAAATTGGCAATTAAGCCACATTGGAATGGCACTGAATTCGTTCCGCGGAAAATGTTGCCGGTGTCCTTGTCCTACGATCATCGCGCTATTAACGGGGTTGATGCGGGGCAGTTTTTCACCTTTATGGGGATGGCGCTTGCCGATATTCGACGTTTATTACTGTGAACATCGTTAAAAATGTTCGCTAATTAATGGCGAAACTCAGAAAACCTTCTTCACTATTGTGAGGAAGGTTTTTTTTGGTCATTTGATTTGTTTGGATAGGATTGGCAGCTGTGCTGGTGGTGGGGCGTAAACCTCCCTATTATTGTGCTACTTGGCTTAGCTATTGCTAGTTAATATGTAAGTAATTGGGGCAAGCCTATGACTTAGCTTAGGTTTTGCTCCCTGGTGTGGCCTTGCAGGAACTGGGATTGCACCATGATGGCGCGATATTGGTGATGGCTACGTGTGTAACATGTTTTGGATACGATACGCATGAGTGAAAAGAAACAGGAAGGTTCTGACGGGATTGATTGGAGCCGCTATCCTTCGGCAGATTTTTTTGACGAAATGATTACGGCCAAGGGTAATGCGCGTGCCGCTAGCCGTAAGATAGTGAAACTCTTAGGTGACCTCAGCCGTGAAGAGTTAGAGAGTCGCCGCGTGGCAGCTGAACGCACTGTGCGTGATATGGGTGTGAGTTTTACGGTTTATTCCGACGGTGAAAATATCGATCGCACCTGGCCTTTTGATTTAATCCCTCGGGTGATTAGTGCTGCGGAATGGGAGAATACCGCTAACGGGCTGAAGCAGCGGGTGAAAGCCCTCAATATGTTTATCAACGATGTTTACCATAAACAGCAGATTTTTAAAGACGGCGTGCTTCCGGCCTACTTAATTAAAGACTCCAAAAACTTCCGACCGGAATGCGTTGGCATTAATCCGCCTAAAGGCGTTTGGGCGCATATCTGTGGCTGTGATCTGGTGCGCGACGCTGACGGTAAATTCTATGTGTTGGAAGATAATCTTCGGGTACCTTCCGGCGTGGCCTATATGTTGGAAAATCGCGAGGTTAGCAAGCGGGTATTGCCAGAGTTTTTTGAGTCTAACGATATTCTACCGGTCGACGATTATTCGACTAAACTCTTTAATATGTTGGCGTCGGTGTCGCCGCGCCGGGTACGGCAGCCCGAAATTGTCATACTGACTCCCGGTATATATAACTCGGCTTATTTTGAACACGCTTACTTAGCCCAACAGCTGGGTGTTGAGTTGGTTGAGGGCAGCGACTTATTTGTCGATGACGACGATTGCGTATACATGAAGTCGATATCTGGCCTAGAGCGTGTCGACGTTATCTATCGCCGTATTGATGATCTATTTTTGGACCCAGAGGCTTTTCATCCGGACTCAATACTCGGTGTAGCGGGGCTGATGCGGGCGTGGCGGGCGGGCAATGTGGCATTGGTCAATGCGCCGGGTGCTGGCGTTGCCGATGATAAGGTCGTTTATGCCTATGTGCCGAAAATGATTGAATACTACTTGGGCGAAGAGGCGATATTACCCAATGTTGAGACCTATCTTTGTGACGACCCCGAACAATTGAAATATGTCTTGGCCAATATTGAAAAGCTAGTGGTTAAACCCGCTAACGAATCTGGTGGCTACGGCATGATGGTCGGCCCACACGCCAGTAAAAAAGATCACGAGGAGTTTCGAAAATTGGTTGCCGAAAATCCGCGCAATTATATAGCGCAACCGACCTTAAAATTATCAACGGCGCCCGTGCTTACCGCGCCAGGCGAGGCTGAGCCCCGCCATCTGGATTTGCGGCCGTTTGTTCTGCAGGGCAAGGACCTCGATGTAACCACTGGTGGACTTACCCGCGTAGCACTCGTTAAAGGCTCGTTGGTTGTTAACTCCTCGCAGGGCGGTGGCAGTAAAGATACTTGGATTGTGGCTGAGCGGGGGAAAAAATCATGATGCTGTCGCGCGTTGCAGAGAGAGTATATTGGTTTGGCCGCTACCTAGAGCGTGTTGAGAGTATGGCGCGTCTCATTCAGGTTTATACCGGCTTGCTTTTTGATCTACCGAGAGATACCGGTATTAGCTGGCATAATCTGGTCATTGCCAGTGGCAGCCACGCCGAATATAACCGGCGTTTCACTGTGCAGGACGAGAAACGGGTCGTTAAATTTTTGCTGGAAGATCTCAGCAACCCAAGTTCGCTGGCCTCGTCGCTGCGTATGGTGCGGGAAAATATTCGTACAACACGGGATATGTTGCCGCCAGAGAGCTGGGAGCTCGTTAATGAATTCCAAATTTATGTGAACGAAAATATGGCGCAGGGCTTGAGTCGACGTTACCGACATGAGTTCCTCGGACAAATTGTTAAAACCTGCCAGCAAATCAATGGTTTAATTGCTGACACCATGCGCCGTGATGCCGCGTGGCATTTCTTGAATCTTGGCCGCAGCTTAGAGCGGGCGGATATGACAATACGCATACTCGAAGCCGGCGCCAGTATGTCTAGCGATTTTATTGAGAGTGACACCAACCATGTGCTTGATGTGGTGTGGGGCAGTGTATTAGGCACCTTAAATGCCACTATGCCTTATCGGCGCACCATGAAAGTGGCGGTGAACGGCGATGATGCCGCGCGGTTCTTACTTGAAGATCCATTGTTTCCGCGTTCGGTTGCCTGTGGTTTGTCAAGAATGCAGGATTCTGCTGCCTTGCTGCCGAGCAACGAAACAGTTATTGCCGCCTTGACGAAATTAGTTGATACAGTGACGAAGGGGAGTGACTATACTGATGTAACCGAAGGTTTCCCTGCTTATTTGACGGCATTGGAACAGAGTTCGATTACTGTTCACTCAGCGATTCAGGAAAGTTGGTTTCAACCGGCTTAACTTTGTTTGCTGTAGGTATGAGTCGCAGTGCCGGGTATTTGATCAGCTCGGGCACTTGCGGTAGTCTTCCCATCCTCGTGAAGTGCTGATAGTGGCAAAACGGGCTTTATTTCGTGGGTGATTGCTGTTGCTAAGTGAAAGATAGTCTCTAAACAGAGCGGTAGCGGTGTTCCCAGCATTCGGGAAATTCCTTTTATTGACCTAGTACTTTGGCATCGCATACATGTTAACTGAACGCTTTGTATACACTCCTCACCACGAGCAGTACGACGAGGTCATAGACCGCGACGGCCAAATTCGTGAACACTGGCATTACCCGATGCGGGTGATGAATGCCATGGGTATGGACGCGCTCCTCGAACGACAGCGCACAGCCAAGCGTATTCTGCGGGATGACGGTGCCAGCTACAGTCCAGGCGGGCAGCTCAATGTTAGCCACACGTGGAATTTGGATTTACTGCCCTTAATACTATCGAGCCAAGAGTGGGAGGGCATTGAAAATGCCCTTCGCGAGCGCGCTGAGTTACTGAATTTAATACTAAATGACCTCTATGGTGAGCGTAGCCTGATCTTAAACAAGGTCATTCCCCCTGCCGTACTGTATAGCCACCCCGGATTTTTGCGCGCCTGTGACGGTATTCGTCTGCCCGGGGAACATCAGCTTATATTTCACGCCTCAGATTTAGTGCGCTCTGCAAGTGGTGAGTGGTTGGTTATTGGCGATAGGACCCAAGCGCCGTCCGGTACTGGTTATGCGCTGGAAAATCGCACCGTTTTGCGGCGGGTGATGCCCAGTCTGTTTCGCGACGCCCACGTGCACCGTTTGTCTAATTTTTTCCTGCAGTGGCGGCGTAAACTGGCGGAGTTGAGTCAGACTAAGGATGCGCCGTTAGTGGTGTACCTAACTCAGGGGGCGTTTAAAGAAAACTCTTTTGAAGATGCTTATTTAGCTAATTATCTGGGCTACCCGTTGGTTCAGAGTCGTGATTTGACCGTGCGTAAAGGCGCGCTTTGGTTAAAGTCCCTCGACGGTTTGCGGCGTGTTGACGTTGTTCTACGTCGAATTGATGACAGTGTGGCCGACCCCGTGGTATCGCGGCAAAGTTTTGGCCAAGGTATTCCTGGCTTAACCGAGGTAGTGCGCGCTGGTGGGGTAGTTATTGCCAATCCACTCGGTAGCGGCATTTTAGAAAACCCGGTATTAGCCAAATACATGCCGGCCATCGCTAGGCACTTTTTGGGTCGCGATCTGCGTTTGAATTCAGTGCCTACTTGGTGGTGTGGCGATCCGACGGATTTGGCTTATGTTAAAGCGCATTTTGACGATTTATTAATTCGTCATACCTGCCGCGTGCCTGGTCGCCACAGTGTATTTGTCGCCGAACTTAGTGCCGAAGAGCGGGTAAGCCTGCTGGCCAAAGTATTGGCAAACCCGGTTGATTATGTGGCGCAGAGTGCGGTGCGGCCTTCGCAGACGCCAGCACTTGATGGCAAGGTGTTTAGTAGTCGACCACTGGTGCTGCGCGGTTTCACTATAGCCAGCGGCAGCTCGTACTCGGTTATGCCTGGTGGCCTTACTCAGATTGGCAGCCACACTGACACCCAGCATATTGTTAGTCAGTATGGCGGCGGCAGTAAAGATACTTGGATTTTGGCTTCCGAACCCGAAGTTGAAGACAGTGTTTTTGAACCCGAGAAGCTGGCCCGGCAGGCCCAGGCGCTCGATCGCAACTTTAGTTTGCCAAGTCGGGTAATTGATAATTTGTTTTGGTTTGGCCGTTATGCAGAACGCGCGGAATCTGGTCTGCGTCTGGTGCGAACGGTGTTTGAAGAACTCAATAGTATCGAGCCACTGTCGCCAGAAAGTCGCCGCGTTTTACTGTGCTCAGTAACGCACGTGACCGGGACCTACCCTGGTTTTACCGGCAAGACCGCAGATTTTAGCGCGCCGGAACAAGAGTTGCTGGATATTGTGTCTAATCGTTCGCGGCCGGGCAGTATTGCACACTGCTTGGAAGCGATTCTGCACTCTGCCGACGGTGTAAAGGAATTACTGTCGAATGACATGCTGCGCTTGGTCAATGATATTCGCGATGGCATGGAGTTCTTAAATAAGAATTTAAAAAGCAGCTTGCAAGCGGCGCCAGATGAATTGCTCGATCCACTTATTACCAGTCTGTTGGCACTGTCGGGGCTCAGTCAGGAGAGTATGGTTAGGGGGCGTGCATGGCGCTTTATGGAGATGGGGCGGCGCTTGGAACGGGCGCAAAAAACAGTTGAGCTTCTTAGTCGTTTGTTGGTGGTGAATATTGGCGATGCTCAGAACGTGCCGCTGTTGAAGCCTGTGCTTGCGAGTTTGGAGTCGCGGATTGTTTATAAGCGCTATTACCGCAGCGGCTACCGTTTAGATAAGGGTATGGAATTGCTCTTATTTGACCGTGAAAATCCACGCTCACTTATTTTTCAGCTCGAAAGTTTACGCAGTCACTTAGACGAGGTGTTGGGCCAGAATTGGGGTATTCAGTTAACCGAGGATATGCGCTGTATCGTGCGGGCCACTAATACCCTGCTAATGTCGCGCCTGGAAGAGCTTGCCGCACGCGACGAGGCCACTGGTAAACACCTTAAGTTGGGTGAGTTGCTCGCACAGTTAGACAGTGATTTAAAAGCGGCATCGCAAGCGCTGGCAGACCGTTACTTCGATCATGCTGCTGGGCCACAACCCGTTGAAATGAGTGGCAGGGACGAATCATGAAATACCGAATCAAGCATTCAACGCGTTATGAGTATGCCGATCAAGTAAATCAAGGCTACAACGTCGCTTACCTTATTCCCCGTGAGTGCAATGGTCAGCGCGTCAATTTTAGTGATATTCGGATCATCCCGACCCCCGCAAGTAAAATTAAGCGGGTTGATTATTTTGGAAATGTCGTTTGCCATTTTACCGTGGAGAAGCCCCATCGTGCTTTAGAGGTTATTGTTGAAAGTGAGGTGGAAATAGCGCCGTCTGAACCGCGTTTACTCAGTGGCGGAATTACTTGCGCAGAAGTACGCGAGATACTATTAAATGGCAGCAGTGACGAGGATGTAAAAGCCTCAGAATTTTGCTTTGACTCGCCAATGATTGCGGTAACATCTGAGCTGGTTGAATTCGCTCGAGATATTTTTACGCCGGATCGCCCGTTTTTAGAGGCTGTCAGCGCGTTGAATTCGCGTATTTTTAATGATTTTAAATACGATCCTGGCTTTTCAACCGTGGCAACACCATTGAAAGACGTGATGGCAAGCCGTCGCGGAGTCTGCCAAGACTTTGCGCATTTGGCGATTGGTGCATTGCGGGGATTGGGTTTCGCCGCGCGCTACGTTAGCGGGTATTTGGAAACCTTGCCGCCGCCGGGGCAAGTGAAATTGGAAGGGGCCGACGCTTCTCACGCGTGGTTTTCGGTTTATATTCCAGGGGATGAGTGGCAGGACTTTGATCCCACAAATGATGTAATGCCTGCGGACCAGCATATCACCACCGCTTGGGGTCGTGATTACTCCGATGTAACGCCGTTAAAAGGTGTGGTATTCGGTGGTGGCGGCAAGCAGATTTTATCGGTCGCCGTCGATGTGTCTCGGCTTGAAACACCAGACCGGTCGTTATTGCCGCCTGCGGCTGTACCTACCCGGCGTGCAGGTGATTTACCTGCTCAAGATCCACTTATCAGTCCGCTGAGTCCTGCTCAGCAGAGTCAAAGCCAGCAAAATCAAAGCCAGGCGTCGCCGAGTACCACGCAGCTGCTGCAGACGCAGACGCAATCTCAATTACCACCACGTAATTTTTAGATACAGCCTACGTTTTTCTGAGTGGCGGCCCGTTTGTCATTCACGTCACCTGCTTGACCGTTTCGGTCACTCTTCTTGCCGATTGCCTATGCTAATGTGAGTGTTCTCATGCGGGCCTACTCGCCTAGCATTTTCATAAAATAATAATTAGCGAGGCGGCTATGTCTAGTCAAGATAGCGTAATTGCAGTAGTCACTGGTGCCAGTCGTGGTGCCGGCAAGGGTATTGCCCTTGCGCTCGGTGACACGGGTGCAACGGTGTATGTCACCGGTCGCAGCGTGAATGAAAGTGATAGCCCCTTACCCGGTACGGTCTTTGAAACGGCGGCTGAAATTACGCGACGCGGCGGTAAAGGCATTGCGGTGGTTTGTGATCATGCCGACGACACACAAGTCGACGCCTTATTCACACAAATAGCCAAGGAGCATGGTCACCTCGATATCTTAGTGAATAACGCCTTGTGCGTTCCTGAGGGACTGACGGCGGAAGGACCATTCTGGGAGAAGCCATTAGGATTACAGGCACTTTTAGATGTTGGTTTGCGCTCAAGCTATGTTGCCAGTTTTTATGCCGCGCCGTTGCTAATAAAAAGTTCTGCTGGCTTGGTGATTAATACCTCATCGCCGGGCGGCCGCTGCTATATGCATGGTCCAGCATACGGTTCTGGCAAAGCGGCAGTCGATAAAATGGCACACGATATGGCCGTGGATTTTCGCGACTATGGTGTTGCCGTTGTGGCGTTGTGGATGGGGATTTTGAAAACCGAAAGAACCATGGCGGCAATTACGGCTCAGCCAGAATTGTATGGGCATATGCTCGAGGTGGCCGAATCGCCAGAATACTCTGGCAGAGTCATTGCCGCCTTGGCCGCTGATCCGCAGCGAATGGGTTACAGTGGAAAGGTCTGCATGGCGGCAGAACTCGGCGAGCATTATGGATTAGTAGATATTGATGGTCGCCAGCCTCCGTCGCCAAGAGCCATGTTTGGTGAGGTTACTGAATACAGTGACGTGGTAATTCAGTAGGGCGAATACAGCTGTCGTCCGTATGAGGTATTAGGGAGTGATAGGCAATTCGTTAAAATCCTCGCCCTAAGGATCAAGAGGGCGCCACGGGCTCAACGTCGTTCATTACAAGTGGGGAGATTGAATTTATGGCTATACAGATCGCGGGTTTACCAGAGGGTCAGTATGCCAACTTGCCTAATGGGCAATGTCTCCATTATCTGGATCAAGGTGCTGGACCAGTAGTGGTGTTTTTACATGGCAGCGGCAGCGGTGCCAGTGGACACAGCAACTTCAAGTACAACTATCCCTATTTGGTTGATCAAGGTTTTCGCGTCATTGTTCCGGATCTTATCGGTTATGGTTATTCAGACAAGCCAGAGGACGTCCAGTATCACCTAGACTTCTTTGTAGAGTGCATTAAGCAGTTGCTTGAGCATATTGGTATTGAGCATTGCGCCCTAATCGGCAATTCCCTTGGTGGCGCTATCGCCATTAAATTCACCTTAGATAATCCGGCGGTGGTCAATAAGCTGATATTGATGGCACCCGGCGGTATCGAGGAGCAGGCTGATTATTTCCATATGCCGGGCATGCAAGTCATGAAGGAGGTGTTCACCTCTGGGCCGATGGCGCCCGAGCGCTTAGAAGACTTTATTCGCCGCGGCTTGGTGTATGACGACAGCGTGATTGACGAGCAGTTAATTAATGAGCGTTGGGGTATTTTCCAACAGCAAAACAGTCAGGTCATTACCTCGATGGTGGTGCCTAATATGGCTTCACGACTTGGCGAAATAAATTGTCCAATTTTGGCATTTTGGGGCGTAAATGAAATGATGATGCCGGAAACCGGCATTCAAACATTGGCTAAAAATTGTCGTCATATTCGTCTTACCTTGGTGTCGGAATGTGGTCACTGGGTGATGGTCGAACACCGCGATATGTTTAATCGCAGCAGCGCTGATTTTTTGAGAAATAATTAATATGCAGCAACAAGAAATTGAAAAACTCGGCGACGCCCTTTACGAGGCAATGCGCAGCTTTCAACCGATAGCGCCGCTGACAGAGCAAGTGCCGAGCATTAGCTTAGATGACGCCTATCACATTTCCCTGCAGATGCTAAAGCGCCGGGTAGAGGATGATGGCGAAGTCGTGGTGGGCAAAAAAATTGGGGTGACCAGCAAAGTTGTTCAAGACATGCTGGGTGTGCATCAGCCTGACTTTGGCTTTTTAACTGACGCCATGGCGTACGCCAACGGTGCCGATGTGCCGGTGGCTGGCAACATGATTCAACCCCGCGCTGAGGCAGAAATTGGCTTTAAATTGAAGGCTGATTTACAAGGCCCTGGTGTCACGGAAGCTGATGTTCTGGCGGCAACCGAATGTATTATACCGTGTTTTGAAATCGTCGATTCACGGATTCGTAATTGGCAAATCAAGATTCAAGATACTGTCGCTGATAATGCCTCTTGCGGGGTTTATGTGCTTGGCGATAGCAGTGCTGACCCTAAGGAATTGGATCTGCCGAATCTTAAAATTACGGTGTGGAAAAATGGTGAGTTGCTTAGTCAAGGACTTGGCAGCGCGGTGCAGGGTAATCCACTGACTGCGGTTGCATGGCTAGCCAATACTTTGGGGCGTTTTGGTATTCCATTTAAAGCAGGTGAGGTTATTTTATCTGGCTCGCTGGTGCCGCTTGAATCAGTGCAAGCTGGCGACAAAATGACCATGGAGTTACACGGAATCGGCCGCGCAGCCGTGCAGTTTGTGTAAATAAAAATTGGCGGCAAGCCCAAATTTACTATGAGAGTTAGCAATAATGGCTGAAAAAATAAAGGCAGCAATTATCGGTCCCGGCAATATCGGCACTGATTTATTGATGAAAGCACTTCGTTCTGAATTCATTGAGCCCGTGTGGATGGTTGGCGTTGACCCAGATTCACCGGGTTTGAGTCGTGCCGCGGAAATGGGCTTGAAGGTGACCGCGGATGGCGTAGACGGTATGTTGCCGACCATGCGCGCCGACGGTGTACAAATTTGCTTTGACGCGACCTCGGCTTATGTCCATGCCGAAAATTCTCGCAAGGTGAATGAGCAGGGCGCTCTGATGATTGATCTCACCCCAGCGGCGATTGGCCCCTACTGTGTGCCCCCAGTTAATTTGCAGGACGCGCTTGCCGAAGGCTGTATGAATGTAAATATGGTGACCTGTGGCGGTCAAGCGACCATACCGATGGTTGCCGCCGTGTCGCGTGTGCAAGAAGTGAGCTACGGCGAAATAGTCGCGACGGTCAGCTCGCGTTCGGTTGGCCCCGGTACACGTAAAAACATTGATGAATTTACTCGCACCACCGCTGGCGCCGTTGAGCGCGTGGGCGGTGCGGCGAAGGGCAAGGCAATCATAGTGATTAACCCCGCTGAGCCGCCATTGATGATGCGTGACACTATTCACTGCTTAACAGTAGATACGCCAGATCAGGCGGCGATCACGGCCTCGGTGCACGAGATGATCGCCGAAGTTCAGAAATACGTTCCGGGTTACCGCCTTAAAAATGGCCCTGTGTTTGATGGCAATCGCGTGTCAATTTTTATGGAAGTGGAAGGGCTTGGTGATTTCCTCCCTAAGTATGCGGGTAATCTCGATATTATGACTGCAGCCGGTTTGCGTACTGCAGAAATGTTTGCCGAAGAAATGTTGGCTGGTCGTTTAACGTTAAAGCCGACGGCTGCTTAAGGGGATATAAGAATGGATTTACACGGTAAAAAAGTCGTTTTACACGATATGTGCTTGCGCGATGGTATGCACGCCAAGCAGCACCAGATCTCCTTGGACGAAATGAAAGCCATTGCCAAAGGTCTGGATGAAGCCGGTATGCCCTTGATTGAAGTGACCCACGGCGATGGCCTTGGTGGCGCGTCTGTTAACTACGGTTTTCCGGCGCATAGCGATGAAGAATACCTTAAAGCGGTTGTTGGCGTTGTGAAAAACGCGAAGATATCGGCACTTTTGTTGCCTGGGATCGGGACGGTTGATCACTTGAAAATGGCTGCGGATTTAGGTGTTACCACGATTCGAGTAGCCACTCACTGCACCGAAGCCGATGTGTCTGAGCAACATATCGGCATGGCCGCGCAGATGGGTTTGGACACGGTCGGTTTTTTGATGATGACCCACATGATCGAGGCGGAGCAGATTGTTGAGCAAGCCAAGCTTATGGAATCCTATGGTGCAAATTGTATTTACTGTACCGACTCTGCAGGTTATTTGCTGCCAGATCAGGTAAAAGAGCGCATTGCCTTATTGCGTCGCGAGCTTAAGCCGCAAACGGAGCTTGGCTTCCACGCCCACCACAACTTGAGCTTAGGCGTGACGAACTCACTGGTGGCGGTAGAGGCGGGTGCCAATCGTATCGATGGTTCTGTGGCTGGCCTAGGGGCTGGCGCCGGTAATACGCCGTTAGAAGTGCTTGTGGCGGTGATGGATCGCATGGGCGTAGATCATGGTATTGACCTCTATAAAATCATGGACGTTGCCGAAGATTTGGTAACGCCGATCATGGACAGCCCTATTCGAATCGATCGAGATTCACTGACGCTGGGCTATGCTGGTGTTTACTCATCATTCCTGCTGTTCGCGAAACGTGCTGCGGCAAAATACGGCGTGTCGTCGCGGGATATTCTGGTGGAGCTCGGGCGTCGTCGCACCGTCGGTGGTCAGGAAGACATGATTGAAGATTTGGCCCTGGATATGGCCAAGGCGCGGGGCTTGATTTGATTTAGCACTCCGCACATTCCTTACGTCTACCCCAAGACGGCAATACGGCTCTTGGGGTTGGCGTTCTCTCTGTTCTGTAAACCATTCTCAGTTATACTAGCGGCCATAATAGTGAGTAAAGGTCGTTTAACCTCGTATGCTTATTGATCCCGGATTTGATGAAGTTATAGCCACAATCTATCAGGGGCCACTTGAAGAAGAGCCATGGCAAAATTTTCTGTCGGTGTTGTGTAAGCTGATGGGAGCCGTGTCGGTAACCCTGGTGCTCAACCCGCCTTCGGAAAAGGGCTTGGGCGTGCTGCGGGTGGTAGGTGGAAATCTAGAAGGTATCGCCCGCTATCAAGAGCGGCTTTTTGCCATGGACCCATTTCAATCACTGCGTCCCGGCGAAGTAAAAAGCTTAATGGAAATGGTACCCGGCGAAAATTGGCTGGAAAGTGAACTCTATAATCTGTGCATGAAACCAGCTGGGCTGTACGACTCCCTCGGTGTTGATATTCATGTGCCCGGTGAAATGGACGCGGGATTGCGCGTGGCTCGTGGCGAACAATCACCTAGTTTTAATAAGGCTGATCGCGATCTTATTTACACCCTTCTTCCTCATTTAGAACGGGCGCTGCGATTGCACGTGCGTATGAATAAAATGGAGTCTGAGCGGGCACTTTACGCCGGAGCAGTGGAAAGTTTGTCTCTGGCGACTATTATTCTAGATGAAAATGGCCGCGTGCTTAGTTGTAATCGTATGGCTGAGCATTTGATCATTCGCGAGCCTGACGTGCGTATTGAAGATGGACGTTTACTGCTAGGTGACCAAGCAACCACCAAAAAACTGCAGCGTCTTATAGACCGCATACTTGGTCATAAGCTGGGTGATGAGCCCACCGTTGTTGAAGCCATGCGGGTAAGCCGAGACGGTGATTTCTCCGATCTTGGTGTCATTGCTAGGCCAGTACCCATGACGGAGTGGTCTGAGGGTAAATCGGTGCCCACCGTGGCGATATTTATTAGTGACCCGGAATACGGCGCTGAAGCGCCGGTAGCCGTGATAATTCAGCTCTTTGGTTTTACGCCGACCGAAGCGCAGTTGTCGCTATTATTGGCTGATGGCCTCTCACTTGACGAGGCGTCAGCGGCACTGGGTATGAGCCGGAATACTGCGCGTACCCATTTGCGGTCGATTTTTTCGAAAACTGGTGTTAGTCGGCAAACCCTGTTGGTGCGCTTAATTCTCAAAAGTGTTGCACAGCTCGCCGACTAAGGATTGACCGAAATGCGGTGCTTCTTCATTGCAGCTGGGGGTGAGCGGTATGGCTATTTTAGACAATAAAGTCGCGGTGGTAACCGGTGGTGGTCAAGGCGTTGGTGCTGGTATTGCGCTGGCACTTGCTGCCGAAGGTGCTGTTGTTGCAGTTTTGGGGCGAACACTGGCGACCTTGGAAGCGACTTGCGCCGAAATTCACCATCGCGGTGGTGAGGCCCAAGCGTTTGTTTGCGATGTCACCCAAGCTGATGATATTGATGCCGCTGTAATGGAGATTGTCGACGAGTTTGGCAGCATCGATATTCTTGTAAACAATGCCCAGATCGTTCCCCTTGGCCGCCTGCTAGAAATTAATGATGAAGAATACCAAGAGGGAATGGATTCCGGGCCCTTGGCCACGCTGCGCTTTATGAAAGCCTGTTACCCCTTTCTGCGCGGCGATGGCAGTATTGTCAATCTGGCAAGTTCGGCAGCAATACGATCTGACTCAGCTGGTTTTGGCGCCTATGCGGCAGCCAAAGAGGCGATACGGGCGCTAAGTCGCGCGGCGGCCTGTGAATGGGGCGAAGACAATGTCCGGGTCAACTGCATTATGCCCCTGGCGATGTCACCGGCCATGAACCGCTGGGTTGAAAGTGGCAGCGATGATGTCGAAGCGTTTCTCAGTACAGTGCCACTCGGCCGTGTTGGCGACTGCGAAGAAGATGTGGGTCGCGTAGTGGTGTTTTTGTGCGGCCCTGACGCCAGTTATATTACCGGACATACGCTGCCAATTGATGGTGGTCAGGCGTTCTTACGCTAAGCGTTAAAGCTGAGTTTTAAGCGGCAATTCGGTCGTGTTTTTAATCTCGGTAACCGCGATATGGGAGTGTAATTCTCGAATCATCGGTAGCGCCAAGAGGCGATCTCGGACGAAACTCTCGTAATTTCGAATGTCTTTAACAATAATCTTTAGCATATAGTCCCATATCCCTGTCATGGTGTAGCACTCGACTACCTCGTCGAAATTGCGAACGGACGATTCGAATTCCACCAGATTCTGTCGCCCTGAGGTGGTGAGATTAACCGTGGCAAACACCACTAAATCCATGCCTAGAGCTTGTCTATTGAGTAGAGCGACTTTTTTCTGAACAAGACCATCCTGCTCTATGCGATTTATTCGACGCCAACAAGGGGATTGGGACATTCCGACAATATCCGCCACCTCGGTCGAAGTTTTGCTGGCATCAGATTGCAGAATGCTAAGAATATTTATGTCCTGACGACTCAAATCGACGCTCATTGGCACTCCTTATAATTCTTCTGATAAATATCGGTCTATTTTATGTGGCTTCTAGCATGCGAAGAGTATGCCTCGTTTACTACGTGGTGGGAATCGCCAGGTTTCACTGCTTTTAGTCTAGTGCTATTTTTCAATGTCCAACTTTAGGCATAATGGCCGGGCGATCGCCAACGGGGCGTTCCGCCTAGATATGGCAGCTTGTTATGTCCTTGCGCTGGGATATTTTTTGTAAAGTTATTGATAATTACGGCGATATCGGTGTTAGCTGGCGCCTGGCGCGGCAATTGGCGGCCGAGCATGATTTGGATGTTAGGCTGTGGCTGGATGATGTCACGGCCTTTTGCCGGATTTACCCCGAGGGGGATCCCAAACTGAGCGTTCAGCGTCATTGTGGCGTCGCAATTCACCAATGGTCAAGCCACTGGCGGGCGACGGACGCTGCCGATGTGGTCATTGAAGCCTTTGCCTGTGAGTTGCCTACGCAATACATTGCCGCCATGGCGGCGCGGGAACGCGTTCCGCTGTGGCTCAATCTAGAGTATTTGAGTGCAGAGGGCTGGGTTGAGGGTTGCCATGGTCTTCCATCTTTGCAGGGCAATAACCTCAAAAAGTACTTTTTCTTTCCGGGGTTTAGTCCCCAAACTGGCGGATTGCTGCGTGAATCTGGGCTAATTCTACGCCGCCAAGAATTTCAGGGTAACGCGCAGGCGAGGACTGATTTTTTGTTACGCATTGGCGTGGAAGCGCATGAAGACACTCGGTTAATTTCCCTTTTTTGCTATGAGAATAGCGCGTTGTCGACTTGGCTAGATGGCTTGGTGGCGGAGGGCGCGAGCCATATTCTCGTGCCTGAGGGGCGTATTATTCCCGCACTCACCAGCTATATTGGCGAGGAAGTACTTCAGGCTGGCCGTATTTATCGGCGGGGTGCGTTGACCATTCAGGTGCTGCCATTCCTGAGTCAGGATGATTACGACCTATTACTTTGGGCCTGCGACTTTAATATTGTGCGCGGCGAAGATTCCTTTGTTCGAGCTCAATGGGCCGGGAGACCTTTTATTTGGCATATTTATCCGCAGGAAGAGGATGCTCATCTGATTAAATTAGACGCCTTTTTAGCGCGCTACTGTGAGGGCTTATCTGAAGACTTGGGCGCTGAGCTAAGCGCTTGTTGGAGGGCTTGGAATCAATGCGAAAATAGCCCTATTGATTGGCCGCGGCTAATTGGCGCAAGGCCAGAGCTGGCGGGCCACGCAGAGCATTGGTGTGGGCAACAATCGGCACTTGAAAATCTTGCATATTCGCTAGTGCAATTTCATCAAAACTGGTTATGATACGCAGCCGAAATTGATGGCATCCCATTAATCCTTTTTT
>TARA_R110001599_G_C12276006_1_pt1 | contig 19592 bp, 19 predicted proteins | sample TARA_R110001599 | Tara Oceans TARA_R110001599 (sample SAMEA4398360) | marine metagenome | biome: Polar Biome; feature: [MES] marine water layer (ENVO:01000295) within the mesopelagic zone...; material: water (ENVO:00002006), including particulate matter (ENVO:01000060) such as...... | reverse complement strand
CCAAAAAAACGAATTCACATTCGTTGTGCATTAAAAAACTATCTAGTTGAGACTTTATATCTTCACTCATATAGTTTTTATCCCACTCGCATGCGTGATATACAATGCCACACTTCTCTACAACGCTTAGTGGAGAGAACGGTGGATATTGATCTGAAAAAGTACAAGGATAGTTCTTCTCTTCCCCCTCGTATGACTTAATTGCATGCGGAGCGTTGGTGAGAGCGAACACCTCAAATCCCTTATCAGACAATGCCTTAAAAGAATCTGGACTTAGTCTCCACGCTGGTGGTCTAAATATCTTTTTCATCTTATCATATAGTCCTGCTTTTTTTGCTTCTTCAAACATAATATCAATCTTTTGTATTGCTTCATCGTAGTTTAAATACTGAAATTCATCATTATCTGATTTTCCTGGAATTCCATGATAATGTCCGTGATACCCTATTTCGAAGTTTTCATCCGGCAAGTTTCTCATGAAATCACAGAATTCTGGTATGAGAGATATGTTTAAGGCGCGGTCTGTTGCTGTCCCTTCCTTTACGGTTCTCCAATATGCTGTTGGGGTAAATAACGAAAACTTAATATCGGGATATGTCTTGATCAATGCTTCGCACTGTGTCATTATACTTAAATTCGATTTAGGATGTATTGTAACGTCGTCTATGCTTATGTTAACCTTCATGCACTCTCCTTATGACATCACAATACTTATCAATAACCATATCATTTGTATCTTTATATTCTAAACAATCTTTTTTATATCTCGGGTATTCATCCCTGACCGTCCTTAAGGAATCAATCATTCCAGAAAAGTCTGAATATCCCAACCCTCCGTGTATGCAGTATTCTGGAATACTACCGCCTGTATCTTTGTAAATAACTGGTAAACCAACCGCTAACGACTCTAGTACGTGATTTGCTCCCGCTTCCTCTTCGGATGCTGTCAGATACATATCGTAATCTGGTAAACACGTTACAAGATCTTTGACTGCCATCGGGGATGACTGGTTTGTGAAGGAGCAACCACGAGGCACTTGTCCAATGTAATGAAACTCAAACTCACCAGACTTATTACAAAAGTCATCAAACTTCTTATACAGGTCAAATCCTTTTCTTACATTAGTCGACCAGTGGTGAGTTACAACTCTGGGCGTGGAGGGTAAGTGGGTTCTCTCGCTCCTATTTGCATAAAACTCTTGCATTGGGCAATTGTATATTACACTGTGGTCTTCTCCAGAGTAATTGACATACTCCATCGCCCACTTGCTTGGAAATATAAAGTAGTCCGATTTGTCCAAACATTGTTTAACAGCATCTGTTAATTCTGGTTTGCCGTGTGTCCCGACGTCTCCAACCCTCTGGATTATCTTTGTTCCTGGAAATGCTTTCCTGTACGCATAGAAGTGATTTACGTTTTCTCCAAAAGCGTTTGGTCTTGGGTCGAAGCAAAATATTGTGTCTATACCTTCTTGTAGTTGGTATACAACAGTGTGTCCATCATTCAACAACCTTTCCGATAGTTTATTGACGGTCTTTGCGCCGCCACCCCATGGTCCAACCTTTGGTTGTCTATTGATGTAGACCTTCATTTTAAAAGATTGATGTCGTTTGTTACCATCTTTTTTACCAACTCTTGAAAGTTGACTTTGGGTTTCCAATTTAGTTCCTTTTTTGCAAGGGAACTATCTCCTCGAAGGACATCGACCTCTGCAGGTCTCATGAATCTCAGATCTTGCCTAATGTATCCAGACCAGTCGTCAATCCCAATGTGAGCAAATGCGTGAGTCAAGAAGTCTCTGATAGAGTGCGTCTCGCCTGTTGCGATAACATAGTCATTTGGACTATCTTGCTGGAGCATCAACCACATTGCTTCTACGTAATCTGGTGCATATCCCCAGTCTCTTTTTGCTTCTAAATTGCCCAATGAAATATGATCATCAAGTCCTAAGTGTATTCTCGCAACTCCGTCTGAGATCTTCCTTGTCACAAATTCAACTCCACGTCGTTCGGACTCGTGGTTAAATAAAATACCAGAACATGCAAAGATATCATAAGATTCTCTATAATTCTTTGTAATCCAGTGCCCGTACAGTTTGGCAACCCCATATGGAGATCGCGGGTAAAATGGTGTTGACTCTTTAGCGGGGTTCTCTATCATTCTGCCAAACATCTCAGAAGAACTTGCTTGATAAAACTTTACAGGTTTGCCGTATTCCCGAATTGCTTCGAGCATCCTAAGTACGCCAAGTCCCGTGACTTCGCTAGTATATTCTGGAGTGTTCCAACTTTCTCCAACAAAAGATTGTGCTGCCAGATTGTATACTTCATGAGGATCACTCTCTTTGAGGCAACGGACTAAAGAATTCTGGTCTGTCATGTCACCATTGACAAACGTTATCTTGCCCTCTAGGTGCTTCGTGTTTGTTCTGTTTTTTGTGGAAGATCTTCTTTCGACCCCCCAAACTTGATACCCCTTATCCAATAGAAGATCAGCAAGGTGTGATCCATCCATTCCGTTAATTCCTGTTATTAGTGCCCTACGAGTCATCGTGAACCTCCTCGATCATTGATACATACTTTTCGATATGAGTAATTATATCATACTCTTGAACGTTTTCGTGACATTTCTCAACTTCTAGAGTTTTTGGAATGTGAATCTTTTTCTGTTCAGAGTGAAAAATACAGTTAGGGTGAAGGACATTTTCAGAACACCCAACACGAGTTGATATTATCGGAGTCTTCATCGAAGATGCTTCAAAAAGTGCTTGAGGACCACCTTCATGCCTGGATGATACAATATACAAGTCACAACAAGCATACATTTCTCTTATCTTATCTATTGGTGCCATTTCAATATATTTATATTCAATACCCGCACTATCGAGTCTATTAATCACATATTGGCGTCGCCATCCTCCTAACAACACAAGCACGTCCTTTGCTGGATTCTCCTCATCACTTTCTGCCTGACTTTCGCTAATAATCCGCTCAACAGTGTCACAAAACTTGTCAGGGCCCTTTTCCATCTTGGGAGAAACAAGATCACTACCCTCTGTATCTCTCTGGAATGATCCTATAACAAACTTACCTTCGTCAATACCAATACTGTTTCTTGCCTCTGCTTTATCCATCGGTTGCCACAAATTAGCGTTGGACCAGTAACTGATAATGTGAATCGGTTTGTCTGTAATTTGAGAAACGAAAGATGCTGTGTACTTGTTCGGAACATGATATGCATCAACATATTGATCTCTGTATTGGAATTCTACCATCTTCTGGGTTGTGAACTTATTTGGCACTACGTGGTGTATGGTGCAAAGTACCCTCTTGTCTCGTAATAGTCTAGGGTCTATAGTTTGCCACTGCCAAGGTGCTAGAATCCAAACAAGGTCTGCTTCCTGTACATTTTCTGTGGAGATATCAGGTTTCTGGTCGTACCATTCTTTTCTTATCCTGTCGACAATCCAATTCTCTCCTGGGTTGTTGATATATATCTTCACTTTGTCACCACAACCACACCCGTGTCAGAGACCATTCTATCCTGGTCGAAGAGGTGACCATGAAAACAAACCAACTCTGCTTTAAAGTCAGTATTTTCTTTCAATATCTTATCTACAACTTCCTTAACAGCAAATTTTGTTGGGTGGTAGTCATCAAATAGAATCATGCCGCCATCTCGTACCAGTCTGTTCGCGATATTGAAATCATTCATAATAATGCCGACGTCAGTGTGGTTTCCGTCAATAAACGCAATATCGAATTCATCCTCCATCTCATCAATAAAAAAGGGAACCTCCGATGTATGCTTGAACTTTATTTTCTCTTTCTCATCAAAAGGAATCATTTGATGAATATCATCGTTGGAGACCACTGCCTCTTTGTATCCTATTGCTTCTTTCTTTTTTTGGAAATGAGAGACAATGTCTATCGTAACAATCTCATCGATTGACTCCTCTAGTGCCACAGAATAACAAGCAGTTCCTCTACCAGTGCCGATTTCAAAGAACTTTGTTGCACTAATGCTGTTTGCTGCTGCCTTTACTAGGAAGCATTGTTCAGCACCGAAAGACATGACACCCTCTTCCTTATTTGGATCTACCCTTGTTTTTGTAAAATGACATATTGTGGAAAGTTTGTTCAAATCCTTCTTCCAATCATATCCGACCTTATTGAAATATTCTTCAAGATTAGTTGTTTTCATTTTGTTTCTCCTAAAAATTTATTATATTTTGATGCGACATATACCATGTCAATGTTTGTATTATAGTTATTCTCCACCTTTCTAGAAAAATCCATTTTAGGTGGTTTGTATAGTTCTGTTGGTTTCAAGTCCCACTCGTCCTCTTCAATGATAGTTCCGCCAATTGCTATTTCTTTTGTGCCACCAGCAGAAGAGCATATAACATGACATCCGCAAGCAACAGCGTCAACAACAACGTTCGGACAGTGGTCCAAATATGCCAAGTGAATAAAGTATTTGCTCTTTTTGTACAAAGAGTAAAGATCCTTCACTTCTAGGATGCCTGGATAGAATATTCTTTCGTTTTTCACCATCTCGTTGTGATCCACATTTCCTGCAACTACCAGACAATCTCTCTTACTTGAATGTTGTAAAAAATACTCTATATTGTCCCTTAAACGCTTATGTGGACGCCATGATGATGCGCAACACCAAACAGACTCAAACTGCTCTAGAACAGGAGTTCTAAGGGGTCTAACTTGATTTATATACTCTAAGTCCGCACCATTGTGTATGACAACACTATTGCGATGTTCTCCGAAGTATTCAAACGTCAGTCGCCTGTTGAACTCTGATTGAAACACAACACCTACAGATCGCCTATAAGTATCTTTGATCGCAGCGTTCATTCTGTTAAAATCCTGCTCGCTGTTAAAATAGATACCGTCTAGTCGCTGAAACAGAGGCGATGTGGGGCGGTGTGCGCTTTGGATGAAGGACAACTGGGCGTCAAATGCCCTGTCGGAAGTGAAGGTATCTCCCTGCCTTTGCATGTACTTCTTCAATTTTGATGCAAAGTGGTTTGGACCAGTGGTAGAACTAACGTCTACGTTGTCTAAAAGTATATTCATAAACCTTCTATTTTTTGATACGGTTTCTTGTTAGATATTTGTTGTTCTATTCTTAGTTGATCATATCGATGAACCCTGTCTACTGATATTGGATTCAACCTGTTATAGATGTACAAAACATCTTCTACCAAACCAACCCTGTCCTTTCCAGACATCTCTACCATGGGATACATCATTGCTCTATCAAAGGTGCACTTATAGAACTCTCCGTCTTCATCTAAAAGATCTTCTTTGGCGATTTTGCAAAACAATTCCTTTCTAAACGTACGAAGGTGAGAAAAAGACCAAGGTGCCTTCCTTATGTTCTGCTCCCAATAACCCTCTGAAACTTTTGGACAAACAACTGAGTAATTGTCATTCTGCATATAAGATCCAACTGTCATCCAGCATTCGGGATCTTGATACAGTTTGTTCAGTTTTTGCAAAACATCAGTACCGGCAAGGGCGTCGTCTCCATCAAGTGTGACGATTATTGACCCTTCTTTCGCTTGGTGTATATGTGTATACAGATTGTACAGTGCTTTTTTATTTTCTTGGTTTGACACGATCGAAAAGTTGTTTTCAAACTTATCGTATATATCATTCACAAGTCCAAAAGTGTTATCAGAAGAATGATCGTCCACATAGACAACGTTATATAGTAAAGGGTCATAGTCTTGCCTTAAGACAGAAGTTAAATTCCACTCTACCCACGCTTCACAGTTATATGCAGGTATGATTATTGTGAAGTGGTTTTTCATGAAAAACTTTTTTTCCAAAAGAACGCTGGTCGTGTCTTTAGATACTTAACAATGTCTTCGTATGACTTATTGAACCACTTTTCTTCAGTGTGTTGCACTAAATGATTCATGTCCAGTTCACATCCTAAAAGTTTTGCCTCGATAACCATCCTTGGACAAGTGTCCAGACCCGAAGGTTTGAAACAGAGTCCCTTGGATTCTGCCAACTTCTCCAAGAACTGCCCATAGGGAAGATTCCACAACACATCATAGTCATAACCTTTTTCTTTGCAGTGTGCTTCAGTTTCGTTGAGTCCCTTAACCCAACTTCTAGATCCTAACACAACCCACTTGTCACTCTTTGTTGATGCTTTCTCTTTTATGTTTTCAATAAACTTGAAAAAGTCGTCGCCAAAAAGAGAAGACAGAACAAACATATTTTCGTTATTAATACCTGGAAGACCTTTCTTGTGAATCTTCATTTGCTCCTCGGACATAAAAAATACTGATTTTGCTGCATTGACAAAATTAGTCATCACTAATCCTCTGTCTGTATTTTTGTAGTCGCAAGTTGCTCCCTCAACCATCTTGTAGAGTTCGGGATTTCTATGCTTGCAGAATTTATAATCAAACTCAACAAATGAATAGTCAAATCCGATTTCAGATAACTCTTCAATCATCTCATTCGACAGGTTCGCAATATTTCCAAAAACCCACTTTGCCTCTTTGTTGTTTTCAATCAACTGTTTGGTCAACTCTGAAGATCTAACTTTTGCAACTTTCTTGTATGGCCCAGAGTCTATGAGTGTTTCAAGACTCAACTCAGCGCCGCCGACATAATCTTCTACAAACAGGTCGCTAACGAAAAAACACTCTGGTTTAACCAACCATTTTTCTGGTATTAGCACCTTAAGCATTTTGTCTAAGACCTTTGGTAACGAATGTTCGTTTCGCAGATGCTCTGACAGTGAGTTTGCCCAAGACTTGTACATACCGGTGTCAGTATACACTTTACGAATCTTTTTCTTAAAATCTCTTTCCAAGGGAAAGCACCACATCGCATCTTTTACAAGGATGTCTTTCCAGACGGCGTCTCTCTGTACATGCTTGAGGGAATAATCAACCTTAGCAAACAAAGGTTTGTTTTTAACCTTTTTTGTCTTTTTATCCTTAACAGGTCCGTACAAGAAATCCATATGGCCCGACCATCCTGGGGCAACTACTGGCAGAGCATTATATGCCGCCTCGAATAGAGGTAATCCAAACCCCTCGCCGTGCGTTGCTGATACTATTGCCTTAATCTTTGGATGCTTATAAATAGCATCTATCTCCTCGTCTGACATCTCTCCATGTAAAAGATACACTGAGCATTTCGCATCTTTGTATCTTTGTAGAGACTCTTCCAACTTTACTTTACAGTCTTCTCTGTCTGGTGTTGAGTTCTTTGAGATGTTAGATTTTACAACCAACCCGATCTCGTCATCTTTAAACTCTTCCATGAACCACTTGATCGTATTTTCAAGGTTCTTTCGGATGCCCCATTGGGCGACGCAAAGAAAGTTAAACTCATCTTTCAGATCCAAATCAATGCTGTTGTTGTGGTGTTCCCTAACAGGATAACTTACAACTTCAACCGGAGCGCCGCAACCAACTCTCATCTGTTTCTTGGTCTCAGAATCCTCACCATCATAGAAGGTGTTCTCAAAAACCCACTTTGCAAAATTGCTAGGTACGATTATCTTATCAATGTCGTAAGACTTCTTAATCCAGGATGGAGCAACCTTAGTTGCCTCGATACCTGCAGTGACACAAACTGCATAAGGTGCACATCTGTTAAACTCATTTGGAATTCCAACATGTATGTGTATATCAAATTTTTGATTGTCTTCTGGAAGTTCTTGAAACCTACTTACTTTCTTGTGAATCCAAGAAAGCAATGGATTTTCGTCCATTAACCAACCAGTTGCACCCCACCTAAGAGGGTTCACAAAAACATCGAACATCTCTTCCCTCTGCTTGAGTGACTCCAAGACCAACCTGGCATGGACACCATACCCAGATCTTGTGAGTGCGGGACCTGTAACTAATACTTTTATTCTGCTCATAATATCTTACTTAAACTCCAAAGATTTGATTTTTTACTCTCCCAAGAACCATGATCTTCATGTATCTTCGTGAGGGTCTTGTCCCACAAGGAAATATAGTTTTTCATACTATAGTTTTTCAAGACATGACCTCTACCCTTCTTTCCGAGTTCTCTCCTCTCTTCTTCTGATTTTTCAAACATCTCAACCATTGCGTTTACTAGATCAGTTCCATCAATTCTATCTTCGTAAATCCATGGGACTTCCTGAGAACCGATGATTGCCTTAGATGATGGGTTAATACCTATACCGAACCATTCCTCACCGTCTGTTACCTGCTCTTGCAGTCCGCCGGTCATATTAACAATGATAGGTGTCTCAGTTGCAAGCGACTCCAGTGTTGCCAGTCCAAACCCTTCGGCATCTGATATGTTTACCGTACAATCACAGGCGTTGTAAAGAACTGATAACTGTTCCATTGAAAGTTTAGACATTGATAGTTTGAACTGATCATCATCTAACTTAAGTCTATCCCTAATCGCTATAAGGTCTTGTCCGTTAGGATCCTTTGGTTCTGTGTGCATGATTAATGTTGCTTTATCTCTGCCGACCTTATCTAGGAAGTCATTAAACCAGAACATTAAAGATCCAGATTGTTTTCTTCTTGCATTTCTGTTATTCCAAAAGAAAGTAAATCTTTTATTTCCGTTGGCGTCGACACCAATTGAGTTTTCTTTCTTAAAATTCTCAATCAACTTCTCGTCATCGATTCTGGTAAAAACATTATCATTAACGGCGTGAGGTACTCTGACTAAATCAACCTCTGGTGCTACGTTTCTTACAATATCGTCTGTCACCTTACTAATTGATGCAACGACGTCGTTGGATAGGTACCATTTTCTATTGAATGTAGGGTAAGGCAAGTTATCCCAAACATGATAGTAAACCAAAGGAGCAACAGATCTAATCTCATTATCAATCTCCCATAACCATCCCCAGAATCTTGGGTCTGTCATAATCCAAACAATGTCAGGTTTTTGTGCCTTCAATAGGGCCCGAACTTGCTCCTGTGTGCCGTACCCGTCTACTGGGTATATCAACCAATCATCTCCATATTCTTCTGTTCTGATTGGTTTATAATCAGGGTGTCTGATTGCGCCGCCGAAACAAACAAATTGAAATCTGCCGGTTTGTAAAAGTCCCTCTATCATATATCTTGTTTGCGTACCCACCCCTGATGGGGCGAGAGGACTGTCCGCCAAGCAAAATACTTTTATCTTTTTCATTTATCACCTACAATGTTCTGTTTTATAGAACTCACAATATTTACAAGATGTTCTATTCTTATACGACTTTCCGCTTTCAATGTTAACCACTGCCTGTTCCAGTAGTTCTAAAGCGTTTGACATCTTTTTGACGCCGCTAGTAACTCTAAAGATCTCTACCCTGTCTTTCTTTGCGGTTCTTTTCAGTAATGCAAAATGAGTCTCAACATCCTTTACATCAATATTATACTTCAAAGCGTAGAAATTTTTATATAAAGTTAGTTGATAAGTTATAAGTTTATCTGATCTTTTCTTCATGTCCCATCCCCACGAACAAGTTTTCCAATCAATGATATGATACTTGCCATCTGGAGTTCTTAACACAAGGTCTATAAATCCTTTAAAGTCATAATCTGTATCAAAGTGATTGATTGGTTCATAAATAGGTTCTTCTACGGAAACAACCTCATAATCTACAAAGTGCTCGTCTAACTGAGGTAGTATAAATTCAATTATATTATCACCTTGATCTTTCATCTCTCGAAGAAGTTTTTCGTTGAACTGGTATCCTGATTTCTTTATTTTTTGAAGTTCTTGTATGAACTTGTCCTGGAAGAGAGATTTTCCGAGTTCGACCTTAGAATGGTCGACAACTAAGTTTTCACACACATAATGCAATGCAGTGCCGAAAGCAGTGTATTCATTTCCCTGAAATTTCTTTATCTTGTCCAGGTACACCAGTTTGTGTTTGTGTCCGCACTCCGCCCACATTTTCATTTCCGAGTAACTTATTTTCTTTACTACGGGTGCTTTTTGCTCTTGTTGAGCGCTTTCTTGCTGCTGTGGTTGATTTGGCAATTGCTTCCTCTTTCGGTTGTTCAAGTTCAAATACCCACTCATCGGATACTTGTGACTCTGGTTTATAGTTAGTGCAACTTCCTTCTTTGACTGCCCTATACTTTTTTACATTATAACCGTTTTCCACCAGTATTTCAAGTATATCTTTAGTATTAATTGACTGTACCGGATCTTTTGCCATTCTTCTTGTTTTTACAGTTGCCTTTACTGTAATCCTATTTTCACTTTCAATAATCTCATGCTTCATTGTGCAACTCCTCTAGTTTACTTATTTTACCATATAATACAGGGCTTACTTTTTGCAAGTATGCGTCTCTGTGATAATAGTGTGCTTCAAATCCATTTGCGAAATACTCCCTCAATGATGTAGCACCATATGGAGAATAAAATATGCCCTGCACTATTGCTGTCATTCTTGGATATCCAACCTTCTCTGAAAAAAACATATCTAGGTTTTGGTCGTAATCTGGATTGGACATAACATCTTCTGGTACTTCAATCCCTTCTTTCGAAAACTCTTTTCTTAAGGTCTCTCTCTTTTTAAGGAACTCTCGTTCAAGCATTCCATCACCATAAACTAAATCCTGATGGTTGTCTTCAACGCTATGTCCGATCTCATGAACAATGTCATCAAGGACATCTGCGTTTCCTTCTTGATCGTTTGAAACATATATTGCCCCATCTTTATAGGATGCGTTGTAGTTTTTCTTTTTTAGAAAATCAAACGCTCCAAAAATAATGTAGTCTATGTTTTTCGTCACTGCTTTGGGAAACAAATCAATAATATCTTCAAGATCAGCGACCTCTAGTTCGAATAGCAGATCATCCTTGACAACTATATTGACTGCAGAGTGCGTTAGGAAACTTCCTTTGTCTAAAGATCTTTTACTCTTTATGTAATCCCTCATTAGTTTCCCTTACGTATTTTTCACCCTCTTCAACGTCGGTGAGTGCCTGCTGGTATCCTCTAACCCAGTTTTCTTCCGAAATGCACAATACCAACTCTGGAAAATCTTCTGCCAAAGCATCTACAACCATAGATACTGTGACTTTTTCGTCGTCTGGATCTTCTCTTTTTCCAACGTAGTTGATGATGTATTCTTTTAAATCGTTGTCTTTCGTCACTTCGTTGTTTAAAGTGCTAAGGTCCTGCTCTTTCATATTAACTCCTTTTACAATAGTTTTGCAGCAAGAGTAGCAATCTGTGATCTTTCACCCTTAACAAGAGTTATATGTCCAGCGCTACCCTGTTCTTTGAATCTGTCTATAACATACGTAAGTCCATTTGTTGTTTCGTCAAGGTATACATTGTCAATTTGCTCAATATCTCCTGTCAAAATTATCTTTGTACCCTCTCCGACGCGAGTTAGGACTGTTTTAATTTCATGTTTTGTCATGTTTTGTGCTTCGTCTATGATGATGAATGCGTTTGCGATCGATCGACCTCGGATAAAAGTCATTGCTTCGATTTCTATCTTACCTTCGTCTATGTACATGTCTAAAGTGATTTTGTCGTTACCCATCAAGTTCTTTAGATTATCCTGGATTGGTGCCAACCAAGGCATCATCTTCTCTTCCATGGATCCTGGTAAGAATCCAATGTCTTTACCTACCGGCTCAACAGGTTTCGTGACAATGACTCTAGAGTACTTTCTATCATTAGCAGTTTCCCCGAAACACTGATGCAGACCACAAGCAAGCGCAAGTAGAGTTTTACCAGACCCTGCTTTACCGATGATGGTGACAAGAGGGACATTCGGATCTGTAAGTAAATCTAAAGCGAAATTCTGTTCTTTGTTTTTAGGTCTCACGCCCCATATACCTTTCTTGAAAGAATCCACTTTCTGTACAGGTTTATCATAACTTGAAAATCTAACAAGTGCGCTCTTTTTTTCATTTGAGTTGCTGATCAACATTACAAACTGATTTGGTTGAAGCGAGAGTTCATCGGCGTCCAGATAAACGCTTGAGGAATCCTTGTATACTGAATCCACTATCTGATCGTCAACGAGTCGTTCTGCAAGTCCTGTGTAAAGTCCTTCTATATCATCAACAACCTGATCATTTGAGTAATCATCACATTCGATTCCAAGAGCGTCACACTTGACCCTCATGTTAATATCACGTGAAATAAGAATCACGCTACTATCTTCGTTCTCTGCTCTTAGACTCAACGCGGTTGCAATGATTTGATTATCTGGGTTTTCTATATCTAGATCGTCAGGAAGTTTGAAAGCATCAAACCCCTTTACGAAAACTTTCCCTGTTCCAATATCAACGCCTTCGAAAAGGTTTCCGACCTCGCGAAGTTCATCAAGTTTTCTAATTATACTGCGAGCATGCATGCCAACAGAATCTTGTCTTTTTTTGTGGTTATCTATCTCATCAAGGACCTTTAGCGGGATGGCAATATCTGCCTCTTCGAAATTAAGAATGGAGTTGCTATCAGTTAAAAGGACATTCGTATCTAGGACTAATATTTTGTGTTTCAATTTTCACCTCTTTGTTATCATTATAAATAGTTTCTGAGGTTATTTTTTGCCAATCTGTCACTGTTCTTTGAAAAGTAGTGTTATTTTTTGGCATTGTTTGGTTCTGGCAAATCATTTTACCTTCTGTCTCTATGCAAAGTGCTGCTCCGATAAAGATAATTGTATTAATCATCATTTTCTCCCTTTTAAAAAAATATTTGTTTATTCGTTATAGTTAGTATAGTGGATAATTTGAAAACTATTAAATTTTTATTTTTATTATTTTGCTGTTCTTTGTTGCAATCTTGCGCTATGGGCAGCAATATGAAGAAATTTCCAATCTACTCTTTTGTCAAGGTTCACACAAAGATGACACTACAAATGTGCACAGATTCTAAAGATGAAGCAAGTACTTGTGTAGACAGTGACTTTTATTCTGTTGGTTCTGGTGCTGTTGTAAAGAATGACAGAAACAAAACTTATGTTCTTACTGCAGGTCATGTTTGTCATACAGATTTAGAAGAACCAATCAAAAGTGCAGCATCATCAAAAAAAATGTCCTTTAAGATTGAAACGCACGAAAGCAAGTTTTATACTTTTGAAGTCAAGGTCATATCACCAGATTTCCTTAATGGAAACGATGTTGACCTGTGTTTGCTAGAGGGAGATAGAATTCGAGTGCCAAGTATACAACTTGCACTTACAGGTCCTAAAATTGGCGATAAGGTATACAACGTTGCGGCACCACTTGGTATCTATTACGCACCAGTAGCACCTTTATTGTCTGGATATTATAGTGGTCCCATTAACAAGTACAACGACCTATTAACGATACCTGCCATTGGTGGTTCATCTGGTTCTCCTATACTTGATTCTAATGGAGATTTAGTAGGTGTTATATTCGCAGCAAATGTACAGTTTGTACATATCTCTATTGGTGTTAATTTCGAAGAAACACGGAAGTTCCTACACGAAAACTTAAACCCTTAACCAACTCTCCAACTTAACCTTCTGCTTTTTCAAGATCATGTTGAGTCTTTTTGCCATTGCAGGGCGATTATTACTAACCGCTTTTACTATTTTTGTTTCTAACTCTTCGATATCAATCTTAAGTTTATCAATTCTATTTCTATATCTTGCCATTTTGTAAAATCCTATAATGTGTCAAAAACAATATGAACTTTAAATAATAAGTTTATACCATTTACACCCGAACCTACCTTTGAAAAGAAAAACACATCTTTTACCAGCGGTATATCTTGAAGTTGTGACAGAAACTTCGTACTTAGCTTATCGACAATCACCTGATATATGTATTTGTTTGGATGAATCTTCCTAACAGAATCCCAATCTATCTTAATACCCTCAACTCCCTTTAAGTAGTTTGTTAAAAGAAGTAAGACTTGCTCATCGTTGAGTTCTTGTTTGGGGGGTTCAACTGTCTTTTTTCTTGGGCGACCTCTAGGTTTCTTTACCTGAGTGTTCGTCTCAGGACTCTTCCGGGGTCTCCCTCTACCTCTCTTAGGTTTTTCCTCTGTATCCATCTTTATACCACCCTTTTCCCTTCAATTTAAATGAAGTATTATTCACTTTTTTGTTGTATGATTTCGTAAAGCACCGAGGGCACTCTTCTGTATCTAAATATTTTTCTGATTCAGAAAAAGATAATATTTCTTCTACTTCGTAACCACACTCTTGGCACTCAAATACGTATATTGGCATCTAGATTATCTCGTCTATCAATCCATACTTTAAGCAAGTTTCCGCTTCCCACCAAATATCACGCATCAGTATTTCCTCAAGAACGTCGTCGGGAATGTTTGTGTGTTCTTTGTATATCTTCTTAATTTTCTTCATTAGCATTTCAGAGTTTTCCATATCATCCTTCATTGAAGCAAACTTGCCCCACATTGCCCCAGAGAGTTGATGAATAAGCATACAAGCATTCCTATGCATATATCGCTTATCTGCCACTACAGACATCAGTGTCGCTGCTGAAGCAGCACATCCATCAATGATCGTGTGCACCTCTGCTTTCGAAGTCTTAATGTAGTCAACTGCAGCAAGTCCGGCAAAGACAGATCCGCCATAACTATTGATATGAATCCTGATTGGAATGTTGATCCCGTGAGATGCCTGCCTCATTGCACTTGTTGTGTTTAGATTATCAATTGCTTTGTTTAACTTTAAAACCTTTGGTCTAGACACTCCAGAATAAAAGAAGATCTTGTTGTCTTGTGTATCTACAGTATTGTAATCATCGTTATTTGCATTGATTTTTTCGTTGTGTGTTTCAAATATAGTTTTCTTTGGCAACTCCTTCTTTTCAGTAGCAGCGCCCCAAAATTGGTCTCTCATGTTAACTCCTTTTATAGAAAGTATATCATAATCATTTGAGTTTTTTGGTATTGTTTATGGTGCTCGTCCTGCACTGTTTGAGTCGGCTGCAGCGTCCAGATCGTAATATTCTACCTCAACACTAAAAAATGCGTGCCCAGCGTCTGGAATAACGTGTGAGTTACTATCTCTTTTGAGATAAACTGCTGCGACGAGTGCTTCTGTGTCCGCTATTTTCATTATAGTGGTTGAATTCGCTGCATACGCGGACTGATCAGGTACTGCGTGGTTACCATCAGTTATAACTATACCCTGTATACCTTTTGCGTTTGGGTTAGGGTCTGTTGATAGATCGTGAAGTGTTGTTCCTGAATTGGAATCTTGAGTACTTGCAAAAACTAGAGACCCTACATAAGTCATTGGTCGAGAGGCACCGAAAGTGCTGGCGGCGGCTGTTATTTTATATAAATCTAAACCTATGTCAGCGTTTCGACTTTCTTCGTTCCAAGCAAAACTATTGCAATGTAATTGACCAAACGCTCGTCCAGTTAATCTCATTGTTGTTCCGGGATAAGAAATTATTGCATCTTCTGCTTGTTGATCGTTTTCGAATGCCTCAAGTTGAGTAGTGCGTGGATCGCTATCGTGAGCGGACAAACTTGTCCCAGCGTAGCGAAATGCCGATGACTCAACTTCGGCGTCGGCATGGTCAACATATCCCATTCTTTCGGGTTCTGTCCTGGTGTTTGCTCCACTTCGTCCAGGTATAAAATAATCATCACTGTTTCCGCCAGTGGTCTTTAGCGCTGCGAATTCGTCGATATCGCTTGAACTTCCAAAATTAACATATACCCCAAATTTAAAAGTTCTTACTGGAGGGTAAACAACTGTTGCTAGAGTATCCTGAAAGACTCGTCTATAGTGTTTTTTTCCCGCTGAGTCGTTGTATATGAGATTAGATATTAGTCTTCCTGGAACAGGACTCAAAGTCTTGACTAGATTGTTGCTAGGTTGGTTATCTATGATATTAATAAAATAATCATCGCCTGAGTCAGGATTTGCGTTCGCTCCGAGACCAAGTTCGGCATCGGAGGAGTGGGTGGAAGTATCTTTTTTAACTAATCCAGTCGATGCGTCTGGTTGACTTTCAGTGACGGTCACCCGATATGAATTGTTTTCATCATGATCGCCCGTATAATCATGATCTGCACCAAATCGTGTGCCGTCCGAGATCTTTGTTGCATAAAAGATGAACTGTTTATTATTCGCGCCTGTACCTAACTGGTCTGATGATATCCTTGGCCAAAAATAGGTCGACCAATCGTTTCTAATGAAGTGTTGGGTGAAGACAGTGGGTCCAACCTCAAGTACATCGTTTTGTTGAACTGCTTTTACTATTTGTTGTGTTGCGATAGGGTAATATATCGTGCCGCCTACATTGACCTTGACCGTTAACGATCTAAAGATAGCACTAGCACCCATTGAGGTTATTGCAGCCCAAGTTATGAAATCAGGATTTGAGTCGTGAATTGAGAATAGAGTTCCTGGTCCTGCCCAATTAACATTACTGCCTCCATGTGCGGATTCAATATCTGTATTTTCCACTACTGCCCACTTGTCTGTGCCTGGATTGCCAGTGTCGCCCACAGCAATGGTTGTATCGTAGTGAAGTGCTGTGCCATTCTTTGTAACAAAGAGGGTTGTTTCAGAATTGTTCAATTCTCCACTCAATGGAGTTCCGAATGCATCTGTACCAACGACAACAAGTGGTTCGTAAAGTTCTACTGAGATTCCAACATCGGCACCTGCAACACCTTGGGCACCTGTAACTCCTTGAATGCCCTGCGAACCGGCTGCGCCTGTCGCTCCAGTTGATCCCTGTTTTGACTTTGCGAGGGATTGAGATTTAACTATTGTTACCAAGTTTTCAATGTTAACAGATATGGATAACAACACATTGTCTGTTGTCATGTTATTATGATCAGCAATCAACAAATGATCTGGTGTTGCCGATGTGTTGACGGAAGTTGCACCTATACTATTAAGCGTTCCGGCAGTCACGGTCTTTGCGGATATTACATATTGCCCAAGAGTTGGTGTTCCTGATCCTATCCCCACTAACTCTGTTGCGCCCTTAAAGACTCTTATACTTGTACCTGAACTTGTATATGTTACTGTACCATCAGTGGTGGTTGGTAGAGTGTGTGCCTCATTTGACATTGCGACTGTATAACCGCCCTTACCTGGTTTTACTGCAAATATTGTAAACTGATCCCTAGCAACGATCGCTGCATCATCAGCACCCTCTCTTATTAAAACTTCTATCTTTTTGGGATAATCACTAAAAGATGTTCCAGACGTTGTTAGGCGATAAGTGTTACTAGTTGTGTTTTGTTCGTTTGAATCATTAACTTGGAATTCATAATAAACAGTACCTGCAGTATTAAGTGCGGTCGCAGTAATATCTGTATGGTTTGTTGGATCTGTCAAAGTTCCGTCGCCATCATAGGTCACTACTTGTTTTGTTGCTGTGAGAGAGACCGCTCTGGCATTTGTACCTGCAGATCCATCTGAACCATCAGCGCCTGCAGCGCCTGTTGCACCTTGTTTGGACTTTGCAAGAGATTGTGTCTTTACGATTGTCGACAGGTTCTCAACATTAACTGTAACTGTTAATACTGCATTATCTGACATTGTACCGGCATGGTCTGCGACCAGTATATGATCTGGTGTTGCCGATGTGTTGACAGAAATAGCACCAGGGGTCTCAAGTGTGCCTGTCGCAACTGCTACTCCAGTGACTGTAAACTGATTTGCGCCTGGCGTGGCATCAGATGCTACTGCTGCAAGTTCTGTTGTTCCTTTGTAAACCCTTACGTTTGTACCAGAACCTGTATATGTGATCGTACCACCAGTTGTTACTGGGACTGTGTGTGCTTCGTTTGACAGGACAACAGTATACCCATCCTTGCCTGGTTTTAGAGCAACTACCGTAACTTGGTCTCTAGCGACAATGGTTCCACTGTCAGACCCTTCCCTGATTAATACTTCTATTTTTTTCGGATAAGCACTGAAAGCAACACCGTTGGTCGTCAACGCATATGTGTTCGATGTAGTGTTCTGAACAGTTGAGTCTCCGACTTGAAAATCATAATAGACAGTACCATTTGTATTCACAGCAGTGGCAGTAAATGTGATAGCTGTATTGGATTCTAACGCTGAATTCTCGTCATAAGCAACTGCCAACCTCGTTGCCGTGAGAGAAACCGCTCTGGCATCTGTACCTGCAGACCCGTCTGCTCCATCGTCGCCTTGGATTGATTTCGTTACAGTTTGGAGCGCTGATACTGTCTCTGCATTTTCACAATTAACAGCATAAACAACTAAACCAGTATTTCCTGAAATACCTCCATGATCTGTAAATATAGCATCCTTATTTTGTCCTCCTCCAACGCCAGAAGTGTCAAGGGCGGCAGTTGTATCAACTCCAGTAACAATATTACTTGGTGTCGTCACTGTAACCTTAAACTCGCCGGTGCCAGGGTTCCCATCAGACGTCTTAAGGGTCAATCTTGTAGTACCTTTAAACGCTGCTAAGAAACTCGGACCTGAATTGGTCATTGTTGCACTTCCACCATTGGTGACAGGGACAGTGTGTGCTGGATTGCCCAAGACTACAGTATACCCACCCTTTCCAGGTTTTAACCCTACCATTGTTATCTGGTCTGTTGCTAGAACAGGTTGTCCCGAGTCACCCTCTCTGAGTCTGCATTCAATTACCCTCGGCATATTGGAATATAATGCCTGTGGACTAAAAGCGTCAGTGTTTCCAGTGCCAATCTGCAACTGGGCATCTCCAGTTATATCATAGAATTCATATATAAGAGTTGCGCCTGGGGTCGTATTTAGTGCTGTCGCTGTGATTGTGGTGCTGCCTACTGGGTTTGCTCCATTTTCATCATATACAAACGCTAAGATTGGGGCAGTTAAATTAACCACTCTTGCACTTTGTCCGTTCCTGATTTTCTGTACAGTTATCGTTCTTGTGACTGTGGTTATTGAACCACCAACAGAAACTTTAAAGGGTATATTAACAGTAATAGATCCGAAAGTAGTTGTCGATGCATCCTGATGTTGTGTCAGGTTATTGAGGGCGATCTTTGTTTGACTATTCGAAACAGTAACACGAAGTGTCATGACGACTTTATTGCTTGCAGAGGCGTTCTTAAAATCAATAGTAAAGTCAGTCGGTGTACCATCCTGATCTCCTGTCAGAGAAATAGCGAGAGTCGTACCCTGGTCTGTTATTGCGGATGCGTTTGATGCATCAATTCTATATGAGTTTCCTGTTGGGTTGCCACCCAAAGAAGGGTGAGAAAAATCGTGACCGTCCGTTGTATATGTCGCAGCGCCGGGAATCGAAACATCTACTGTTGTAGAAGGTCCTGTTGAAAAGTTAGCAGGCCAGTCGCCGCCGTCAGCGTCAGTGTCTGCGTATGCTTCATTTGCTTCTATGTTTAAAAAAGGACTTGTAAAATTGAAAGATAGACCGTTGTTCCCATCCATAAGATCGGTTTCTTCAAACATGCTGGACTTGAAGTATAACTTGCCGTCACTCTTAACATAAATATTTCCAAGACCGGATGGCACAGAAGAAGGTGTTGATATATTATTCAACACTATACTTCCAGATATTGCTTTCGTAAAGTCTACTTGCGCTGGGATTATCTTATTAATCCCTATTGATCTTAAACCTCTTTTTGC
>TARA_R110001599_G_scaffold65489_5_pt1 | contig 19668 bp, 18 predicted proteins | sample TARA_R110001599 | Tara Oceans TARA_R110001599 (sample SAMEA4398360) | marine metagenome | biome: Polar Biome; feature: [MES] marine water layer (ENVO:01000295) within the mesopelagic zone...; material: water (ENVO:00002006), including particulate matter (ENVO:01000060) such as...... | reverse complement strand
AGAGCGACCCAGGCATACGCATCCGTTGGCGCCCAATCTTCAGTGGCTGCAGCGAGTCCGCACCGCTTAATTCAATTGTTAATGGATGGCGCTTTAGATCGTTTGTCTGTTGCCAAGGGCTATATGCAGCGCAAAGAAGTGCAGCGTAAGGTTGTTGCTATCGACCGTATTATGTCGATTGTTGACGGTTTGCGAATGAGCTTAGATCACAGCGTTAACGCTGAAATGAGCGAAAACCTAGAAAGCCTTTATGATTATATGAACCGTCGTTTGTTGATAGCTAACATCAATAATGACGAAGAGGCGTTAGATGAAGTGGCGTCGTTGTTAAAAGAGTTGAAAGAGGCCTGGGATGCCATTCCCGCTGCAGTAAGTGGAAGTGAATCTACTGCGCGCTACCAAACAGAAGCTGTTTAGGCTTTGGCGTTTAGCGCTCACGGCGGGCGAATTTTGCCCGTCGCATTTAGGCCGCAACTCCTTGGCTAAGTACTTAGGTGACTAATGAATATTGAAATGCTGCAAATGTCAGAGGTGCTGGGAACTCGCCATCGGGAGCTGCGTGAGCTTTTGACGATTAGTGAACATATACAAGAATTAGCCGACAGCAGTGATTGGGTCGAAGCGGTTGCCCAGCAAAGCCGTCGCCGCGCGTTAATGGATGTGTTTTTTGCTGAAGAGTGCGCGCCATCTGAGAGCGAGTTGGTTGGTGAGGTAATTTCAGCGATATTGGCGATTGACCAGAAAGTTGCCGATGTATTGTATGAGCAGCGTAGCGCGATGTTAACGGATGCGAATCAGTCCCGTCAAAACGTACGTAACGTTGGCTCCTACTTGAGTAATAGTATGTCGTAGTGAGTTTGCTCGCACTCCTGATCCTACTTTAATTGGCACGACCATTTTATTTCCTTTCTTGGTTTTTCTCTTCAATAACTCTTGCGCTGGCAAGGGCTTATAAATAATATCCTAACTATAGCTGTTAGATGTCGCGGGTTATTTTCCGCCATTTGATGCGTGATTGGTTGGTTTTTCAGAACCTAGGGCTTTCCCCTATACCCAAGCGGGGCTCGAATTCGGCATTATAGTGACCGTTTAGTTTAGCTATGTTGGTCGCCAACTTTGTATTTGTCCTATTCCAGTGCTATACAAATAAAATGCTTGTGAAAAGGTTCACGATGTAATGACCGCTTCTGCTCCAAAACACAGTATTTCGATTCCAAGTAGGTGTGATATCGCTGTTCCTAAGGCAATGGAGTCCGACGCTATGCAAGCCCTTGATTCGCTTATAAATCAGGTTGCAGGCTTCGACACGCTGGTGCTTATTCGCGGTGAGTCTGGTAGCGGTAAGGAAGTAGTTGCTCGTCGAATTCACTTGGCATCATCTCGCAGTGAAAAACCCTTTGTACCCGTTAATTGTGGCGCGATCCCCGCTGATTTGCTTGAAAGCGAGTTGTTTGGTCATGAGAAGGGCGCCTTTACCGGCGCTGTCGCGACCCGTAAAGGCCGCTTTGAAATGGCTGAAGGCGGCACCCTGTTTTTGGATGAGATCGGTGATATGAGCCTGCCAATGCAGGTTAAATTGCTGAGGGTCTTGCAAGAACGCAGCTTTGAACGTGTCGGCAGTAATCACACCCAACACTGTAATGTCCGCATATTGGCGGCAACCCATCGCGACTTAGAAACCATGGTCCGTGAGGGCGGCTTTAGAGAAGATCTTTTCTATCGCCTTGATGTCTTCCCCATTGAAGTACCAGCACTCAGAGAACACAGCCAAGATATATCGGGCTTAATGGCCTTGTTTATGGCGAATTTAGAAACCAAAGGCATGGTGCCGCCGAAGTTTTCCAACAGCGCAATGCGGGCGCTGCAGCAATACCCTTGGCCTGGCAATGTTCGCGAGCTAGAGAATTTAATGGAGCGCCTGGCCATTACCCATGGGTCTAAGTTGCTACGCTCGCAAGACCTTCCGCCAAAATACCAGACTGTTGGGATTGTAGAGCGAAATGATGAGCCGACCCGGGATGATCAAGATGCTTTGCTGTCATCGCTAGCGGTCTACCACGCCGATGATGACGATGAAGTTGCCCTTGAAGTGGCGGTGAATCCAAGCCGACCACCCTTGCCAGAGAGTGGGATTGACCTTAAAAGTTATCTGCTTGAAATAGAGCAATGGTTTATTAGCGAAGCTCTGCGCAAAGAAGACGGCGTAATAACCCGAGCGGCGCAGCTATTGGGATTACAACGAACAACCTTAGCCGAAAAAATGAAAAAGCTCGACCTCACCTAAGTTCTTCTTCCCTGTTTAAAACTCCACAATCTTACTTCAAGCATACCCGCTTAAAAAAACATAGTTGCCTGCGTTATCTGCTTCCGGTTTTTACATACAATGGCTAGGTCCGGCCTTCGACGCTCAAAGGCATGCGCTTCGCTTATAAATGGGTACCTGCCTTCGCAGGTACGACGACAAATTGGTGCAAACCGTATATACCACCCGCACGCCTGCCGGTGTGCATTGACCGGAGCTTATTTAGCCAACTTCCTCTTACTAAGTTAAAACGCGATGCATTGACCAATACGATTAATATAGTGTCGTCACTCCTGCGAAGGCAGGAGTCTATTGGGCTACGAAGTAGGTATTTTAAAATGGGTGTGTGGGGTGGGGTGCAGCGCCGAGATTGCGTTATCTGCTTCCGGTTAAGCATGCAATGGCTAGGTCCGACGTCAGACGTTTAAAGGCATGCGCTTCGCTTATCAATGGGTAGCTGCCTTCGCAGGTACGACGTGGTCTTAGGCTTGGTTGGATATCGCAATCTCGTCACTCCTGCGAAGGCAGGAGTCTATTGGGCTACGAAGTAGATATTTTAAAATGGGTGCGGGGTGCAGCGCCGAGATTGCGTTATCTGTTTCCGATTAAGCATGCTATGGCTAGGTCCGGCTTCAGGCGCTCAAAGGCATGCGCTTCGCTTATAAATGGGTACCTGCCTTCGCAGATACGACGTGGTATTAGACTTGGTTGGAAATCGCACTCTTGTCACTCCTGCGCAGGCAGGAGTCTATTGGGCTGCGAAGTAGGTATTTTACAATGGGTGTGTGGGGTGCAGCGCCGAGATTGTGTTATCTGTTTCCGATTTCGCACGCAATATATAGGTCTGAGCCAGACGCTTAAAGGCATGCGCTTCGCTTATAAATGGGTAGCTGCCTTCGCAGGTACGACGTGGTATTAGGCTTGGTTGGATATCGCAATCTCGTCACTCCTGCGCAGGCAGGAGTCCATTGGGCTACGAAGTTGGTATCATTATGCGGGAGTGCGAAGTGCAACGTTAGAGCTGTATTTTAGCCTCCCTGTCAGCGTTAAAGGCAATATCTAGGTTTGAGTCAGGCGCTCAAAGGCATGCGCTTCGCGTATAAATGGGTAGCTTCCTTCGCAGGTACGACGACAAACTGGCGCAAAACGTATATACCACCCGCACTCCTGCCTTTGTGTATTGACCGGAGCTTATTTAGCCCACTTCCTCTTACTAAGTTAAAACGCGATGCATTGACCAATACGATTAATATAGTGTCGTCACTCCTGCGAAGGCAGGAGTCCATTGGGCTACGAAGTAGATATTTTAAAATGGGTGTGGGGTGCAGCGTCGAGATTGCGTTATCTGTTTCCGATTAAGCATTCTATGGCTAGGTCCGGCGTTAGACGCTTAAAGGCATGCACTTCGCTTATAAATGGGTACCTGCCTTCGCAGGTACGACGTGGTATTAGGCTTGGTTGGATATCGCACTCTCGTCACTCCTGCGCAGGCAGGAGTCCATTGGGCTGCGAAGTTGGTATCATTATGCGGGAGTGTGAAGTGCAACGTTAGAGCTGTATTTTAGCCTCCCTGTCAGCGTTAAAGGCAATATCTAGGTTTGGGTCAGGCGCTCAAAGGGATGCGCTTCGCGTATAAATGGGTAGCTGCCTTCGCAGGTACGACGACTGCATTTCCCATCGTCCATAAAGTATTCCCTGTATCCGGCATCTGCCTAAGCTTACCCGTTTATCATTCGGCCAATCGCCAAAATTCCATCGCCAAAAAAATGGCAATTAACCTTACTATATTCTTAACTCATTGTATTTTATGGTAAATATTTAGTGGCATGTTGCTTGCTATCTCTTTGTCAAAGATTGCATAAGAGGGTTGGCGAATGGTTAAGCGTATTGATACTGAGCAGTTGCTTGAGCAGAGCAGGTCTATAACGGCTGAATACTATCGCGAACTTTTTCACCGTGAGTTGTTGAGTAGCGGCGAGCAGCTACGCGCAGTGCTGGCGGGGCTAAACAAGAACAATACTAGTAGCGCTCGTGTAGGAGAAGCCCGCCATGTCTGAGTTAATTGTTGCTGATAGCGCGTCTATCTCTGTTAAGTCGATGGCAAGTCGGGTTGCCTTAACCGACGCCACGGTTTTGGTTAGTGGCCAGAGCGGTGTGGGTAAAGAGGTTTACGCTCGTTATATTCACAATAATTCAAAACGCAGCAGTGGCCCTTTTGTGGCGTTGAACTGCGCGGCGATTCCAGAAAATATGCTCGAAGCGATGTTGTTTGGTTATGAGAAGGGCGCTTTTACCGGCGCGATCAATAGCCATGCGGGTAAGTTTGAGCAGGCTCAGGGCGGCACATTGCTCCTTGACGAGATTTCAGAGATGGAGCTTGGTCTTCAGGCGAAGTTGTTGCGGGTGCTGCAGGAACGTGAGCTGGAGCGCTTAGGGAGCCGTAAAACTTTAAAACTTGATGTTCGCGTTATTGCGACGAGCAACCGCGACTTACGCGAAGTGGTTCGGGCGGGTATGTTCCGCGAAGATTTGTTCTACCGCTTGAACGTTTTCCCCTTGCACATTCCGGCACTTTCGGCGCGACGTGACGATATTTTGCCACTGGCACTGAGCTTTTTGGCTCGCGACAGCAGTGTTCGCTACGCCGATCAAATGCTGGACGAGGATGCGAAGGAAAAGTTGCTGCACTACCGCTGGCCTGGCAATGTTCGTGAACTCGATAATGTTATTCAGCGTGCATTGATTTTGCGGCAGGGTGATCACATAACTGAGCGTGATATCCAGTTTGAGACCGGCATGAGTTTTGTTGTTGATCAGCGTCAGGATGTTGCGTCTGGGGTTATGGCCTTGAGCGAACAAGAGCGTGACGTTGACGGCAGCAAGGCCCTTGACGGCTTTATGCGAGATCAAGAGCGACGCGTTATTAGTGATGCTCTGCGCCTTGGTCGCTCTAAGAAAGAGACCGCTGAAATTTTAGGCATTAGCCCTCGCACCTTGCGTTATAAGTTAGCGCGCCTGCGTGAACAAAGTTACTTGATGGGTTAAGGAGATAGACCATGTCAGATATGAAAGTTGATAATATACTTACGCAGATTCGCGCCCTAAGAGAGCAAACGGGTGTTGCGAAACCTGGCATGGTAGAAGCAGACAGCTTCTCGGTAAATGCGCCCTCTAATGTTAATTTTGGGGCTATGCTTAAAGACTCTATAAACGCAGTGAACACAGTCCAGCAAAATTCTAGCGCGCTGGCTTCTGCGTTTGAACGCGGCGCCAAGGACGTGAGTTTGACTGAAGTTATGGTTAACGCCGAGAAATCGAGTGTTGCCTTTAAAGCGGTAGTTGAAGTACGCAATAAGTTTGTTGATGCTTACCAAGAAGTCATGCGGATGTCGATGTAATGTTAATTCTTGTTGAGCTGTTGGCTGTGGTATTTAGCGTTGTTCTGACGGTGGGCTATTAAGATGGCTGAAGTAAAAAGCAATCCGCTGACGAGTTTACTCGCTGACTTGGCGAAAAATGATGTATTGCGCCAATTGCTTATATTGGTGGGGATTGCCGCCAGTGTCGCCGTCGGCTTTGCCGCTGTAATGTGGTCGCAAGGCACGGATTACCGCACTTTATACGCCAATGTTGCGCCAGAGCGTGCGGCTGGAGTAATTGATGCACTTAATGCTGCGGGTATTCCTTATAAGATTCAGGAGCCAACTGGCTCTATTATGGTTCCCTCTGAAAAAATTCATGACGCGCGAATCAAACTCGCCGGTCAAGGTGTTATGCGTGACGGTAGCGGCATGGCCATTCTTGAGCAGGAGCAGGGTTTTGGCGTTAGTGAGTTTATGCAGTCTAAGAAATACCACTACGCGCTAGAGCAAGAATTGGCGAGTACAATTGAGAGCATGCATCAAGTTCGCAAGGCACGGGTGCATTTGGCGATTCCTAAACAGTCGGTATTTGTTCGTGATCGCAAACCCGCCAGTGCCTCGATTATGTTGGATGTTTTTCCGGGCAGCACGGTAGACAAGCAGAACGTCAATGCCATCATGAATTTGGTGGCGTCGAGTATTACCGGCTTAGCACCAGAGCAAGTAACGGTGGTGGATCAGCAGGGCAATCAGCTGTCTGAACTCGGCGATAAAGATGATTTGGGTCTGAGTTCGCGCCAGTTTAGTTACCGTCAGCGTATTGAAAGCGCTTACGAAGACAGTATTGAAGATTTACTTAGACCTTTAGCCGACGCAGGCCAGGTACGCGTTAAAGTGTCGGCCGATGTGGATTTTTCTACTGGCGAAGAAAGTCGTGAGAGCTGGAACCCTGATCGTCAGGTAGTGCGTAGCGAACAAATTAATGAGCAGGGCCGCAGCCCTGCAGGTAATGGCGGCGCAACCGGTATTCCAGGCGCGTTGACCAATGAGCCGCCCAGTATTGGCGGCCAAGGTCTGGGAGATGGCACCGGTGGTGGAGCCGGAAGTAGTCGCTCGATTGTTCGTAATTATGAGATTGAGCGGGTGCTGAATCATACCTCTACGCCAACGGGTCTGATTAAAAAACTGTCGGTTGCTGTTGTTGTTGCGAATCGTGCAACCACGGGCGAAGACGGTGAGCTAACGACAACAGAAATTAGCGCACCGGAACTAGAGAAGTTAAATCTGCTCGTGAGAGACGCGATTGGTTATGACTTAGATCGCGGCGACCGTGTTACGGTGGTGTCGGCAGATTTTCAGCCTCAGAACGCGTTTGATGAAGAGGTGAGTGGCCCCGGTTTTTGGGAGCAGCCTTGGTTTGCTAATTTGGTGCGCCAGTCTTTTGCTGGATTGGCAGTATTGTTAATTGTATTCGCGGTACTGCGCCCGGGCATGCGAACGCTGATGCAAAGCAGCGCTTCCGCGAATGGCGCGACCGCAGCGCTGCCAGATGGCACAGCAGTCGACAGCGTGACTGGCGAAGTGTTACACCCTGCTGTGGCGGCTTTGGGTGGTCCACAAATGACCGCACCGCAGCTGGCAGGACGTATGGGTTTTGAAGAAAAGATGACGGAAGTGCGTTCAGTAGTGAATGAAAACCCTGAGCGCGTTGCGCAGGTCATGAAAAAATGGGTGTCGGAAGAAAATGGTAAATCCTAATATGGCAGCAAGTTCAGGTGGTAGCGGCAGCGAAAAAGCGGCTTTGTTCTTATTGATGCTGGGTGAAGAGCAGGCGTCAAAAGTGCTGCAATTTGTTGACCCCCATGAGGTTGAATTGATTGGCACGGCGATGGCGGCAATTCGCAGTGTGGATAATCAGCGCGCCGAGGCGGTGGTTGATGATTTTAGACAGTCTATGCAATCAGAGACCTCGCTAGGGGTTGGTGTGCACGGCTATGTTCGCAAGTTATTTACTGCAACCTTGGGCGAGCAAAAGGGCGCGACCTTAGCCGAGCGCGTTTTGGGTGATGAAGAATCCCAAGAGATGAATTCGCTGCGCTGGTTGGAACCTGATGCCTTGCTACATATGCTGAAAGACGAGCATCCCCAGTTGATCGCGATCACGATGGCGCATATGGATCAAGACCAAGCCGGTGCAGTGCTGAAGCAAATGGCACCTGACTTACAAGACGATATTGTGATGCGTATTGCCAATATGCAGACTATTCCTCAGGCGGCGATGCGCCAGTTACAGGCCGTTTTAAAGAAAAAGCTTTCGGTTACAGCGACCTTTAAAAACCGCAAAATAGACGGTGCGTTGACGGCGGCGGGTATTATGAATGGCCTAGACCCCGAGGCCGAAACGCGCATTTTGGAGTCGGTGGCCAAGAAGAATGAAGCGCTGTCTGAGAAGATTCAAGACCTGATGTTCTTGTTCAGCAACCTGATCAATATCCCCGACAAAGGCATTCAGTTACTGTTGCGCGAAGTGAGTTCCGATATTTTGCCAATGGCATTAAAAGGCGCCGACCAAGCTGTGCGCGATAAAATTATGGGGAATATGTCTAAACGCGCGCGGGAGATGTTGATTGAAGATATGGAGTCTCGTGGCCCCATGAAGTTGAGTGATGTGGAAGCGGCGCAAAAAGATATTCTCGCGGTCGCCAGAAAATTGGCGGAAAACGGCCAGATTGATTTAGGCAAAGGCGGCAGTGACGATTATGTGTAAAAAAACAGCTGTGTTTAGCCGTAAATTACTCAATTAAGAGGCTGATATGGCAGATGTGTTTCAGGCATTTGTACCCCGCGTTGTTGATGCCGGTGAGGCAGCACAAAGCGCTGTAGCTGCCGAGCAAGCTAACGCGCCCGCCGAACATAAGCCCTGGCAGTTGCCTGAAATGTCGGCACTGGCTGCGCCGGTGCGGCAAGCCGCGCCTCGCCCCAATCAAGTAGAGCAAGCTGACCCCGTTGAGGTCGAAACCGTTATTTCCCCTGATGTCGCTGAAGAACAGCGCAAGCTAGCCTACGATCAGGGTTTTAAGCAGGGGCTTGACGACGCGAAGAAAGAATCTGCGCGCTTGCTAGCCGAACAAAGCCAGCAGTTACAACTTGCCTTGGCTGCTTTGCGTGAGCCACTTAAGTGGGTTGATAGCGAATTAGAGCGAGAGTTATTTCAAATGACTTTGGCGATCTCTAAACAGTTATTACGCCATGAATTGAGTGTGCGACCCGAACTCATCGAAAACCTTATTCATAAAGCCGTGTCGGCACTGCCCTTGAGCAACAGCGGTTTTGATATTTTTGTGAACCCGGACGATGCCGAGGTGTTGCGCGGTTTACATGAAGACCGCGGTGAACCCTTAGACCCAGCGTGGCGCTTGGTTGAAGACCCAGCGGTTAGCCGAGGTGGTTGCCGTATAAACAGCGATCATTCACGAATTGACGATCAGCTGGAAACCCGCATTCAGCACGTGGTTGCAGAGATGCTTGGCGAGACGATGGTGCCATCGCAGTTGACTGCTGGTGACAGCGACGAGCACGAGGCCTAGCGGTGATTAATGATCCTAGCGAACAGTTACAGCAACGATTTGCCTTGTACCGACAGCGCCTCAGTGGCGCCGAAAAGCCCATTGTAGAAGGCCAACTCAAGCGGGTAGTCGGCACGATGCTCGAAGCGGTTGGCTGCAAAGCGCCGGTGGGTGGTTATTGCCTGGTTGAGGCTGCCGACGGTGATTGGCTGGAAACTGAAGTGGTGGGTTTTGCGGGAGACAAAATACTGTTAATGCCCACCGGCGAGCTGCGCGGTGTCATGCCCAATGCCCGCGTGATTCCCATTGCGAAGGGTTCGGACTTTCCTGTTGGTGACGAACTATTGGGGCGGGTACTCGACGGCGCAGCTAAGCCATTAGATGGCAAAGGGCCGCTCCACTGTAAGCAGACGCGCTCAATTAATGGCACTCCAATAAATCCGTTATTGCGTCAGCCAATACGCGAACCCCTTGATGTGGGCGTTCGCTCAATTAACGCCTTGCTCACCATTGGCCAAGGTCAGCGCCTAGGCTTATTTGCGGGCAGTGGTGTGGGTAAAAGTGTCTTGCTTGGCATGATGACTCGCTTTACTAAAGCCGACGTTGTAGTGGTTGCCTTGATCGGTGAGCGGGGCCGTGAAGTAAAAGAGTTTATCGACAGTATTCTTGGCACCGAAGATATGAAACGCGCGGTGGTGATTGCCACCCCGGCGGATCATCCGCCGCTGATGCGTATGCGCGGTGCTTGGCTGGCAACCTCGATTGCGGAGCACTTTCGCGATCAGGGTAAGCAAGTGTTATTACTTATGGATTCATTGACTCGTTTCGCTCAAGCTCAACGTGAAGTTGCCTTGGCGACCGGAGAGCCGCCTGCAACAAAAGGTTATCCGCCATCGGTTTTTGCGAGATTGCCTGCCTTGGTCGAACGCGCGGGTAATGGCGCGGTTGGCGGTGGGTCAATTACTGCGTTTTATACGGTTTTGGCCGAGGGCGATGACCAGAACGACCCGATTGTGGATTCGGCGCGCGCGATCTTAGACGGCCATATTGTGCTGTCGAGGGCGTTGGCCGACGCGGGGCATTTTCCGGCGATTGACGTTGAGCGCTCGGTGAGCCGCGCAATGAATGACGTTACCGCTAAGAGTCATCAAGATCAGGTGCGCTATTTCCGGCAAATGTACTCCTTGTACCAGCAGAATCGGGATTTAATCACCATTGGCGCCTATCAGCGTGGCAGTGACGCTCGCTTAGATCATGCGGTTGCCTTGTGGCCTAGCATGGTCAAATTCTTACAACAGGCCTATGATGAAGCAGAGCCCTTTGATAGTTCGCTTGATCAGCTCGATGTACTTTTAGAAGACGCATAAGCTTACAGGTACCGAAATGAAGAAATCCCAGCGTATGCATACCGTGAATACCTTGGCGGAGCGCAAGGAGCAAGAGCAGGCTAAGCGTTTTGCAAAAAGCCAAAAGCACTTTGATCACCAACAAAAAAAATACACTGAATTAAAGCAGTATTACCGTGAGTACGCGGATGCTAGCCAAAATCAAACCTCGCAAAATCTGGATATTCACCGTTTACAAGAAACTCGCCAGTTTATGAGTAAGCTTGCGAAAGCGGTTGCGCAGCAAGCCGAAGCCGTAGAGCGCGCCGAGGCCAATGTGGTGACTGAACGCCAGCATTGGTTAGACAGTCGCTGCCGGGCCATGAGCTTGGAAAAACTGACTGATCGTTACCGCGAGCAGGAAGCAAAACAACTTAATACTGAAGAACAACGTCAAGCAGACGACCTTTCGAGCCAGCGATTTGTCTGGTCGGCTCGCCAGTCCACCGATATGGCATAAGCCTTGCTCTAATTATAGTATTGCCGGGTTTTTGCCATATTGGCGGCCGGATATAATTAAAATGTACAGGTGACATACTATGCCGTCGAGTTCACTTTCCGCGCTGAGTAGCAGCGATTCGAATCAAAGTAGCCGCAGTGCTGGCAATGCCGGTAAAGCGAGTGATTCGTCGTCAAAATTGCCGTTTAATCAATTGCTTGCCAGTAATTTGAGCGAGCCGCGGGCGAGTAAGGCGGGTGTGAGCGAGTCTGTAGATACCGCCAGCGCCAGCGTATCAGGTGCGGAGTCGGAGGGCGCAGAAAGCACGCATTTGGCCAATCCCGAGGGCGGCAAAAAATTGCCGCTGAGCGGTAAGGATTTGCCGCCCTCGTCGCCATTGTCGGATGCAAACGCGGAATTGGCGGCAGAAGAAGCCTTAGGTGCTGATGATGCGCTAGTGAATTGGCAGCAAGTGCAAATTGACTGGTCGCGAACGCAGCTTAATTCTGCAGGCAGCACTGTTGGTGATGTGATGGCTGACGCCAGTAAAGCCCAATTAACGGCAGATGAGCTGTTGTTGCAGCAGGAAAAATTACTGCAAAGCGGCAATCAAGCAAAGGCTAATGTTTTGGCGGCGACCGCCAGTGCGCAGAATTCTGGCAGTGCTGGATTTGCCGCGGCGATGCAAGGCGCTATGGCGCCGGGTGAAGGTGTTGCTATTGCGCCAGGGCAGCAAATGCTAGCTCAGCAGCTAAAAGGTGAGCAAAGCGAAAGCGTTAGCAATGACGCTGACTTTACTGAGTTGGCGTCGCTGTCGCAGCTTAAAAATACCTTGAGTGCTGGTGCAGCGAATTCCGCGCGGGCGCCGCTAACCCTGACGATGAATCAGAGCTTGGTCGACAACCCCGCCTGGGGGCAGGCCATGGCAGCGCGTATTGGCATGATGGTTAACAATGGCGTGCATACCGCGACCATGCAGTTACACCCAGCGGAATTGGGCGGTATTCACATACAGCTGTCTATTCAGGGCGACAATACCTCGGTGCAATTCCAAACCCAAAATGGCGAGACGAGCGACCTAATTGAAAAAATGCTGCCGCGTTTGAATAGCAGCCTGGAGCAGCAAGGTTTACGTTTAGATGAAGTGAAAGTGACCCACAATCCAAACCTAGGCAATGGTGCTGCAGCGAATGGTAATCAGCAGTTTGCTGGACAGTCCGCCGAGCAGCAAGATTCAGCTGGCCGAGCGGGTAGCGGCGGCTTAGCAAATAATGCCAAGACTGACGACGAGTCAGTCAATTCGCTAGATTTATCTGCGGTTACGGGGAGTAAGCTCGCAATCGATTATTACGCCTAAGTAGCTTGTTAGCTATTCTGCCCAACGGATTTAGGGTTCATGAGGGACTTGTCCGGCACCGATAAATATATTTTTGGTGTCGGAACTTTCGATTCTTTTAAATTACCAATGGCTAATCTTTCCGCCTGCGCTGTTTTTGCTTGCCGGGATTTGTTTTTCCGTATTTTCCTTTGGCAATATTGAGAAATACCATGGCGCAACCCCTTCTTTATAATTTCGACAGCTTGCTAATTACCGGTGTCTTGTTCCTGCTTATTATTGTGATGAATGAGTTGGGTTTCCATATCGGGCGTTTTGTACAGCACACTACAGACTCCGAGGTGAAAACCCTGACGGGTTCGATACAGGGCAGTATTCTTGGTTTACTGGCTCTGTTGTTGGGCTTTACCTTTAGCATGTCGATGCAGCGTTTTGACGGCCGCAGTGAGGCCTTGATAGCAGAGGCTAATGCAATTGGCACGGCGAGTTTGCGCGTGCAGTTATTGCCCGAGGAATTCCGCGCCGAGGCCAATGCCCTGCTAGCCAGCTATGTCGATATGCGCATAGGTATTGGCAAGATTGACCTAAGTCACGCCGCCGAGCGAAATAGCTACAATAGAGATATTGCGGCGCTACAGGGCAAATTGTGGGGCTTGGCAGTGGCGGCAACCAATACTGATCCCCGGCCAGTGACTTCGGGTGCTTTTGTGAATTCCTTGAATGAAATGATCGATAGCCAGGGCAAACGCAATGCCCTGCAGCAAATGCGTGTGCCAGAGGTGGTACTGTGGTTGTTGTTTGTCGTGTTTATTGCCTCTGGTGGCATGCTGGGTTATTCAAGCGGATTAAGTGGTAAGCGGGTGGTTGCGCCTACGGTGATGGTGTCGTTTTTGATCGCGATGATTGTGTTTATCATCATTGACCTTGATCGTCCTAAACGTGGCTTGATCAAAGTTGATCAGAGCAGTTTGCTGTCTTTGCAAGAAGCCGTGCCGAAGAGTGAGGCAGCCGAGGGCGCCGGTGTGGAGAGTTATTAAGGTAGGGGAAAAGGGGCTGCAAGCAGCCCCAAAGCAAAACTTGTTGGTGGTGGACCTACTTCAGTAAGTCGCGACCAATGATTAATTTCATTACCTCGTTAGTACCCGCATAGATACGCTGAACACGTGAGTCAGCAAAGGCGCGAGCCACTGGGTATTCCCACATAAAGCCGTAACCACCGTGCAACTGTAAGCACTCATCAATGACCTTGCATTGCAGGTCAGTGGTAAGCAGCTTGGCTTTGGCAGCCATTACCGAATCGAATTTATGCTCTATGTGCAGCTCTAAACAACGATCCAAGAAGACTCTTGCCGCGCAGACTTGGGTCTCTAGCTCTGCCAGTTTGAACTGGGTGTTTTGGAAGGTGGCAACAGTTTTGCCGAAGGCGTTGCGCTCTTTAACATAGTCGATTGTTTGCTCAAGAATCGATTCAGCATTGGCTACGGCAATAATGGCGACGTTCAAGCGCTCTTGGGGAAGGTCTTGCATCATGTAGATGAAGCCCATACCTTCTTCGCCAAGCAGCTGATCTTTAGATAAACGTACGTCTTGGAAGAACAGCTCTGAGGTGTCCTGCGCTTTAAGGCCGATTTTTTCTAGGTTTTGGCCCTTGCTGAAACCGGGGGTGCCCGCTTCCATCAAAAATAAGCTAATGCCCTTGGCGCCAGCACTGGGGTCGGTTTTGGCGACGACAATGACGAGGTCAGCAAGTTGGCCGTTGGTGATGAAGGTTTTAGAGCCATTGATAATGTAGTCGTCACCGTCTTTGATTGCGGTGGTTTTAATGCCCTGTAAATCTGAGCCCGCGGCGGGTTCGGTCATGGCAATAGCCATAATGGTTTCGCCGGTTACGCATTTTGGCAGGTACTTTTGCTTTTGCGCTTCGGTGCCGTAACGTTCGATATACGGAACAGCGATATCTGAGTGCAGGCCCCAGCCGATGCCGGTTAAGCCTGAGCGACCGCATTCTTCGTCAATAATCGCGTTGTAGCGGAAATCGACACCAACACCACCGTACTCTTCAGTAACACTGGGGGAGAGGAAACCCTGTTCGCCTGCCTTGATCCACAAGTCGCGATCAACTTGACCGTCTTTTTCCCATTGAGCGTGGAAAGGTGCTGCTTCAGTTTCTAGGAACTTGCGGACAGAGCCACGGAACAATTCATGCTCTTCTTCGTAAACGGTTCTTGGGATCATTGACATTGGGGTATCCTCCTGGGAATAAGATAGCTATTATCCCGCCTATGTTAGCAGAGTAAACTTGTAAAGCCAGCGGTGTTTTTCGGCCTGCTATAAAAGCCAAGGACTGCGGTATTTCGCCGTTAAATGATGATGAGAGTTTGATATGACGATTTGGACGAATCCCCTAAGTATAGATCAGGCAAATGCCATGTTGGCAAACACCATTTGCGAGGTCTTGGCGATTGAAATTACTGATATTGGCGCCGATTCTGTTACGGGTACCATGCCGGTGGATAAGCGCACTCACCAGCCCTTTGGTATCCTCCATGGTGGCGCATCTGTCGTGCTCGCGGAATCTTTGGGTAGCTTCGCTGCGAACTTGGCTTGCGCGACCGGGTTTGTCTGCGTAGGCCTTGATATCAATGCCAACCATATTCGTTCGGTGCGCAGCGGCGTGGTTACTGGCGTAGCCAAGGCTGTGCATATTGGTCGCAGCACCCAAGTTTGGGAAATTCGTATTGCTGATGAGGCGGATAAGACGGTTTGCGTGTCGCGGCTGACAATGGCTGTAATCAAGAGCTAGTTTGAGCTCGGGGGTGGCGTTGGAAGCGAAAATCCTGTGCCGGATATGGCACTAGCGTGTCCTTATCTCAGGCATCAGACTCCCAACCTCCGACTACCTCCCAGTATTTCACCACTACACGCGCTACTGTAAACTGGCGGGCCATTTATTTTGAGGCCCTAGCAATGACGGCAGCTCGCTTTCAACGCCTGCGTCAGGTTTTAGCGTTCCGCCAGCCTGACCTCACTATTGTTACTGACAATGTCCATAAAAGCCGTAACCTCTCGGCGATTGTGCGCACGGCGGATGCCGCCGGTATTGGCCGCATGCACTGCGTTATTCCCGATAAAGACTATAAGGCATTTCGCGGTACGGCGATGGGTTCACACAGCTGGGTGAATGTTGAGCGCGAGCAAGATGCGACTGCGGCGTTGACGCCGTTAAAAGCGCAAGGCTATCAAGTATTGGCCGCGCATCTTGGCGAAGGCGCAATCGATTTCCGCGAGCCGGATTACAGCAAGCCGACGGTGATCTTGATGGGCGCTGAAAAACTTGGCGTCAGCCCGGCGGGTTGCGCATTGGCAGATGCTTTTATCACCATACCAATGATGGGCATGGTGCAATCATTCAACGTCTCTGTTGCCGCGGGCATCATCTTGGCTGAGGTTCAGCGCCAGCGCCAATTGGCGGGGCTTTATGATCAGCGTCGCCTAGCCGACGAAACCTACCAACGCACTTTGTTTGAATGGGCGCAGCCGAAAATGGCTGACTACTGTCGCGCGAATGACTTGGCGTATCCGCCTTTGGACGATGACGGCGAGTTGGTGGACGGCCTGGCCTGGCAGGTGGCGGTGCGGGAAGGGCGGGCGTTGAAGGCATAGTCGGAGGTCGGGTGTCTGGCGTCGGACGCTGTAGGCTTACCCCTGCCTTCGCAGGGGTGACGGTGAGACGGGAGACGCTAAGTCAAAATCAGGTCCCCGCGGTTGTGGTCTTGTGGTCGTTAATAAGCGCAGCGCATGCTTGTAAGCGTTTTCCGTCTCCCGTCCAGCATTTAGCTTTCCCAGTCAGCGATTAATTCTAACAGGGCGCTCTTTTCACGTCCGACCTCCGACTTCAGACTCCTCCACACCAGCGTCATCTAATTGGGTGATATTGCCTCTGCATTAAAACTGCCACACTGCCACAATAATAATAGGAGGCAGGCAATGGCAGATCATTCAGCCAACGAGGTCGTTAGTGGCCAAGTGTGGGAACAATTCTGTGATGAGTTAAAGGCGGCAGGCCAGCAAATTTTGCGCGCAGAGGCACCAAATGATGCCTTTAACCGTGCGGAGGGTTGGCGATATTTGACCCGTTTGACACGTATTGGCCTCGATATGTTTATGGAGTGCAGCGATCGCGAGTTTCCGACGTTTTATCGGCCCTCCCATGAAACCGCTAAAATTGGCGCTGACAATCCTGACAATATTTACCTTCGTGCAGAAATTAACGGTATGCACGACTACCGAATCAGTGGCAGTCGCGGCACGGTGGCGTATTTGGGCTTTATTGCCATCGCAGGCGGTTATGAAGAGGCCGATAGCAATATGCGCTCAGTGGCGTCTCTCGATACGCACAGTGGTCTAGAAGTGAATGACGACGGTACAGTAGAGGTGATTTTGTCGCGGCATCCTCAGCCCGGAAATTGGTTGAAAATCACCGAAGACACGGTGGCGGTATTGGCGCGGGAAACGTTTTTAGACCGCAATACTGAGGTGTTTGCCGATCTTAAAATTGAGCGCTTGGCGACCGGCGGGGTAAAGCCGGCGCCATTGCAAGCGGAGCAACTTGCCGCAAATCTGCGTAATACGGCGGCCTTTGTTAAAGGCACCGCCACCTTGTTTGCCGATTGGGCGCAGGGCTTTAAGGCGCAGCCAAATACCTTGCCAGCAGCCGATCAAGCCTATTGTCAAAAGCTGGGTGGCGACCCCAATATTTTCTATTACCACGGCTATTTTAATCTGGCAGATGACGAGGCTTTGTTGATTGAAGTGGATGAAATTCCCGCCTGTGATAATTGGAATTTTCAGTTAAATAATTACTGGATGGAGTCTTTGGAATACCGCTATGTGCAAATCCACCTTAATAAGCATACTGCGCAATATCGTAAAGATGGCGGCGTGAGCATTGTGGTGGCAGTTCAAGATCCGGCTTGTGTTAATTGGTTGGATACTACTGGCCACCGTGAAGGCACCATGGCGTTTCGTTGGATCGGTGCAGCAGAGCACCCTCAGCCACAGTGCCGGGTCGTAAAAACGCATGAGTTGTCGCAGTTATTACAGGCATCGTGATTGGTCGCATAATAATTAAAAAGGAGATTTCCTGTGGGTACAGAGCAAGGTAATACAGCAATGGCAATACCAGCGGTGGATTTGAGTGTTGCCGCGCTATTACATGAAGCCAGTGAAGTTACTGGCCTAAGCGACTTTGGTGATGAGTCCTTTCGGGAGCCATTGACGGTATTGCTTAAGTCCTTAAATGACGAGGCGAACCTCAATGCGGGTGGGCGTTTTGGTCAATATCAGCGGATTTTGAATATCCTCATCAATCGCCTGCGCGTGGAGGCCTGGATTGCTAAGCATCCCGAAATATTGAACGAAGATATTACCGCGCCAGTGGTGATTATTGGTTTGCAGCGTACGGGTTCCACATTTTTTCATCGTATTCTCGCTGCCGATAAACGGTTTTATGCACCGCTGTGGTACGAGGTGCGTAATCCGGCGCCGGCCTTAGATTGGGATTTTAAAACCAAGGATGCGCGCATAAGTACTGCGGAGGCAGAGGTTGCCGCGATGCTTGCTGCGAACCCAGAAATAGCCGCGATCCATCCTATGGACCCGGTCGCCGCTGATGAAGATATATTGTTACTTGAGCACAGCTTTTATAGCACCGTGCCGGATGCATTTTGCAATGTGCCGAGTTATGGCAAGTGGAATGATGAGAACGACAACACGCCAGCCTACCAATACCTAAAGCGGCTTTTGCAATTTTTACAGTGGCAGAAAAAGCGCAGTGGCCAAGTCGCTGAGCGCTGGTTGCTGAAAACCCCGCACCATATTCACCATGTAGCGACTTTACTGAAGGTTTTTCCCGACGCGAAAATCGTCCAAACCCATCGTGACCCTTTGCAAACCATTCCCTCTGCGGCAAGTATGAATTACAACCTGTGGATTTTGGGGAGCGACGATGTTGACGCTAAAGTGGTGGGTGAACAGTGGGCAGCGAAATACGCGCGGGGGACTTTGCACACGCTAAAAACCCGTGACAGCCAACCAAATGCCTTTTTGGATGTTTGGTATAAAGACACCGTTGCCAACCCCTTGAGCTCGGTAGAAAATGTCTACGACTTTATCGGAATGGAACTCACGGCTGAGGCGCAAGTAGCGATGGCCGAACATCAGGAAGCGAATCGTCGCGACAGCCGTCCAGCACATGAATATACCTTGGAACAATTTGGCTTAAGCGAGGAGGGCTTAAAAGCGCAATTTGCGGAGTATCGCCAGCGCTTTGTTGATTAAGTAGGGTGCAGTAAAATGAGCGTGCTTACTCGCTCATTTTACTGCATAAGGTGATCCAGAATTCCACCGCGGCTTTGTTGTGGCGGTGTTTGGGTAGCGCAAAATAGAACATTCTTGTCATGTCGCGGTTGGCGAGTTTTAGTGGGACTAAATCACCGTTGCGGAAGTCGTTTTGCAGGACAACCTTAGACAAACAACCGATTCCCAATCCAGATTCCACTGCGCTTTTAATCGCTTCGTTGTGTTTGAATTCCCGGTAAATTTCTATTTCGGGCAGTAGCCCAGAGAGGGCGCGGTCAAATGTGTGGCGCGCGCCGGAGTCGGGTTCTCGCAAAATCCAGCGGGCTGCTTTTATATCTTCATCATTCAGCACGCCTTTTTGGGCCAAGGGGTGGTTGGCGCTGCAAAATGCCACGAGCTCGTCTTCTTTCCAGGGTATGAGTTCCAGTTCGCGGTGCTGAACCTCGCGTTCAATCATGCCCACATCAACTTCGTAATTCAGTACCTTGGCAACGACCTCGGGTGTATTGGCGGTATCTAATTGCACGTCGGCTTCGGGGTATTTGTTCAGGTATTCGGCGAGGTAACGCACTACCAAATGATTGCCGATGGTGAAGCTAGCACCTACTCGCAGATGACCGATATCGCTGTGTAGCTGCAGCGCGTCGTCAAATTGCTGGCAGTGGGCGAAGAGGGTTTCGGCCTCTTTGCGCAGGGTGTGGCCAATGGCGTTGAGTTTGATCTTATTGCCTTGGCGATCGAAGAGGGTGACACCGTAGGCTTTTTCTAAGCTTTGCAGTGCAGCGCTGGCCGCCGATTGGGACAGGCAAAGTTGTTCTGCGGCCTTCGACACGCTTTGGAATTTGGCAACACAGAGGAAGATCTCTAATTGCCGAATAGTGAATTTCATGGTGTTGACTCACCGTGGTTGGGGGGACA
>TARA_R110001599_G_scaffold326067_1_pt1 | contig 19703 bp, 19 predicted proteins | sample TARA_R110001599 | Tara Oceans TARA_R110001599 (sample SAMEA4398360) | marine metagenome | biome: Polar Biome; feature: [MES] marine water layer (ENVO:01000295) within the mesopelagic zone...; material: water (ENVO:00002006), including particulate matter (ENVO:01000060) such... | reverse complement strand
CAGGGGCAATGTTTACTCGTATTTCACTAAAGGAACAGCAGGCAAAGCAGCTAGCTGAAATGCAAGAGCGCTTGCAGGCAGACATCACTAAAGCAGAAGTTGTGGCCGCGAACCAAACTAGTTTGAAAGATAAATCGGCAGACCTAGGAGAAGCGCAAAAGCTTCTCGGGAAATTAAAAACAACACCAGCCACAGGGCGTTTAGTCATTGATCTAGATAAAGTAATTAACCAGAAAGACGATTATGTTATTTCGCTTGAGGATGAAGATAGTCTATTCATACCTCGAAAGAAAAATTCAGTCACTATAGTAGGAGAGGTTCAGCTTCCAATCTCGCAGGTATATGAGCGTGATATGAGCTATTGGGATTATATCGAACGTAGTGGAGGCTTAAGCAATAAAGCCGATGAAGAACGTATTTATATTATAAAAGCCAATGGTGGTGTCGAAATACCTAAAGCGTCTAACTGGTTTGTAAGTAACTCTAGCCAATTGGAACCAGGTGATACTATTGTTGTGCCTCTTGATGCAGATAAGGTTGATGGCGTTATCGTGTGGCGTGATATGAGTCAGATCTTCTATCAGATTGCCTTGGGCGCAGCTGCTGTGGGTAGCTTATAGGAATGTGATTAGTGATTCTCAGTACTTTTAATCTGATTATTTTTAATTGTTTTTTTTCGTCAGATTTCTTGTGGTTATTTTTTGTTTAGATTTTAATGAATGTAGTTTAAGTGGGTCCATGCGTCGTGAAAAATACAGTCGAAGATGAAATAGATCTTAAAGAATTAATTGAAGCCATTTTATCTGGTAAATGGGTAATAATACTTGTGACTTTATCGCTAATGGTTGCAGCATATTTTTATGCCAAGTCTATACCGGACCAGTATACTTCAACTGCAGTATTAACTTCTGCGGCCGGATCAGCTTCACAGTCTTCATTTTCCGGACAGTTAGGTGGTATTGCCTCTCTGGCAGGGGTTAATCTAAGTGGGGCGAACGGTGGGAAAACCGTTGTTGCGCTTGAGCTAATGAAGTCATGGGGCTTTTTAGAGGAATTTATACGGGAAAACAAAATAGATGTTCAAGTTTATGCTGCTAAAGGTTGGGACCGAAATAACAATCAATTAATTATTGATGAGTCAATCTATGATGTTAAATCTGAAAGTTGGTTGGTTTCTAGTAAGGATGTTGTATCTGGTGTGAATCTAGAAGGGCCTAGTAGTTGGGCTTTGTTCGAAAAAATAAAAAATAGAATAAAAGTTACTCAAGATATCAATACTGGGTTTATATACGTCTCTGTAGAGCATTTCTCACCATATGTTGCAAAAACATGGATTGATTTACTTGTCTCATCCATTAATAAAAAAATTCAGTTACGTGAAAGGAAAGATGCTCTTGAAAGTATTGAGTATCTGAAGATGCAAATTGGTAAAACGAACATAGCAGAAATGAAAACTGTTTTTTATCAGTTAATTGAAGAGCAAGTAAAAAAGTTAATGCTTGCAGATATAAGTAATGAGTATGTTTTTAAGACGCTTGCTCCGGCGCGAGTGTCAGAAGTAAAGTCTAAGCCCAAAAGGTCTTTAATAATTGTTTTAGTTGGTTTCATTGGCTTGATTCTATCAATAGTTTTAGTTCTTATTGTTCATTTTGTGGCTAAAACTAATAAATCAATTGCTTAATTTGATACTAGTTTATAATTTTGGTTTTTGTTAATAGGAAAATAATGTCAGTTCTTCATCTTATAGGTCGCGACCAAGTTCTTTTCTGCAATGATTTGTCAAATTTAAATGGTGAAATTGAAGAAAGGGTAGTGGGTGCAAGTTTTTTGGTTCTAGGTGGCGCAGGTTCAATCGGTCAGGCTGTGACAAAAGAAATCTTTAAGCGCAACCCTAAAAAGCTACATGTTGTTGATATTAGTGAAAATAATATGGTTGAGCTTGTTCGTGATATAAGGAGCTCATATGGTTATATTGATGGTGACTTTCAAACATTCGCTTTAGATATTGGCTCAGTTGAGTACGATGCTTTTATAAAGTCTGATGGTAAGTATGATTATGTTTTAAATTTATCTGCACTAAAGCATGTCAGAAGCGAAAAAGACCCTTTTACCTTAATGCGCATGATAGATGTTAATATCTTTAATACAGATAAGACGATTCTTCAATCGATTCAAAATGGAACCAAAAAATACTTTTGTGTATCGACAGATAAAGCCGCAAACCCTGTAAATATGATGGGTGCATCTAAGCGTATTATGGAAATGTTCCTAATGCGAAGAAGTCTTGAAATTAATATATCGACAGCACGTTTTGCAAATGTAGCATTTTCTGATGGATCCCTGCTTCATGGATTCAATCAACGGATCCAGAAGAAACAACCGATAGTTGCGCCTAATGATATAAAGAGATACTTCGTTACTCCGGAAGAATCAGGTCAGCTGTGTTTAATGTCATGTTTATTTGGTGAAAATAGGGATATTTTCTTTCCAAAATTAAGCGAGGGGCTTCACTTGGTTACCTTCGCAGATATTGCCGTCAAATATCTAGAGACTGTTGGCTATACTCCCTATATTTGCCAAACTGAAGATGAAGCGCGTCAGCTAGTTCATACCTTACCCGAAAATGGTCAATGGCCATGCCTTTTTGTGCAAAGCGATACTACAGGTGAAAAAGACTTTGAAGAATTCTTTACCGATAAAGAAATCTTAGATATGGAGCGCTTTGAAAATTTGGGTGTTATTAAGAACGACCCAATTTATAACGCTGAATTAATCGATTTTTTTGAGCAAACGATAGGGCGCCTAAAGACTTCCCTTGCTTGGGACAAACAGCAAATAGTTGAATTGTTTCAACAAATAATCCCAGCTTTTGGTCACAAGGAAACGGGTAAATATTTAGACAGCAAAATGTAATTTTTAGGTTCTAATAAGGTCCATTTAAATATTTAATCTACCGTTTGGAGTTTTTGAGATTGTATGTGAAATGGTGTGTTTAAAGCATATATGAGTAACTCATGAGTATCAAAAAAATAGCTGTATTTACAGGGACTAGGGCTGAGTATGGTTTACTTTATTGGTTAGTTAAAGATATTGAAAGTGACCCTGACTTGGAGTTGCAGTTAATTGTTTCCGGTACACATTTGTCTCCTGAGTTCGGCGAAACGTTTAAGCATATTGAAAGTGATGGGTTTAAAATAGCGGACAAAATTGAAATTCTATTATCCTCCGATACCTCTGTCGGAGTAGCTAAAAGCATGGGCTTAGGTGTATTGGGCTTTACTGATTCTTTTTCTCGTTTAGCTCCTGATGTTATTGTTATTCTTGGCGATAGATTTGAAGCACTCGCAGCGGCTCAAACAGCTATGATTTTACGAATTCCTGTTTTTCATCTTCATGGAGGGGAAATTACGGAAGGTGCTTATGATGATTCAATCAGGCATGCAATAACAAAGCTAGCTTTCTTGCATGGCACCTCTACGGATGAGTATCGTCAGCGAGTGATTCAATTAGGAGAAAGTCCCAATCGAGTAAAAAACGTTGGTGCAATTGGTCTAGATCATTTGAATCGTAGTAGCTTTATGCCTAAAGATAACTTATCAAAGTCTTTGGGGTTTGAGCTAGTTCGGCCTTTTTTTGTAGTGACTTATCATCCGGTGACATTGGCGGAAGAGTCTCCTGTCGAAACATTTCAAGCGTTATTGGATGTTTTAGATTGTTATCCTGAATATCAGGTTATTCTTACTTACCCTAACGCCGATGATGGTGGTCGCCAAATTATCCCCATGATAGAGGCTTATGCGTCTCAAACTCCTGAACGAGTACTTTCGATTGCTTCTTTAGGTCAGCTTAGGTATCTAAGTGCTTTGAAATATGCCAGTGCTGTTGTCGGAAACTCATCTAGTGGAATTATAGAAGCTCCTTCTTTTAACATACCTACAATCAATATTGGTCTGCGTCAAAAAGGAAGGCTTTCTGCTGGTAGTGTTATTGATTGCCAGGCTAATGTTGAAAGTATTCAGGCTGCGTTTTCTTTAGCTATAAGTACTGATTACCGTAATGGGGAAAAAACCATTAATCCTTATGGGCAGGGTGATGCTAGTGGGAAAATCATCGAGATGATTAAGTCTATGAATGATTCACGACTAAAAACTTTTTATGATATTAAGTGAAAATATAGAAAGGTGGTTTAAATGGCTCTCGTAATCGCAGAAGCTGGCGTTAATCATAATGGGGATGAGGCACTTGCTTTTAAGCTAGTGGATGCTGCGTGTGAAGCGGGTGTCGATATTGTTAAGTTCCAGACATTTAAAGCAAAAAAACTAGTGACCCACAACGCCAAGCAAGCGTCATATCAAACTAGAAATACGGGAAAATCTGAATCTCAGTTCGATATGCTTAGTCGTTTAGAGTTAAGTTACGAGGCACATCATAAGTTAGTTGCTTATTGTAACAAGCTTGGCGTTGAGTTTTTATCAACTGCATTTGATTTTGAGAGTCTAGATTTTTTAGTCAATGATTTGGGGCTTAAAAGGCTTAAAGTCTCTTCAGGTGAAATTACTAATGCCCCGCTGGTTTTAGAACATGCTAGAACAGGTTGTGATTTGATAGTTTCTACCGGTATGTCAAATTTGGCTGAGATAGAGACTGTACTAGGTGTCATTGCATTTGGTTATGTGGCTGAAGAGACTGCGCCACCAAATATAGAGAATTTTCAAAAAGCATACTGTTCTGAACAGGGGCAAAAAGCCCTTAAAGACAAAGTGACATTGCTACATTGTACAAGTGAGTATCCCGCTCCACTAGAGGATATTAACTTAAAGGCTATGGAAGCGATGGCTGGCGCATTTCATCTTCCTATTGGGTATTCAGATCATAGCGAAGGTATTATAGTTCCAATAGCAGCTGCCGCAAGAGGTGCCGTGATTATCGAGAAACATTTCACGCTAGATAAAAATATGGAAGGACCAGATCATAAAGCGTCACTGGATCCAACGGAGTTGGCTATGATGGTCATAGGAATTCGCAATGTAGAATTGGCGATAGGCTCATCGATCAAATTTCCAAGGCCCTCAGAAATGGAAACTAAATCAGTAGCACGAAAAAGTATTGTTGCGAGCCGAGATATACATCCTGGAGAGTGCTTTAGTGAAAGTAACCTGGAGATAAAACGACCTGGAGTGGGTATAAACCCGATTCAGTATTGGTCTTATTTGGGTAAAGTTGCTGTAAACTCTTATTCAGAAGGCGATTTGATCTGCGAATCATTACTTTAAAGTATTTCAGTACAAGTATTATTATTCTATTTCTTATTAAGAGCCTATTTATAAAATGAGTCATAATTGGGAAAAAATTCTAATTTCGAAGCAAACTTCTATAAAAGATGTATTAACAATAATTGATAAAGAAGCAATGAAGTTAGCTTTAGTTGTAGAGGATGATCGTACGCTCTTAGGTACCATTTCTGATGGAGATATAAGAAGAGCGTTGATAAAAAACGAGTCTTTGTCTAGGCCTGTTTTTGAAATCATGAATAGTGCACCTGTTACCGCTGCTTTTGGTACTTCGCGTGCGGATTTACTTAAAATCATGGAAGGTAAGGAGCTTTTATCAATTCCTCTTCTAAATGAATCCAAAGTTGTAGGTTTAGAGACCCTTCACCACGCATTACAGCATAATAAATATGATAATCCTGTTTTTTTAATGGCTGGAGGGTTTGGTACCCGTTTAAAACCTTTGACTGATAACTGCCCGAAGCCATTGTTAAAAGTTGGTGATAAACCGATTCTCGAAACAACTCTCATAAGCTTCATTCAGTGTGGGTTTACAAATTTTTATATTTCTACGCATTATCTTCCTGAAATGATTAGGAGTCATTTTGGTGATGGAGAGAAATGGGGCGTTTCGATCGCTTACGTGCATGAGCTTGAGCCTTTAGGTACGGGAGGGGCGTTGGGTCTATTGCCCAAAGAAATTTCTGACCTGCCTGTGATTATCATGAATGGTGATGTGCTGACTAAAATTAACTACGAGCATTTATTAGCTTTTCATAATGAGAAGGGTTCTTATGCAACGATGTGTGTCCGTGAATTTGAATACCAGGTTCCATTTGGCGTCGTTGAAAGTGAAGACTTGAAGATAAAAAGTATGGAAGAAAAACCGGTTCAGCGTTTTCATGTGAACGCAGGTATCTATGTTGTAAGTAAAGCGCTCATCGATAGTGTTTCAAAGAACGAGTGCATTGATATGCCTAGTTTGTTTGAACGTTGTCTAGACCAAAATGTTTTGATTTATCCATTTCATGAGTATTGGTTAGATATTGGTCGCATAGATGACTTTAGAAGAGCTCAAATTGATATACAAACTTTAGGCTTAATTTGATGTTAGAGGATAAAAAGATTATTGCTATTATTCCTGCCCGAGGTGGGAGTAAAGGTCTGCCTCGTAAGAATATTTTACCTTTGGGAGGTATCCCCCTTATAGGTTGGAGCATTAATGCAGCTAAAGAATCTAAGTATATAGATAGACTCATAATTTCATCAGATAGTGATGAAATTTGTTCTTTGGTTCGGGAGCTTGGTTGTGACGTGCCCTTTAAAAGACCCTCCGAACTATCAAATGACACTGCTAATAGTGTGGATGTTGTCTCGCATGCAATTAGTGTTTGTGGTGATGTTTTCGATATTGTTATTTTGCTGCAACCCACATCACCTTTTCGTTCTTCTACCGATATAGACAAGGCAATAGAGCTTTTTGTATCTTCCTGTACAAATTCAGTTGTTAGTGTTGTTGAGTCTGACAAAAGTCCTGAATGGATGTATTGGTTAGGAGAAAGTAAAAACGACCTTTTTCCAATTATGTCAGGCGTTGACAGAGCAACTCGTCGGCAGGATACAAAGAAGGCATATGTATTGAATGGAGCGCTTTATATAATTGATAAAGAGCACTTTCTAACTACCCAAAAATTTGTTGATGAAACAACTGTTGCGTACGTTATGGATAGAAAGTCATCAATTGATATTGATACGGCGCTTGATCTAGAAATAGCTAATATTCTCCTAGAAAAAGTCATTTAATACATGAAAGGTTTTCTAAGTGGATTGTGAACTAAATATTCATTGGTTAAAATTTTTCAGTAATTTCATCTTTTTGAAATTCGTTGAACTTAGAGTTCAAATTCATTTTAAATTTTTTTAATTTGGTTAGATATTGGGCGGAATATGACTCACATTGTATTAATTGGAGCAGGAGCTCTAGGCGGTAGACATTTACAGTCTTTGATTTCACTTGGTGAGAATGTAAGAGTTACTGTTGTAGATCCATCTTCAGATTCTCTTGATATGGCTAGGACTCGAGTGTCAGAGGTTATATCTTCTGTTGAAAGTGTTGCTGAGATTTCGTTTGTAGAGGGGCTGGATTGCGTCCCTGATATGATTGACTTGGCCGTCATCGCGACTGGCTCAGCCCCAAGATTGAATGTGTTGAAATCGCTTCTAAAAGTAGCAAAAGTTAAATATGTAGTTTTAGAAAAAGTTTTGTTCCAAAGTTTGTCTGATTATGATGAGGCTTCTGAGTTACTCAGTGATAATGGAGTGCAGGCGTGGGTTAATTGTCCTAGAAGAATGTTTGATGCATATTCCACGTTAAAGCTGAGATTGAATAATGCGCAGCCTATTCTGATGGAGGTGATTGGTGGTAGTTGGGGGCTAGCTTGTAACTCAATTCACTTTATAGATATATTCGCATTTTTAACTAACTCATCTATCCTGCGCGTTGATACTTCAAATTTGGAACAGTCTATTTTTACTAGTAAGAGAGATGGCTACATAGAATTTTTTGGCTCTTTGAATGTGTTTTTTAGTTCAGGCCATCAACTCAAACTTTTGTGCGAACATGGTAACGAAGCTATTCAAATTAAAATTTCAGACTCACATATTAGTTATTTGATCAATGAAACAGACGGTACTATTTATGCAAATGACTTAAAGTGTGACTTTGATCTTCGGGTTAGATATCAGAGTGAGCTTACCCAAGTATTCTCTGAACAAATTTTGTGTTTTGGACATGCGAAAATTACGTCTTTTCATGAGTCATTGGCTTTGCATCGTCCTTTTATTCGTGCCTTGTTAGACTTTTATAACGAATGCCAGAATTCATCTAATACCGTTTTACCTATTACATAAGGAATAAATATGATTTGGTTAATTGGCGCTGGTGTTATGGCTGGTGATTATGTAGATGTTTTAAAAGAACTTAAGTCTAATTTTCAAGTGATTAGTCGAAGTGTGGAAAAGTCAGAAAAACTATCATTGGAGAAAGAGATTAATGTGATTTCTGGTGGTATTGATTCCTTTCTTGAAACAAATCCATTGAAATGTAATGCAGCAATTGTAGCAGTACCAGTTAATAATCTATATGGAGTTACAATTTCCTTATTGTCATATGGCGTAAAAAAGATATTGCTAGAGAAGCCCGGAGGTATTGATTTTGATGAGGTTAAAGAGCTAACTTGTATAGCTGAACAAAGAGGTGCAGAAGTTTTTATTGGGTATAACCGTCGCTTCTATACCTCTGTCAGAACGGCCAAAAAGATGATCGCCAAAGAGGGGGGTGTTGAGTCGTTTCATTTTGAGTTTACTGAGTGGGCAGATAGTATTGCCAGTCTAAGTCAGCCATCAGAAACTAAGGATAATTGGTTGATGGCAAATTCAAGTCACGTTATAGATATGGCCTTTTTCTTAGGCGGGGCTCCACAAGAATTTATGGGATTCAGTTCTGGTGCTAATCAACTAGATTGGCATAAAAAATCAGCTAAATATTCAGGGGCCGGTATCTCGGATAACGGGGCCACGTTTTCATACTGTGCGAACTGGAATGCACCTGGTCGTTGGTCTTTAGAATTTATGACAACTGAAAGCAGGTATATTTTTAAACCTATGGAACGGTTGTCAATTCAAAGGCGAAACTCTGTGTCTGCTGCTGAGGTTGAAGTTGATTATTCTCTTGATGAGAAATTTAAGCCAGGGCTGTTCTTGCAAGTTGAGGCTTTTCTTAGTGATGATATTTCAGACTTGTTTCCTTTGAGAGCTCATAGCAATAAGAAAACAGTTTATGATGTAATTGAATTTGGCGGAAAGTTTAAGTCAGCTTAATTTGAAATAGTAATATGTAGTTTGTTACGGGTTATTAGCGAGTGATTTTAAATAAGAGATATAAGATGGAAAAGGGTCATGTTGTGCTGTCGGGAACAATGCGCTCTGGAACGACTTTAATGGGAGCAATACTTAATTCTCACTCTAAAGTAGACATTGTGTCAGATACCCTGGCTTGGTTTTTTAAAAGATGTGCAGAGAATTATGGACCTATGTCATCTGAGTTTGAGTTAGACGATGCTTTGTACTCTTTAGAACCATTTATGCAGCATTATCAGAATAAATATTCTATTGAGAGTCTGAGAGCTAAAGTAATAGCTAGCGGTATTAGCTATCAGTCTCTGTATAACGCACTAATTGAACAAGAACTCGGGAAGTCGCCGACGGGCCTTTACGGTGTTAAATCTACTCATGCTGCGTTCGAGTATGAGAAAATATTAAGAATGATACCGAATACTAAGATTATTCATATGGTTAGAGATTGTAGGGATGTGTACCGTTCACACAAGGTTTTCGCAAGCAAGAAAAGAAGCTATTTACTAACTGTATTGAGGAAGATGGCGTTGAATTCTAGGACGTTTTTGCTCCGAAAAATTCTAAATAGAAGAATGTTATTAGACGAAAGGGTCTTTAACCCATATCACTTTGTTAATCCTCAAAAAATGATTGACTATTGGGCCATATCGAACAAACTTGCGCATGACCTTCAAAAGGCACATCCCGACAATATTCTAATAGTTAGGTATGAAGATTTAATTGGTGATGTTCCTTTTTATATGCGAAGTGTAATTGACTTTCTAGGTGTTCAGTGGGAAGAAGGTTTTCATGATTATAATAAACTAAAAAATCGTGATAATAAGAAATGGAAAGCTAATAGTTCATTTAGTAAAGATGGTAATAATGGATATGATAACTCACGCATAGGTACAGGAGATCGTGGTCTTAGGGCTGAAGAGTTGGATTATCTCTATGCTAATGCAAGCCCTACCTTAGATTTATTTGGATACGACGTTTATAGAAATAAAGCATCTTGACCCTAATGGCTATTAAATGTAATGATTAAATATTTCCTCAGCTATGCATCATTTAATTCTATAGCCGCAGGATTGAACTTTGTGACAATTTTGTTTATGTCTAGAGTTCTTTCACCTGAAGAGTATGGCTATATTGGTATTCTTCAGGCTCTATTATTTTTCTTGGTACCCGCTATCACTTTTGCGTCTGCAGACTTGATAATGATTAAAAAAGTGGGTTTAGATACCGTTGAATATCATAACTTTATATCTCAATACCTCAGTTTAAGTATTTTAGTATCTGTATTACTTTTTCCAATTTTTGTTTTTGTATACATTTATGGCTTTGAGGCATGGGGCAGTATGATACTGTTTTTACCATTTATTTGCCTTTTGCAGTCAATCGCTCGTGTTCATACCATTGAGTTAATTCAAGAGAGGAACATCAAACTATTTGGGCTATATCGAGTCGCTACTTCTGTGCTTCTGATTTCGCTGACCGTTTTTTTCTTATTGCTTTTGGAAATGAGTTGGGAAGGTCGCGTATTCTCAATCGTATTGGCTGAACTTGCGTTGTTTATAATTCGATATAAAATCTCTTTTTCATCTTTGAGAAAACTAGACTTCTTAGTCACGAAAGCATTTTTAAAAGATATTTATAGGTTCGGTTTACCATTATTTATACTTTTGTTTGCCTCTTGGGGAATTAATGAAGGCGACAGATTTATTGTACTCGGAATGTTGTCGTTGTCTGATGTTGGTTTGTATTCTCTAGCATATGGGATAGGTAGCGCCTTAAACGTAGTTAACACATCCATGACAAATGCTATCGTACCTTCAGTTTATGGTGTGATGAAAAATGGTCGTGGTAAAAAAACATTAATAAAAATATCTACGTATGGTTCTTTATCAATATTATTTTTGTCTTTCTTAATTGCAATACTAATTTATTATTTCGGTGAGTTTTTGGTAACGGAAGAGTATAAAAAAGGAATATTTCTTGCTTGTCTAATAACTGTTGCTTTTGGCGTGAATGGAATGTACAGAACCGTTTCGTTACCTTTAGTATATTTAAAATTGAATAAGCTGAAAGCTCAGAATATCTATATAGCAGCTATTGTTAATTTATCGTTGTCAGTACTTTTAACTAGTGAAATTGGTTTGCTTGGTCCTGCCTACGGTACATTGATTTCTTTTATTCTACTGTATTTTTTGACATTGTATTATAACCTGAAACATACCGAACATATTAAACCGTAATTTATAGAGATGTTTAATGGTATACATTATTGTTCCTGTTTTTAAGCGCTTAGCGAAAACAAAAGAATTCTTGGCGTCTGTTCGGTTATCGATATCGGTAGATTACCACATTGTTTTGGTAGACGATTCTCTTGATTATGAACATTATGAATTTTATATCGGCATCGAAGGCATTTCTATTGCTAAAGGTAATGGTGAGTTATATTGGGGTGGGGGGATCAACCTGGGTCTTACGTTTTTAAAGGAAAACTCTAGTGTCGATAATGATGATATTATAGTCTTTGCAAACAACGATATAGTGTTAAGAGAGGATACGTTTAGTGTTCTTCATACCTATTTAAAGGCGGACTCAAAAAGTATTTTTCATCCTAAGCTTATAGACCAAACTGGAAACTCAATATCACCAGGTTCAAGAATAATAACCTGGTTTCCATTTCATACTGACCATAAACTTAGTGAATCTCAAGACCTGACTCAAGTAGATATAGCGAGTGCCCGTTTTTTGGTGTTTTCAAGTCATACTCTTTCTTTGCTTGGTGGAATTAATCCATTATTACCTCATTATGGTGGTGATAATGATTTCACTTATCGTGCCAAAAAATTGGGTATTAATACCTATATTGTATCGAGTGCTATTTGTTATGTAGATGAAAGTGATACAGGAGAAAAAGCTTCAAATATGAAGGGGATTTTAGAACTCTTGAAGTCATTCAAAAGTATTAAGTCACCGAACTCTTTAGAGTATAGATACAAGTTTGTGTCTTCTCATTTCAACCCTGTATTCTCTGTAGCTATAGTATTCTCGATGTCAATCAAAGCTATCGTGGCTTATTTAATAAAGAAAAAGTATTAACCCTATGAGTGAGCCTATAACAGTTGTGATTTTTGTGCAGGCAAGCAGGGATATAGTTTACGCTTTGCAATTAATTGAGGTTTATTCAGATAGCCCCATTAAGCTTTTTGTAGTGGATCATTTAGCTAATTATGAGATGCTTAAACCGCTCATACCAGCTAGAGTATCTATTCATATGATTAGGAATTTTAAATTTAACAATCCTCTTTATGTGCTTATCGATGCAATGAGATTAAGAGGGGTTTTCATCAAGCAATTTCTAAAACTACGATCTAGTAAGGTTTTCTTTTTTTCAAATTTCTTTGATTATAAAACTTTTTATTTTGTTTCCGAATTATCGAAAAAGAATGATGTGTCTATGATAGATCATTATGGTGTGACAAGGTCTTCTATTCCAAGTTTAAGTCTCATAGACTACATTCGTAAGATTATTATTTGGTTGATCACTTTTAAAGCACCTTCGTTTACTGGCGAGGCGCATGTACCTACTTTTAATATTGAGAGGTATGGTATCAAAAAGGTAGATGATGTCGAAATTGTAAATAGTTTAATTGCTAAGTATCAAACAAAAGTGCATTTGAATCAAAAATCTATAATTCTTTTTGATTTGATAGATCCAGAGTTTTTGTTTAGTAATTATGATGACGTTATTGACTCCGTTATTGAGCTATTCATTAATGCAGGCTTTCTCGTATATATTAAACCACATCCTAGGGCAAAAATTTCTGAATCGCTACTAAGTAGAAGTGCAGTTCATATGTTTGAGAGTAATAAGCCTTCAGAGTTAATAGACTTTTCGAATTTTGATTATGCAGTTACTGCTATCTCCGCAGCTATGTGTAAATGTGGAGTGACTAAAAAATTATTTTCGCTTGTGGAGCTATTAGACTTCCATAATTCTGACAAAAAAGATGAATATAAAAATTACCTTAAGGAACTTGATGAGAATATTGTTTTTCCCATTACGTTGAGTGATATAAAGCTAGAACTAGCTTAAATTTTAAGGACTATAAATCTATTTTATGAACTTGATTCACTAATGGAAATAGACAGCCTTTGCTAGCCAAATAGAAAAAAATGAAGAAACTTGCGCCTGTTTCTATAATCATTAAGGTCTAAGTGGTTTTGAAGTTCCTTTGATATTTTATTGACTTCGTTATTGATGTTAGAAATCTTTTCTCTGTGTTTTTTTCTCATGTCTAAGTATATCTGTACTTGTCGTAATAGTGATTCATCATTCTTTATTAGTTTTGTCAGTTGATAATCTTTGTTAAGTTGCTCTATTGTTCTTTCTAATTCAACTAACTTATATAGACTTTTATAAAATGATTTTTTTTGTTTGCTTTCCACGCTTTGTTGGAAAATAGGGGTAAAGTATTTTGCTTGTCCAATTATCCTTGTGATCTTTAACGCGAGCATTTGTATGTTATGTTTAGTCGGGTATAAATTTTTCTTTTGTACAAATAGATGATTAAAAAAACTGTTTGATATAAGTATGTCGAAACTATCATTATGCTGGTTTATCTGAAACGGTAACTCCATTATTCCGCTTATAACTCTAACATTACGCTTTTTACAGTCCAATAAATTTTGTTGACAGGCTAATGCTGTTTAATATGTTATTTCTAGTTTTAGGTGTGTTTCAGTGGAATTTAGTGGCTTAACTCATTTGAGGCAGTCATAATGCGAGGTATTTATAGATAAATCGTTGAAAGCTTTATAAGTTATGTTGAAAATTGTATGGAAGTTAACCCCTTTTTTTATTAAAAAAAATATGCTTAATATTTTTGCGATATTTAAGTGGCATGTAAAAATAGGAAGAGGAAGTTTTGTATCTTTAGGGTGTGTTTTTCAAAAGCATAATGTGGTAATGGAGGGCTCTTTTGTTGCTTATTCTCAGCTAGGGCAATATTCCTACATTGCCAACCATTCAAGAATTGTTAAAACAAAAGTTGGTGCGTTTTGCTCTATAGGTGACAATGTTCGGACGTGTGTAGGCAAGCACCCTCTAGATAAATTTTCAACACACCCACAAATATATTCTACAGAGCCACCATCAAATAAAAAGTGGGTCGAGAGTAATGAATTCTTAGAACACAGTTATTTGTCTGGATCATCGTTCGTAGTTGAGATTGGGAACGATGTTTGGATAGGGAATAATGTGATAATTATGGATGGAGTGACCATAGGAAATGGTGCTGTCATAGCTTCGGGTGCTGTTGTTGTTAAAAATGTTGAAGCTTACTCTGTTGTTGGCGGTGTTCCTGCAAAGCATATTAAATTCCGATTTGAGCTTCCTATAAGAAAGACGTTAATTCAGTCTCAGTGGTGGGATCAATCGGATGATTGGATTTCTCAAAACATGGATGACTTGAATAAGGTCTGCAAAGAAGTAGTATGAGTCTTGATACGATAGCAGCTATAACGCCTACGCATTATGAAAAAACATATCGGCAGTTATCTTGGCGCTTGTATGCTGGCACCTTGCTCTTCTATGTTTCATGTATATATCTATTCCCCAGAATACCAGGCATTCCTCTTCGAATTGAGGATTTGTTCTTTCCTCTATTTTTGATAATAGCTATTTTATCTTTAGATGGATTGCCTAAAAAAGTTACTTTACCAGCGCTGTTATATTGCCTTTATATTTTGATTGGCAGTTTGGTTGGCATTTTACTTCAAAGAATTGATATCAAAGGTTTATCGGTTAGTGTAAAAGAAATTCAATATATTTTAGGTTTTTTTCTTTTATATTCTTGCTGTAATAAGGAGCAAGATGTTGCTTTAAAAACGATTCAAAGCTTAGTGTTAGTTCTATGGATTCCCGCGTTGTATGGTTGTTTTATGGTTGTGACGAATCAGATTGGATACTACGGGATAAGCGCATTAAATGAGAAGTCCCCATCTCTTTCTGGACAAATGTACTTTAGTGGTTTTGTACTTTCGTTAACTCTATTTACATTTTTTAGAGGGAAAAGTTACGCTGCATTAGCCTTAATGATGTTTGTTTCTGCATCAATGGTGGGTTCGAGAACCGCAGTTGCAATGCTGTTATTATTTTTTTTAGTCAGAGCTTTAAAGTTTAATTGGAAATTAGTGCGGTTTATAGTTTTATTCATATTGTTTGTTTATGCCGCATCATTTTTAATGGGGTTTTATTTAGATAATTTCTATGATGGTGTAAGTGTTTTTGATAGATCGGTGCGCCGAGCTAACTCACTATTTTCTTTGCAACAAAGTTTAGCACCTAGAGTCGATTCTTGGGTTGAGCATCGCTTCCATACTGATATTAGACCAGTTTCAGCTTTGTTTGGGTATGGGCGTGGCTATGAAAATATGCTTCCGGATGGTACATGGCGCGGTTTTGAACTCAATGTCGATAGCCAATATATTCGAGATTTTTTTGAGATTGGGCTTTTAGGAATGGTTTTAAAAGTGAGCGTATTTTTAATTATTGCTAGCTCCATGAAAGGGCCTTATTTTAATATTTTTATTGCTTATCTTGTCTGTTATGCCGCGGCAGGCGTGACAATGGAATTATTTAATCTTTCTAAACCGGGCGCACTTTTTTGGCTTGTTGCCGCTCTGTGCCTTGTATGCTCAAAGTTTGATCCAAAAATAAAAGATAATAACCAATGAATATAACTTATATCCATCAATATTTTGCTACGCCTAAGTCATCTGGAGGCATAAGGTCCTATTTAATTGCTAAGTCTCTCGTGAACAAAGGGCATAATGTAAACATGTTGACCTCGTCCGCTTTTGTGCCTAAAGAGTGGGATATAAAGAAAGGCTGGAATCTAGTTGAGTTAGAAGGCATGCAAGTGCATGTATTGCATTTGCCTTACTCGAATAAAACTAGCTTTATTCGTCGTCTTTATGTCTTCTTTGTTTTTATGCTAAGAACTTTCTTTAAATCAATAAAAGTCAAATCTGATTTGATCTATGCGACGAGCACTCCTCTGACAGTTGCCATACCTGCTGTTCTTTGTTCGAAATTAAAGTGTATCCCTTTCATATTTGAGGTTCGAGATGTATGGCCTGATATTCCAATAGCAATGGGATTTCTAAATAACAAACTTATTCAGAAAGTTGCAAAAATGATTGAGTTATTTGCTTATAAGCATGCTAGGCACATTGTAGCTTTATCTGAAGGAATGTCTTCGAGAATAAATAATAAAGGTATTGATAATAGTAAAATATCAGTTGTAGAAAACTTTTCAGATAATGCTTTATTCGGTCATGTGTTGGAGTTAGACGTTGTTGATCCATTAAAAAAAATACAGGCTTTGAATGGTAAAAAACTTGTTTATACTGGGACATTTGGTGCCGTTAATAATTTAAAATACCTTATCGATTTAGCTGAAATTACTCAGAATAAATCGTTAGATATAACATTTATTCTAATTGGTGATGGTAAAGAGAAAGATGAGTTACATGAATATGCCATAAAGAAAAATGTTCTCAATAAGACTCTTGTATTTTTTGATCCTATAAGAAAAGACGAATTACCTTGGGTTTTATCAAATTGTGATGCCGCTATTTCAACTGTCTTGCCAATACCAGAGCTTTGGGATAACTCTGCAAATAAGTTTTTCGATTCCTTGGCTGCGGGGTTACCAATTATAATTAATTATGGTGGCTGGCAAGCAGATCTAATTAACGAAATGGGCTGCGGTATTGTCTTAAACAGCTCTATAAATGAGGCTGCTGCAGAAAAATTGGTTTTATTTTTAGATGATGTCGATAGATTTGATGTAGCTAAAAAAATGGCGAAAAAGTTAGCAGTAGAAAAGTTTGATACTAATATACAAACCGGTAAGATTTGTATGATTCTTGAGAGCTTTTTTTAGCAAAAACTACAGAATAAATTCATTATTTGTGATGGTGCTTATAAGAAGGGTTATTTTTGATGTTAAAACGTTTAACGGACTTACTGGTATCTCTCTTTCTTTTATTTTTACTTGGTCCTGTCATGTTTGTAGTTGGTTTTCTAATTGCCGTGAATATGGGGCGTCCAGTAATTTTTAAACAAAATAGGCCAGGATTAAATTCGAAAACTTTTGGTATGATTAAGTTCAGAACTATGAAAGATGCTAAAGATGGTGCAGGTATGGACCTTCCTGATGCAGAGCGAGTTACTAAATTTGGCGATTTTTTGCGTTCTACTAGCTTAGATGAGCTCCCAAGTTTGTGGAGTGTTCTCAACGGAGATATGACTTTGGTAGGTCCACGTCCTTTGCTAGTAGAGTACTTGCCCTTATATTCAGTAGAGCAAGCACGTCGCCATGAAGTAAAGCCAGGTATTACAGGTTGGGCTCAGGTAAATGGTCGAAATGCTATTTCATGGGAAGACAAATTTAAATTAGATGTTTGGTATGTGGATAATCAGAGCTTCTGGTTAGATATAAAAATTTTACTGATGACAGCAAAAAAAGTCTTTGTTCGTGAGGGAATATCGGCAGAAGGTGAAGCTACAATGAGTAAGTTTAAGGGATCACCACCTTGAAATGTTTAGTAATAGTTGGTTCGGGTGGACATGGAAAAGTCGTTGCTGACGCGGCTCTACAAATGGAGTGCTGGGATAGTATTCAGTTTGTAGATTTACTATATCCAGAGTTACAAAGAATAGGCCCTTGGAATGTGGTCGCAAAAAACTTAAAAGATCTTAATGAACTTTCAATATTACAGTTTGTTGTTGCTGTTGGTGATAATAAACTTCGTTTCAAGTTATTTTGTGAAGCTTTAGACTTAGGTTTTGAGCCAGCTGTTATTATTCATCCTAGAGCCTATGTTTCACCTTATGCAAATGTTGGTAAGGGTTCTGTTATCTTTGCAAATGCAGTTGTAAATATCGGTGCTGACCTAGGTTTTTGCTCCATAATTAATACTGCTTCAACAATAGATCATGACTGTATTTTAGGGAAGAGTGTTCATATTTCACCTGGTGCGCATTTAGCGGGTGAAGTTCAAGTAGGGGATTTTTCTTGGGTCGGAATCGGTGCCGTGGTTAGGCAGCAAATTAATATCGGTGAAAACGTTACGATTGGTGCTGGTGCAAGTGTTATATCAAATATAGATGACCACTTAGTTGTAATTGGTGTTCCTGCTAAGCCGGTTAATTATCAATAATATTAAATTTATAGGTTAAAACTTGACGAATATACTTCCTCTTAATCCATGGCCTTCTTTCACAGAAGAAGAAGCGAATCGCGTTTCTGAAATACTCCTATCAAACAAAGTAAATTATTGGACAGGCCAAGAAGGTCGTGAGTTTGAAAAAGAATTTGCTCAATTTGCCGACTCTGGTTATGCCATAGCCGTGTCTAATGGAACCACGGCACTAGATTTAGCTTTAAATGCTTTAGAAATTGGTTCTGGTGATGAAGTAATTGTAACGTCACGAACTTTTATCGCGTCGATTAGTTCTATTGTAAATGCTGGAGCAAAACCTGTTTTTACTGATGTCGATCGTGACACTCAAAATATATCACCAGAAACAATTGAACCTGTTATCACCGTCAAAACAAAAGCGATTATCTGTGTGCATTTGGCAGGCTGGCCTTGTGAGATGGACGGTATTCTTGAGTTGGCTAAATTACATGATTTGAAAGTGATTGAAGATTGTGCACAAGCCCATGGGGCTCGATATAAAGGTAAGTCTGTCGGTAGTTTTGGAGATATATCTGCGTGGTCTTTTTGCCAGGATAAAATCATGACCACCGGTGGCGAAGGCGGCATGGTCACCACGAATGACAAAGAGCTTTGGGCTAAGATGTGGTCTTTTAAAGATCACGGGAAAAGTTATGAAGCAATTTATAACAAAGAGCACCCGCCTGGTTTTCGTTGGGTGCATGAATCCTTTGGAACGAATTGGCGTTTAACTGAAATGCAATCTGCAATTGGTCGTATCCAGCTTAAGCGTATGCCAGAATGGACTCGAATTCGCGGCCAGCACGCAGCTAAGTTAGTGCGTGTATGTCGTGAATTTAATTGTATTCGCCTTCCGCTTATTCCTGATTATATTCAGCATGCAAATTACAAATTTTATGCGTTTATTGTCCCTGATCAGTTAAAGGAGGGTTGGTCGCGAGATAAAATTCTTGAAGAGTTAAACTTGCTCGGTGTGCCTGCAATGCAAGGTAGTTGTTCCGAAGTGTATTTAGAAAAAGCGTTTGATGACAAGCCATTTAAGCCTAAAAACTCTTTGCCTGTTGCAAAGGAGCTTGGTGAAACTAGCTTAATGTTTCAAGTGCACCCAAGTATTACCAATGAGCAGATGGATTGGGTTGCAATGCAGCTTAAGTTAACTTTATTAAAGGCAAGCTTGTAAGTAAGATATGAATTATCGATGATAGTGATTAATTTTTTAAATTATATATGGAACACGAAATGTTAAAGAAAGCACTAATAACAGGAATAACAGGC
>TARA_R110001599_G_scaffold236609_3_pt1 | contig 19703 bp, 21 predicted proteins | sample TARA_R110001599 | Tara Oceans TARA_R110001599 (sample SAMEA4398360) | marine metagenome | biome: Polar Biome; feature: [MES] marine water layer (ENVO:01000295) within the mesopelagic zone...; material: water (ENVO:00002006), including particulate matter (ENVO:01000060) such... | reverse complement strand
TCTTTTAAACTACCTTTTCCTAAATATGATAAAGTTTGATTTTGGTGTATATGTATTACATTGTAATTCCTATCTATTACTTTACTAGGTTTAAAACTTTTAATATGATTTATCAGTGGTTGTAATGTAGTAAGACTTGAAGACTTTACTTTACCACTAGTTTTTCCTATTATTTGGGTTTCACCATAGGCAAAAACATGTATTGTATTAAAATTTGACATAGTATTTTCTTTTTATGGTATAATACGTAGTGTATTATCTGCAGCACACCGGTATATTTCTCCTGAAACATTACTACAATTAGTTTCATCACATATACTTTTTATAGATAACTGATTAACAAAAGTAGTGTTTGTCTTATCTGAAGTAATGGACATCCCAATAATCATAGAACACGCACAAGATGCTAAATTTGAACCTCCAGCTAATATTACACCATAATCAGCGGATACTGTATTTGAATTCCCTCCACCTATAAAGTTAGCTCTACAACATGCACTATTATTTGCACCTCCAGTTATAACAGAGCCTCGACCTTCAATATAATTAGCATAGCCGCCTGAAATAGTGCTGGTTTCTGCATTAGTGCGATTATTACACCCTCCACTTATTACTGAATCATTACAAAATGCTCTATTTCCATAACCACCAGAAACTGTAGTATTATTATCACCTGTAGTATTTCCATAACCCCCTGAAATAGTAGAACAATCTCCACATGCAACATTTGCATTACCACCACCTATTGTTGTTTTTGTACAATGAGCCACGTTTAGAGTCCCTCCTCCTATAGTTGACCACGTACCACATGTTGTGTTAAAACAACCTCCAGCAATTGTCGAACACATCGCAGTTGCACTAACAGTATTGCTAAATCCACCGCCAATTGTAGAAGTTGTACCTAATACCACATTACTACCACCACCACTAATTGTACCAACGGCACCTGAAATTTCATTATTATATCCGCCTCCAACCGTTCCGTAATTTGCTGTAATTTCATTATTACATCCACCTGATATAGTATTTACGAGACATTGAGCCTCATTCGTTGCACCCCCACCAATAAATGCACAATCACCACTAGCTACATTAGATGTACCTCCTACTATTGATGATCTGTTACCACTAGCTACTTGCAGCTCTCCACCGGCTATAACTGCAAAATAACTTGATGCTGTGTTTTGATAGCCACCACCTATAAATATAGTAGTACTAGTAGCTTGGTTCTCAGAACCACCGCCAATAAAAGAACCCGGTTGTGTTATACAATTAGATAAACCACCAACAATATTTGAATGACCAAATGTTATTGGTCCAGGAATAACCACATATCCACTAATAGTATTACATGCACCACCACCAATAAAGCCACAAACTGCATCTGTTATGCAATTAGTATAACCACCAGCTATTGTACTTGAACATGCACCAGCATCCGACCTATTATTAAACCCAGAAAGAGCAGAGGAACAAGTGCCCGCAACCGCATTGCTTACATTGATTCTATATGTGGAACATGTTCCGGTACTTACTTGCATTAATCCTCCGGCACCACCCAAAGATTCTAATTCACCAGATCCGTTAAATCCTATGGTGCTTCCATCAACACTTACTGCTAATGTACCACTAGTTGTAATAGGACCTCCAGTTAGGCCATTACCCGTATTAATTTGAGTAACTGTACCGCCACCGCTACCGCCGCCAGTAGAAGAAATTGTAATTTCCGGGCCTGACGGTGTACTAATACATGTAATATTAACATTGCCCCCGGCTATGAAATTGGGATTATAAGATGAATCAATAAAATCCACCATTGAACTTTGGCTTATTAAATCACCACATTCAAAAAGTTCCTTTAGTTGATATTTAGGTATAATTGCCATTATTGATTCATAAATTGTTCAAAGGTCATTACTACCTTTCTTTTCTTTTTCTTTTTACCTAATGGTAAATCCCCACTTCCAACTTCTTGTGTAGTAAATCCATCCAATGTTCCTGGATTACCTGGTAATTTAATATTGCCCATACCAGGAACATTCATATTAGGATTAACATTTACTGCATCTTCATCTACTTTATCTGGGAGGTTTGTATGATTTGTCTCGGCATAATCTTTAAGTTTAGATAATGACATTCCATCGACAAGATCTTTTACTTTATCTCTATATAAAGAATCAATATCTTTAATATTAGAATCGCCTTTCTTTACAGAGTAAGCCATGCCCATTAATCTTTGCTGTGTTTTAGATTTTGCAGGCATTATTCATTCAATGATTTTCGAGTCGCTTTCATGATTCTACTACCTTTTATAGAAAGACAATATGATCGACCAGTTTCATCTTCTGTAATCTTAAATAATGTTTTATTACGGCTTAACCATCTAGATCCAGCATTAGTAGCTGATAAGATTTCTTGTAATTCTTCTTCTGTAAGAATTCCGTCTTGCATCGCATCTATTACCATATTTCTAACACGAGCTGCTGTTGAAGCACTTTTAGCTGGATAGTTTTCAGTATATTTACGTTTATAGACTACCCGCTTTTCAGTCAAAAAGTCGTCCAGATTTAATAGATATTTCATACGTATTCTCTATTTTAATTATATATCAAAGGATATAAAAGATTATAAATCCCGTTCAATAAACTTTAAACTAGATATTGTAATAACATCAGGTTTAAATCCACCTGGAGATACAAAATTAATTTTATTTTTTCTAAATACTATATAAGTAACATCATCTGTTATTTGATTAACCGCTGATTGTAAATCTTTATCAAATTCTTCGGGATCCCTAACATATTTTAACCTTCTTAATTCAGTTAATATATAGGTCTTACCATCTTTTTTTATTGGATTTACTTGAAAGGCCTTTATATTTACATCATCAATAGGACTTATACTTATTTCAATAGGAGTAATATTTGGACCTCTTAATATAAGATTAGTATAACCATCAATGCCACTAGATATTTTAGATGTAATAAAGTAAAAATCTCTTAGCATTTGCATCATTTTTTTACCTACTTCACCAGATAAAATATTACGCTGTACATTAAGTACACCATATGCTAAATCGACAAAATCCTCCTCAAAATATTTTGATAAATCAAATTTAATATTCCCTTCAGTTTTACCAGTTAATTTATCTAACCTGCGAAGAGTATCTATTACTTCGTACCAAAAATCGAAATTAATTACTTTACTTTTTACTCCTGCTAAAATTGAAGCATTACCGTGTGAAGACCAATCTTTAATTTCATATTTAGAATCTTGAAAAGTAACATCATAACTTTTACTATTACCTGATATTTTAGCACCATTAATCATCCAAGCTACAGCTAGCTCACCAGTACCGGTTCCTCTAGCATATATTTTAAATAGTCTACCTATTACTGAATCTGCATTACCATATAATACAGTACAATCCAAATCCTTTATATGATTTATTGATGCAAGATTATCAACCAATTCATTAGTTTCTTCTAATGTTAGTTTACTTAGATAATCAAAAAAGTTATCATTAATTTTACCATTGGGTATACTTGCAACAAAATCATAATACAAATAAAGTTTACCAGCCATTTGTAATGCTGGTTCTAAATATACATTGTTTTCTTTCATTTTTAATTAGCTTTAGTATACATAAGCTAATTTTATAGAAAGTTTAATACTATTTAATAGTAATGCCAAAAAATGGTCCCTGTGTGCCTCCAGATCGGCTCCACGTCGGTGGTGTATACGCAATAGTTTTGTTAAGAACTAATCGTTTAAATTCAGTGGGTTCAATAACTAGTGTAGTACCACTCTTATGATTAGTTATTGCAAAATATTTAAAAGATTCAATTTGATAGTAATAATCAAATGACATTATTAAAAGTTGAATATTAAATTCATTTGCATTTATTTTACCATTTTTATCTATTGATGATTCTAAAATATTAGAATACTGTGCAGGATTTAAATTTATGTATAATGCTTTATATGCTTCAACTATTTTTCTAGATATAAGTGATATTGATTTTTTATCAAATCCACCAATTGATTTTGCAATAGCTTCTAAATTAGATGATAACATACGGCCTTCTTTTTTAGTAACATTCCACTCTATTTCATTTTTTGGAATTATTACTTCATAATCAGTAGCTCCTAATTCTTCTGCTATTTCTTGTAATGCATTAATATAGGCTTTAGGTATAGACTGACCGCTTCCATATCCATGTTGGCCAACCAAACGAGCACCAATGCCCTTAACTTCCATAGCATTATCATTAACGTTAACATCACCAACACCGCGTAACGAGCCACCGTTTAGCATCATAGCTAGCCAAAATTCACCTTTACCCATACCAGCGGTTGGCCATTGAAATGAAAATAAGTCTACACTAGATTTAGTATCCATTCCTAATAATTTTTCAGTAATAGATATTGCATTAGCATTTTTATTTAAAATATCGCTAATCATTAGTGTTCTATTTTCAATATATTTTGCTATTTTAGAGACATCACCGCCACCTAAAATTAATCCTATTTGTTTATGATATTTAACAGGAACTCCAATATTGGATAAAAATTCATTTAATTTTAAAGTTATCGAAGCAGATGTTGTAATTTTTTTTATATCACTAATAGCTTCGGAATCATTAGTATCTAATGTTCCAACATTTTTTGTACCAACTTGTACTTTAACTAAATCTTCAGTTAATATAGATTCTGATACTGGCTCTAATATTGTTTGTAAAATTTCATACATATCATGTATACTCTTGGGAGTCATTTTATGAAATGTAGCTTTGTCATCTAGTTTAATAGCTTCGCGTACTTTAGATGCAGATATATCTTCGTCTGCTCTTTTAATTTCATAACCACTAAAATTAGGATCTACTCCTAATTGCTCCCTATATTCTGGTTTAGTGATCATATTACCATATGCTTTTTTACGATCAGTACCAAATCCCCAAAGTATAGGTTCATATGCAGGTCTTAACATAGAATAAAGAGTATCTATACCAGCACTTGGTGCGATATACATAGCTTCAAGAAACGGATAATCTTTTTGCATTTTGGCAAACATTGCATGCTGTATTTCTTCGTCAAACGGGGTTTTTTCTAAGTTAGGTTTTTTACCACGTACTGTAAAAACAACTACAGGTAATCCATTTTGTTTATGAAGTTGTTTAAATACCTTAGCATGGCCTTCTGTAAATGGTTGGAAACGACCAACTATCATATTTACTTTTTGGTTGCCTGATTTTGTATGAGGTACCTTTAATCCTTCTTTTAAATTAACACTTTTAATATTAACAAATTGTGCATAATTTAATAGTTTTTCTTCCTTCACCACCTCTATTGGATCCTCTATAGATTCATTTATTTTTTTTAATTGTAAATATTCATCAAATGTTTTAAATTCCTCTGTATCTTTTCTACTAGTTATTTTTTGTATTTTATCTACTAATTTATTAAAATCATTAACTACAGATGACGTCATTACTGATCCGGCTTTTTCAGGATTACGTTTTTTTCGTAAAGAACCTAACATTACTTTATATAAATCAGCTAATGTTTCTGAAGACCGAACCAGTTCATTAGTTTTACTATTTTGGATTAAATCTAAATTAAGGTTAAATTCTGGACCAGAAGCAAACGATGCCTTATCAAATTCAATACCATTAAAATCTAAATCTCGATTTTTTATATAATCATTAAATAACACAGAGATTAATTCAATATAACGTTGATCTGTGTTAGTATTCATAGTATCACTTTTTTGAATACCACGCTCTTCAATAAAAGCTAATAAATCCAATAAAATAATTTCATTAATATCAGCAGGTACTCTTCTTATATCAATAGGATCCTTCTTTTTCATCAAAGCCCGTGCGTAAGGATCAATTAACTTAGCAGAAATTGTTCTTCCTGTTCCTGGTTTAATAAATTTAAATACTAATGAATCTATAGGATTTTTTAAATCCCCATGAAGTGTAGTTGACAGTACTTCTGGATTAAGTACATATAGTAAATATTCAACAAATGAACTCGTTCCAAATAATTCTTCTTGGTCTTCTACAGGTATACTAATGAATTCTTTAATTTTATTTTTTTGTTCTTCATTCAAATAGCCTATAAAAAAAGGTTGTAGTGGCGTAACATTAAGTTTTGTAGCCCAATCTTTAATTACTCGCGGGTCATCAATAATTTTAGCTGTTTTACCATTATCGTCCTTTATATGTATGTGAGTTAGTACTAAATTATTTTTTGGAAGAATTGTATACTCAATTACACCTGGTTCATTGTGTACAAAATACTGAAAACAAAATCTCCAATTATTTGGAACAATTTTTATATCAACTGATTTATTTATGTGTTGAACAGCTGGCTCATAATACATCATAATAGTACGATCAACCAGACTAAGTGGTTTATGACTATTGCCTTTAAAAAAATTTATATTTCCATCATGTACTTCAAACGCAAAAGATGATCCTGAAAGCTTTTCTGTTATTATGATATAATCATTTAATAGATCATTAATAAAATCCAACCCTTCTTTTTTATAAATTTTCTGTAGTTCTTCCATTATACTGCTCCATTAAATTGGTCAAAATTAATATTACCTTTAAATTTTTTAATAAATTCACTGTATGCCTTTTTCTTATTGGCATTTGTAAGCTTCTGATATAATTTACGTAAAGTATCTGCTTGGCTTTGACCTGCTTTATATGCTCTACCGTCATCAGCATAAATCCACGTATTATCATAGCCATTCATAAAATATAGATATTTATCTAGTGTCGAAAAGGATTTCATTAATTCATCTCTAGTATGCGACCTATTACGCATTTTCTTTTTATTAAGATAAATTTCCCAATCCTTTTCACTAAATCGAAATGTTCCGGTCTTGTATAAATGTAATTTGTCCCCTGACTTTAAAAGAACTTCAAATTTAATACCTTTTTGTGGATGTGATTGGTCTTCTATTGATTTAACCTCATTATTTGAAGAGGGTAATAGATTAGTTGCTATTGTAAGAGCGTCTTTTTTAAGTTCATCTGGTGTAGCCCACTTAGATCCGGCTTTTTCGTAATCGCTATAAGTTTGATATTTTGCTTCAAATACTTTAAAACAATCGACGTATTTATTCATTAGTACCTTTATTATATTTATCAACTAAATTATAGCACAATAATTATGATCCGTACCTTATAATACCCAATAGTTGATTAATTGCAGCGAAAGCACCTGTTAATTTATAGATCTTACCATCATAACTAAATACAATTCCTTCAGTAGGTAGTACAGAATTAATACCACCGATACGATCAAGTCTTTCTAATTCTTTAGCTACTTTTTCTATTTGATTAGGTGATCCTGTTTTTTTAATAGAACTAGCAGCTTGTTGTATTTCAGTTCTTAACCTGATAGCTTCTTTATCAGGTGATGTTGCTAAAAATTGTGATGCATTTTTTAATACAATAGATCCTACTTCTAAGAAAATATCAGCTAGGGGCTCTACATTTTCCTTATACTTCAGTTTTAAATCTTCTTTATCAAACTTTTTAATAGCAGATAGCTCTGATGGTGATACTATTTTAGATAAATCCCGCATATTCATGGTTTTTTTATCATTATATGACCATCTCAATAATAAACCATCCTTTACATTTTGATCTAGCCCTGGAAAGCTTTTTTCAATTTGATCTTTCCACCACATTTCATTATATTTAGAAATGGTATCAGTATCACCTAAGTTATATTGATTTCGTAAAATATTAATTCGTTTAAGAAACTTATCTTTATTTTTTGAAAAATCTATATCCTTTCGTAGTTGAATGATTTTAGGAGGTATAATTTTAAAAACTTTGCCCATGTCCGCTTCAACACTTTTAAGTATTTTAGCTGCTTCATACGCTGCTTTTTTACTACCCTCACCAATAATATTACCATTTCCATCAGTTTTCTTGATACCATGAAATTGTATTACATCAGTATCATATCTTATTACATTAGGATTTTGTGAATAAATTAATTCCATATTCATAAAATCCTTACCGTTATTAAAATATTCCTGTTGTTTATTTTTTGGTAATTTGGTTAATTGTTTAGCTAAATCTTCCGCTGCAAATTGAAAGGTTTCTTTAACTGCTTCTGATGGATGACTTTCAAATTTATCCTTAAACTGCGAAAGAGTCATAGGATTTTTTAATTCAGTTTTATTTCTAGCAAATTTTACGGTGCCATCTTGTATTGTAGCAAATACATTTTGACCATCTGTTTTTTCAGTAATGTCTTCTTCAAAATTTAGATTACCGGAAAGTCCAGCTTCTACCATTTTTTTCAAATCACCAAATGTTAGCCCTTTATCATCAAATGGATGATTCATATGACCAGCTGCGCCCCCTTCTAAAAGCAATGGCTGGCTTTCTATGGCCAGCCATTGTTCAAATAACATTATACGTTTCATATAAAATCTGTGTATGTTGGCAATATTATAGTTTTAATTTGAAGGAGGTGAAATCTACCCCATGGGCAACAGCTTCTGTTTCCAATGCTTTATTTAGTAATGGCATAGCCTTCTTTAATTCTTTAAGTGTATCGTTATCGATGAATTTTTTATTATTCTCTATAAATTGAAAGAATTCTTCGAAAGCGTCACTGAACTCATTGATAGACATATAGTCACCTGCTTCGTTTACTTTCTCTGCTTCTGTAAGAAAGTCTTTAAATTTTTCTATATGCTCCATGCTATGCTCTTTATCTTTTTTATGCAATCCGTTTATGATCCCATTCCACCTTGTAATGCACCTACCATACTTCCAAAGTCATCTTTGTATTTGGCTTTAAGATCTGATACTACCTTACTTGCTAATTCCTCATCAAAATCGTCAGGATGTGCTTGTTTTAAAATTTTCATAGCATACTCCTCGAAGTCTTTTTCGTTAGTGATCTCCTTTTCCGAAATTTCAACTGCTTCTGAATCATCTACATCTTCAGGTTCACCTAGATCTACAAGTTCATCTTCAATTTCTTCAGCTCTATCTTCACCAATTGCATCTAATTCTAAATCTCTAGGTTCTGCTTTACGTTTCATTTCATCTTCAATACGATCAGCTGAATCTTCGTAATCCTTGGATGTCTCAAGAAGTTTCTTTGCTTTTGCACGGTCATGGAACACGAAGTTATACTTCTTATTGTTTCCACGTTCCTGTGCTTGTACAGTATACCCAGTATTAGTTACTTTGATAATCTTACCGAATACTTTGTCACCACGTTCAGTTTCATAGAAATCAATCTCTAAACCTACTCGTGCATCCTTCTTAGTCGCAGTACCCATACCTTTACGTGCAAGGGTTCTGTAGTTCTCTGATATAGTGTTTCCACCTAATACAACTCTGTCATATTTTTCATTGGTTTCATCTTCATCTTCTTTATCATCATGAGCATCTTTTTTCAAAGCTGCAATATGAGCATAATCATCTTTGGCGGCATCCTTATAGTGATCTCTATGTTCTTCATCACCATGATCATCTTTTTCATAATCATCATGGGCATCCTTTTTTAAATCTGCAATATGAGCATAGTCATCTTTAGCTGCATCTTCATCATGATCTTCTTTTTCCTCTTCATCTTCATCCGCTAACGGGTCAGCAGAAGCAACTACAACTGAATAATCTTCAGGTTCTTCAGCATCATCTGAATATCTAACATTCTTATTTATAGTAGTTTCCTTTTCATTAAGAAATTCTTCAAATGTCATAATACGTGAAACTGGTGTGCCTGCTTCTATATCATCAGCTTCAGCTGGTATTTCATCAGTTATTTCCTGGTCATCACTAACTACAGTTTCACCTTCAGCTTCAGTGCGTTTTTTTGGCTCTCCTTTATCTACAATTGTATCTTCAATGTCAGTAGCAGCATCTTCAGCAACTTCAGCATCGGTATCAGATACAACTTCTTCTTTTTTGTCTTCAACATCAGCAAGTGATTTAGGTTTACCTTTAGCCATGACTTTGGCTTCAATTTCTTCTGCCTCATCTTCACTAACATCATTGCCTACTTCTTTCATAAGGCCTTCGAGCTTAGTAAGAAGTGCTTTTTCTTTTTTAATTTCATCAATACTAGTATAGCCCAGTTTTTTAACTATTTCTTGTACTTCAGCTACTTTACTAGATGATTCATTAAGGATTTCAGAGAATTTTTTAATACGTCTCATATTAATTTATTTAGTTTTATTTGTTTATATATCATTGCTTGTTTAAAGGTTTATTGATTGTACTTCAAACGGAAATTTTTCTTCTTTATAAATTTTTCTTCTAGCAATACCATGTCTATACACATAATTAAGCCATTCATCAGAACCGGTACCCCATTTTAAGTCATCTACATAGTCATATATCTTAACTATATCTTTATTATAATGCTTTCTTAGCCCTCTTCCAATAGATTGGCGAATAATTACCTCACTTTTAAAACTTTCAGTAAAATGTACATTATGTATATTTTTAATAGAAATACCTGTTGAAAATGTGCCATAACTTGCTACGATAATAACGTCATCACCTTTTTCCATGCGCGATTTAAAGTCTTCACGTAAACTATTTTCTACTGTACCATCGACATAATAAACTTTTTTATTATTCATTTTACATAATTTTTTATATAGCTTTTCACCATATGCAATTTTATGAAAAAGTACTAACGAATTATTTTGACATTTATCCACTACTTTAGTAATAAAATCAAGTCTATTTTCATTTTCATTAATAAAGTTTTGCTCCAACGGAAATAAATTTTTACGGTCTTGTGGGCGTTTAGAAAGATACGCAAAAGATTCTTTTTGTGCATCAGTGGCATAATTCATATGAAATTGAATTACTTTACAATTAGAAATATAACCTTCGTCTTGTAAATAACTGGCTTTAACTTGCGTAACTAATGGTCCCATTGCAGACATAAGACTTAATCTATCTACAGTACCTCTTTTTGGAATAGTTCCACTTAAGCCAAATCGATAATCGCAATGCCAGCATTTATCCATAATTTTTTGGATAGAAACAGCTTTAGCTTTATGTGTTTCGTCTACAAAAACAGCATCAAACTGTTCAAAATATTCTTTATCATTTTTTACTAATGACTGGTATGTACCTATTACTAAGTTAGAACTTTTACGAATTTTAGCACCCGCATAAATTTGTTGAGTTCTTAATTTGAGCTGTCCTTTATTATATTCTTCAAAATCACCGGTAGCTTGTATAACCAAACTAACATTAGGTACGATCATCAAGATTTTTTTCTTTTCTAGGATCTCCATCATATAACCCAATGTCATAAATGAAATTAAGGTCTTACCTGCTGATGTTGCTAATTCAGCCAAACATCTTCGGTATTTTAAAATTTTGAAAGCTGCATCAATTTGATATTCTCTAGGTTTTATTTCACCTGTAAAAAAAGTATCAACCCACTTCCTAAATGATGATTCATCTATTTCAGTATCAAACAACCGAGTAACTCCATTAAGTGTTAATTTAAAATCATATTCTTTACAAATGTTTACTAACTCTTTCCATAAACCTGCTGGAATTTTATTCTTCTTTATAAATGTAATATTACCATCCCATACTCCTTTTTTTACTAAAGGATGAAATCGCCACCCATCAATTTTTTTAGTTAATGAGGCGGTTAATTGGTCATATTCTAATTCTGTACATGAATTAATGACCAGAAATTTTTTATCTTCTGATAATGTGAGTTCCATTATTCGTCGTCCTCGAGCCTTATTCTGTTTCTGATAGCAAACCCCATATTATCCAAGGTTTTTATACAATCTTTGTAAAAATCTATATGAGTTTCTAATAATTTAATCTGTAATTTAAAAGGACCCATATCAGCATTAATAAAGTCTTTTCTTTCATCTCTATTAAGCTTAAGATCGTAATTTAATGAGTATTCTCGATATTTAGTTTTAAAGTGTCTGTCCCATACAGTATTCCTTTTATATATCATGATTTTTAGCTCAGTCACTTTATCTAGTAACCTTTGTCTATATGAAAGCATATTTACTTGACAACTTGAAAGTTCACGAATATTTTTAAGTTTATCAATTAAATCATGCATATCGTTCATCCATTTTGTTTTATCTTTATTTAATAAAGTTTCTAATTTTGCATTAGCTTCTTTAGTTTCTGTTTCGCTATACATTAAAATATATTAGGATTATTTGATTCAGACCTTTTAGTTGTTCGTGTTACTTTAGGTTGAAATTTTCGTTTAGGTTCAGGTATTGTAAAATTACATAAACTATCTAAGTTAGTAAATTTAGCTGGTTCAAATACTAACAATAATTTAAATCGATTATTATCGCGTTTGCTATCTTTATAAAATTGATTTAATTCGTCAGACACTAATTCTATTAACTTTGTTTCAATCATAAAAAAACTATATCTAATGCATCAGATGTAAAATAATGATCTAATTTAGATAAGCTATTCTTTTTATGCATGTATTCATATTTTACTAAATCATTAAGATCTTTTATTTTTTTAGTTGGTATATTATAATCTTGTAAAAATTTCTCCCACATAAAAACACGTTGTCCTGTTTTTATTTTTTGTATCATTTTAGATTTACCAGATATATCATTATCAAAAAAATACCGTGCAGATGGTATATCATTCCATTCTATCACCTGCTTTTTAACTCCAGTAATACCAATAGAATTTTTCATAAATAATGCATCAATGGGACCTTCAAAAATAGTAAAGTCTTTAGTCATATTAACTTGTAATATACCAAATAGCATAGAAATTTTATTTAGCTGATCTAATTCATCTTCACATATACCATGATCAAGATTTAATTTTTCATAAATTTTTTGTAAATTCCAAGTTTTATATTTTGGACCACGATTGCTTTGTAATTCTCTTATTTGTAAACCAACTACCTTTCCTGTATTAGATAAATTAAAAATATAAAGCTGCTTACGCCGAGGATCATATGCAAATCTACCTAATTTATGATGTAACATTCTACTCTTTAGATACGGATATGCTCTATAAGTTTGCTCATTAATAGGAAACGCATTAAATCCCCGCATAACATCATCACGACTTATAGCAAGCTCTTCAATTTTATCAAAAAGATGAAATCCTAATGTACCAGTAGATACAAATGTTTTTTTATGTTCTCTAATATAATCAAGTACATTTAATCGATCTTCATCGTCTAACTCAACATTAAAATCTCTCAGAAATGTATTAAGAGGAGTATGAGCCTCGCAGTTATAACAATGAAAATAAAGATCATTCCAATAAATATTACCTCGTTTCTTACGGTCATTTTCTGTAGAATCTCCACAATAAGGACATGCAAAATTAAGTCGTTCGCGACTATCGTGTATACTACGTTTTTCTTGACTTGTATGATTAGTAAAAAGAACCCGGATCACCTTATCGGTAATCCGGGACTTCATTTCTGTAGTAAGATTAATAATCTCTGGCATTATTAAATATCAAGGCCATTGAGAAAATCATCTAGGTTGTCATCAGATGCTGCTGTTGCAACTTCTGGTTCCGGTTCTTTTTTAGATTCTTTTTTAGATTCTTTTTTAGATTCTACTGTTGGTGTGTTTTGATTAGCTACAACACCGATAGAAGATCCAGGTGAATTGTATCCAGATAAAACTCCCATTACTCTAGATCTCTCATCATCAGTCCATGCTTTATAATCCCAGTTGTCTAATTCAGGTGCTTCTCCTAAATATTCAACGATAGCCTTTCGTGATGCATCATCATCGGATACTTCAGTACTATTTAATACCATTGCCCCTTGCTTGCTTTGAAATTTACAAGAATCATAATTCGGAAAGCCTCCCTTCTTGATAATGTTCAGCTCGAAATTCTTACCCTCGAACGGATCGAACACTTGAACCGGATCATCAAACTTAGGATTGAGCTCGTCATCTATCTTCTGCTTGATCTTCCAACCGAACTTGAAGACTTTGATCTGTCCTTCTAATGCAGTGTTCTGCGGATCTTTTACGATCTGTACCAGTGCATAATACACTTCTTTGCGCTTTAAGCTTTCCGACATTTTTTTATCTACTGCCGATTCGCTATTACGTAGTGTAAAAAACATATCTTGTACTGGACATTTATCACCGACTGTTGATGGTGAATCAATGTAAAAACCTCTACCATCATTGTCTTCTAGCCAATATACATATTTACGGATGTATGGTTTTCTTGGATTTTTTAGATTTGGTAAAAATCTAATAAGGGAACTATATGTACCATCTAGACCTTGATCTGGTTTTGGAGCATAAAGATCACTTGTTCCTCGTGGTTTTTCACCTGTATCTAGGTCGTCCACGCTAATGTTAAAAATATCAAATTCGTTTGCCATTGTTTTTGCCTTTTTTTTGTTTTTGTTTTTGTTTTTATTTTTGTTAATAAAAAGTTTAACAAATTGCCATTCTGCTGCCTAGGATTGCCGAATTACTCTTTATTAAGCCTTCTATAGATGATGCCTGTCATCTACTAGTTATATATCTAAATATAAAGAAAGTTTAATCATAATTAAAACTTTTTTACAATACTGCCCCGATCTTATCATCAGACAATATTATTAAAGATTTATTATCATACTCAAATAAAGTACCAGTTAAATCACCAAAGGCTACAGAAGCACCAGTAACTATATCTGGATCTGTTACTTTAGGTCCCACTGAAAGTATGGTACCGGTAAATGGTGGACTATGTTCACCTTTAACAGCATTAGGGATATAGATAGAACCTATTTTTTCAGGTGACGGATCCTTCTCAATTATTACTAAATTATGTAATGCTTTCATTTTTTTTTATCTTTTTCTAAACCTTTTCCCATAAGTGCAATATAAGATTCATAGTAGTTCCACCGGGAAATAATTTATATTATTAGGGTTTCCAATAATTTTAAAATAAAGTAAGAATCTACTAAATCATCTAATGGTTTTGGTACATCTTTTATAAAGACTTTATCTTGTGACCATTTCCATAATAAAGAATTATCAAGGTTACTATCTTCCAGAATATTATTCTTAAAAGCATTAAACATATAATTTTTATTACAATTTCCTTTACCTGCTAATTTCTTTACTTTAGTTGGTTGAAAAATATAAAAATTGTTTATACCGTAAGATTCAATTAGAATTTGTCTTACTCTACTATTGTATTGAATCATATCAATAAAGCTATTTCCTTTTGATCCATATGAAAACCCTTCAATAGCAAAGGCTTTTATTTTATAATGATTTTTTAAATAATCATTTATCAGATTAGCAATGACCATGGAATCCTCCATTTTTTCGCGTTCTCTATCTAAAAAAGTTTTTGAAGATACATTCCGATTATAATGTATTCCTTTAATTGCACCTATATCCATTAATTCATTATGAATATGAAATGCTTTTTTAATAGGCAATTTGGACCATGGTCTATCGCCGTAATTAAAAAATGAAATAAAATCGTAATTATTATTTTTACTTACACAAGCAGCTGGGCTGTTAAGCGAAAAATCTATGCCTACTAATGACAAATGTTGTATTCTTTAAAATGTTATTACCTTTCGGCCAATCTCAAGCCATTAATTATTAATGATCTTCTATTGTTGCTAATTTTGTATAGTACTCTGGATCTTCCATTAAATGATCTTTTGCAATTTCCTTTGCAACTTCTTTATCTGTAGTGTGTTCCATTTCCACCTTAATACCTTGCTCTAGTGAGTCCTTATCGAAATCAGAATCTTCTTTTTTATCTCCAAGTCCACCAGTAATAGTGTCACTCTCTAGTAAAAAGTCCTCATATGATTTGATATTATTCATATTTTTTTACCAATAGCTGAACCTAACGCAGCTCCTACTAAACGACTAGTAAGCAAATCATATAATACTCCTTTTTCAATTCCTAAAACCTTAGCAATTGTTTTACCGATAGTTTTACCTAATGCAAATCCACCTAAACCACCAAATACAGATCCAATAATACCTTCATTAACAATTTCATCCATAACCTCACCTAAGTCCCGACCTTTTTCATTTTCAGCCAAAATTCTATTTACAACTTCATCAATAGCTGATTCTTGTTCTTCTGTTAAATCTAGGGATTCTTGCAAAGCTCTTTGAAAAAGTATGCTTTCATCAGATTCATTAAGATATTCATTATAGGTTTTCATACTTTATATATCAACTTAAATTAACAGCTATATCCAAAATATTATAAGTAAAATTAATTTCAAATGTTTGGAAATCTACAGTATTACTACTAAAGTTCAGATCTAGTGCACTTACACCAACCATAATCATTTCTTTTAATTGAGCAGTGACATAAATATTTCCATCACCATCCATAATTTGTAAGCCAACTCCTTCTGGTACCCATGGATGTTTGCCATCCAGTGCATAATAATATTCAAACAATTCAATAGCCATCCAATAATTAATAAACCCATCAAATGATTGCATTGTAACAGTCATACTTTTATCAAATAATTCTTGAGTCGGTGCTGCACTTCTAAACTTGCGTGTCATTCCTGGAAAATCATTCTGCTGTACAGGATCAAATGCAGGGCCTGGTAAATTAATTGACTGAATCCCATAGTTAAACATATCTATAGGTTCTTTGATCATACCACCAGGCATCTTATTAATAAATGGTTTGTATTTATCTACAATTGGCTGTGGTATAAATTTCCTAGGGAAATCAAATTTAAATTGGTTATTTCGCGAACTTAAAAACATTATATACTAGTTCGTTCTAATGATGCCGCTGCAATTCGCGTAACCGTTTTTGTACTCTTACCTTGTTGTTTTAACTGTACAACTGCAGTTTGGCCAGCTTTATTTTGAGCTAACTGACCCTTTGCTTGAGCCTTCCTAGATCTGCTTTGTAATGCTGATATTGTCTGATCCTGATTATCTTTGGTAAGTTCAGCTACAGCATTACTTAATTCTTGATTAGAATTTCTTAATACTTGTATCGTTATATCTTGATCTGCAACTTGTTGGGCCAACTCGTCCCTTTCACTTGTTACAGCTGATAATTTCAGTTGTAATGCTGATAATTCACGAGTATATTTTAATTGTAAATTTTGAATTTGACTAGTTAACGTTTCTTGAGCAGCATCAGTCAACGACAAAAATTTACCTGTATACAATACACTCTCGTCACTTTCGTCACCATTAGGACTAATTCCTTGTGTTGAAATATAAAAATTATTATTATCTAAACTAAGGATCTTTTTACTATCTTCTACACTAATTCTGAATAATACTTGACCTTGTGATAAGTCAAGATCCTTTACATTAGTATAATAAGGTATTTTAATACTTTCATTATTACCCATAAATGAAATAAAAACTTCGCCAACATTAGATAAATCAATAGGTCTATCACTACCATCAATATCTTCATATAATGTAAATAAGAAATAGTCGTCAAACGGACTAATTCTGATAGAACCGTCACCTTGTGGTAACGGTTGTTCTACTGTAGATGTTGTTTGAAACTTTTTAAAAATTTGAGCTTCTTTTTTACTTACTGATATATTAGTATTAATTTCACTCATCGTCGGTTTCTGTTATTGTTTGCACTTTGGCTGGTGCGATTGCAGCTTTTACATTAATACGATCTCTAAATCCAGTTATATACCGAGTTCGGACTACCAATTGCTCTGCTTGCATATCACTACCCTGTCCTGGTAATGAAGTACCATCATTAATAACAATACGACTACCATCATCAGGTTGTAATTGATTATAAACTCTAGCAACAGTAGGTACTGTACCCAGATTGATTTTCATCAATCTTCGCCCATATTTTTTAACATCAAAACTACTTAATCTACTTTTTTTGATAATTTGGCTATTATCACTAGTATTATAAATTCTTAATGTATAATCAATAATAAAACTAATAGCATTAGCACTATTAAGTATAATCGGTCTAAGTAATATAGAGGTATCAAAATTTTGATCTTGTGTAAATACCTGATTGCTGGTTTGTGCAAAGTTTGTACCTACTTGTTCAGTTACAACAATATCATGGAATACTACATAATTTGCACCTGTTTGCGATTCTAAGGTACTAATAAAGGACTCAAAGGTTGAACCTGATACTTCACCAGATAATTCAAAATAATCGCCGTTAGGTGACTCTATAACTTGTGCATATAAATTATCATAAATATCTCTATTTAAAATAGAAACCGAATTTATAGTTTCGACATCATAAAAATTATAACTGTTATCAACAGTAGTTTCACTAATACCACTTGCTCTAACTGTAATATATGGAGTTCCTTCAAAACCTTGACCACTAGTAAGTTTAAAGCCTAAACTATTAGGATCTGTTGGTAAAAAGCTGTTATTCATATAATAAACAGCAGGAACTTTAAATTCAATATAAGTACTATAAAGCTTGCTAGCTAATAAAAAAGGTTCTGCAAGAAGTTCTACAGTATCAGTTCTTAAATAATTAACAGAGGCTAAATTAAGTTCTTTGTTATCTCTTCGGTTTGCTAATATCTCAAATATAATTCCATCAAAATCATTAAAACTAAAACCTGAAGTAAAATATACCCTAACAGTATCATATTCAATATCTAATTCAGGACTAAAACTTTGTGGTAGTTGTACTGTAGATGTTAACTGAGGATCATAATCATTATATGGAACACCAAAACTACTATTTAAACTTACCCAATTAGTTTTATCAGTATTAATAGCCGCAGCCGTTCGATCGCGGAAGTTACCCATTGTTGATGAAACATTAGCACCATTCCATAAATAGCTACCGCCAGTATGACCATCCCTCATTATTTCTATGGGATAAGTTGCAGTATTAAAAGTAGCAGGATTTGCCTGATCAGTATAAATATACTCAACTAGAATATCTGCAGAAAGTTGTACGTACCTTGAAGAGTCCATTTATTGTTCTTAGTTATTTATTTATTTACCCCACTGTGCCCATTTTGGGGAATAATGAATTCCGAATCCAACATATGGTCCATAGCCTAACCTAACTATACCGCTTTGATTTACTTCACTCATATCTAGCATCGCACCGAAACCTACTTGCATACTAGCACCCCATTCCTTTCTAGCTTGTTTAAGTACTTTTCGATTTTCTTTATTGTCCTGAATTACTGCACCTTTAATTTGTCCAAATTTAATATTGGGATATTGAGTGCTTACTTGTATTTCTATTTTACCAGTTTTTTTATCACGGGTCAATACGGTTTGCAGGGAAATAGATTGTTCTAATTCAAAAATACCCTTACTTGTTTCAATACGATTTAATACAGTATCTACACTATAAGGAATTCTGCCTGATAAGTACCGCAAATTTCCAAAACCATAATTGGCTGAATCACTAACTGTAATTACAGAATCACCTTCTATAGCAGTGCTAACATAAATAGTTGTATCTTTAATTTGAGTTATAGTATTGGTAATAATAATAGGAGGTTTACCTTTTTCTGCTTCATATTCTTTTTTAATGTCTGAATAGTCTTTATTTAATTCATCCAGAGTTAGTACATAACCATCGATACGACCAATTAGATTCCCGTTTTTCCCAGTTAGCATTTCTACAGAATCTAAACTAGCCTCCCAATTATTTTTTACTCTTTGGGTTTCTTTTTTTTCTGTATTTACTTGTCCCTTTAATACG